>Ga0307513_10010407_pt1 | contig 11662 bp, 14 predicted proteins | sample 15_EM_MG_FD_202174 | JGI IMG/M metagenome (GOLD analysis project Ga0307513, IMG submission 202174) | Populus trichocarpa ectomycorrhiza microbial communities from riparian zone in the Pacific Northwest, United States - 15_EM | ecosystem: Host-associated > Plants > Roots > Unclassified | place... | reverse complement strand
TTGCTGCGGAGCCCGTTCGCACGCGTCGCGCCACGGCCTACTGGAGCGGCGACATCGACATCAAGAGTCTCGCGAAGCGCAACAACTGGGCTCACGTGATCGACCCGGATCACCCGTTCGACAAGCGGCCCAACACCTGGGCCATTCGCCACGGCGATCCGCAGTGGAAGAACTTCCTGGACATGTGGATCGCCAGTGCGCTGGCCAATGGCGTCGTGGACAGGCTCTACAAGAGTTACGTCGAGCGCCTGGCATGAACACTCCGCTGCGACTGCAGCACGCCCGGCGGAGATGAGGGACTTCTTTCAACCCGGGCGCAGCGCGATCGCGGCGACGCAGGCCGCGATCGCCACGTCCCACCCGCTCGCCACGGCGGCGGGGCTTGCGGTCCTGCGCGAAGGCGGCAACGCCGTCGATGCCGCGCTGGCGGCCATTGCGGTGCAGTGCGTGGTCGAGCCGCACATGACCGGGATCGGCGGTGACTGCTACGTCCTTTATGCGCCGAACGGCGGCGATGTCGTGGCGCTCAACGGCAGCGGAAGGTCCTGCGCGGCCGCGTCCGCCGATCGCCTCCGCCACGCGGGCATGACCGAGATCTCGCAGACCAGCGCGCACGCCGTGACGATACCCGGCGCCGTCTCTGCGTGGACGAAGCTGCACGGCGACCACGGCTCGCTGGCGCTCGATCGCCTGTTCTCCGCCGCGATCGGCTATGCCGAGAACGGCTACCCGGTGACGGCGCGCGTCGCGAGCGACTGGAAGGCGGCAGAGGCGTCCCTGGCCGATGACGTCGGGACGGCCGGCACCTTCCTGGTCGATGGCCACACGCCGCAGGCCGGCCAGCGCCACTCGCAGCCGCGCCTTGCCGATCGCCTGAAGGAAATCGCCCGCGACGGAGCGGCGGCCTTCTACCTTGGCAAGACAGCGCGCTCGATGTCCAGGTGCCTTCGCGAACGCGGAGGCGTTCACACCGAAGAGGACTTCGCCGAGGGATTGCACGGTGCCGAGTACGTGACGCCGATCTCGACCGAATACCGCGGATACCAAGTCTTGGAGTGCCCACCGAACGGCCAGGGCATCGCCGCGCTGATGATCCTGAACATCCTCGAAGGCTTCGAGCTGCCGCCGGGGATGGCGCCCGCCGACCGCACGCATCTTCATGCCGAAGCCACCAAGCTCGCCTATCGACACCGCGATGCGCTGATCGCCGATCCGGGCTGCCTTGCATATCCGGCGCACACGCTGCTCGACGCGAAGACCACGTCCACCTTGCGCCGCCGCGTGTCGATGAACACGGCCAGGCCGGGGACACTGTGGGACGAGCCGGAACATGAGGACACGGTCTACGTGAGCGTCGTCGACGCTGCCGGCAATGCCGTCTCGTTCATCAACTCGTTGTTCCACGGTTTCGGATCGAAGATCCTCGACCCCGAGACGGGGATCCTGCTGCACAGCCGTGGGAGTTCCTTCCGGCTCGTCGAAGGTCATCCGAATGAGCTCGCACCGCGCAAGCGGCCCATGCACACGATCATTCCGGGGATGCTGCGCAAGAACGGCCTCACCGTCATGCCGTTCGGTGTGATGGGCGGGCACTACCAGGCCGCGGGTCAAGCCGCCCTTCTCTCCGGCATCCTCGACCGCCGCCTCGACTTGCAGGCTGCGATCGACGCACCGCGTGCGTTCTCCTTCAACGATCTGCTGGAAGTAGAGCCGACGTTCGACACGTCGACGATCGAACGTCTGCAAAAGCTCGGCCACCGGGTCCGGATTGCCGAGCGACCCCTCGGAGGTGCGCAAGCCATCTGGATCGATCATCGAGCCGGCCTGCTCTGGGGCGCTTCCGATCCGCGCAAGGACGGCTGCGCCCTCGGCTTCTAGGTCTCGCAACTCCCACTCTCGCGATCATCGAGCTGCGGCCGCGCGGCGTTGAATCCTCACGACAGGTTCGCCGCGCGGATGGTGTCGATCAACCTGCGCAACCCGGGCTGCGTCTGGCGGCGGCTCGGGTAGTAGACGAAGAACGGTGGTCCGACGGCGGCCCATTTCGCCAGCACGATCTCCAGTTGCCCCACCTCGAGTTCCTCGTTCACGCGCCGTTCGAGGCAATAGGCCAGGCCGACGCCGTCGATCGCAGCCTGCACCGATATCTCAGTCTCGTTGGCGCTCATGGGGCCCGGAACGTCGAGCTCGCAGGCCTCGTCGCCGCTGCCCAGTTCCCACTTGTAGATCGAGTTGTCGCCGATGCGCATGCGCACGCACGCGTGGCGCAGCAGGTCCGACGGCTGCGACGGGCGGCCGTGACGCGAGAGATAGTCCGGCGAGCCGACGACCACCCAGCGCAACGGCCCTGTCAGTGGCACCGCCACCATGTCTTGCGGCACGGTGCCGCCGTAGCGGATGCCGGCGTCGTAACCGTCGGCCACGATGTCGACCATGCGGTCCTCGACGGTGATCTCGAGTTGCACATCCGGGTAGCTCTCGAAGAAGCGCGGAAGGATCGGTCCGATCAGAAGCCGCGCGGCGTCGCGCGGCACGTTGATGCGAAGGCGCCCTGCGGGCACGCCGCGATGGACATCCAGTTCGCCCAATGCATCGCCGATCGCCTGGAAGCCGCGTTCCAGCTTGTCGGCGAGCTCGCTGCCGGCCACGGTCGGCACCACCGAACGGCTCGTGCGATTGAGCAGCTTCACGCCCAGCCGTGTCTCGAGGTTCTTGATCGAATGGCTCAGCGCGGAAGTGGTCAGGCCGAGCTCGATCGCGGCCTGGCGAAAGCTCTGCCGCCGCGCGACCGCCATGAACACATTCAGATCTGCCAGTTCCGAGCGAGTGAAGGCCGGCATCCGTGACTCCGTCGTTGTGCTCAGTTTAATGGGCCGTTGAAATCCATTCATCGCCCCTTTGACTAGATTCCAAGTCTTCTCTTCAAGGGCAACGATGACCATGCATATCGAGAAATTCGCCGCCTTCACCGCGAAGGCAGTGTTGTTCGTCGCAGCCTTCCAGGCGGCGGCGCAGGCCAGGCCCTTCGTGCTCGAGGAAGCCAGTGTCGAAAGCATCCATGCCGCCTTCGCGAACAACACGCTGACCTGCAGCACCCTGATCAAGAGCTACCTCGAGCGCATCGAGGCCTATGACAAGCAAGGTCCGATGCTGCGCGCGGTCCTCACGGTCAACCCACAGGCCCTGAGCCTCGCGGCAACGCTCGATCGACAGTACAAGGCGCGCAAGGGCCAAGTCGGTTCGCTGCATTGCATTCCGATCATCCTCAAGGACAACTTCAATACCTTCGACATGCCCACCAGCGGCGGCAATGTCGCGATGAAGGACTCCCAGCCGAGTGCCGACGCGTTCACGGTCGACCGGATGCGCAAGGCCGGCGCCATCATCCTCGCGAAGTCCAACCTGCAGGAGTTTGCGCGCGGTGGTGTCTCGATCAGCAGCCTCGGCGGCCAGGTCCTGAATCCGTATGACCTCACGCGCACGCCCGGCGGCTCGAGCGGCGGAACCGGTGCGGCCATCGCCTCCAACTTCGCCGTGCTGGGCACAGGCAGCGATACCGGCCAATCCATCCGCTCGCCGGCTTCGGCCAACAGCCTCGTCGGCGTGCGCCCGACGCGGGGCCTTGTCAGCCGCGCCGGAGTGATTCCGGCCAGCCTCACCCAGGATGAGGTGGGTCCGATTGCCCGCAACGCGAAGGACGCGGCGCATTTGCTCGATGTCATGGTCGGCTTCGACTCCGAGGATCCGATCACCGCGTTCGGTGTCGGCAGATCGCCTGGCGGTTACGCCACGGGCCTGAACGCGAACGCGCTGAAGGGCGCGCGCATCGGCGTGATGGAGAACCTGTACGGCAAGGAAGCACGCCACGCCGAGGTCAACACGGTCATGGAACACGTGATCAAGGCGATGCAGGCCAAGGGCGCGACCGTCGTGCGCTTCACCCTGCCGGAGTACGACACCCTGGCGCCGGTCATCCCCACCGACAAACTCGAGGCGCGCACGAGCATGGACATGTACTTTGCCAAGCTGGGAAGCAACGCGCCGGTAACCAGCTTCCGCCAGCTGGTGGCTTCGAAGACGGCATCGCCTGACATCCAGAAGTTGCTCGAAGCGGAGATCGCAGTGGAAGACGGAATGCACACCCGCGAGTATTCGGACCGCATGCTCAACCGCGACAAGCTCCGCCTGGTTGTGTCGTCGAAGATGGCCGAGCTGAAGCTCGACGCGATCCTGTACCCGGAGCAGAGGATCCTCGTCGCACCGACCGCCCAGCCCGATCAGCCCGAGCGCAACGGCACGCTGTCCAACGGGACCGGCTTCCCGGCCATCACGTTCCCGGGTGGGTTCTCCGCGCCGAGCGCCTCGGCACCGCTGGGAGTTCCGGTCGGCGCCGAGTTGTTGGGCCGCGACTACAGCGAGCCACTGCTGCTTTCGCTGGCCTATTCGTTCGAGCAGGCGACCAAGACGCGCAAGCCTCCGCTGAGCACGCCCGCACTCCGCTGAGCAATCGAGACCGTCACCAATGAACACCCATGCCACACCACGCCGCGCTCTCGTTGCGAACGCCATCTACGGCCTCCTCAACCCGATCCCGTTCGGATTCTTCGTCGCCGCGTTGATCTTCGACCTCGTGTACTCCCGCAGTGCCGTGATGCTGTGGGGAAAGGCCGCCGCCTGGCTCATCACCTTCGGCTTGTTGTTTGCGGTGGTGCCGCGCCTGATCAACCTGGTGCAGGTTTGGATCACCTCCAGGCGCGCCGCCATGCGCCCTCACAAGCTCGACTTCTGGCTCAACCTGTTCGGCATCGCCGCTGCGATCGTCAATGCGTTCGTGCACAGCCGCGACGCGTACGCGATGGTTCCCGCCGGCGTCTGGCTCTCGGCCTGCACGGTCGTTCTCTTGTCGGCTGGCCACATCGTCATTGCCGTTCAGCACGCCACATCGAGGGAGTTCGTCCATGAGTAAGACTTTCCGCCGGAGCGCGCTGGCGCTCGCATTCGTGGCTGTCCTGGCTGGGTGCAGTGAAAAGGCGTCGTTCGAGCCCGCGCAGCAATCGGGCAGCAACCCGTCACTGCCCGAGGCCCAGCGCTTCCTGGTGCCGCCCATTCAGGTTCCCGACGGAACCGGCTGGAAGCAAGGCCAAACGCCCAAGGTGGCGGCTGGTCTGAAAATCGAGAAGATCGCCGGTGGCCTGCTGCATCCGCGCCAACTCTGCGTCCTGCCCAATGACGATGTCCTGGTGGTCGAGTCCAATGGCCCCGGCACCGAGCCGGTGACTACCCCCAAGCAGCTGATCGCGGGCATGGTCAAGAACCGCTCCGGCAAGGGTGCCAAGGGCGGCAACCAGATCACCCTTCTGCGCAAGAGCGGCGCCACCGGTGAATGGGAGAAACATGTCTTCGTCACGCAGCTGAACTCGCCGTTCGGCGTGCAGCTGATCGGCAACTTCCTCTATGTCGCCAACACCGACGGCATCGTCAGATTTCCCTACGCGAGCGGGCAGACGCAGATCACGGCGCCGGGCGTGGCTCTGGCCGACCTGCCGGGCACCATCAACCACCACTGGACCAAGTCGCTGCTGGCCAGCCCGGACGGCACCAAGCTGTATGTCGGTGTCGGCTCCAACAGCAACGTCACCGAGAATGGGTTGGCGGTGGAATACCGGCGCGCAGACGTGCTCGAGGTGGATGTGGCGACCGGTGCCAGCCGCATCTACGCGTCCGGCATGCGCAACCCGACCGGGCTCCAATGGGAGCCGCAGACCGCCAAGCTCTGGGCCATCGTCAACGAACGCGATGAGATCGGGGCAGACCTGGTACCGGACTACCTGACCTCCGTGCAGGAAGGGGCCTTCTACGGATGGCCGTACAGCTACTACGGCCAGCACGAAGACAGCCGCGTCATGCCGCATCGACCTGATCTGGTCAAGGCCGCGATCAAGCCGGATTACTCCCTCGGGTCGCACGTCGCCCCGCTGGGACTGCTGATCTCCGACGACAACGCCCTGCCCGCCAAGTACCACGGCGGCGCGTTCATCAGCGAGCACGGCAGCTGGGACCGCTCGCCGCTGAGCGGCTACGAGGTCGTCTTCGTCGCCTTCAGGCAGGGCAAGCCGGTTGGCGTTCCCGAGCCGGTCGTCACCGGCTTCTACTCCGGCGACGAGTCGCAACTTTATGGCGCGCCGGTCGGGCTGGTGCAGGACAAGGCAGGCGCGCTGCTGATTGCGGACGATGTCGGCAATGCGGTCTGGCGGGTCACTGCGGACCCACGCTGAGCACTCGTCGCCCGTTCACCAGATTCACGACCTCAATCTTTCTGAAACGACAACGACCATGGAAACTCTTCGCATCGAAGGTATTGATGCACCCGTCTCGCGCGTCGGGCTGGGCACCTGGGCGATCGGCGGCTGGATGTGGGGCGGCATGGACGACCTGCAGTCGATCGCCACGATCCGCGCTGCCATCGACTCGGGCATCAACCTCATCGACACCGCGCCTGTCTATGGCTTCGGTCACTCGGAAGAAGTCGTGAGCGACAGCGATCTGCGCGATATAGACGCGCTGCTGGCGCTGCACATCACCGACCCGGTCGGGCCAGAGTTCATGGCGCCGCCGACGCGGCAGCTCTGAGCCCGAAGGTCAATCATGCACATCGGCTTTGTCGGCCTCGGCGTAAGCTCCATCGTGATTCGCCTGACTTTGCTTCGTGAGCCGCGGGCTGCACACCTGACCGCACCGATTTGAAACTTACTGCGAGAACGTCATTCGATGGACTATCTGAACCTTGGCCGCACCGGCCTGAAAGTCTCGCGCCTGTGCCTGGGCTGCATGAGCTACGGCGAACCTGAACGCGGCAACCACCCGTGGACGCTGGGCGAGGCGCAGAGTCGACCGTTCCTCAAGAAGGCGCTTGACCTCGGCATCAACTTCTTCGACACCGCAAACGTCTATTCCGACGGCAGCAGCGAAGAGATTGTCGGCCGCGCGCTGACGCAATACGCGCGTCGCGACGACGTGGTGATCGCGACCAAGGTCCACGGCCGCATGCGCCCCGGCCCGAACGGCGCGGGCCTGTCGCGCAAGGCCATCATGGCCGAGATCGACTACAGCCTCAAGCGTCTGGGTACCGACTTCGTGGACCTGTACCAGATCCACCGCTGGGACTACGCGACGCCGATCGAAGAGACGCTGGAGGCCCTGCATGACGTGGTCAAGGTCGGCAAGGCGCGGTACATCGGCGCGTCGTCGATGTTCGCGTGGCAGTTTGCGCAATCGCTGGCGATCGCCGCACGCCACGGCTGGACGCGATTCGCGACGATGCAGAATTACGTGAACCTGCTCTACCGCGAAGAAGAGCGCGAGATGCTGCCGCTGTGCCAGGCCGAAGGCATCGCCGTGATCCCTTGGAGCCCATTGGCGCGTGGCCGGCTGACGCGCGACTGGGATACGCAGGGCGCCCGCGCCGAGACTGACGAGTTCGGCCGCGGTCTGTATGCGAAGACGGCCGACGCCGACCGCAAGGTCGTGGAGGCCGTCACCACCGTGGCGGCAGCGCGCGGTGTACCCCGCGCGCAGGTAGCGCTTGCGTGGCTTCTGCAAAAGTCGGCGATCAGTGCGCCTATTGTCGGCGCGACCAAACTCGAGCAGCTCGACGATGCGGTGGCCGCCCTTGCGCTCGAACTCACGCCCGACGAAGTCAAGGCACTCGAAGCGCCCTACGTGCCGCACGGCGTCGTCGGCTTCTCCTGACCCGTCCAGATTCGACGAGCTCCAACCCAGTCGACTCATGGACCTCTTCGACAACGCCGGACAGCAACGCAGCCGACGCATCTTCTGCACCGTGGCGTCGAGCGCGGTGGGGGCTCGACTGCGAGCAGCAGCTTCTGTCGGCAGCACGGCCTGCGCGATCTGCTCGCCGATGGTGTAGACCGGGTCGAAGGCCAGGCCGGGCTCCTGGAACACCATGGACACCACGCCGCCACGATAGCTCTGCAACTCGCGGCCGCGCAGCGCGAGCACGTCGCGACCCTCGACGCGGATCAGCCCGGTGACGCGAGATCGTGCGCTGATGGGATGGTACGCAAACGCAGCGGCGATCAAGATCGCGGCGTGGGCATGTCACTCTGACGATGCCGCAAGCGGGCTGTCGGCCACACCGCTGCCTGTCTGCCCGGCCTCTGTGTTTCATCTGTGATGCGCACTCTGCGCCTCGTCACGCAGCGATGGCCTGGTGCCCTCACCATCACATGCCATGGACGCCGAGCTTCACGCCGTCAAGACATCATGACCGACAACTCTCCCAAGCCCCGCCTTCTCGGCATCTCCGGCAGCCTGCGAAAAGGCTCGTTCAATACCGCCATCCTCGCGAGCCTGGGGGCGTCCGTCGAAGAGCGCGCGAGCCTGCAGATCCTGCCGTTGAACGACCTGCCGCTCTACGACCAGGATGCCGATGCCGGCACCCCACCGGAATCGGTGGCCCGACTGCGCGCCGCCATCGACTCGGCAGACGGACTGGTGATCGCATCGCCCGAATACAACCACAGCATTTCCGGCGTGCTCAAGAACGCGCTCGATTGGGCATCACGGCCCTTCGGCCAGTCGACGCTGAGCGGCAAACCCGTGCTGACCCTGACCTCGTCCACCGCGTTCACAGGCGGCGTCCGCGCGCAGGCCCAGTTGACCGAGGTGCTGACCGCGATCGCGGCGAGGTTGGTGCACCGGCCGCAGACCGTCATCGGCTCGGCTCATCAGAAGATCGTGGACGGCAGGCTCGTCGACGAGGCCACGCTGGAATTTCTGCAGGATGGAGTCGACGACCTTCTGCGGATGATCCGGCGCGACGCCGAGGCCTGAATTTGCCTGGCCGCCTGCGCCCGGATCAGCCCAGTTGCCTGCCGAAGAATCGCAAGGTACGGTCCCACGCCATCTGGGCCCATGCGGCGTCGTACTGCGTGATCGGTATCCGCGTCGGCCCTTGAGCCGTTTCATTGGCAAACGCGTGATGCGCCAGGTAGCGATGCCCCTCATACCGCACGCCGGCGCTTTGCAGTTTTTCTTCCAGCGCATCGACGCCGCCAATGGCGAACGCGGAGTCCTGCGTCGCCCAGTGAGCCATCATCGCCGCGGTGATCTTCGACGCGTCGACGTAGCCGAGCGGCGGGTAGCCATACCAGACCACGCCGGCGTCCGCCTCGGGCGCCATCGTCAGCGCCAGGACTGTCAGTGCGCCGCCCATGCAGAAACCGGTGACGCCGACCTTGCCGCCACGAGCTTTGAGAAATTGCACGGCACCGCGTACGTCCTGGGACGCGGCGTCGCCGAAGTTCAGGCCGGTCATGAGGTGGTGGGCCTCTTCTTCGTCCAGCGCTGATTGGCCGCGGAAAAGATCGGGGACCAGCGCGTTGAAACCGGCGCGCGCAAAGCGGTCGGCCACAGCGCGGATCTGATCGTTCAATCCCCACCATTCCTGGATCACCACCACCGAACCGACGGCATCGTCGGCCTCGCTGAGATAACCCTGCACTGCTTGCCCGTCCGGGCGCTTGAACTCGGTCATGGATCCCACGTCTGTCTCCTGGTCGATGTGATGGAAAAGTTTCAGCGATGCGCGGAAACGGAGATCGGGTCGCTCGCAGGAAACGTCATCTGGAGAGCCTCGTCGAGTTGGGCCTCCACGTCCGCCTGCGTCGTCGTCGCCGGCGACGGCGACGTTGTGTCGCGCACCGCAATCATGGGAACTTCGACCTTCACGTACTGCTCGCGCATGTTCAATCCGCCCGCGCCTGGCTGCTGCGCGCAGTGAAGGCATCCATCGCGCGCGCCGAATAGACCAGCGCGGCACCGGCATTGATCGCGATCGCGACGCCCAGAGCCTCCAGCACTTCCTCGGGTGTTGCGCCGTGCTTCACTGCGGCGTCGGTGTGCATGGCGATGCACCCATCGCACTGTCGCGTCACCGACACCGCGAGCGCGATCAATTCGCGCGTCTTCGCGTCGAGCTTGCCGGTCTTCGCGCCGGCCTCGCTCAGCTGTCGGTAACCGCGAACGATATCGGGGCTGAGCCGGCCGATCTCGCTGACGCCGGCGAGCAATTGCTCCCGGTAGACGTTCCAGTCGAGCATCATGATCGAGCTCCTGCGGTGCTGCCGACGCCGTTCTGGCCGAACGGATCGAACTCGGCGCGGGTCCAGTAGTTGGGCACCCAGTCCCGCCCGAGTTGGGCTCGGGTTTTCGCTTGCTGGTAATGCATGACGTTTCCTTTCACAGGGGATCCGGTTCAGCGCAGGCCTGCGAGCCAGGCTCTGCGACCAGAAGCCAGAGACTTTCGGACTCGTCGTTCGCACTTCAATGACAGGTTTTCGCCGCAAGGCTACGTTTGCAGCAAAGCGCGCAATGCTTCATCGGTGACCCGCGCTGCACGGGCTGACATCTGCGCATGAGCGGCAGCCGCCAATCTGGCAACAGATCGAATCCAACTCGAAGCGGTGGACCCCATGCGGAACTTGTTCAAACACGGCCTGGCCTTTGTCGTTCTCTGCTGCTCGCTCGCGTTCGCCATCGGCGCGTTCGCTCAGGCCGCGCAGCAGACTTCTGAACAGCCTTCCGGGCAGCCTTTCACGCAGCCTTCCGAACAGGAGCAGCAACTGGTGGCGCCGATCGCGCTCTACCCGGACTCGCTGGTTGCACAAATCCTCGCCGCCGCGACGAACCCGACCGAGATCGTTCAGGCATGGCGCTGGATGCAACAGCACCCCGGTCTGCAGGGACAACAACTCGCCGACGCCGTGGATTCGCAGCCCTGGGATCCCAGCGTGAAGGCGCTCGTGCAGTTCCCCTCGGTGCTGGACAACATGAACACGAACCTGAGCTGGACCTCCGCGCTCGGCGATGCCTATTCGAACGCGCCGCAGGACGTGCTCGACGCAGTTCAGGTGCTGCGCCAGCAGGCGCAGGCGGCGGGCCGCCTGAAGAGCAACGGCCAGCAGACCGTGTCGACGCAGGGTCAAACGATCGTGATCGAACCCGCGGACCCGGAGGTCGTCTACGTGCCGGCCTACGACCCGTGGCTCGTGTACGGAGCGCCGATGGACGCGTATCCGGACTGGGTCGGGGTTCCGGGAATCTTCTACGACGGGTCGGATCTCTATTTCGGAGCGGGCATCGGCATCGGCCTCTTCGGCGGCTTTGCCTGGGGCTTGCACGACTGGGGGCTCGACTGGCGCCACAGAAGGACGATCTACCACCACGAGCCGTACGTCTCGCGCAGTCCGACGTTCATGCACCACCACGGCTTCGCAGGAGATGGGCATTCCGATCCCGGCATTGCGAACGTCGGCCATGGCCCCGCGTTCCACGACGGTGGCCGCGCGATGGCGCCCGACTTCGGTCGGTACACAGGCGCTCGACTCCGCCCGGCCCCGGGTGCCGGCGCGTTCAGCGGTTTCGATCACGGCGGCGTCGTGAGGGGGTACGCGGATCGCGGACGCTCGAGCCTCGGCGGAGGCTTCCATGCGGGAGGGCCGCCCGCAGGCTCGTTCCACGCCGGTGGCGGAGGCGGAGGCGGATTCCACGGCGGTGGTGGCGGCGGCGGCGGCTCACACGGCGGCGGAGGGCACAGGTGATGCAAACGCCGACGAAGACAGCCAACACCTATGCGGAGAAC
>Ga0307513_10010406_pt1 | contig 11663 bp, 7 predicted proteins | sample 15_EM_MG_FD_202174 | JGI IMG/M metagenome (GOLD analysis project Ga0307513, IMG submission 202174) | Populus trichocarpa ectomycorrhiza microbial communities from riparian zone in the Pacific Northwest, United States - 15_EM | ecosystem: Host-associated > Plants > Roots > Unclassified | place... | reverse complement strand
CGCAGCCGGATCCAGGTCATCGATGGTTACGATCTCATGCGGAAAGCTGCGGTCGGTGAAGGTTGCGGTATTCTCGCCGGGGCCGTAAAGGAAGAGCGACGTTCCCTCAGTCACACGCCAGGAATCGGCGAACGCGCCGTAAAGTGCCTGCTCCCCGAGCGGCTGGGTGAGCACCGTACCGTCGTCCAATGCGAGGTCGTTGCTGCGATTTCCATCGGCGTTGCCGAGCAGCCCCTCCATATTGCCCGCACGGCTCTGATCGAGGTAAAGAGCGATGTCCAGGAACGAGCTATGCACGTTGACCCAGGCGCTGTCGCCGTCGCCATCGAAAACTTCATAGACCGATCCGGTCCGATGGACGCTGCCGGCGCCGAGACTGAGCGTTGCACCGTCCGCCAAATCGGTGGCGACGCCATTCACAACCAATGGATTGGACTGCCCGGCGTAAAAGCCGACCACATAGGCGCCATATCGCATGGCGACCGCCGTATGGACCGAGACGTTCTGCCCCGCCGGTTCCTGGCGCACCTGGACTTCGAGGCCCCCACCCCGCGTCAGAACGAATTCGCCGACCGCCTGGAAATCATAGGCAAGGTTGTCGAAGGTGATCATATGCGGATCGCCGCGCGTGATGGCGCGGACAAAGCCGCCTTCGACGTTGAGGTTGACCTGCGCCGTATCGAAGGCCAAGCCATCGGTGGCGCGGTAGGTGAAGCTGTCCGAGCCGCGAAAGCCCGCGACCGGCGTATAGCGGAACGATCCGTCGTCATTGAAATTGAGCGTACCCCATGACGGCCCACGTACCAGCAGGGCCGAGAGCGCCGTGCCGTCCACATCCGTATCGTTGGCAAGCACCCCATGGGCGGCATCGACGTCCAGGGATTGTCCGAAGGGCTGGGTATAGAGGTCGTTGACGGCGTTCGGAGCGTGATTGGGGACAACACCGCCATTGCGCACTTGGAACGCCCACAAACCGTTAACGCCGGTATTCCCCCTGATATTCTCCAGGTCGAGCATCTGCCCCAGATTTCCGGACTGGGGCAACTCAAAGAAGTCGACGCCGTTATTGGCGTTATAGCCGGCCCGCGCGACAACACCGTTACTCGCGTCTCCGGAGGTCCACTGGATATCCCGGTAGCGGAATGCAATGTCGAAGTCACCGCCGCCCCGGTCGAAAAGCTGAAGCTGGAAGGAATTCTTCAGATCGCCGTTGAGGTTGTAGTAGTTCACCCCTGGCCAGGTGACTGTTATCACATCGCCGATCGTGTCGAGATCGAGGGAAATCGGCGCGCCGGGGATGGAAGCCGGCTCTCGCGTGTCCACGTCCGCCCAAAACGGCGCGATGATCGGCGAGCCCGCATTTCCGCTGATTGCCTGCGGTGTGAAGGTGCCGAGGCCGCCACCGAAGGTTACATTGCCATTCGTATTAATGAAAAACTTGGTATAGGAATTGCCAAAAAAATTCAGCCCGGATTCAAAAACAGAGCTGATGTCATACTCCGTCGACCCGTCATCGTTGCGAGGTACGATATCTTCGCCAAAATCAAAGCTGCCGCCCAATCCAGAGACAAGAACATTGGATGGCGTAATATCAGATCCATGAACTGCCATTTTTTTTCCTTATAATTGCGTTTGCAGTACGCACGAAAAGACGGACTCAACGCTCAGCAAAGGCCCGGACCACCTGATCGCTCAGCGGCTTGAGGAAATAGGACAGCGCCGTTCGCTCCCCGGTGCGGATATGCACTTCCGCCGGCATGCCGGGGATGAGGGCGAAGCCTTTGCTGCCGGTGTTTTCGGCCTTGCCTCCGCGAGCGCCTTGCCCGGTGTCCGCCGAACCGTCGGCGCCTGCCTTGCCCGCAGGCCGCGTCAGCGACAGCCTTGCCACGTAATAGGCCGCCCCCGTCTGCTGGTCCTTGGTGAGGTCGGCGGCGACGCGGCTGACCTGCGCCTCGAACTCCGGCGTGGTATGCTGGTCGAAGGCAGTGAAGCGGATGAAGGCGGGCTGCCCGGCGCGAACATGGTCGATGTCCTGCGGCGCGATCCGGGCCTCCACCACCAGCGCATCATGCTCGGGCACGATCAGCATCAGCGCCTCGCCCTGCGCGATCACGCCGCCCACCGTATGCACGGCAAGCTGATGCACCAGCCCAGCCTGCGGTGCGCGGATCTCGATATGGCGGAGCTGATCCTCGGCGGCAATGCGCCGCTCAACCAGTTCGGCCTCCTTGGCGGTCATCTCGCGCAGGTCCTTCATCACCTCGGCGCGCAGATCCTGGTCGATCTGGATGATCTGCAGCTCGATCTCGGAGATGCGGCCCATGGTCTGCGCCTGCTGCGATTTGAGCTGGCCGCGTTCGCCTTCGAGGCGGGCAGCGTCGCGCTGCAATGCGGTCAGCTTGGTGATCGGCATGAGCTTGCGGTCATAGAGCTGCTCCGCGCCTTCCAGTTCCTTGCCGACGAGGTCGATCTCGCGGCCCTTGGCCCATTGCTGGGCGGCCAGGCCGTCGGCCTCCTGCCGGAGCTGGGCGATGCGCTGGCGGAGTTGCCCCTTCTGGCCGAGGCGCGCCTCGCGACGGCTGACGAACATGTTGCGCTCGGCACCGATCAGCGCGGCGATCTCGGCTTCGCTTTGGCGCGACTCCAAGGCGGCCGGAATGGCGAGGAGGTCGGCGCCGTCGCGTTCGGCGGTCAGCCGCGTCTTGCGGACGGCGATCTCATCGAGCTGCTTGGTGACGATTTGCAGGCTGGCGCGCACCACGGTCTCGTCCAGCCGGATGAGCAGCGCGCCCTGCTCGACGCGGTCGCCATCCTCCACGAAGATCGCACCGACCGTGCCGCCCGAGGCGTGCTGTACCTTCTTGACATTGCTGTCGACGACGACGGTGCCGCTAGCCAGCACCGCGCCTGCAAGGCTTGCCGTGCCCGCCCACAGCCCGCCGCCGAAGATGAGCAGCCCCATCACCGAGGCGCCAGCGAGGAGCGCGCTTCGCACGCCGTCGGACGGGCAGGACTCCTTGGGGCGCGGCTTCATATCGGCGATCTCGAAACGCAGACGCCGTGCGATCCTGGTCGCCAAGCCCATCCCCGCAACCAGCGCGCGGCGTGCTCCATTCGTCTGGTGCAAGCCATCGGGGCCGGGCGTCATCGCCTCCGCGTTCTCTGCTGTCGGGAGAGTGGGTATCCCAGCTGCCATCGCCCGGCGCAGGTCATCCAACATGTCGGGCTTTGCAGTGCTCCGTTTCATCATCTGGCCGATCTTCATGCTAGAGCCCCGCTCTGCCGCATCGGCTGTGGCCCCACCGGTCCGCGCGTTACGCCCACCGGCTGGATGACCTTGGCCAGCACCTCGTCCTTGGGGCCGAATGCCTGCAACTGGCCGCCACCGATCACCGCCAGCTTGTTGAGCGTGGCGAGCGCCGCCGGCCGGTGCGCGATCACCACCAGGATGCCGCCGCGCGCCCGGACGCCGGCTATCGCGGTGGCCAGCGCGGCATCGCCCTCGGCGTCGAGATTGGCGTTCGGCTCGTCCAGCACCACGAAGAACGGATCGCCGTAAAGCGCGCGAGCAAGGGCGATGCGCTGGCGCTGGCCGCCTGAGAGCGCCGCGCCGCCTTCGCCGATGGGCGTGCCATAGCCACCAGGCAACGCCAGGACCATGTCATGCACGCCCGCCGCCCGCGCCGCCGCGATCACCGCTTCACTGGGTGCGTCAGGCTCCAGCCGGGCGATGTTCTCGGCGATGGTGCCGTCGAACAGCGCGATGTCCTGCGGCAGATAGCCGATATCGCGGCCGAGCGCCTCGCGGTCCCATTGGTCGAAGGCCGCGCCGTCCAGCCGGATCGTGCCACGCTGCGGCTGCCAGGCCCCGGCCAGCGCGCGGGCCAGCGTCGATTTCCCCGAAGCGGAAGGGCCGATCACACCCAGCCCGTCGCCAGCCGCCAGCGTGAAGGCAATGTTTTGCAGCACCGGACGCGGCACGCCGGGCGGAGCGATGGACAGCTCCTCCACGGCGAGGCTTTGCCGGGGCCTTGGCAGCACCATCGGCTGGCCTTCGCCGGGCAAACCGGCCAGTATCTTGCGCAAGCGCTCATGGCTCTGCCGCGCAGCCACGAAGCCGCGCCAGTTGGCGATCGCGCCCTCGATCGGTGCCAAAGCCCGCGAGGCGAGGATGGAGGAGGCGATCATCACACCCCCGGTCGCCTCGCCCTTGATGACGACATAGGCGCCGAGCCCCAGCAGGGCCGATTGCAGCACCAGGCGGAACACCCGCGAGGCCGAGCCGACAAGGCCCGTCACCTTCATCGCCCGGCGCTGGGCGGCCAGCAGCGCCTCATTATGCGCCTGCCAGCGGCCGGCCATGCGGCGGCCTAGGCCCAGTGCCTCGATGATCTCGGCATTGCGCCGCGCCGCCTCCAGGAAGGCCGCCCGCTCGCCCGCCGCTAGGGTAGAGGCCTGCGCCGGATTGCGGCTGCGCATCTCGGTCAGCGCGGTGAGCGCGACCAGCACCAGCGCGCCCGCCGTGGCAAGCAGGCCGAGCAGCGGATGGAGGAGAAACACCAGGCCCAGATAAACCGGCAGCCAGGGCATATCGGCCAGCGCCGTCGGGCCGGGGCTGCCGAGGAAGCCGCGGATCTGGTCGAGATCGCGCACTGGCTGGAGCGCTCCGCCTTTATCGCCGCCGCGCATCGGCATGCGCAGGGTTGCCGCGAACACCGGCTCGCGCAGCTGCCGGTCCAGCCGGATGGCGAGGCCGTGGACCACCCGCCCGCGCAGGAAATCCACCACGCCGAACGCCGCATACAGTCCCACCATCAGCACGGTGAGGCCGACAAGCGTCGGCAGACTGCGGGAGGGTAGCACCCGGTCATAGACCTGGAGCATGTAGAGCGAGCCGGTCAGCGCCAGGAGGTTGGCCATTGCGGAGAGCCCGACCACGCCAAGGATGGCGCGGCGCGAGGCATGCAGGAATTGGCGGAACGGATCGGCGAAGGCCGACGAAGAGGGTTTTGGCATGATGAAATCGATAAAATGAAAATGGATGACAATAAAACGAGCCGAACATGCGGAATGACGTGGAATGACGTAAATGCGCAAGTGGATGCTCAACAACGAACGCCACGGCGCCTCACGCGGACAAACGAACAGATGTGTGCCGGTGCGCAGGGCATCCTGCTCTCGAATCAGGTGAACTTTAGTTGCATTAAATCAGAACCACAACCTTGCGAGCCGCCGTCCGTCGATTTGGTGTGCATCAGCGGTGCCGCGTTCGCTCCTGTTGCGGCTATGCGCACATCGCTATTCCAATCGCGGTAGCTACCGCGATTGCCAAATTCCCGCCTCAGCCTTGACAGAAGTTTAGTTATTAAGTTTAGTAGAACTTAACCGGCAAACAGAATTGGCAGCCGCTTGCCAAAAGCCGGTAAGGATCGACCCGCTGGCGAAAAGCCAGTGATAAGGCGGGCGGCCGGAGGAAAGCTGGAGGACGCCATGAGGGCATGGATAAAGGCCGTCGCGCTCGCTGCGATGGCCCTGAGTGGGCTTGCGCCCGCCGCATCTGCGCAAGACAAGGAAATCACGCTGTGCTGGGCCGCCTGGGACCCGGCCAATGCGCTGGTCGAACTCTCCAAGGACTTCACCGCGAAAAGCGGCATCAAGATGAAGTTCGAGTTCGTTCCCTGGACGAATTTCGCCGCCCGGATGCTCAACGAACTAAACTCGCGCGGGAAGCTGTGCGACGTGATGATCGGTGACAGCCAGTGGATCGGCTCAGGCGCGGTTTACGGCCATTATGTCAAGCTGAACGACTTCTTCGCCAAGGAATCCATCTCGATGGATGACTTCGCGCCCGCCACGGTCATGGCCTATTCCACCTGGCCCAAGGGCACGCCGAATTACTACGCGCTGCCCGCCATGGGCGATGCGGTCGGCTGGGTCTACCGCAAGGATTGGTTCGCCCGTCCCGAAATCCAGGCCGCGTTCAAGCAGAAGTACAATCGCGACCTCGCCGTGCCGAAGAACTGGACCGAGCTGAAGCAGATCGCGGAATTCTTCCAGGGCCGCGAGATCGACGGCAAGAAGGTCTATGGCGCGGCCATCTATACCGAGCGCGGCTCGGAAGGCATCACCATGGGCGCGCTCGACGCGCTGTTCCCCTGGGGCTTCCAATTCGAGAAGACGCCCGGCAAATATGACATGGCCGGCGCGGTGAACTCGCCACAAGCCGTCGAGGCGCTGGAATTCTACAAAAGCCTCTACAAATGCTGCACGCCGCCGGGCCATTCCGACGCCTATATGACGGAGAACCTCGACGTCTATAAGTCCGGGCAGACGGCCTTGCAGATGAACTTCTTCGCCTTCTTCCCCGGCGTTGCCAAAGACCCGGCCGTGGGCGGCAATGTATCAGGGTTCTTTGCCAGCCCGCCCCAGAACAAGGAAGGCTCGATGCTTGGCGGCCAGGGCATGTCGGTGGTGTCGTACTCGGACAAGAAGGCCGAGGCGCTCGCCTATATCAAATGGTTCGCGCAGCCCGACGTGCAGGCCAAATGGTGGCAGCTTGGCGGTTTCTCCTGCCACAACAAGGTGCTGGGCGCACCGGGCTTCGCCGCCTCCACGCCGTTCGCGGGCGAGTTCCTGAAGGCGATGGGCAGCGTGCAGGATTTCTGGCAGGAGCCGACCTATGCCGAATTGCTGCAAGCCATGCAGAAGCGCGTGCATGATTTCGTCGTCGCCGACAAAGGCACTGCGAAGGAAGCGCTCGACAGCCTGATCAAGGACTGGACCGCCACCTTCAAGGATGACGGCAAGCTGAAATAGCTGCGAGTATTCCTCTCGCGACGAGCGCCCTCTTCCGCCAGGGAGGGGGCGCCTGACCAGCTAGAGCGAGATCCGAAAAGTGGACACCGGTTTTGGGATAAAAACCCTGCTCGAACAAAGGAATCTAAGCAGGCATTTGTTGGCGAAGCCAGGAATGCCTGCTTAGCCCTCAGCCGTCATCCCCGCGAAAGCGGGGAGCCAGTAAACGCAGGCGGTGCGGGTGAGGTGGGCGGCGGGGAAGCAGAGCCAGTGCTCCACGGAATCGCTGCGGAGTACTGGATCCCCGCTTTCGCGGGGATGACGCCGGCGAGGATGTGAGAGATCGTGTCCCAACCGGGAGCGGTTGCTAAGATTGAAAGTTCGGGAACCACATCATGGCAGTGGGATCGATCGATCGCATGGCGGAGAAGGCGGCGCGCACTACCCCTCAGGGCCTTGCACGCGGGATGCGTGGCCTGTCGGACCGCGCCGTGGCATGGCTGTTCATCGCGCCGTCCATCGTGCTGCTGCTGGCCATCAACATCTTCCCGCTGATCTGGACGGTGTATCTCTCCTTCACCAATTACCGCGCCAATCAGCCTGGCCGCCCCATCCAGTGGGTCGGCACCGCCAATTACGAACGTGTGCTGTCGTCGGAAGACATCTGGGGCTATTTGCAGGTAACGGCGCATTTCGTCGCCTGGACGATGGTCATTGAGGTGGCGCTGGGGCTGGGCCTTGCTTTGCTCATCAATCGCGGCTTCCGCACAGCCAGCTTCTGGACCACCGTCATTCTCATTCCGATGATGCTGTCGCCCGCCGTGGTCGGCACCTTCTGGAAATATATCTATCAGCCGCAGACGGGCATCTTCTCCACCATCCTGGACTTCTTCGGCGGCACCGGCGCGGTGGACATGATCGGCTCCATCGCCCTGGCGCCCTGGGCCATCATCATCGTCGATAGCTGGATGTGGACCCCTTACGTCATGCTGATCTGCCTCGCGGGGCTGCGCTCCATCCCAGACTATCTCTACGAGGCCGCCGAGATCGACCGGGCGAGCCCGTTGCAGCAATTCTGGTACATCACGCTGCCGCGCGTGCTGCCCTTCCTGATGCTGGCGGTGCTGTTCCGGGGCATCGAGAATTTCAAGATGTTCGACATGGTGGTGGAACTCACCTCCGGCGGCCCCGGCTCGGCGACGGAGCTGGCCTCGATCAACCTCAAGCGCGAGGCATTCGAGAGCTGGCGCACGGGCTATTCCTCGGCCTTCGCGGTGATCCTGTTCGTAACCGTATTCGGGCTGGGCAACATCTATGTCAAGGCGCTGAACCGGGTGAAATCATGAGCGCGTTCATCCCTTCCCGCTCGGTGACCGAGCCAACCGCCGCTGCGAAATGGATCGCGGGCACACTGGTGATCGGCTATGCGCTCATCGCCATGGTGCCCTTGGCGTGGATCTTCCTCACCGGCTTCAAGACGCCGCCGGACAGCATCGCCTATCCGCCGAAGGTGCTGTTCGCGCCCTCGCTGGAAGGCTATGTGAACCTGTTCACCACCCGCTCGCGCCAGACGCCGGACTATATCCAGACGCTAGGCCCGGCGACGACGTGGTATGACCGGCTGGTGCGCGAGCGGAACATGGTCATCACCGGGCCGTCGCGCTTCATCGACCGCTATTGGAACTCCATCGTCATCGGCTTCGGCTCGACCTTTCTGGCGGTGTTCCTCGGCACGCTGGCGGCCTATGGCTTCTCGCGCTTCCGCGTGCCGCTGAAGGACGATCTGATGTTCTTCATCCTCTCCACGCGGATGATGCCGCCGGTCGCCGTCGCCATTCCGATTTATCTCATGTACCGCCAACTCGGCCTGTCCGACACCGCGCTGGGCCTCATCCTGCTGTACACGGCGGTGAACCTGTCGCTGTCGGTCTGGCTGCTGAAAGGCTTCATCGACGAGATCCCCCGCGAATATGAGGAGGCGGCGCTGGTGGACGGCTACACCCGGCTCCAGGCGTTCTTCAAGGTGGTGCTGCCGCAGCTTCGCTCCGGCATTGCCGCAACCGCGATCTTCTGCCTGATCTTTGCCTGGAACGAATATGCCTTCGCACTGCTGCTCACCAGCGGCCAGGCGCAGACCGCGCCGCCCTTCATCCCGCTGATCATCGGCGAGGGCGGGCTGGACTGGCCGGCCGTCGCCGCCGGAACCACGCTGTTCCTGTTGCCGGTCGTGGTGTTCACCGTGCTGCTGCGCAATCAGCTTCTGCGCGGCATCACCTTCGGAGCGATCCGGCGATGACGGGGCCTCGCAATATGCTCGCTTGCCTCTTCCCGCGTGGCCGGATATTTCGCCGCGCGCCCTGGGAAAACGCGGCCACGGCGCTGATTGCGCTGGGGGTATTCATGCTGATGCAGCCCTTTTCGCTGTGGCTCTATGGCTGGTCCTTCGCCGCGATCCTCACCGGCACGGTGGGCTTCGTTATCGTCAGCCATTTCCCGGAGTGAGCGATGCTGGCGGTAATTAACCATGGCTAAAATCGAAATCCGCAACCTCACCAAGCAGTTCGGCGATTTCATCGCTGTGCGGGATTCCAGCTTCACCATCCGCGACGGCGAGTTCTTCGTCATGCTCGGGCCATCCGGCTGCGGCAAGACCACCACGCTGCGCATGATCGCGGGGCTGGAAATCCCCACGGGCGGGCAAATCCTGCTCGGCGGCGAGGATGTCACCTTCAACCGCGCTTCCCAGCGCGACATCGCCTTCGTGTTCCAGCTTTTCGCGCTCTACCCGCATATGAGCGTGCGGCGGAACATCTCCTTTCCCTTGCGCATCGCCGGGCTGGCGCGCGCCGAGGTCCGCGAGCGAACCGAGGAGGTGGCAAAGCTGCTGCGCATCGGCCATCTGCTGGAGCGCGGCGTGAGCGGTCTGGCGGCGGGCGACCGGCAGCGCGTGGCGTTAGGGCGCGCCATCATCCGCCGCGCCAAGGCGTTCCTGATGGATGAACCGCTTGGCGCGCTCGACGCCGAGTTCCGCGAGGTGATGTGCGAGGAACTGCGCCTCCTGCATAACCGCATCGGCGCGACCACCGTCTATGTCACCCACGACCAGATCGAGGCGATGTCCATGGCCGACCGCATCTGCGTGATGGACAAGGGCGACGTGTTGCAGATCGGCGCGCCGATGGATGTGTATGAGCGCCCCGCGACGCGCTTCGTGGCCGGTTTCATCGGTAGCCCATCGATGAATTTCCTCGCGGCGAAAGGCCGCTTCCCGCGCGGCGCGTCGCAGATCGGCGTCAACGGCGGCGTGGTGGCCATGCCCGAGGCGCGCGAAAGCCTCGACACGGAAAGCGCGGTGCTGGGCGCACGGCCTGAACACATCCGTATCGCCGAGAACGGAGCTTTGCGCGGCCGGGTGTTCGCGGTGGAATATATGGGCGCGCGCCAGCTCATCACGGTGGACACCGATGCCGGGCGGGTTCGCGTCCAGGCGGCGAACACCGTCCGCGTCGGCGACGGCGAGACCATCGGCCTGGCGTTCGACGCCGAGCGGCTGGTGGTGTTCCACCCGGAAACGGGCCGCGCCGTGCGCAGCGCCCTCCATGAAGGAGGCGCGCATGGCTGAGGCCGCGCTTTTCGGCGTTACGCGGCGCTTCGGCGATACGGTCGCGGTGGCGGATGTGTCGTTCCAGGTAGCCGATGGCGAGTTTGTCGTGCTGCTCGGCCCCACCGGCGCTGGCAAGACCACCACGCTGCGCCTGTTCGCGGGGCTAGAGACGCCCGATAGAGGCCGCGTCGAGATCGCGGGCGAGGATGTGACGGACCTCGCGCCCGCCCGCCGGGACGTCGCCTTCGTGTTCCAGCAATATTCGCTCTATCCGCATTATTCCGTGTTCGACAACCTCGCCTTTCCGCTGCGCGCGCCCGGCCGCCGGACCTCAAGCGATGCAATCGGCCGCCGCGTGCGCGAGATCGCCAGCCTTCTGCGCATCGATCACAAGCTTGGCAACCGCGTGACGCAGCTTTCGGGCGGCGAGATGCAGCGCGTCTCCATCGGCCGGGCGCTGGTGCGCGAGCCCAATCTGTTCCTGATGGATGAACCGCTCTCCTCGCTCGACGCCAAGCTACGCGAGGATTTGCGCGTCGAGCTGAAACGCATCCAGCGCGAGCTTGGCGCCACCATCGTCTATGTCACGCACGACCAGCTTGAGGCCATGACGCTGGCCGACCGCATCGGCGTGCTCTCCGCCGGGCGGCTGGTGCAGATCGCAGGCCCACGCGAGATTTACGAGCGCCCCGCCAATATCTACGCCGCTCAGCGCCTCGGCAGCCCCACCATCAACCTGCTGCCCGCGGGCGGGCTGGGCGTCAGCAGCGGGCCCGCGGCCACCCGCATGATCGGCGTGCGCCCGGAAGATGTCGTGCTGAACGGCGGCGGCGTTGCCGCCAAGGTGCTCACCGTCGAGCATCTGGGCGTGGAGTCGGTTGCGCTGCTGGAGGCCGAAGGGCAGCATTTCCATGCGCTGCTCGGCGCGCGCACCACATTGCGCAGCGGTGACGCGGTGATGGCGGGCGCGCGACCCGAGGGCGTCCTGTATTTCGACGCGGAGGGCACGCGCATCGATTGTCGGGCCGCTGCCGGGCCGTTGACGCCGCGCGGGCAGGCCGCAGGCAGGGGAGGTGCCGATATGGCGCAAAACATAATCCGGGGACTGATCGCGGCATGCACGGCCACCATCACGGCCCATGCAGAGGAATTGACCGCGCTCGACCAGGCCATCGGCGACGGCGATCACGGGCTGAACATGACGCGCGGCTTCAACGCGGTTGCGGCGGCGGCGGATGAGATTGCTGCGCTGCCCTTCGGTGAA
>Ga0307513_10010405_pt1 | contig 11663 bp, 16 predicted proteins | sample 15_EM_MG_FD_202174 | JGI IMG/M metagenome (GOLD analysis project Ga0307513, IMG submission 202174) | Populus trichocarpa ectomycorrhiza microbial communities from riparian zone in the Pacific Northwest, United States - 15_EM | ecosystem: Host-associated > Plants > Roots > Unclassified | place... | reverse complement strand
TAGAGTAGCAGTAATGAATAATATTGGGATGCGGTTTCTCTCACATGTGGGAAATGGTACTCGGAGGAGCTTAGTGTTAATATGAGGACGTCAAGCCAACTCAAGGAATTCAGAGCATTAGGAATAGGAGAATAGTATTAGACTTAGTTCGCGAGGCATGCGAGAACACAAGGCGACGTCTGATAGAGTCACGATTGGGTCAGGACGCGGCATGTATAGGGAGTAAGATCAGGAAGCAGTAGCGAGACGTCATGAATGGAGAGAGCAGGATCGTGTGATCCGGACGAGGGAGGCAGGAGCAGAAAAGATCGGGACGCGAGGTGGGAAGATGCACAAAGCCCTGACGTTCGGTGAGAAGAAACCGGCGTCAGGGCTGGAGAGTATTAGATCAGGCGGCGTCAGGGCGGGAGACCCTTAGATCAGGCATCGCCAGGACGGAGTAGCGCAGCACCAGACGCAGTCAGGACGCACAGGACGTAGGGGTCCGTGTCCTGATTGCGTCAGGACGGACGGCGCCAAGTAACGCAAAGTCAGGACGCCACGTCGATCCGACGTTGCGTCCAGATTCGCGATTTGCGTTCCGGCGTCAGGTGCGTCAGACGCACAGGACGCCCAGAAGGCAGGGTATTATTTTTGCTGATGTTGTTATGGACTTTATTAATTTTCCTCTTTCTAGGAGTTCCTCCTCTTGCCTACCCACTTTTCTTAAGATTTCCATCCCTTCCTCATCCGTGGCAAATGAGTAATAGGATTGGGGACGTAGAATTTCTTCAGAGAGTCTGCTTTCGACACGGACCCTCCACGCTATTCGTGTGAGTCGAGCTCTGGTGTTGAGATTTTCGTGGATGAGAAGGAGTATATCGATTTTGCCCTTATAAGTAATCCTATCCATTTCATTTAGGACTTGACATTCTGCCTCAATCCCGAAATATCTTTTGATAATTTCTTGTTAGAATCTCTTCCCAGTTGAACAATCGGAATTGCTAGTCCAACGTCCTATGCCTCCCCATCATGTTTCGATATTTTTCCGCGAAAGGGACTACCTTTGTTTCCCTTTGTTTTACCAAGAGCGAAAACAATGTGGTGAGAGTGGTTCTCCCATTGTTAAGGGGTCTGATCAAAGTAATCTTCACATGCCGTTAGTCAGTTCCTCACATCCTGGTTATCATTACGGTGAAAAAGTAAGGGGGTTCAGCCGCATTTTTCATTGATCCAGTCGGTGTACTGAGTTGTTGTAAAGATTCTAGTATGCCTCGCATATGGGGAGAGGTATCTCTAGGAAGCAATGGTCTTTGAGCGTTGTGTTCCGGATGTCCACCTTTCCTGCCCCTGCGATCGTCTGCCTTCTTTATCGTTATCGTCGTCATGGTCACAAGGGTCTGGGTCTGGATTACCAGCAATATTACTTGGCAGTGGTGGAGGCGGTTGGTAATGTGCTCCACGGTCATGCCCCTTTCCTTTATCTAGTCTGGGAGTTGAAGCTGATTGTTTATCGAAATGCGGATTATTTGGAAGAATCCAAGGATTGAATTGTCCATGGTTAGCAGGTCCTGGATCACCATCACCTGTCTCTGTAGGTGAGATGGTAAAGGTGGGTTGTTCGTGATGATCGATTCTATCTGTCAGGGCTTGTATTGCTTTTTGGAATATTTGATTTTGTTTGTCCAGAAGCTCCTTTGCTGCTTAACAATCCTTTTGATGCTGTTCGGCTGCATTGGTCTTTTGTTGATTTAACAGTTCAGCAGCGCGGTCTTCCTGGTGTCTCAGGACTCGTTGCCATTCGGTGTCCTTGTTTTTACATTGTTCAGCAAATTGTGAATTTCGAGAAAGTAGTTCCGCTTTCAATATTTGTTCTCAGACTTCGGAAGATTTTGCGTTTTCCTTTTGCCGAGCTGCTTGGCAGCTAAATTCCATTGCAATGGGTATTTTTAGCCATTCCTGTTCATCATCCATTGCTTCTTTGAGAGTTGTTAGTGCTTTTCTTCCATCCCAGGGTTCCTTGTCAACAATTAACTTGCCCCTTGCTAACCTTGTTTGTAATAACTGTAGTTTAGTGTATTGGGCCCTAGCATGTGCCGATAAAGCATCCAAAGCTATCAAGTTCTCATCTGGACTTTGGTTGATGGATGAAGCAATGTGTTGGAAGTCTAGTCCGATTTGTTGTTTAAGGAGTTCCATTTGGTTGGTAGTGTTTCTTGCACGTTGACGGGAGTTTGATCCTGACGGGTTCTTTTTGACAGGGAACTGCGCACTAAGGAAGCGACTCATGGGGGAATCTACGACCAAACCAGGATTTGAGGTAGTGGTCGTAGCACGGGAGGATGGGTCGAATGAGAATGCAAGAGAAGTGGAAGTGTCGTCAGCTTCCAGGGGTGGATCAGGATCACGAATGACTTCTGGGTGAGGGGAGCTGGGACTCACGAAGGCGATGGTAGAGGTCAGTCATCCTTTGATCGAAGTGGGGGTTTCTAACTCTCCTGTATCGTCGAGTCTTTTTACGACGTTTCGCTATGGTATGACATTGGTGGCGGAATGTCCTTTCTGGTGTTACCCACCAACTTTGTTCTTAAGTCACGATAAGTTTCTGAAGAATTTCCTTGTTTTGATCCACTTGTTTGATGTCTTGCATTGAAAGAATAATAGTCTCCGGGTTGGAAGGCTGAGACAAGCCAACAGGTGGTGAAGGAGAGGAACAAGGTAAAGTTATGCCTCCCGCCAAGTCAGGTTCTCAATCGTGTAAGGAATCTGAATCTTCTGTGATCGTGGGTTCAGGTGCCACAATGGTAGCCTGTTGTGTATCTTCAAGGATGAAAAACAGGGTGGTAGAGCATAGGGCAGGCGAGGATGTCTGTCAACATAAGAGCTAATAGAGCCTTGGTGACCGAAGAATAACAATATAGTGTGACCGGGTAGCTAACAGGGTAGGATTCCAGGTGGACTAGGGGGAGAATATTCGCGACAACAGATTATAGATATCAGCAAAAATGTTATTCGTCTTGCTGTGCATCAGATGCACAGGATGTAAACTCCCATTCTGGATGGGACGTCGATCTGACACCGCGTCCAGAAGATTCGCTCAACGTCGCATTGCCTCCTGACAACGTCCTGAAACGCACCCTGGGTCCTGTGCGTCCTGACGCCTTCCGACGCTAGCCTATCATGTGCTGAAGTCTTCCGACCGTAGCCTACCATGTCCTGAAGTCTTCCGATGCTCGGGCATCATGTCCTGACGCCTTCTGATGCTTGGCCATCATGTCCTAAGGCCTCCCGATGCTAGGCCATGGTGTCCTAACACCTTCCGACACTAGGCCATGGGGTCCTGACGGCATCCGTGCATCTGTTGTGTGCGCCTTCCCCGTCCCGATACCTATACCCTCTACACTAGTTAACTGATCCTTCCAGAGGCCGGTTACTTCGTGTCGTACCTTCCAGACTCAGGATACTCCCGCCCTCCATCCAGACGCACGGATCACATAGCCAGTATTCTGGTCCTCTTCCTCACACTCGCTGATGTTCTAGATTCCAGCTCGTTTTCCGAAAGTTATCGTGATATTGCTCATAATTTATTGCAGTCATCCCGACGCCCTATACTACAGTATCTACTATGATACTATGTGACTATTGCATATGACCATTATTACCCCCTCTTCTGGGCATCCCATGACTAGAAAAAAAATTAAATCTGCCTACATGTACAACCTCCAATTAAGCACCGTCCATGGTATTCGCACTATCCTGCCGGCCACTGGGTTCCTCCAGCGCCCCCGAACACCCCGCTGGCCCAGCTTCTCCGCTCTGGGAATCCGCCAGGCTGAGCTATAAGCGAGTGCTCATTTGACAGTCGACCGCCCCCCCTGCCTTGTGAGTACTCCCATGATTCGACCCATCCAAATCCAGAAACGTTATCTCCCAGTCAATCGACGTTTGACTGAGATCCTATCATGTTGCCGTCACCTGTAACCGATTTTGACTATCCTCGAGCCCCCCCAGGCCGCCGACGTGGGTGTCAATCGGCGTCTCTCTCGGGAGGGCCGGATTTCCTGGAGTCTGGTTGCCTAGCTGACGCTTCAGTTCTGCATAAACGGCATCGTTATCATCAGAGAAGCCCTCTGGCGGCACCGGCCAGATGCAATGCTGTTTCCCGAGCCTCTGTGCGATCTTCTCATGAAGGTTTAATATAACCATGTCCTGTGTCGCCCGGGCGAACCCCCGCCACCTGTTCTTATGCAGGAGCAAAAGATCTTGCGTTTTTCACGATTAGTGGACGCAGTTATCAAAAAACATGCAATGATTCAGACTCTCCCACCACCAACTACTGCAGGATGGAAGTTGGGGGGTTTCTTATATACCCCCGTTTGCAATGCCCGTAGTGAATGGCACAGTATTGCACATGTCAGAAAGACCATCCTACCGTTTATGAGCTTCAGAAATCCAGGGTGCAGCATGCCTTGCATTTTGATTCTGTCGAAATACTTGCCGTATATAGGATCGGCAATCTGGGGGGTAAGGAACCTGAAGGTTAAGTCCTACGTTCGTTCTGCGATTGGTCATGTCCTCCCAAGTACAATGGCTTGAACCAACCTTATATCCATGGCGTGGGCACATGACCCTCTCCCATTCTAGCAGATAATCAACCCAGCGCGCCAGGGCCGTAGGATCATCTGGCGGCAGATCGTATAGCTGTCTGATATTATCCTTCACATGATACAAGAATTGCGCTCTCACTCCAGTATGTTTTTGATGGAGCTGTCACAGTCAGTGACCATCTCTACATCGTATCAGCTCCGGCTGAGTCAACTTACCTGCTTGACACTCTCCTCCAATGGCTCAATATTCCCAGCATCCGATATCGTCTCGAGCACCTTTCCCCAGACTGTGTATATCTGAGATGTCAAAGCAACTGGGTTTGGCAGTCGGTCTTCAAAAAGGGTGTACTGGAGCATCAGTGCCATCGCCTGCTCTAATAGGGTCCCCTCAGCCCCGGTAACAGGATTCCGCTGTGAATCTGTCAAGGGGCCTAGGCCGCCCCGGTCGTATGATACCTGCTTCACCTACCGGACTCAAGGATCTAACACCAGGTGTAGTACCACCCTGGGTGGCTAGCGAAGCCGAATATCCGATGCTTCATGACAGAGAGGTTGGCAGACCATAGGTTCTACCACGGATTATGCGTCCACGATCTGCTGGTGTCCATCTAACGAGAGGTACCTCCTGTGATCCGGAGGTGGTGGAGATTTGCACCATCGGTGGTTGATCATTTGCCTGTCTGCTGGATGCCTGCGACCTATGATGGCATCCGGATGTTGTTTCCTCGGAAATGTCGGAGGCGTCAAAAATGATCTCAGTCTCTGATCCAGATTCATCTGCATTGCCTGGGTTCTGGTATTCATCACTGCTATTGTAGCTTAAATGAAGAGTTTCCAAATGCGCTTGCCCGTCGGGCTCCGCCTCGGGTTCGATATTCACCCTGGTTTGTATTGTCGTTCTTCACGGACCCTTGGGCGGTCTTGCTTGCACCCCGGTCTCACCCAGACTACGTGATTGGCTTCGACGCGACCACTCAGCGGTTAAGAGTATCTTGGAGCTGCCAGATTCGTCTGCCTGCATTCCCGATTCGGATCCAATAGGGTCGGGTACAACGTCGCGCCTACCGCTGTGGATATTCAAGTTGCCTACTCGAGGTGCTGGCTGAGTGGATGCCATGCTATCCGGTACGACGTTGCATCTACTCCCATTCAGATTACTAAGACTAGGTGTTGGCGGACTGGATCCCAGGGTTGCTGGTACGACGTCGCATCTACGCTTGATCCGATTGCCTTCTCCATTGGTCCGCTAACTGCCTGAATTTTTCTGTCGTTGCTGATGCATCATGGAATACTGGATAATCAGATGTTGGCCAAAATATAACTCTGATGTTTGGGAGCGAAGAAAATAGTTCCACCTATATCAAGTCTTGTGAAGTGGAGGAGTTTGCGTGGTTTTCTTCTTTTCGATAGGACGCTTGAGGTCTTATACGCTAGGACTTACGGGGGGGTGCATCATACACTAGCACTCTGTATTGAACGCAGATATGCACTTGCGAAAAATGGTTTTCTGAATATTCAACATTGTGTTCGTCGTCCTTCTACTTGCAGCACTCAGAGACTTCAAGACTCCGGGCGTAAAAATGTGTGACGAAATGGGGGTGTTCCTAAGGCGGGGCACTAGCCACAAAAGGTATCGGTTAGCGACAATAATTCTAGCAAGACATGGGCCACACCTAAAGCGGATGATAAATATGGAAGCTCATCTCCAGCTGATCAATCAAGACACATGAATGTAGAACGCACTGTAGTCGCTCGATGACCGGCCACAGCGCCTGGACAGTTCTGGTTTGATAAACCGATGTGGGCCGAATCTAGTAAAGGTTAAACTTCAGCTAAGGCAAGGCTGGGAGTTTAAGATGCAAGGGCAAAAGGGGATCAGGCAGAGGGGATTGAAATAGCCAGTCATACAAGATGCTCACACAAGGGCACTCAATCGTATGATTAATATCCTATGGTAGCCAAGGAAATCCCAGGGTGAAAATTCAACATCTAAACTACGAACCTTGCACAATCAGACAGGTAATTAAAAAGTAAAAGAAAATGAACAGAACAAAGAATCAGTTGCCGGCAACCCTGAGGCTTCGTCGACGGCCCTTTGGTGGCGTTGGGGTGTTTTGGCCCCCAAGCTGTAGGGGCATCATGAGGTTAGGAGCTGGCGATCGAGGGGGCCTAGGGGAGGTCATGAGATCCTGCTCTAGTGTAGAGGCCGGGGTTTGCGGTGCCGGCACAACAGTCTCTGCATTTGGCGTGCTGGGAGCCAATGGGATAAACTCAGCATTTTGTGTCATGTGAGCCAGGTCAATTGTCTCAGCATCGGGAATTGTGAGATGTGGCGAAACTGTGGGGCTGACGGGGGTGGGAGCACCGACCGGACGCTGATCGCGCGTCCCAGAGAGGCCAGCACGAGGACTATTCACGCGGCCATTGTATACATCACAGTCGCTTCCTCTCCGGTTGGGATTTCTCAGCCAACCTGTTAGGTGGTAGCTTCGACATTAGGTATTCCGACAGCTAGGACCTGCATTGATTTATATTGGAGCACTCGCTAAGAAGACGTGAGTAATGTAGGTTAGATATAATGGTATACTTTGGGATAGTTCGTCGAAGTATTGATAACGATAAGATAGAGACTTATTATATTGATAAGATCTCTTCTCCGTGCTTGTTGTTCTCTATCTACTCCGGGCTCTTGCCCGCCTCTTATACCCTTTCCCGGGGTACATCTAACTATTATACTAGCGAAGTGTCTTTTCCAACTTCTCCTAGTTTCCATGAATGTGCGAACACCGTCCGACCCTGAGTGCTCGCACACCACTTTGGCTTTAATCATTGCCCAAGTAATTGCGTCCAATTACAGGGTCTCGATTCTTATGCCATATAAACTTGGTCTGTATATGCAACCTGGCTCGCTATCATACCAGTCGTTCCTTCCGGTCATGTTGTGATCAACATTTCTCATGCCGGGTAATCATATGCTTATGTCTTACATATCAGACTACATATGTCGGTCGGCTTAACTTTGAAGCGCCATAACTTCTTATCCAACCGTTCACACCTCACCGTTCAACTACTTACTGATAGAGAAATATGTCTTCTATTGTAATCGGCGAAAACCCCTCGGTCGCATTGCTCGTGCAGCTGCGTGGAGACTGATAACCATCCGTGACGTAGTTATGAAAACTATGACACGGGTGTGAGTTGAACACGTGATCTTCTGTAACGAGTCACGTGTCACTCCGACCAGACTAACTTGTGCGTGTCAATTTAGGGTAACCTTTGCCCTGTAAATCCTTACGGGGAGTCCGTGCGCCTAACACAACCAGCCATCGATGGCGTCCCCTGTATGAGCTACGGAATGGTAGTGTGCTGCTTGGAATCTCACAGCGCCAACCAGTTCGAGCACGACACTGGCATGATGGTATTAGAGCCCGATGCCTCCTCCTCCATGTCCAATGGGAGAAACCTGCTGGTGCCCGATTACCTTGAGGGGCCAGGGGCTCCTGAATTGTTGTCCTATACAGTATGTTTTGTTATTGAGTGTGGTATTCTTCTAGATAGCTGAAACACAATAAACTTAGATTGATAACAATTGTTGGCCGGTCCTGAGGCATCGCAGATTCCCCTTGGCCCTCCAACACATCCGCCTGGCGGTCGTTCTCCTCACCGCCCGCCCCCTCGTCGTCCTCGTCCTCGTCCATATCTTCCATTTCATCACAGCGCTCTCCCGATTGCTGCGTCATATGCGAATTTCTCACCACGATGTGGTTGTACTCGTCATCGTCGTCGTTCCATCGGACGCTCCCCACATTATCTGCTGCCTAGCGGGAATGATCCCAGACATTGCTGTTGAAAAATGCATGTCGCCACCCGACGGGCTCATGCATGGGTCTCTCATCCCCGGCTTCCTCAAGGCGTGACTCCAGAACCATGAGATCCCGAGGATGTTTGCCATCGTTAGCAAGGAGCTACGCACGCAGGTTATGATATTTGTGGAGGACGAGGAGGTCTTGGAGGGCGAGTGGGGCTGTACGATCCAGACTTAGTGCGTTGCTACCCTCACGAGTTGCGCTTATGAGATATCGAAGGCAGAGAATCGCCTCATCAGCGCTTTGCGCCTTTATCCCGCTGAGCAGGTTTTTTATGCTTCACGAGTCGAGGACTCGCAAAGCTATTCCCCAATCAGAGCCATTCTGCCACCAGGCATGGCCAAGGGGCGCATGCTCACGTTGAGGGTCACCCGTTCAGCGAAAAATGTGGATACTGATTGCCCCTGGGGAATATGCAGAAGTCGAATTCGGCGATGCCACAGAAGATATCTAATACTACGGGAACCACAGAACTTTATGTGGACTGATCAGTTACTCGGAGTGCAACATCATCACTAGCCTGCTCTGCGTAGTCATGCTCCATGGCTGTCCATAGTTTCTTAGCCGTGCCCTTAACTATAATCCTCAGTTGACGACTGACCTCCTGGACATTGTCAGCGTGCTGGGTTTTTTTTTACAAATTTGATCTCTGATTTGACAGGTGGAAGAGAACTGGCAATGTCGAGAATCACCGTCAATTGATCGTCGGCTGCCCGTCCTGGATTGAATCAGTGGGACTTGATATAGCCCGATGCATCCCAAGGCCATACGTTGTATACTCTAGTTTTGGTTCGAGTATTCTTGAATCCACACCCGCTTTTTGCATATGCTATGTGACCATAGCACACACTAATTCATCTATTAGTTTAAAGGGTTCTTGGATATATGGGTAAGTTGTTGTTGACGTACTCAGAATCCTCAAAGGCCGGAACGAAATAGGGATTTTCACCGGATCCGGAGGGCCCAATGTGAAATGAACGACAACTGTCAGCCCCACATCGGAGCATGATTGAAGAATAACGGTGTCAATGGATAATTGGTTACCTGCTCTCGGCATTCCGTCTGTGGGCGGCAGCACGCGGGAAGCCCTTTGTTTACCACCCAGACTGCAGTTTCGTCGTGTGGGACTGCCGGACGTCTACAACCAATGGTAATATGAAGATCGAGGGCATGTCAATGGTGTCACGGTGCGAACTTACTTTCCTAGGCTCACCGAGCTTCCTTGTTTATTCTTTGTGGCTGGTACGCCAAGCTGGCTGAGGTATTGCGATATTAGTATCGCCCACGATTAAACGATTGGACGAAGTGTACTTACGCTGCCCCTTTGCCTAGGATCTTCAACCGCTCTCGGCGGGGCATTTTAGCGATGAGAAGTGATGAAGGGGGGCGGGGGGTGAACGATGTCAAGGAGGAGGGAAGCAAGTGAAGGAGGTGTTAGGTGGTAGCTTCGGGGTGAGGTATTCTGACAGCTAGGACCTGAATTGATTTATATCGGAGAACTCGCTAAGAAGACACGAGTAATGTAGGCTAGATATAATAGGGTACTTCAGAATAGATCGGTGAAGTATTGGTAAGGATAAGATAGAAACTTATTATATTGATAAGATCTCTTCTCCGTGCTTATTGTTCTTACTAGCAGTGATAATGCATGGATATTTATATTCCGCGTCTGAGCAATCGCAGAATACATGCTAACTCTATACTAACTAAGTATCTTGCTCACATTTCGACAAACTTCACCTGAGTGTGAACACTCATTGACCTTGAAGACTCTCTATAACACCTTTTTGCTCCCATGGTGAACTTATCGGTCTGCGCATCTGTTATTCCTGATGGAGTGGAGACCACGTCAGGTGTCAGCTTATCCGTTTATCCGTTGACAACAATGGTTACGAATTACCTTGCCCTCGTGGTCATCGAGGGTGGTCTAACTCGCTGGACAGAAGATGGCCAATCTTCTTTGGTTGGTTCTGTCGAGAATTCGACCAACAACTCCATGCTGTATTCTGGTCTTCCGGCATTACACGACTTGTCCTCGGCATCGTACCTATAGGTTTGTTCCCTTGGGCTCTATCGTTTACCAACCTGTCCTTTGTGGATGCACCCGATCCACTTACTGGGCATAGTTACCACCTTCATACTCTACAGCTCATTATAGGTACGAGGGGACTAACCTTCCGGGCAAAATGTCCTGTTACCTTCGACCTACCCTTCCGACTGTCTGTCTTCATGTGTCTGTAACCTTATGCGCCGTCGTCCGATTCACCTGTTTCCACTTGCATATTGTGCCCGAAGGTCTCCCCCCATATATGCTGCCAACAGAATCCGGTCGGACCGACGGCCGCGACGTATATGGTGTTATAGGATGTGTGCCATTGATAATGGGCTTTGGTGTTGGGACACAACTACACAGGTGCCCAGTGATGACGCGCCGTCCCAAAGCCCGGGCTGGAGGGGCGTGTTATCCTTTTCCTTCGATGGTTGTGCATGTCACGGTAGGGTAACCTTGCCCTGTAAATCCTTACGGGGAGTCCGTGCACCTAACACGAGGGTAGATGACGACCTTTATAGACGTCGGGAACGCTCGCGGAGCATCGCAAAAAAAAAACCCGACGCCTGAGTTGTGTAAACATTGAACTCTACGATGTGATGACCTCGCAGGGTTTGCAAAACTCCAACCATATCGCCCCCAACATTCAAATGAAGACCTATGTTTGTAAGGTCTAACTTTAGCTCAATAGATAATTCAAATGGATGCTTATCGTGTGTCTTTATTGGTATATGAAATAAGGTTTTAAGGCTCTCCCTGCATCAGCAAAAATTATTATATGCGTCCTGAGCGTCCCGTGCATCAGACGCTCAGGACGCTCAGAACGTTAACCGTTACTCTGGACGCGACGTCGGCTGGACGTCACGTCCGGACGCCATTCCCTATCTACCCCTGCATCCTCGACGTCCACCACGAAGCGCATGCGTCCAGATGCCCTCAGACTCTCAGCTCTCCCGCATCCCGACGATCTCCTTCCTGTGCCTCCCTCGTCATGGCGGAATCCAACTCCACTCTAGCATCCTGAAGACTATCCCGATGCTTAGTCTTCCGGATGCTACACAGCGATATTTGAACCCCCTCTGCATCAATTGCCATGTCTGGCTATAGGCTCCCAATGCCTTCCAAATAGCTCACATGTTCGTCGCGACGGCATCGTGATGG
>Ga0307513_10010404_pt1 | contig 11663 bp, 11 predicted proteins | sample 15_EM_MG_FD_202174 | JGI IMG/M metagenome (GOLD analysis project Ga0307513, IMG submission 202174) | Populus trichocarpa ectomycorrhiza microbial communities from riparian zone in the Pacific Northwest, United States - 15_EM | ecosystem: Host-associated > Plants > Roots > Unclassified | place... | reverse complement strand
TCCGTGTCCGGATGGCGTCAGGACGGATGGCGCTAGGTGACGCAAAGTCAGGACGCGACGTCGATCCGACGTTACGTCCTGATTCGCGATTAGCATTCCGACGTCCCGGGCGTCAGACGCACGGGGCTCACAGGACACAAGGTATTATTTTTGCTGATGTCTGTAAAAATAATATTTTGCCAATTGTACTTGTTGTACTGAAGGCAAAAGGTAAGTCTTCTAGCCTTCTGCTCTTCGCAAAGTGTAGGCTTTGTAAGTGGTTTCCAGCGATAGATTTTGTTTTCACAGAGTGCTCTGAAAATTGTTTGCCTACTAACATCTAGTTGTGCTGTTTTATTTCTTATTTTATTAGATAATATTATTATAAAAATTGAAATTTATTTAATAAAAAACAAACCAACAGAAAAATAAATAAATAAACAAACAAACAAACAAACAAATAAAAATAATTAATTAATTAATTATCCCTTTCAGAGAATGCCAGACATTTTCTATCAGGTTGAGGTCCAGTGAGATGGCAGGCCAGGCAAAAAAGGGCATTGAATATTCGGCCTGCAATGCCCGCGTATACCCTGCCCAATGTGCAGAAGCACCCTCTTCCATCATCCAATGGGGTTGGCCAGCTCATGCTCTTTCCTGCCGCTAAAATGGCCAAAGAACAGGAGTAGGAACATTGGTACAATGACTTGCCGCAGTTATTGTACCTCAATCATCACCCTGCCAGATAACTAGCGGAGTTTTATGCCCGCCAAGTATCCCCCCTCATATCATGAGAGCATCCCGCTTCGTGCATTTGGGGGAGATACAGGCATCCTCATACTCCTCCCCCGCATAGCGTGTTATCTAGTATACTGTGTCACATGTGCCGGAAAGTCACACGTAGCATTTATCAGTCCAGATAACCTGCCTCCAATCCTCTGGGGTCCAGTGCTGATGTTCGAGAGCACAGGGTAGCCACTTTTGCTTCTCAAAGTTGGTTAAAAAAGGCTTCTTGTGAGCCTTACGTCGGTGGTAGCCCTCAAGGGCAAAGGCTTTCCGGAGTGTTTTGTTGCAAGCACTAATTCTGCAAATATCAGCGATGTCACAAAATGACATCTACCGATGCTCAGCATCGTGTGTCGCGGTAGCCACAAGGCGGTCTCGCTTTGGTGTATTGATTGTACATGGTCGACCCTTTCGCTTTTTGGGAGTTGCCGGAGCATGACATATATCTCATACAGTACTAACCCCCAGGCATTGGTTTTCAGCGATTTGGGCATAGGTCCATCCTGCATCGAAGCGGAGTGCTTGAACGAAACATTTTGTTTTATAAGCTGTTTCGTGTGTTTTAATCGGTGGCATCTGAAGTTATTGTTAGTTAGTCTCTGCCTATACTCAGTGTATTACCACTTACAATTCGCTTGTGCTCTTTTTTTTTTCACTTTTTATTTTCACTTTTTATTTTCACTTTTCTTTTTCACTTTCTTTTTCACTTTTGTTTTTCACTTTTTTTTTCACAATTATATGTGGCGGAAGATATTGGAGAAGGTTGATTTGTTTTCTAGAAGTGGCATTTGCGCCCTTTTTTGTGTATGTACACAGACCTCTGGGGCGGCTTTACCCCCCTGCTTACCCCCTGCCGCCAACTGCATATACACCCCCCTGTTTTCGGGTACTTATGGCCTGGGACAAGTATAGGCTCCACGGAATGTACCGTACCTCAAGAATACCGTATATCATTGAGGACCTATATCCTAGTGCATTTTACAGCATGTATTAAGGTTGAACAATGGCCCATGATAGGTACCTAAACGGAGAGAGCATGCAATTATCTTCTCACAAACTAAAGAGTGTAAATATAGCGAGGCAACGAGTGATAAACCTCCCCCACGATCAATAAACTATCACAATCTTAAAGTTAGCTTCTTCTTAGAGCGGCCGGATTCTTGCTGTCTTGGCTTCGGTCAACGTAAAGAAAGGAACTAATCAGAAGTCCAAAAACTCCTGTCCTTGGTCAATGGGATAGGTTGATGTTTGATCTTTCGCTAGACTAAATGAGCTGCTTAGCGACTAGATTAGAAACAACCTGGTAACTTATCACAAAGGATTTCCGAATGGGCCTTTAGCAATCACTAGTGTTTGGATCTCCTAGGTCCTATCTATCTCCATAATCCCGAGGTGATGCTCGCGGCGAGAACAAGGGCAGAGAGAACAGGCACAAATACAATTGCCCCAACACCAAACAACCCAAGTCACTACCACAGTCAAAACCAAAGATCCCATCACCGGATGCCATGCTCTCAGCGAGAAGAGGCACAAATATCCAGGCCTCAGTATCAATAGTCATTATAGTTGTGTTTGGAATTGAATCACTATCGTGGTTCTCAGGGTGGTTGAATTTCGCAAGGGATTCAGGTGCGCTCGTTGCCTCAGTACCGTACTGTTCTCGTAGCGAGTATGAATTATGCCAAGGAGTCGAGTCGCAGAGATATTCCTCGGCCAGCCTAGCCCCACAAATATTATTTCTACGGCTCACCCTGAACGATAAACTTGGAAAACACGATCACGCATAGTAGTGAATACGGATTCCAGGAGGACAATTGCAGAATATAGGAGAAGTAAATACTCGGAAGTGTCAAAAAGGTATTCTGTAACCTTAGGTAATATAATTCACTGATGCGATAAAACTGTATCCGGATGAAATCCTAGAAACCCGACCTGACAGCTCTTGGTACAGTGCAGGGAATCTGCGCAAGGGGAGATAGCGTTTATGTTTTTCACAAGGTGTATCTCCTCGCGGCCTAGATAGTAAAAGTCTCAAGACTCTACTCACCAGGGGAACTAAAACCGATTTATGAAAGGACTGCCAACGCTCCAAACACGGCCGCACGCCCCAACATTAATTTAGACTTTACTTTAATCCCACGATACTAATATCGCAGAATTTTCCGATAGAGACAGTCACGTGGGGATTCCGCCAACCAGCAAGGCTGTAGGATAGGTGCTTTATTTTCCTTTCCCACTCCAACCCTAAGTAGAAAAAAATGCTGGCACAGGACTGTCATACCCCTCCCAAATCCCAGAGTGTCGCCCAAATCGCCATTGCACTTGCACAACTTGTCACAGCAAATATGCACAAGCCCAACTCTTCCGAGATGAAAATAATAAGCGAATACCTACCTCAGGCCCAGCAGACCTAGGCTCTTCCCGCAACCAGAGCACCCCAGGCACCAATTAATAGAGTTGCAGCTTTAGCTTACCTACGCTCAATATAGCACGTGAGGCAGCATTCTCTAGGCATGACAACAACCGGCGGGTGACGAACAGGGACCAATAACAGGTGTTGTTTGTCACCATATTTTGACGAAGTCACTTTTTGCTTGCCGAGTACCCTAGCTTGCAGTGTTCCTAGAGAGCCAAGTAGGCTGAACCGCAGTAAAGCCGAGCCCGGATGAGCTATGGGCCTAGGCGTCTCGTACACCGTAAACTCTAACAATTACCTTCCAGCTCTCACGCTCCCCCGCCTTCCTTTATATTAAGCGACTAAAACCTACCCTCCACGGTGGCTCGCCACTTCATTTATTCATCGCTTGAAAACCAATTTTAACTTGGGCACTCAAGACTGGTGAGTGCTTCACCATCCTCTAGAGTTGGGATATGGCTACCAGCTTAGGAATGCTCCCTTAGATTGCCGAATGCCTGGAACCCTTTTTTATTGAGCGAGTAGATAAAACATAACGGTTGCCTTCCAAGAAGAGGGAATACCTACAAATTAGTCTCTAGTATTCCTACCCAGGGCATTGATTCCATTTGTTTGACTTAATTTCGAAATCGGGGTGGGAGTACTGAATCGTGAAATATCACCATCCCTTCTCCGTCTATCGCTGTTAGAAATGGTCGCATACTAAAGCCGCTGGGGTACGCGTATGCGCCGGTGAAGGGTGCTAATTCTATGAAAAATTCCCCCCCACCTGTTTTTCTTTCCTTCCTATCCTTTCCTAATCTAACTTATTCCCTCCTGTTCTTAATTTTCCTCAAAGCATTCCTTTCCACACACTCAACTCATTAGATCATGAACTTCTTCACCGCTTAATACAAAGTCTGTGTCTCCATACGAGTCACTCCACTCAGCTGCAAAAAAACCTTCATCGCCGATCATTACCTCCGCATCCATTATTTTCGACTCTCCCCAGCTGTCCTTTATCTCCCCCTCACATACTGTCCCTTGGCATCCCCTGCAGTCTTACCCCTGCCCCCGGAAGCACCACCTCATCCTATGGGGCCCGCTACCTGAGCCGGGGCTGGCCGTTCTAGGATTTCACTTTTAGACCCAGAACGACGAACAATGCGAGGACGAAACGAAACGGTAAGAGTTCACACACCGAAAATACGATCGCATAACTAAGCAGCGGGGAAGTTCTCTTCGTTCAACGACACACTCTCTAATAAGGAACGGTAAGGACGGCAATAGATATAACCACAACAAAGTCCTCCTATCCTTCTATGGATCACCAAACATGCTCGTGCTCTTGCAGATATGTCCCCCCTTCCCCTTGCTCATTCCCGTGATAACAAAGAAAAGACAAACTCCCACCGTGTATTCGGCTCTTTCGCGCCCTTACAAATTTCTCGCTTTCCTTACCGGGGATGCATTGATCCAAAACCTAAGCGCACTCCTACAGCCAAAATACTTTCCGTAAAGCCAACGCACACCCCCGGCAACAATTCAAACAGCGGAGCGACTATCATGAGGGCATACTGAGCAGTATCTCGCGATGCGATTTCTAATATTCGCTACCCTAGACACTCCTCGAAACCCTTAGGCCCTTCCGGTCCCCTTAACGGTTTCCCAAGTAGGGCTGAGAGGGCCCCACCGGTGGGAACACTAACTATGCTAGGAATATGTGGCAGAAAGTTAGCACCCATACTAAAACAACACTGCATGTCGATGTAGCCTATGGAGGAGAAACGAGAGCCAAGGGATCCAAGAAATCCATGGAGAAGCGACATTTCCGAAGAAGACATCGGCAAGCTTCACAATCCAACCCCCTTGTCGACATGTGGTGGCGGCGAAAACTCGAGGTAGAAACCGTGCTGGGACAACAACACCATTGGATACATGACTACCAGCCTGGCAACCATATTAGATTCTCGGGCGCCTGTAATGCAATTGGTGCAATGTGTAAACCCCGGTAAGGGCGGAGCCGCCTGCAATTAAGTTACAAGTACATCTTTGTGGCCTGTGAGTTTATTCAATATTCAAATTTAGCCAGGTAAGGGTCACTGACTATTCCCCAGTAAATCCTTAAATAGATTCGCATAGTACGTGCTCTTATCTGTTTATCGGTTCTCAGCAAGGCCACAACAGACGGAGCAGCGGACCCACTCACGCCCATCAATGCAGCGGCCTAGGAGGCATTACTCCCTCCAGACCTACCGATCGATATCCTAAATGCTGCAAACGAATCCATCCATGACCCCCTATCTGAGTACAAGCAACCCAGGAGCTACGGCACACAGTGTTCCCAACCGTCCAGTCAGTCCCCCTTTGGAGTAGGGCGGGACTCACTATAGCTTGTAGCCGGTCTTTCCGGAGGCGCCAGTGTTTTGAGGTGTCGATTGCGGAAATGTGGAGGCGACCGAACAGGGAATGAAGGTGAAGACAAGGATGATGAGGTTTGTGGATTATGGGAATTGTATCTTTCTTGCTTGTCCTTACTATCTACGGAGAAGCAGACGGTTTATATAGAAAAATACAATAACCTTCTCTAGCTCTATATTCTTGAAACTGGGGCAATGAGAAAGTACTAACTTCCTTCATCACGGAAATCCTTCCAAAGGTGCTCTACAACAGCGGAGTTCCGGTTCCCTTTGTCTCCAGCATTTAGATACATCTTCCTCTCTCCTCTCTGGCCATTTCCGACCGTATATGAGAATCCTTATATAGCGTACGAACTAGGTACACCAATTTCTCCCCCCCCCCCGATTCGTACTGAGCGATGGGGGCGACTACTAGCGAAACCCCAACAAGACAAGGAAGGTACAAATGACAGGGATAAGTGATTCTGCACTGTGGTGATGAGAGGGAAAATAATAGTGGAGGGAAAGGGCAGAGGGAAGGGGAGATGGAAGTGTAGATTACAAGCCATACTCCACAGCCAGGGCTGCAAGGTTAATTTCCATTCACTATAGTGTATGAGCTAGAGTTTATATATCAGGTAAAGGCAGTAGTCCTTTTGCCACATTCGCTCGGGGTGTGTGATGTAGCAATCATCCATTAACTAAATAGGAGTGATACGTTAACAAGCTGGGGCTGGTAAGAGAGAGAAAGTAGGGGCAATTGCCCAACTCCTGTATGTCTTCAGGACGCTACTAATTCAAAGGCTGTTTAGTCACTAGGGCCATGATAGTTGGGAATGAAATCCTCTTATTCTAATAGCAGCTTGACTATTCCCTTATAAGTTACCCCTGCTCTGTAGAACGCAAGAGTAGTGTTCGATTATAGAAAGCTAGTACTACCTCGCGTTACTAAGAAAAAAAGCTATGTATACAAGGCAATAAATAGGGAGAGGGGCAACAGCTGCATTCCCAAGATAAAAGAAGCAATTATTTATTTTATTTTCTATTCTTACTTCTATATTTTTTTTTCCTTTTTTATCTTTTTATTTTTTCTTTCTTTGCCAACCCCGCTCCCATTCGCCTCTGCTACCCGCCGATCGCCAACCTTTAAGGTCTAGAGCCGGATTCTACCTCCTCGTAGCAGGATTGATAAACCCCACAGCCCTATTGATGCGGGCCAAGTTCTTCAATCTCCCAGTCCCCTAGGGCAGGATTTGTTTAATTCTCCTGCCCTACATGACGGATCGTTCAATAATAACTGATTGTCAGCATGGATTGAACTCCTGGGCTCCCGCTAATTGCGACAGGAGTGTTAACCACCGCGCCAGCTAGGTATTTCATGAAATGTCAACTTGGGAACGAATATTTATCCTACCGGAAGCCCGATTTTGGGATTTTAATGGGTGGGTACTATAGTTTGTCTCTTCCCAAGATTTCAACAGAGGTGTTTCTTACTCCTTAGGTGTTTAATGAGAGATTCTCAGTGGTTTAAAACAGAATCTGTGCGCTGTGCGCTTGTTACTCTGGTACGATACGGCTAGCAAAGCCGCACTCGTGACTCGAGCCTCCCTATTTGCTCCCATGTGTGTTTTCTCACTATAGTCTTCTGCTCGTTCTAGTGTTTTGTGGAGGTTTTTTCTTTTATTTTTATTTCCTTTCTTTTATCCTTCCTTGCTTTCTCCCTTGCTTGCATTCCACCCGACTTTCCAGAGATGCATCATTTCCGCCGGGCGGGGGGGGGTTCGCTTCCAGCAAGCCAGTACGCATTGTGATATAGATTGGATCGTATTTTGAGATAGATGTTGGCAGTGTCGAGATATATGTCCTCTTGGTTCAATAGCAACCTTCCTACTCTCCCATACAAGTGGCCCAGGCTCGGGAGTTATACCCGGCTACATTTGGTGTCTACCCCATTGGATTAATATTCTTCGGGTGTAATGGTATCTGTACAGCGCTCTCATTGCCGCTTATTGCTGCCATGCAAGTGCCGTTCAACCATCGTACCTGTTGCGCCAATGGCTTATTCTTCCACCGCCAATAATACAGCAACCATACCCTCGATCCCGTGAAATAATGCTCCTTCGAGCCCGGCAAAACCCTTCGAAGTACGCCTACCAAAACCCATTCTCTAACCAACAGTTATTCTCACTACAATGCAGCGAGAGAGAAGCCGAGAAGGTATATGCTTTCCTAATCTCCCCACGAACCGGAGAACAAGCGGAGTCACCTCTCTTTGCTCCCCCTTCTTTAATACCCTTGCCGATAACAAGAAGCGTATCTGAGAGGCGCGATTTTAGCGGGACCGAACTAAAATGAGAGGCCGCGAAAGGTGCAAGACAGTGAAAATTGAGGCGGTCAAGCAAGCCTCCGACCATTGGATGTGGGTTTTGGAACTTGAATTAATCAACGAATGCTCTAGCAAAGTGAAGTGAACAAGCCGGACCCTGGAGGAGGATTTTTCAACCGTGATTGGTTTGGATTTCAGGAACGGGTTCAAGATCTATATTTTCCGATCTACCCTTACTTCTAAGGCAGGCTATAGCCCACTAGTGTGCGACTCAGTTGGCTCTCTTGTTCCAGTATGCACGCAGCACGATGTCTTCCACTCCAACCCTGGGTCTACTTCGATTCTGTGTCTTCATTAGGGCTAGAGCTATTATGTACGTATCCTCAGGTAATCATCCTGGTCATATACTTCAATTTTCATCTTTGTTGGAAATTAGCTGTAGTTAGTAGCTATGCTCTAATTAGAGTTTCATGATTTTCGAGAATGCTGGGGCTCCGGAAATGTCCTTCACAGATTGGCAGGATACTATAATCGGGCGGACCTACTACTGAGTCAAACGGAATGCAGGAAAATCAATTGTTTCACAGTATTTCCTTCGCCTGAGAGTGGAAGAATTATATTCTTCCCTTTCGCTATTGCAGGGCCAAGTTAAGCCAGGAAATTGGAAACAGGCATAAGGGAGGATGGGTATATAGGATCTATGGAAGGAGAACCACGACTTTATCTTTCATATATACTCCTGTCTCTATCGCTGGTTTAGAAAGAGGTGATGATAAGAGAACACAGTTACAAGCTATCCCTCCCATCGGCATCCGGTATCGTACAGTAAAAGCCGAAGTAATTGAGAACTGCGCTAAGATGTTCAGAATTTCCCCCCTTCGGACTCGGGGGAGAAACACGGCGAGAAGATCCTCGTTCGGCCCTGAATTGGGTCAGAGAAAAAGAAAAAATACCATGGACCTTACTAGGAGAGGCAACTCCAACGTCCTAGCGAGGATCTCAATTATTTCGATTTTTAGAGCATCTAGTTATGCTACAACAGTCTTCTCCTAGTGGTGGTAGTCTCTCCCGGGATAGCATCAATAATTAATGAAACAAGAAGAAATCTACATATCATGGTTGGTCAATAATAAGCCATGCATGGAATGAGGGCTGGATGCTCATGCACACTTTTCGGTGGGTCACTCCAGAGTAACTCCCTGGATGTCTATCCATAAGCCACGAAACACCATAGGCCCGGAGCCCATTTCCTACTTGAGGTATCTTTTAATGTAATAACTCGTGGGACTCGGAGGTACAGTACCACAGGGCCGGTAGTGAAATATCTGTAATTTCGGCCTCAATCTGAGGGCTGTCCAAGAAGGTGCTCGAGCCCTCGGCGGTCCTCGGGAATATCCTCTGTTAGGGCAAGACGCCTCAGTCAATGCTCGGGAAAGTACTCAGCCAAGGCATCGGTACACATCAAACCTATGATAATGCGACAACAGCCGGCTCCGGTATCTGCGCCAGATCGGAAGGCCGCAGGCCTGGACGGCAGACCTCAATTTCCGCCCCGTAAGACATCCGAGGGTGCTTCTCCCCTAACCATGAGCTCCTTAAGGGCGGTTCCTACAAGTACAGTACTAGGGCAAAAGTATTCGTCCGATGCCCTTTTTACACCAAAAGTGCCCATCTTCACACCCTCTCTCATTGCGCAATGTCTATGAGAATCAGCGAAATTTTATCCTTGCATTAGCAAACTCGTAGATAACCTGAAGAAAGTTACAGAATCCTTAAATATTACCAAGTGGTGGAGAAAAGGTCGTTTAAGTATCTGGTAGCTGTTGCAATGTACTTTTTTGTATGGAGCCCCATACAAAAACCTAAGTCACTTTTACACTAGTTGACACAATTATGAACCCTGAAGACATATTTCATTCCTTACACTTCTACTTTTTTGTGTTTGAATAGATAGTGATTCCCTACCTGATGGAAATATTTCAAGTGTTTTCATATAAGTAGTGTTGAGAATTGTTTGTTTAAAAATGTCCATTTTTGGTGTAAAAATAAAGAAAAACTAAAGAGGATCTGCGTGGAAGGGGGAGAGATTATGGAGAATAACGTTTTGATCTTGATTCTATCATCGCACCCAGGAGAAAAACTAATGTCCTTAAATACATAACTCAGAAAACTTTTACATTCTAACTTCTTCCTTTCCAAAACTGTCTTTCCCCACGATAACATTCCCTGTATCCTTTCTCCGTCTGTCCAACCTCCCCTGACCTCTTCCTGTCCATTCTCTCTATTTCCTCCACTTCATCTCTCCTCCATTCCTACCGCTTCTTCTTCCCTTCCCTTCTCTTCTTACACACCTCTTCAATCCGCACCCAGCTCCTACTTCGTTCTCCATTTACCAGATCATTCGTGTTCGTCCTTTATGCGAGAAGTGATGAATTCCAGATATGTAGTCGTGGTTCTTGGGGTGTCGAGATTGGGCTATCAATCAAAGCGCCGGTGATTCACAATAGAGAATACCCTTTAGCGATGCAAGAAGCTCCAGTAGATGCTTAGGGAGGCACTCATCCAAAGCATCAATACAGATAAAAACCTGCGGGAATATCGCAATAGCCTGCTTCAGCACCCGTATCATATCTAGAAGCCGCAGACGTCGACCCCCGACCTCATTTTTCGCCTTTCGAAACGCCGCTCGCACGTGCTCCGGCACTTCGCCTCTAACTACCAGCTGCTTAAGAATAGTTCCTATGATGTTGATCGCTGTCTGCTTTTGCTGGTCGCGGAAGTCGCAGTAGAACATTGCGATTGCAATTTCCTCCTCGCAAGGTTCATCGCACAAGTCATCGATCACCAATGAACTAATATTGCGGGCCGTCAACGATAACTCCTGCCGCCTCCAGATGAACCGGCTACTCACCTTAGATACGTCTTCCCCACTCCCGGATTGCCGTAGCAAAATAAGACCGCCTTATCTGCTCCACCTTCATTACTCCTCCACTCCCGAAACTCGTTTGTTTCTAAAAGCCAATTCCCCACACCGTCGAGCCTGTCCGTACGCACATCCTGATGCCCCCCTCTAGGATCCAGTGGTGAGAGCCACTGCATAATTTCTGGGTTCTCATCGGCTGTGACTTTGTTCACATTAACTATGTTGTTATGGCTATTGGTTACGGTAGCGCATTTGCGATTGCCCTTGCCGAACCAGTTCCAATTACATGTGAAGTGCATAGTGTGTCTAAACCGTCGGTCGAAGATAGATATGCTGTAATGGGGGCTACGATAGTGGTATGGGAGGTTTTATGGAAGTTTTCGCAAGCATAGCTGAAGAAGAAAAAAACAGGGGGCGGCTCCAACCGCGAAAATTACTGTCCAACCAGCGCCCTCTCAACAAATGCCTAGGCACTGATTGTTGTGAGACATGAGATCACCCAACAGAGCACTTTTTTATTATTTTTATGTTAAATCCGCGGTTTATTCGTAGCTAGCTACAGGAAAATCCATGGCATGCAACCTAAGTTATGGCCTAAAAACCCAAATAACAAAAGAAACTCCACCCCCCTTCCCAAAGAACAAATAAATGGTAAATACCACATCCAATCCTGCCATAATTGAGAGCAATTTGTATTTCATGAAACCAAACCAAGTTGGCATTTTCTGTCTTTTAGGAAATCCCCCATCAACACAGGAAATCCTATTCTTATTATCACTTCTCTTCCATAACCACAGACCCAATCTGGGGCTATGAAAGAGCATGAGGTAGTCAGCAGTAGTGGGATGCCAGCCA
>Ga0307513_10010403_pt1 | contig 11664 bp, 18 predicted proteins | sample 15_EM_MG_FD_202174 | JGI IMG/M metagenome (GOLD analysis project Ga0307513, IMG submission 202174) | Populus trichocarpa ectomycorrhiza microbial communities from riparian zone in the Pacific Northwest, United States - 15_EM | ecosystem: Host-associated > Plants > Roots > Unclassified | place... | reverse complement strand
CGGTGGTGGTCATGTTTTTATTTGGCTTGTTTGAGCCCAGACCAGGGAAGACAAGGCCGGATAGGACTTGATTTGTGGCTTGCGCTTTGCTCAATAGATACTTGCCTATGTCATAAAATCAATTAGGAACAAAATGCCACCCGGAATAATAGCTCCCTTCAGTGGGGGTGAGTGCGGACAATTACCTGGTTGACCCTGCTACCAATCACATGCTTGTCTCAAAGTGTCAGAACAGGGTAAGTATGCATGGCTTCAATTTCAAACGTTTCACCGGGCCAAATGGGCCATTCCAGAACGGACCAGAGAGGGCAAAGTGACGCTCAATTCTGATTGAAGCGAGACTCACACAGAGAAGCGACTGACGGAAAATGCGCTCTAAGTACGAATGGATGAGAACTCCTTTTTCTATTATCATCTACAAGGACACTAGTTAAGTACTAAACAGCGTATCAAATCCATGTGAAATACGGATGGAAACCAATGTTGACACAGGGCCTTGGTTTGCAAACCTGCATATGACTGGTGCTCGGTAGTCAGCGCCCATTCCCAATAATATAGCTCAGGGATATCCATATGTAATGACGAGAACAACCATATTCCAACAGCGACCACACACAGGGAGATGAGGATACCCGCCTGTACGGAAAGATATCAACCACAGCTACTACTGGTTGCGTACGACCTATATATGGAATGCAACGAAGACTTGATATTTAGACGACTTCGTGCTGCGCGCCATAGCTTCGGCTTTATAGTATCTAAAGTTGAATGATATCCGGATCTGTACTCACCTGTCCCGCTATCGGGCGAAATTGAACTGGTTTGAGAAGTTCAGAACACGGCACGGGACTGCGAGCCTGTACGGAGAGATATCAACCACAGCTGCTACTGGTTGCGTACGACCTAGTAATAAAACAGAGAGCATAAGAATATCAATAGAAGTGGAAGAGTGACTCGAAACAAACACCCAAAGGGGAAAGCCAGGGAAACTGTACAGTAGGCCAGCTATCAACGCGAGCGGAATGCTATCATGGATCTGACGCGCCCCCAGGGGATAGAGTTGGCTTTGGCCGAGTGGCCACAACGGCTAATGCTTTGGCGGTGAGTGCGATCCATGGTCTTGCGCCTTGAAACGATGTCCCGTGCTTGCCAGTACGGCGCGAGGTCGTTCATGGTGGGAGCGATTTTCACCTGTGGCCTTACCGCCGCAAGATCCTTCAAGATGGTGTCGTACAAGCCGCCCGTAGCACAAGTCCGGATTGCGTCCGAGAACGCCGCAGAGGCCTGAGGACAATCATCGACGTGTGGGGTCCCAGAAAGTGCTGCTGACCATCTACAAACTGAGTGGGGACCGACTGGGTCTTGTCTCGCAGGAAATTGTAAGGAGCGTTGTAGTCATGAGTGGTAACCTGGAGAGGCTCTATAAGCTGCCACTTCAAGCGGATCGGCAACAACACCTGAACTTGGTTCGGGTGGCAGCACACGGGAGAGCCCGCGTCACCCGACGGAGAGCATTCCCTAAAAAATAAAACGGCAATAAATACAGCGGATCTTCACCACCGCTTCATTGACTTGGATTGATGCAGACATGGCAGAGTGGGACACATTCAAGAGGGGTTACAATAAGCTTCGATTTCTGACACGGGTAAATACAGTAGATATTTGTGGTGGTTAGACTGTGAGGATCCGATGCATTATAACAACACTAGTAGCCTTGTCCTTTTGGGTGATAGTCTGGACTCAAGTCTCTGAGAAACTGGCATTTGCATGCCCTCTCTATCGGTTCTTTCATCGTACTGTTGTCGGGGTGTGGATTACTGAGGTTCGTGCATCGAAGTTCAACTCCTCTTATTTTGCAAGTCTCTTCCAAGTTGCGGTAGTCTCGTTCATGCTGGGCTGAAGATTGCCAGCGATCTGAAACCACCAACGTCTGCAAGCCAGGAAACGCTCCGTCGCCCATCAACCTGATAAAATGTGCACTTGCCATTCTTGTAGCGACGAGGGTTCTTGTGAGAATGGGTGGAAAACATTCCATTTCCCATGGCAGAAAATGGTCGAGGTCCAACTTTTCGAGCCGCGCACCTGCCCAAGTGAGGTTGGCTGGCGGACGTAGGTCCGTCCAGTCAGACTCAGCACCGTTCATCCACAGAGCAACGGTTTCAAGATTTAAACCAAGGCATCCGCGCATAAGTGTCGTCACCGTGTGAGCGACGTGGGGAGAGCAGAGGTAGAGTCGCAGATGACGGAGATAAGGAGCACAGCTCCAGACCACTGGCTTTGTAAGGCTGTCACTAGGTAGTGCCCTACGAATCTCCAAGGTGTGCAATTTGCATGCACTGTCCCGGAGAGAACAATACAGTTTGTCGGGTAGGATGATACGTCCGCGGATAGCAACTGAACGGAGAGTGGTAGAGTGATATGAGAGAAGAATTCTAAGGATGTCGTCCCGAGGAGTAGGGGCCTCCCCTATCATCATGGGCCGGGCATCATCTCCCTCCCAAAACTCGACTGCCTCTAGCTCGTTGACCCCGGCCAGAGCGTCGTATAAAGTGGGGTGAGTGGAGATATCGTTGTGGGCGTAGAAGAGCTTCAGGAATCGAAGATGAGGAGCGTGCTTCAAAATAGTGGCACAAGCTGTGTCGTAGCCGTAAAGCGTAGAGTTGCCACCCATTCGTGGGGTTTGTATTTGTATCGTCAAATGTCGGAGATGATGGCCGATGATTGGCGCCAGCTCAGCCAACCTTTGTGCTCTCTCTCTCTTGGCAGCCCCTACCGGCTTCACGTGCAGGTACGACCCGCGAGAGAGGACAAGCTCTCGGAAGAGGACCGAGGAGCATATATCAGCCATGTATTTACAAGTACTGTTCAAGCTGAGTAAGTACCCATTCTTACAAACTCACCTGGTGAGCAGCTTACAGGCGCAGATTCGTCAACGGATGCGGTTCATCATGTTCTTCCTTCGCTATATAGGCTTTGTGAGTCGTATCAAAGATCGCCAATAGTATCTCTTGTGGAAAGTCGAGTAAGCGAAGTGCATTATCTGTGGTATCGTGTGTTGGGGATGCCGACGCCTCGCTCACACCTGGCATAGTTATAGAGAAGGAGTGGGAATGAGAATCGAAGAGGTTGCGTTGAGGTTGCGGACCAGTGTAAGAGGTGCCAGGCGAGAAAGCTGTTCGGCGCCTATGTCCTCAATAGTCTGCCCGGTTTGTCAAGGAAAGAGTCGACCCCATCTCTGAAGCAAGGTGAGCTGGAGGGATGGGTTCAACTTGGTCCACTCATATCACTGAGCATCGAGACGGTTGTGTGGTTGTCTGTTTATTACAGGAAACCTGTTTGACCATATCTAGCTCTCCTCTGACCCGCTCCTGGTCATGGTTCCAACGCCATATACAACTGTCAACTCGTTTGCAAAGGTCCCGGATTCCAAATCACTATTCCAACCTATGCACATGTGCTACAAAAAACTGTTATCGCCTAGCAGTCACCACGAAACATGGAGCCCTCTCTCGACTTGAAGACGAGTGGTACATTCTTAGGACGGAGTAAAAGGCCCTTACGCACTGCGCCTAAGATACGTCCTCGCCGGTCTTCTACAGTCTCGTTGGAGAACTGAGGTTCCTCCGTTACCTCGATCCTGTACTTGAGCAGTATCGGCGTGAGGATAGCAATTTGTTCAACCTCAGAAAACCTGATGTCGTGTAAAGCACTGTTCAACACTCCCGAGGACCAAGGATCACACAGAGGTGCTTACCTGCGACCGATACACCCTCGAGCCCCCATCGAGAACGGTAGGAAAGCATTCTGATTGTACTCTCCCATGAACCGGTCAGGTTTGAATGCCAGAGGGTGAACCCAATGCTTGGCTAGTTCCATGGAATTAGATTGGACCAAATAGCATGCCATTGTACATACGACTATAATGCAACGCAATGACCATCGGAGCGAGTTGGGTCCCTTTGGGCACCGCGATACCTCTACCATCTGAGGTTGGAAGCACGCAATCTTCTGTAGCTTCCTTATTAAAGGAGTTAACCTGTCATGATAAGAAATGAGCGCATATAATAAACACGAAACAGGGAGAGGAGCTACTATCGGATAGAGACGCAAGGTCTCGTAAATCCATGACAGTACTAGAGCAAGCTTGGGTATGTCATTGTATGTCTGGAAAGCGTTGAGGTCACGTTCCAGCGAGTGACGTCAACTTGCATACTGGTAAATAGCCATCAGGAATTGCACTACGAATACCCCTGTAGAGCACCTCTTGCTCCTCTGGATATACCGCCATGAGTATCATTGCAAAGGCGAGTGAGTGTGCCGTCGTATCATGCTGTTGTATTGGTATTAGTCCATGATTTAGGGCCAGTGTCCTACTTACACCTGCGAAGAGGAAGGAGAATATATTTGCTGGAGCACATAAGCCATGTGTATGCTATACCAGCACTTCATAGCTCACCGATAACATCTTGATGTGTAAACCGAGTACGGACACCATCACGATCCTTTTCGGTATTCTCATCCTCTTGGGCCGCTCGTATTAGGCTTGTTAGGAGATCCTTACGGTCTTCGGATGCAGACATCTGCCTTTCTTCAATCATTTTCAGTATGTACGCCTAGTTAATCAAACGCATATGAGCAATACAGTCGCCATTTACGTGTTGAACAGTTTATACTTTTATATCGTCGAATGCTTGAATAGTACGCCTGCCCTTTGGAAACAAGTACAGCATCCATCTAGGGAACACTGCGTGTATCGGCACATTGTCGATGGCATTACGCAGAGTAGAGTGAAAGCTCTAGTACCGTGCACAATTATTGTCTCATACAGTTGTTCGATCCTGGTTACTCACCATAGTTCGTCCCTCCGGAATTCTGTCATGATCTGCATCTGGTTCGATAGGGTAACCAAACCCTAGGAAAGTTTGAATCCATCTGGGGAAAGAAAATGAGGGGCCTCTTACCGGCAGTACAGAAAACCATTAGTGCCACCTGTTCGGTCCACTCGCCCACATCCTTGACCGTCACTACACTCTTTCCTTGCTTGACCCACTTGTTAAAGAAACCAACAACGGTCTCTATTGATGTATCCCAGACAAGTCGATTGTTTGATTCATTGAAGCTTGGGTTGGCAATTCGTCGATGACGCCGCCATTGAACGCCTTCACTCCCAAGGATATTGGGTCCAAAAGGCTGTATGGCAGCAAAGAAGGCATATGGCTTGGGAAATCGGGCGTGGTTCTGTCCGATTGCCTGCATGCTCTCGTGAGCGCTCACTTTTCTTCCCTCTCAGCACCTGTGCATACTTTGACGGTCACTGGATCTGCGATAAGTAAACAGGGCTTCGTTGTCGGATAAACTGATTGAACGGCTACTATGTCGCGCTGAGATCCGCCGAACAAGCCTAACGCCCGCCTCGATAAGCCAAGTGAGGGGAGCATAGTAGAGAACTTACCCTCATAGCGCGCTCTCCATGTCCATTCGTTGACCCAAGCTAGGCCAGGAACTTCGAAGGAAAAGAGACGAGTCGCGAGTGCTGATGGCGCAATGAAGACGAATTTAGTTTCGATACCAGGGAAGGAGGTATTCGCCTGGAGGGCCCTCCAGGAGAGCCATGTGAGCAGTGTCAAACAAGCAACGACGATCGAGAGACTGGATGGGACGATAGGCAGCGAAAATAATGACATCTCGACACCACGGGCAGAGCCAAGGTTGCCTCAATTAACCTGCGACATGAGTCGGGTATATGTGGAGATTGCCACACGGCTTCCGAGGCGGCCCGGACAAACTCCACTTCTACCAGCAATGGGCGTTACCGAACCCAGATACCTTCGCGTATGAGTTACTTACCTACCTTCCAAAAAAAGGTGTGCAGCACGAAACCCGAGATGGCGGCCCCCGCAGTTGCTGAACCCCATTCTGAGCTGCCACACCGGAACATGTACGTCAGCCCCAAAACCGCCCCTGGGCTCACTGGTCACAGGAGATGCAAATCGTAATGACAAACCACCACCGCCGCTAAAGTGGAAAGCCACAGGGAAGGTATCATGACGGATAATACGGACCAAACTCTCAGCCTCAGGCTATCAAGGAAGGAGCGAGCTTGAATTACCCGTCACGGGTCCTTGTTCCGTCGTGTTGTTACCCACTTGCCCCGGCCACTCTTCGACTTCGAAGACTGGTTATCGAAGGACGTCCCTCATGTCTCAGGCCGGACAGGCGGGCGCAGGGTCTCATGTTGAATGACAAGCATACCTCTATCTAGAACTTTAGTTGTTTGGTGTTTGGATTCATTATATTCCCTGAGATCAAAACCACGATAAGACATTGATACAAGATCACAAAGAGGTAACGTTAGATCATAGCCTTTTCAATAGCATTCTGAATCGTGCGGATTTGACTGGCGAGCTCCTGCGACTCGCTCTTGGTCACTGAGGCAGCGATTACGGGGCGGGTAACGTTGCAGGCGCGTCCTAGAGCGGCCTTTGAAGGAATGAAGATATAGGGTACATTCTGCCGATCCGATCAGGGACTGCGCGTCACCAATGAAGAAAGAACGCACCTTGTCCTCGCACAGTAGTGGGAGATGCATCAGGATTTCGATGGGTTCCGTATCAGCAGTGAGAACAATAAACTCTGCGATACCACGATTCAGGGTTTTCGTAGCTGTAAACCAGACCAAGAAGAACAGTTAGCCAAAAATTTCTTGATCGAGAAATGGCACCTGTAGCGGGATCTCACCTTCGTTAGCACCCTTCTTGAGCTGCTTGTAGTTTGAGGCTTGCTGCACGAGATCCAGGATCTGAGAAAGGCGGTTAAGATCCACCAAGAATCCGAGCGGGTTTCCTACCTGGTCAGTGAGGACAGCGTCTGCGAGGGGCCAAGCTTTGCCTCTGGTGTCTTCTTCCATCTTGTTGTACACGAAAACTGCGTCGAATTTGAGGCGACCTCACAACAGCGGATCACAGGTCAGGTTCAAGTTCTCGACAAGACAACCGACCAAATAACTTATCGTTCACTCAGGCCGACCCACGTGAACATCACATGGATACCACAATTGCCAATTAACACACCCAGAACTCGAATTGGCGCCGCAATAACAGGGCACCAAATACTTTCCAGTTCCTTGGTTCCAGTCACCATTTGACCACTGATAGCACCACCGGCAACCTTGAACCAATATTGCAACTTATCTGATACCAGTCGGAGTCTCTTTACTGCATTGGCGCTTATGGTCGAGTCCCATATTTCGCGAGTTTCCGACTAAGGGTAACAGCGGAGTGGGCCACACAAGACTCTTTCAATGCAAGCGTAGATGGCGAGTCGCAGAACTTGAGGCTGTGGCCCCATGTTCCGGTGGAGATGCGGAATTAAAAGGTCACTAATAAACGTTGAGGATTGTACAACTAGTATTTAGTAGTATGTATGAGATGTAGATAGTGTAACATTGGATTAATACATGTTCTAATTACATTGGGATCGAGATAATGGTTGTCCTGACTAAGATGAGAAGGCCATTGGCGGATTCTAGGTCAGTGGAGTGCAACACAGCGTATAATTGGAGAACTTTGACATCTTAACGTACAGAACGGGTGTCATGGCGCGTTTGAAGGTTGCAAACTTCACGTTGAGGACACCAAGGAAGAGAAGGCGTTTGATGATTAGATGGGTCAATAAATATACGAAACTTGTCTACTCCTACTAGATTAGTTTTGACTACCGACGGAGGGCTATTTACACTGTCCCTCTCGCGAACCCTAAAGCTCACGTCGCTCTGGACACACTCTACGGTATCCGATGCCCCTTGCTCGCCCCCTTGCCGACGTCGGGCTCCTCACACGTCGTGCACTACGAGCGATCGATCTATGTTCGTTCATCTACATACAGACAGTCACCCCATTCCACGGTCCTTCGTACCAGACGGCTCCTCTCCACCTCTATCGTTACCCCATTTACCGTCGCTCAACGTTTCTCATACAATCAGCCTGATAAGACCTAGGTGCAAAGGAGCGACAGCTACTCCACCCAGCCTCTCTTCCTCGGTGACCTATCCCGAACGATTGTGGATCGGTGGGATATTTTTGAGGTACAACAGTAATTATCGAATACAGTGAAAAAGTAGCGTGGCTTCAATATCCCAATGTAATTGGCCGTAGACCTGCCCGAGTTGTTCTTATTGTAGGTGTACGCGGTAGCACACTGGAATCTTCCGAATTCCTCGGTATACGGGCAGAAGACCGGTCTCCTGCTTGAGAGAAGGATCGTGGTTGTAGTTCGAAGGTATGAGCGGGCTATAAGAATGCAACCAATAAGGATAAAGAAAACAGGCCGGTATACTTTCAATTCTTACTAACCTTTTCATCGGGAATCCATTTATCCAAGATGGAGGTATGGATTAGCTCATTTCCCAAGTTTCCGACGAAACTCGACATATACTTAGGCCCCATTCCTCGAGTTTCGAGTGATACTACTGTCCCATAGGCTTCGGGACGCTTCGTGCGGCAGCCTGACGAGGCGCTACGACTTTCGTCCTCCTTTGAACCACGACGAGTACTACCCTTGAGGTTAAGGAACATGTGGGAGATCATAACCACTGATAGTACTTGTGTAATGCGTTGGAGGAGTAGTTGAAGAGCGGCAGGGAGCGTGGCGAAGGTGAGCAGTGTAGCAGCATTAAGGGTAAAGACCGTGGCTGCGTAATGGATCAACATATTACAATTCGTGAATGCAAAGTTGCTTACCAAAGTAGTAGATACCATCCTGGAGCATGATTTCTGCAAGAGTTACTTGAATCCCTGACCTCCGCAGTTTGATCGCACGAAAGAGCGTCAAAGCCGTGACAACGCCATCGAATACGACATTTCCTAGCCACCCAGCTATTCTCCACGGGTGTCTGCATATTGAATTATTGGCATCCGTGAACTCGCCGCTAATATTGCCAAACGAGGACTTACATCTTCCACTCCAACATACCAACGTATCTGCCAAGAAAGCAGGCTGATCATTGTTAGAACCTGATATGATATGACGTGACGAGCGTAAGCGCTGACCTGTATATCGATCAGACAGTGCAGCGACCTCTGGTATATATACCACGGGCTGGTTGAATGTGATGACGGCTGGGTACTTCAACCTTCTGAATCAGCATAGTAGCGATGGGGCAACCCTTTTGACTGACGATTTGAAGTACAAGACAGCCGGCGTAGACGGTAATCAGAATCACCAGGATCCGGTAGCTCCCGCCAAATAGTGCCCAACATCGAATTGAAAGGATATCTGTGGGTCCGGAGTAAGCTATTCATTTAGCATATATACGATCGACACACAGGCAATGAAGAACTGTGAAATGATTGTCTCCAAAAGAGGGAACCAACTGTAAAGCCCGCAGCTTCAACAGCTTCAGTATCGTTTGTTAAAGAGACAGGGAGAGGTTCCAACATACAGCTGCCGAGAGTCAATATTGGCTTACTTTATGTCGTGGGGTGGACGTACCACACCTGCTTCCGCGACCATTGGCAGAACCACATAGTTGACAAGGTTCAAGTACCGGTGCTGTTCAGAGTGCCTGATCTCAGCTGAAATTCGAGTGGTGCACGATAACGGGCACTGACTCCAACCCATAGGGCCTTTGCACCAGACCATGTGCCATCTTTCCACACTCGTTGCGTTTCGTCTCCGAACGTCAAAAGGAAGTCATACACCAGTATTACGGTAGCCGCAGCGTTGACATATCTTGACAACGTCCTGCGATAAACTGTCAACCGTCTTTCTGTCTTTCTCAATATTAATGACCTCATACGCCTGGTCAACTAAAGTCGTCCAATCACCAAATGGAGAGGGAGGCAAGGGATCGGGAGGGGCACTGGGCGGAAAGGGATCAGGAGGCGGCGTAGCACCGAGAGGCATGGACGAAAGTGCGAGCGGGAGGGCCAGAGAGACGGAGAGCAATAGCAGTAGCCATAAACCAAACATATAGTCCATCGTGGGTATTCGCTAAAAAGCGGCCTGCGAAGAGTGCGCCACGGCGCTGCGGCTAGGTATTGACTAGGTCCGGTTTTGGCAAACAATCCACACTTTCGGCAGCGGTCGACCATAGGTAATCGTGCCCGGACTTTAATTCCCGAGACACGTTGTGGGGCAGCATCACTGCCGAGCGCGGGCGGCGACCTCCCCAGCGAATAGCGTATCCCCTGCCTTTGACTTGCCGGGCAAACTCTGGGCCGTGGAAAGGCGGATAACGCCGCCCTGACCGTGCCCACCCGACGAAACGGGACCGTACCAGCGGTTGGTATGCGGGCGCAGTCAGAGCGGAGGGTCCACCCTGAAAACACGCATTGAAGTGTATAAATAGTTTGCGACTTTCACCTTCGTCAACTTCCCATATTTTTAAGAGTATAGGGCGCAAACCTCTCCAAACGACCGCTTTCAACAAGAAAAGGTACGGTGACAGGATAACCTGTCTTTGACAACAAAGCAAGAAAAGCAGCGGGAAAAAGGTGTTCCGCTTTGACTTTATTGTCAGATGCTCGGACGCAGCCGTGACCGGCCACCCGGCCGTAGTGCCTTAATTTGTATCAGTGGTTTTTGACAGGGTAAAAGAATGACAACCCGACGGTCGCATACAACATTCAGAATACTCGTTCTACCGTCTAGACAAAAATCAGGTGTTATCCCGATACTTCTCGGGATTTCCAGAGGCCCCTGGGGATGTTTTAAGGAAGTTGAGGAAATGGGATAGCGACCCATCCCGTCGTCTGAGATCCCATCCCGTCCGTCCTCGGCCCCCAATATCCTCTGGATAGGACTGAAGGTACTCTGGTCCACGTCGCGCAACCATATATATATTATTCGCTTTATTTGGCCTCGGTGATTACGTAATGCAAGCCCCAAAACGGTTTAACCCCTTAGTGTTGCCGGAATGTCTGGTTAACCCAGCCTGTTACAAGCCAGTCCAAAAACCACTTGATACTGTACTCTTCACAGAGGTGTTCATTCACATCTATTTGAGTCTTGCTCCCATCAACTCGCCGCCCGCAGCTTGTGTGTACTAAGAAGCACTTAGGTGCCATAGTGCGATGTATTTGAGGAATGTGCCTTATTCCTTCCTTAGTTTGCCAGACACGAAGTAAAGTCCTTGGCTCTGAGACCGGCCAACCAGCCTACTGTTATAGACAATGGTAAGCATTTGACTTCAGTGCTTGCATTTACAACACCATAACGCTAGTCGCTTGTATACATGAGTGGACGTCACGTTGGCTATTCGTTGAGAGGTGCATAAACTTTCAACAGTGTACATGAATGTCCCCATGCACACTTGCAATGTGTAGGCTTCTATAACAGTATTAACCCCCCATGTTAAGGGACTTCGTCGATAGCAATTCTCTCGCGTCACTCTTGACAGTGATTCATTTCATGGAGGCAGCAAAGGACCTGAGCATGAGAGATCTAGAGGCTAAAAACGCACCCTATCTCGAGGAGCTTCCAGTCGATGCCAATGAAAAGCCTTGCTCTCGTCTCAAGATGGTTTTCGGACGTGAATCAGAGGGTGTTGGAATGGGAATCCACCGTCACTTACCGACTGGGTAGCTTAGTGGTAAAACACACTTCTAGTGATTGGGTAGTCTTGGGTTCGAATCCTGGTCCGGTCATTTTATGTACCTTATCAGG
>Ga0307513_10010402_pt1 | contig 11666 bp, 14 predicted proteins | sample 15_EM_MG_FD_202174 | JGI IMG/M metagenome (GOLD analysis project Ga0307513, IMG submission 202174) | Populus trichocarpa ectomycorrhiza microbial communities from riparian zone in the Pacific Northwest, United States - 15_EM | ecosystem: Host-associated > Plants > Roots > Unclassified | place... | reverse complement strand
GGCGGCGTCTGCACCGGCGGGGTCGCGGCGGCCGGCGGGGTCACCTGCGGCGCGGCCTCGGTAGGCGGCGGGGTCGGATTGACCGGCTGCGGCGCAGCCTCGACGGGCGGCGAGACCGGCGCGACGTCGGCCGGGGCCGAAGGGGCGACGGCCGTGCCGCTATAGGGCTGCGGCGCGGCCGGCAATGTGGCGCTGGTGTTCACGCCCGCGTCCTCGGCGCTGCGCGGGGCCGCAGGACGGGCCCGGGCCGGTGCGGCCGCGGCCACGCGGGTGGTGACGCGCGGAGCCGGCGTCGCGGCCTTGGCCGGCATGGGAGCCGGCGGGGCCGCCGTCGCAGGTTCGCCCGGAAGCGGCGCGGTGTTGGTGGCGACCTGCGGCAGCGTCGCCGAAGGCGGCGCGACGGCTTCCGTGCCGGGCGTCAGTTGGGCCATGCCGGTGTCGTGCGGCTGGGTGGCGTACCAGCCGGCCGCGGCCAGGCCGCCGATGGCGACGATGCCGGCGGCGATGGCCAGCGGGGCGACGCCGCCGCCGCTCTTCTTCACCGTACGGGTCGTGTAGGTCGGAGCGGCCGCAAAGGCCTCGTCGCCGGCGGCGATATCGGCCGCGTTGCGGGGCGCCACCGGCTCAGCGGCGACGGTACGAGACTTGCCGCCGCCCAAGCTGCGACGCTTGCGGTTACGCTCCCAAGACGGAACGCCGGCGAACATCGGAGTGTCGGACTCGCCGAGGCCGGGCTCGTTCGAAGGCATAGAATTGAAATCAACGGACATGTTCTGATCCCTCCAGATGAGATTTGTCGGGGTGCAGAACGGCGTGGCCGTATGCCGGTTCCATTTCGTGAAGCTCAAGCTAAGCCGTCTGTCGACACCGTTGCACGGCTCCGGAAAATCAATGCTCGATATATAGCGTTACTTTACAGGCCGGTACCTGAACAATTGGGTCTGATGTCTTGGCGATCGTGGCGCCATTCTGGCACGCATCGCCCGCAAATGACCTTATTCCCTCGGCCGAGACCAAGGCCGTTCCAGCAAAATCGCCCACGTCGCGGCGCGCCCACGTCAGGGCTGTCTTGACAATTTTCGCTGTAAGGCTTTTCCTGACAGTCAAGTCGAACCTGACAGATGGAGGCCGCCATGGTCGAGCCCGACCGGAAGATGTCCAAGGAAGAGGCCAAGGCGCGCCGCCAGGCCGAGCGGCAGATTGGACGGAAGCTTCCGAAGACCCTGCTCTGCTCGTTCTGCGGCAAGTCGCAGCATCAGGTGGAGAAGCTGATCGCCGGCCCGCGCGCGGTGTTCATCTGCAACGAGTGCGTCGGCCTCTGCGACAAGGTGCTGGCGGGCGAGCCGATCCCCGACCACACGTCCTTCAAGCCGCTGGACCTGCCCACCGAGCAGCTCCTGACCCTGTTGCCCAGCGTCAGTTTCGCCACCGAGGCCAACCGCGACTTCCTGCAGGCGCTGGTGGACCGGCTGCGGGAGCGCGAGGTCAGCTGGGCGGCGATCGCCGAACCGCTGGGCGTTTCGCGCCAGTCGGCGTGGGAAAGGTTCTCTTAACCCTTTGTGTCCCCGGCGCCGCGCTTGGCCGTAACATCACGCGTGTGACATCTGGCGTCTGTGGCCACGCTTGACCCTACCTGCGCCGCACCGCCATCTCAGCGCACGAAGTCGGAGGACCGGATGCCGCCCAAGGCCAATCTGCAGCGTGAGTGGCGTTTCCTGAACGGGCTGAACCGCACGCTGGCGCGGGTGAAATCCATCGCGTCGGACAGCGAAAACCTCATCTGTGACGACATCCAGGCGGCGGTGGAGAAGTGGCGCGAAAACCAGGCGCTGACCTTCGAAGGCCGGACGCTGACCTATGGCGAGCTCGACGCCATGGCCAACCGCTTCGCCCACTGGGGCAAGGGGATGAACCTGCGCCGCGGCGCCGTGGTGGCGCTCTTCATGCCCAACCGGATCGAATATTTCGCGATCTGGTACGGGCTGTCGAAGATCGGGGTGGTGACCGCCCTGATCAACAACCAACTCTCCGGGCTGGCGCTGGCGCACTGCCTGAACATCGCCGGCGCGAGCCACGTGATCGTCGACCCCGAGACCTCGCCGGTCTTCGAGGCGGCCAAGAAGCTCATCGAAAGGCCGCTGCAGCAGTGGATCATGGGCCCGGCGAACGGCGACCAGCGTGACCTGGTGCAGGCGCTGAAGAGCTGCAGCCAGCTGCCGCCGGACCGCGCCGTGCGCGAGGGCATGGTGGCCAAGGACACCGCGCTCCTGATCTTCACCTCGGGGACCACTGGCCTGCCCAAGGCCGCGCGGATCACCCACGTGCGCGCGCAGCTCTACATGCGCGGGTTCGCCGGATCGACCGGGGCCAAGGAAACCGACCGGATCTACGTCACCTTGCCGCTCTATCATGCGACTGGCGGGCTCTGCGCGCTGGGCGCGGCGCTATTGAACGGCGGCTCGGCCGTGGTGCGGAAGAAGTTCTCGGCCAGCCACTTCTGGGGCGAGGTCATCGACGAGGGCTGCACGATGTTCGTCTATATCGGCGAGCTCTGCCGCTACCTGGTCAACCACCCGCCCAGCGAGGACGAGACGCGCCACAAGATCAGGCTGGCGTTCGGCAACGGCCTGCGGCCCGACATCTGGCCGACGATGAAGCAGCGCTTCCACATCCCGGAGATCCTGGAATTCTATGGGGCGACTGAAGGCAACGTCTCGATGTTCAACTTCGATGGCCGCGAAGGCGCCATCGGACGGGTGCCGAAATATCTGCGCAAGAAATTCAACATCCGGCTCATCCAGTTCGACGTGGAGACCGAAGAGCCGATCCGCGGGATGAACGGCCTTTGCCAGGAGGCCGGCCCCGGCCAGGTCGGCGAGTGCATCGGTCAGATCGGCCACGAGGCGCGTGACGAATTCGCCGGCTACGTCGACAAGGCGGCCTCGGAGAAGAAGGTGCTGCACGACGTCTTCGAGAAGGGCGACGCCTGGTTCGCCACCGGCGACCTGATGAAAACCGACGCCGACGGCTATTTCTATTTCATCGACCGGATCGGCGACACCTTCCGCTGGAAGGGCGAGAACGTCTCCACCGGCGAGGTGGCCGAACGGCTGCAGGCGACCTCGGGGGTCAGGGAGGCCAACGTCTATGGCGTGACCGTGGAAGGCGCCGAGGGGCGCGCCGGCATGGCCGGGCTGGTGGTCGACGCCGACTTCGACATCAAGGCGTTCGGGGACCGCGTGGCCCAGGACCTGCCGGCCTACGCCCAGCCGCTGTTCGTGCGTATCCTGCCGGCCATCGAGAAGACCGGCACCTTCAAGATCCGCAAGGTCGACCTGATCGCCGACGGCTTCGACCCCGGCAAGATCAAGGGTCCGCTCTACTTCCACGATCCGAAGAAGGGCTACCTGAAGGTCACCAAAGGGCTCTTCGAGAAGCTGTCGAGCGGCCTCGTGAAGGTCTGAACAAAGGACTTTACAAAACAAAGTGGACGGCGTTTGATCCTGGCTCGAACAGAGGAGCCCAGGCTCATGACCGACCCGAACCACGCCATCCGCGACGACATCGCGTTCATGCGGGCGCTCGCCGAGGAGGGCCGCCAGACGCCGATGCTGGGCGGCTCGGTTCTACTCGCCGCGGGCCTGATCTTCGGGGCCGCCAACGGCATTGGCGCGTGGCTGACCGCGACGGACACCCCGTTCGGCAGTGTCATCTGGGCCGCGCCCCTGGGCGGCGTCGTGGTCTTCATGATCGTGCTCGCGATCCTCAAGGCGCGGCTGGGCGGACGCCCCGGCGCCTCCTCGCCGGTCAACCGTGCGACCGGAAGCATGTGGCGGGCGGTGGGCTGGTCGATCATGCTGATGGTCGTGGCGCTCTGTATCGCGTCCTGGCGGCTGAACGACTGGCGGTTGATGGCCGCCGTGCCGATCATCGTCTTCATGCTCTATGGCGCCGGCTGGCAGGTCGCCGCGGCGATGACACAGAGCGGCTGGCTGCGCTGGGTCGCGTTCGGCAGCTACGCCACCGCGCTCCTCACGGCCTATTTCGCGAGCGATCCGGTGGCGTCGGCCTTGATCTCGACCCTGGGCTTGTTCTCCCTCGCCGCCGCGCCCGGTTTCGTGCTGATGCGGCAGGCGCCCAGCCTGACCGTCTGAGGCCCTGCGGCGCATGGACGACTTCGACATCGAACATATCGACGAGGTTATCCACGGGCGGCTGCGGCTCGGGATCATGGCCTTCCTGTCGACCGCCGGCAGCGCCGACTTCAATGCGCTGAAGGCGAAACTGCAGGCCACCGACGGCAACCTCTCGGTGCATCTCCGCAAGCTTGAGGATGCGGGTTATGTGGCGATCGCCAAGCGGTTCGTCGGCAAGAAGCCTCTGACCACCGTCGGCCTCACCGAGCCCGGCCGGGCCGCCTTCATCCGCTACCTGGACGCCATGGCGCGTCTGGTGAACGCCACGACCTGAGGACCCGCATGTTGAAGACCCTCACCGCCTTCGCCGCAGCCCTGCTGTTCGCCACTCCGGCGGCGGCTCAACCTGATCCCAACCGGTTGTTTGCGGACTCCAAGGTGGTGGTGCGCGACCGGTTTTCCGACGAGGTGGTCGGAAAGGGGCCGGACGTGGTGTTCATCCCGGGCCTCGCGTCCTCGCGGACGACCTGGAAGGCCACGGCCGAGCGCCTGCGCGGCAATTACCGGCTGCACCTGATCCAGGTGGCCGGCTTCTCGGGCGAGCCGGCGCGGGCCAACGCAACGGGCGAGGTCGTGGTCCCCACCGCCGAGGCGATCGACGCCTATCTGGTCGAACAGAAGCTGAGCCCGGCGGTCGTGGTCGGACACTCGCTCGGCGGCACGATGGTCCTCTATCTGGCGCAGAGGCGCCCCGAACACCTGAGGAAGGCGCTGGTGGTCGACGCCCTGCCCTTCTACGCGGTCGCCATGATGGGGCCGGATGCGAGCGTCGAGCAGGTCAAGCCGATGGCGACCAAGATCCGCGACGCCAGGTGGGACGGCGACAACGCCGCCTACGGCAAGAGCATGGAGCCGCAGATCGCCCGCATGGTCACCGCCCCGGCCGACCGCGCCATGGTGGTGAACTGGAGCGTGCAAAGCGACCACGGCGTGGTGATGCGCGCGCTCTACGATGACCTGACGCTGGACTTGCGACCCGGCCTGGCGGCGATGAAGACACCTATTATCCTGCTCTATCCCGACAACACTCCGGCCGCGGCGCCCGAGGGCATGATGGACAAGATGTACCCGCCAATCTTCGCGCCGGCCGCGACGATCAAGACCCAGCGGATCGACAAGTCCCTGCACTTCATCATGCTCGACCAACCGCAGGCGTTCGCGACGGCGCTGGACGGGTTTCTCGCCCTGCCTTGACCTGTCGCGCGGGGGCTCGAAGCGCCCTATATCGGGGACATGCTGGAGACACCTGTGGCGGCCCTGAAGGGCGCCGCGCTTATCAAGGACGAGGTCAAGCGCCTGCCCGATCGGCCGGGCGTCTACCGCATGGTCGGCGACGAGGGCGAGGTGCTCTATGTCGGCAAGGCGCGGTCCTTGAAGAAGCGCGTGCTGCAGTACGCGCAAGGCCGCTTCCACACCCAGCGCATCGCCCACATGGTCGACCTGACGCGGTCGATGGAGTTCGTCACCACGCGGACCGAGACCGACGCCCTGCTGCTCGAGATCAATCTGATCAAGCAGTTGAAGCCGCGGTTCAATGTGCTGCTGCGCGACGACAAGAGCTTCCCGGAGATCGTCATCCGGCGCGAGCACGCCGCCGCCCAGCTTCGCAAACACCGCGGCGCCCACACCATCAAGGGCGACTACTTCGGACCCTTCGCCAGCGCCTGGGCGGTGAATCGCACGCTGAACACCCTGCAAAAGGCGTTCCTGCTCAGGTCCTGCTCGGACAGCGTCTACGAGAGCCGCACCCGGCCCTGCATGCTGCACCAGATCCGGCGCTGTTCGGCGCCCTGCACCGGGCTGATCAGCCTCGAGGACTACAACGGCCTGGTGAACCAGGCCGGCGACTTCCTGCGCGGCAAGAGCCGGGCCGTGATCACCACCATGTCGAACGAGATGCAGGCGGCCTCCGACGACATGGAGTTCGAGCGCGCCGCGCGGCTGCGCGACCGCATCCGGGCGCTGGCCTCCATCGCCCAGGAGCAGCAGATCAATCCGGAAACGGTCGACGAGGCCGACGTCTTCGCGCTCTTCGCCGAGGGCGGCCAGGCCTGTGTGCAGGTGTTCTTCTTCCGCGCCGGGCAGAACTGGGGCAACCGGGCCTACTTCCCCCGCGTCGACAAGTCGGACGAGGACCCGGAGGTGATGGCGGCGTTCCTGGGCCAGTTCTACGACGACAAGCCGATCCCCAAGCTGATCCTCGCCAATGTCGAACCGGCGGAATGCGAGCTGCTGTGCGAGGCCTTCGCGCTGAAGGGCGGGCGCAAGGTAGAGATCAACCGGCCGCAGCGGGGCGAGAAGCGCCAGCTGGTCGAGCACGCCTTCACCAACGCGCGCGAGGCGCTGGGCCGCAAGATGGCCGAGAGCTCGGCGCAGTCGAAGCTGCTGGCCGGGGTGTGCGAAGCCTTCGGGTTGGAGGCGTCGCCCGAGCGGATCGAGGTCTACGACAACAGCCACATCATGGGCACCAACGCCGTCGGCGGGATGATCGTCGCCGGCCCCGACGGCTTCCAGAAGAGCCAGTACCGCAAGTTCAACATCAAGGGCGCGGACATCACCCCTGGCGACGATTTCGGGATGATGAAGGAGGTGCTGAAGCGCCGTTTCTCCCGGCTGGTGAAAGAAGAAGAGTCCGGCGAGGCCGCTATCCGGCCGGACCTGGTGCTGATCGATGGCGGCGCTGGGCAGATCTCGGCGGTGATGGAGGTGATGGCCGATCTGGGGGTGGACGACATCCCGGTGGTGGGCGTGGCCAAGGGCCCGGACCGCGACGCCGGCCTCGAGCGGTTCTTCATCCCCGGCAAGTCCTACTTCATGCTCGAGCCGAAGAGCCCGATCCTTTATTACCTCCAGCGCCTGCGCGACGAGGCCCACCGCTTCGCCATCGGCACCCACCGCGCGCGCCGCGCCATCGACATGAAGAAGAACCCGCTCGACGAGATCGAAGGCGTCGGACCCGGCCGCAAGCGCGCCCTGCTGCACGCCTTCGGCTCGGCCCGGGGCGTCAGCCGGGCTTCGGTGGACGACCTGGCCAAGGTCGAGGGCGTCAGCGAGCCCCTGGCCGAACGGATCTTCGCGTTCTTCCACAAGGCTTGAAGGTGGGAAGTCCCCTCCTCCCGATCGCAAAGGGCCTCCCCGCGCGCTGAGAACGCGGTGGGTCGCGCGCTATTCCGCCGCCCGGGCGGCCGGCGGCTGCGCGACATCGTCGGGAAGTCTGGCGGCGCTCGGGATGGAAGGCAGGCCCTCGAAGAAATAGCTGACCGGCACGCCCAGCACGTTGGAGAGCCTCCAGAGGCGGCTCGCCGAGACCACCATCAGTCCGCTCTCGTACTTGTGGATCTGCTGAAACGTGAGGCCGCAGGCCTCGCCGACCGCGGTCTGGGTCAGGCCCAAAAGGCGACGCCGCGTCCGCAGGCGTCGGCCTATGATCTCGGCGAACTGATTCATGCCGTCCGAAGCTTTGCGCACGCCGCGGGGGTCCGTCTGTTCGGCGCCCGACGCAGGGTCCAGGGTGACAGCTCAGAAGTTCGCCAGAGCGTCTCGCCGAGCGAATTTCCGAACACGGGCCACACTGGCAAGTTGATGTTTCCAGCATGCGTCCCGGACCTGACGTTGGCTGTACGCTTGGCCACAATGCCGCCAACTTCAGGTCCACAACGCCAGCCTTGCAATACAATCGGTAGATGACGGTCTGGTGGGCGACAGACAGGTTTTTGTGGATAACCTATGCTGCCGCTTTCGCTGGTTCCGTCTGTGGCGCCAGCGGCAGAGAGATGCGCGCGGCGTGTGCTCCCGCCCTTCGCGTCGGAGCCCGAGATGGCGCAATACATCATGCCCGTGACCACCGCGCCGATGGACGTCGTCGCCCTGGATGGTGAAGTCGTGGTCTGCAGCAGCGGACCGAAACCCTTCGCCGTGGCGCTCACGCCCGAGGCGGTCTTGCAAAGCCTGGATCCCCTGCGGCAGGCCGCCGAGCGCGCACAGGCCCAGCAGGCCCGGCCCGACCGCTAGGTCGCGTCAGCCGAAGTTGAACTCCGGCCGCACCTCGATGCTGCCGTACCGCGCCATGGGAATGGCGGCGGCGGCGGCCACGGCCTCGTCCATGTCGCGCGCCTCGATGAAGATGAAGCCGCCGAGGACTTCCTTGGTCTCCGCGAACGGCCCGTCGGTGATCGAGACCTTGCCGTCGCGGTTGCGGACGGTCTGCGCCGTCGCGACCGACTGGAGGGCTGCCGCCAGCACATAATGGCCGCGCTTCTGCAGCGTCTCGTCGTAGGCCAGGGAGTCGCGGTCGAGGGTCGCGCGCTCATCGGCGGAGAGGCGGGCGAGCGCCTGTGGCTCGATATAGACAAGGCAGAGATACTTCATCGGGGTCCTCGTTCGGGGATGTAGCCGCCCCTTGTCGAATTGGCGGCCGCCAGATCGACAAGGATGGCGGTCGTGACCGCCTGGTGCTGTGGAGAGATTGGCCGATGAGCAATGAGAGCGCGAGACGTTACACCGGCGGCTGCCTCTGCGGGGCGCTGCGCTATGAGGCGCAAGGCGAGCCGGCGTACGCAGGCCACTGCTATTGCGAGGATTGCCGCAAGGCCTCGGGATCTGGGTTCATTCCGTTTATGGGCTTCGCCGCCAGCGCGGTGACAATCACCGGACAGACGCGGACCTTTACCTGCAAGTCCGCGAGCGGCGGGGACGCGGTGCGCAACTCCTGCCCGGTGTGCGGTGGGCTGGTGTTCGGCGGCGTGATCGGCCAGGACGATACGCACACGATCTACGCGGGTTCGCTGGACGATCCTTCGCTGTTCAAACCGGCGATCGCGATCTTCACCCGCAACCGTCCCGCCTGGGCGCTCGTTCCCGCGGAGCTGACGGTGTTCGAAGCGATGCCGTACTGAAGGATGCGACATGACCGGATCGCCAGCCGCCTCGAGCCGCGCCTCGCGGGTGATCAGCGCCACGCCGGAGGCGCTCTACGCGGCCTTCATGGACCCGGCGGCCCTGGTGGAATGGCTGCCGCCGGCCCAGATGACCGGTGAAATCCACGCGTTCGATGGCCGTGTCGACGGCGGATACCAGATGTCGCTTTACTATCCGCCGGACGAAAAGGCCTTCCACGGCAAGACCTCCGAGCGGGAGGACAGGGTCGACGTGCGGTTCGTCGAGCTCACCCCGCCCCGGCGCATCGTCGAGGTCATCAGGTTCGACACAACCGACGAGACCCTTCAGGGCGAGATGACCATGACGGCGAGCTTTGAACCGGCGTCGGGCGGGACCGAGGTCAGCCTGCACTTCACAAACCTGCCGCCGGGCGTGCGGCCGAAAGACAATGACGAGGGCGCGCGAGCGAGCCTCGAACAGCTGGCCCGCCGCTTCGTCTGACGGTCGATTCCAGGGGTTCCTCGGCCTCACCGGCCCCGGCAAGGGCAAGGGCGGCAAATACCTGATCCTGGGACCCGGCCAGGAGGCGCCGACGGGATTCAAACCCGACTATGTCGGTCATTCCGCCACCTTCAACATCATGTCCGGCACGCGGATTCTCTCCACCGACCCGGCCGAGGCCGCCCGCATCCTCGGCGCTGTCGATGTCTATCCAGCCAAGGAGGCCGCCAGCCCGCGAAAAACCCGGATCGTCCGTCCGGAAGGCCTACTTCGACAACAGCTGGCCGCTGCCGGATATCGAAGCGGCTTAAGGCGAGGGCGGCGTCAGAATTCGATAACGTTGTTACACTGAACGCAACAACCAGATAGACTCCTGGCTGCAGGTTGCAGACACAGGAGGCCGCCATGAGGTCGCTCGCTGTTGTTTACGGCGTCGTCGCTTACGCCATCTTCTTCGTCACCTTCCTCTACGCGATCGGTTTCGTGGGCGGGGTGATCGTGCCCAAGAACATCGACTCGGGCGCGGTCGGGCCCGTGGCGCAGGCGCTGCTCATCAATACGGTGCTGCTGGGGATCTTCGCCGTCCAGCACAGCGTGATGGCGCGGCCGGCCTTCAAGGCCTGGTGGACCAGGTTCGTCCCGCCGCCGGTGGAGCGGTCCACCTACGTCCTGTTCGCCAGCCTCGCGCTGATCCTGCTCTTCTGGCAGTGGCGGCCGCTGCCGACGCCGGTGTGGAGCGTGCAGTCGGAGCCCGCGGCGATGGTGATCTGGGCGCTATTCTGGATCGGCTGGGCGACGGTGCTGCTGTCGACGTTCCTGATCAACCACTTCGACCTCTTCGGCCTGCGGCAGGTCTGGGCCTATCGCCGGAACCGGGAGATTCCGCCCAGCGAATTCCATACGCCGCTGTTCTACCGGGTCGTCAGGCACCCGCTCTATCTGGGCTTCATCATCGCGTTCTGGGCGGCGCCCACCATGAGCCAGGGCCGCCTGTTCTTCGCCCTCGCCACCACCGCCTACATCCTGATCGCGATCCAACTGGAAGAGCACGACCTGCTCAACCACTTCGGCGACACCTATCGCGACTACAAGAGCCGGGTCGGCATGCTGATACCCCTGCCCTTCGGCCGGCGCGCCAAGCCGGCGGCCACAAGGGGGCCCGTCTCGCGGACGCCCTGATCGGCTAATTTGCTCTCACCGGGCGCGTGGAGAAGCTAAGCTCGACGGAACGAAGCTTCACCCCGCGCGCTCGGACCCTCGAATGAAATCTCTCCCCAATATCCTGACGTCCCTGCGCCTGGTGCTGGCGCTGTTCATGTTCCTGGCGCTGGCGGCGGCGGCTGGAGCGGTGCCGGGGCTCTCCAACCACCTGACGATGGACGTGCAGTTCGCGCTGCAACGGTGGGCGGTCTATGCCTTCGTGATCGCCGCGGTGACCGACTTCTTCGACGGCTGGCTGGCGCGCAAGATGGACGCCGAGACCATCTGGGGCGCGATCCTCGACCCGATCGGCGACAAGGTGCTGGTCTGCGGCGCGGTGCTTGGGCTCATGTCGCTGGGCGCGCAGCCGATGGTGCTGTTGCCGGCCGGCCTGATCCTGTTCCGCGAATTCACCGTCAGCGCCTTGCGCGAAGTGGGCGCCAGCAAGGGCGTGAAGCTGCCGGTCACCCTGCTGGCCAAGTGGAAGACCACCCTGCAGCTGACGGCGCTGGCCATGGAGTTGGTGGTGGCCGCCTGGGGCGCGTTCAACCTGCCGACCGAGCCGGCCATCCAGAACCCGGCGATCATCGCGGCCCACACGCTCTTCTGGATCGCGACCCTGGTGACCCTGATCACCGGCGCCCAGTACTGGGAGCAGACCCGCAAAGCCCTGCGCGGCTGACATACCGGGGCTATTCGGGTTCACGGCGGGGGATTAGCCTGTCCTGAGAGATCAGGAGGGGCCCATGAGGACGCATCTTTCGATCGGGGCCGGGCTGGCGGCGGTGCTGCTGGGCGCGGCGGGTGCGGCCTGGGCCGAGGAACCGGTCCGTTGCACGACGGACACCCTGGGCGCGGAGACCTGTCGTTACGCCGATAGATCGGAAGAGC
>Ga0307513_10010401_pt1 | contig 11666 bp, 9 predicted proteins | sample 15_EM_MG_FD_202174 | JGI IMG/M metagenome (GOLD analysis project Ga0307513, IMG submission 202174) | Populus trichocarpa ectomycorrhiza microbial communities from riparian zone in the Pacific Northwest, United States - 15_EM | ecosystem: Host-associated > Plants > Roots > Unclassified | place... | reverse complement strand
GCATCGCGATCAGCACCATTCGCCGGGCGTCGACACCGCCTGCGGTGGCCGCCGTCGGTGACTCGCCGGACGCCGTGAGCTCGAACCCGAACCGGGTGCGGCCCAGCAGGAACCAGTACCCGAGGCCTAGCAGGGCGGCCACGAAGACCATGCCGAAGATCGTTCCCGCGTGGCCGAGGTCGATGCCGGGGAACCAGCCGGTGGGCGCGATCGGCGGCGTCGAGATGTTGTTGCCCTGCACGACGCCGAACGCGTCCGGGCTGATCAGGAAGGCGATCACGCCGGTCGCGACGGCGTTCAGCATGATCGTCGAGATGACCTCGCTGACCCCGCGGTAGGCCCGCAGCAGCGCGGGCACCAGCGCCCACAGCATCCCGACGATCGCGCCGGTCAGCAGGATCACGATGACGTGCAGCACCGGCGGCAGCGGCAGCAGACCACCGACGATCGCCGCCATGCACGCGGCGATGCGGAACTGGCCCTCCACGCCGATGTTGAACAGCTTCATCTTGAAGCCGACGGCCACGGCGAGCCCGGCGATGTAGTAGACGGCGCCGGTGTTGAGCACGTCGACCGCGGTGGTGCCGGTGCCGAGCTGGGTGATCATCACGGAGAGCGCGGCACCCGGGTTGTCTCCCGAGATCAGCAGGGCGATCGAGCTCAGCAGGGCGGCGAAGACGATGGCGAGCAGCGGCGGGACCACCGCTGTGCGCATGCGGGTCATGCGGATTCCTTCCCCGGCCCGTCGGCATCATCGGCACCGGTCATCGCAGCTCCCAGCTGCTCGGGGGTGACCGTGGCCGGATCGGCATCGGCCACGAACCGGCCGCGCAGCATGACCTTGATCGTGTCGGACAGCCCGATCAGCTCGTCGAGGTCGGCGCTGATCAGCAGCACCGCGAGCCCGCGGGCCCTGGCCGCGCGCAGCTCGTCCCAGATCCCCGCCTGGGCGCCGACGTCGACGCCGCGGGTGGGGTGGGACGCGATGAGCAGCTTCGGGTTGCCGGAGAGCTCACGGCCGATGACGAGCTTCTGCTGGTTGCCGCCGGAGAGCGCCGCCGCGGCCACGTCGACGCCGGGGGTGCGCACGTCGAACTCCTCGACGATGCGCTGGGTGTCCTTGCGCGCGGCCGCCCGGTTGATCAGGCCGATGAGGCCGCGGCGGGCCACCGGCGGGCGGGTCTGGTAGCCCAGCACCCGGTTGACCCACAGCGGCTGTGTGGCGAGCAGGGCGTGCCGCGTGCGGTCCTCCGGGATGTAGCCGATGCCCGCCTCACGCCGCTCCAGCGTGCTCGCCTTGGTGATGTCGCGGGCGGTCGCGGAGTTGCCGAGCTTGACGCTCCCCGCGCTCGCCTTCCGCATCCCCATGATCGTCTCGACGAGCTCGGTCTGGCCGTTGCCCTCGACCCCGGCGATGCCGAGCACCTCGCCCTCGTGCAGGACGAGATCGATGCCGTCGAGCAGCGGGGCGCCCCCGGCATTCGCGCCGCCTGCAGTCAGGCGCAGCCCCTGGACGCTCAGCACCTCGCGATCGGTGACGGTGGACTCGCGGGTCTCCGGGCTCGGCAGCTCGCTGCCGACCATCATCTCGGCCAGCCTGCGGCTGGTGACCTGGCGCGGATCAGCGGTGCCGACGTACGCGCCGCGGCGGATCACCGTGATCGAGTCGGCGATCGCGCGCACCTCGTCGAGCTTGTGGGAGATGAACAGGAACGTGTAGCCCTCCGCCTGCATGCCGCGGATGGTGGCGAACAGGTCGTCCACCTCCTGCGGCACGAGCACAGCGGTCGGCTCGTCCAGGATGACGATCTTCGCGCCGCGGTAGAGCACCTTGATGATCTCGCAGCGCTGCCGGTCGGCGACCCCGAGGTTCTCCACCAGGGTGTCGGGCTCGTCGTCGAGGCCGACGGTGCCGGCGAGCTCGACGATCCGGGCCTTGGCCTTCGCGCCGATGCCGAGCCTGCTCTCCGCGCCCAGCAGCACGTTCTCGGCGATGGTGAGGTTGTCGGCCAGCATGAAGTGCTGGTGCACCATCCCGATGCCGACGCGGATCGCGTCCGACGGCGAGCGGAAGGTGACCTGCTCGCCGTTCACCGAGATCGTCCCCTCGTCGGGCCGTTGCTGCCCGTAGAGGATCTTCATCAGGGTCGACTTGCCCGCGCCGTTCTCCCCGCACAGCGCGTGCACCTCACCCTGGCGCACCCGCAGGTCGATGTCGCTGTTGGCGACGACCCCCGGGAAGCGCTTCGTGATGCCGGCCAGCTCCACCGCATAGGGCTGCTCTGGTCCGGCGGTGTCGGTCACCGCGTTCCACCTCCTGGCCAAGGAAACTGCGAGGGCGCGCCGATCAAATCAGTGATCGGCGCGCCCCGCACGTAAACCCTTCGGACCTGCTACTTCGTAGCCTTCACCTGGATGGAACCGGAGATGATGCCGGCCTTGTAGCCGTCGAGCTTGGCCGCGATGTCATCGACCTTGCCCCCGGTGGTGGAGTAGCCCACGCCGTCGACCTTGAGGTCGAAGACCTTCGGCAGCGTGGTCAGGTTGCCGGCCGCGGTCGCCCCGATGTAGTCGTAGACGGCCACGTCGACGCGCTTGAGCATCGAGGTGATGATCACGTCGCGCACTGCCGGGTCGGCCGTCTTGTACTGGTCGGAGTCGACGCCGATGGCGTACTTCGGCGCGTCGGTGGTGCTCTTGGCCTTCACCGCGCTGAACACACCGGCACCGGAGGCACCGGCCGCGGCGTAGACGACGTCGGCGCCGGCGTCGAGCTCACCGGTGGCGACGACGTTGCCCTTCGCCGGGTCCTGGAACCCGGTGAAGTCACCGGCCGGGGTGATGTACTTGCTCTCGATCTTGATGTTCGGCGCGACGGCCTTGGCGCCCTGGGTGTAGCCGGCCTCGAACTTCTGGATCAGCGGCACGTCCACGCCGCCGACGAAGCCGATGTGGCAGGCCTTCGACTTCAGCGCCGCTGCGACGCCCACCAGGTAGGAGCCCTGCTCCTCGGCGAACACCAGCGACGTCACGTTCGGCAGCGTGACCGAGCTGTCGTCGACGATCGCGAACTTCGTGTTCGGCAGCTCGGCGGCGACCTTGCCCAGCGCGCTGGCGTACTTGAAGCCGACCGCGATGATCGGGTTGTAGCCGTCGGCGGCGAGCTGGCGCAGCCGCGTGGCGGCAGCGTCCTCCGGCTCGTTCGGGGCCGCCGTGAGCTCCTTGACGTTGGCTTGCGGCAGGCTGAAGTCGGCCACCGACTTCTCGATGCCCGCGTAGGCGGCGTCGTTGAACGACTGGTCGCCACGGCCGCCGATGTCGTACGCGACGCCGACCTTCAGCGCCGCCGCGTTCGGCTTGGTGGCCGCCGCGGTCGTCGGGCCGGCGGCAGCGCCGCCGGCCGGGGCCGTGCCCGTCGCGCATGCAGCTGCGCCACCTGGTGCTGCGGGAGCCGCGCCTGTGTCGCGCGCACACCCGGTGACCACCAACGCGCTGGTCAGCAGAGCGGCTGCCACCACGTAACCTCGTCTGATCCGCACTGATGAGCCCTTCGTTGTTACCGGGTCGACCCGGGTCGCCGACCGTCCGGCACGACGACGGGGAACCGTAGTCCAGGATCGGGCCCGTCCACATCGTTGTGGCAGGTGGCGTGACCGAATCGTGGGCTTCGGTCGGTGAGCACGATGTGACCGCGCGCATACGGTGGGACACGACGAGAGGACGGCTGAGGACGTGGACGAGGCAACCGTGGAGATCGAGGCCGACCCCCGGGCCGTCTGGGCTCTGGTCACCGACATCACCCGCATGGGCGAGTGGAGCCCGGAGGCGCGGGGCGGTCGCTGGCTCGGCGCGCGCGGTCCCGCCGTGGGCGCGCGCTTCGTCGGGTTCAACCGGCACGGCCTGGTCTGGTGGGCCACGCGCTGCACCGTCACCGAGTCCGAGGAGCCGCACCGCTTCGCGTTCCGGGTCGCGGAGAGCGGGATGTCGTGGGGCTGGCGGCTGGACGCCGCCGATGGCGGTGGCACGCGCGTGACGCAGTGGCGCGACCACACCGCGTCGACGAACGTGCTGGTCAAGGCGGTCCAGCGCAGCGGCATCCTGGGGCGCGACCGGGAGCGGCTGATGGTGGACGGCATGCACCGCACGCTTGGGGCGCTGAAGACGCACCTGGAAGGTGCACGGGCGGTCTAGCGCGGCCAGGTGGCGCCGAAACGCAGGGGCCGACGCGGGCGGGATTGTGTTGATCACGGGCAAATGGTTGTTCTGGATCGGTTCCGTAACGACCTTTTGCCCGTGATCAACACAACCGGGGGCCGGGCGCTCCGACCCGCGACACTGCAAGCGAAGGTTCGCCGAACACGTGCCCTGCGGGACTACTGTTCCGCCGTGCGCGCGGGGTGGTGTGCGGTCGGCGCCGCGGTGGCCGGGCTGGCGCTGCTGGTCGCCGACGCGCGGGCCGTGCGGGTCGACCCCGCTGCCGCACCACCCGCCGTCGCGGCCTCGGTGATCGCCACCGCTCCGACGTGCCCCGGCCAAGACGTGCCGCCCGGGCCGCCGGCGCGGGAGGAGACGGTCGGGGTGGCGGCGCTGCCGTGGCCGGCGGAGCCGATCGGCGGGCCCGCGCTGGGCGGCTGCGGGGACATCGGGCCGGCGGGTGTCCCGGTCGTCGGCGCGTCGGCCTACGTCCTCGCCGAGCTCGACTCGGGCACCGTGCTGGCCGCGCGGGCCCCGCACGCCCGACACCGCCCGGCGTCGACGCTGAAGGTGCTGCTCGCGCTGGTAGCAGCGCGCACCCTCGATCCCGACGACGTCCTCGAGGGCACGGCGGAGGAGCTGCGCATCGACGGCAGCAAGGCCGGGATCGGCCCGGGCGGCCGCTACACGGTGCGCCAGCTGATGGCCGGGCTGCTGCTCAACTCCGGCAACGACGCCGCGCAGGTGCTGGCCAGGGCGATGGGCGGCACCATGGCGACCGTCGCGGCGATGTCGGACACCGCGGCCCGGCTCGGCGCCCACGACACCCGCGCGGCCACACCCTCCGGCCTCGACGGGCCCGGTATGGCGATGTCGGCCTACGACCTCGCCGTCCTCTTCCGGGACGCGCTGCGCGAGCCGCTGGTCGCGGAGACGATCGGCCTGCGCACCGTGCCCTTCCCCGGCTACGGCGACCATCCCGGCTTCACCCTCTCCACCACCGAGCGGCTGCTGCAGCGCTATCCCGGCGCGCTGGGCTCGAAGGCGGGCTTCACCGACGCGGCCCGGCACACGCTGGTCGGCTTCGCCGAACGCGGCGGCCGGCGCCTGGTAGTGACGCTGATGCGCGGCGAGCAGCACCCCGTCGCGATGTGGCAGCAGGCGGCGGCCCTGCTGGACTGGGGCTTCGCGCAGCCTCCGCAGCCGGGGATCGGCCGGCTGGTCGACCCCTGAGGATGTGGCAGGGCTCCGCCCCACACCCCGACCACTCTCTCTGGTGGAGCTGAACTGCGGGCGGCTCCACCGCCGACCGGTCGCCCTGAAGGGATGCCACAGCCCCGGCCGGCGCGCAAACGAAACGACATGTTTGCGCCCCGACCGGGACTGCGGCGTTGCTGCGCACGCCCGATCGACGGTGGAGCCTTGGGTCTTCCGCATGGCGAAGTGCCGCCGGCAGGTCATGGCGCGCCCGCCCACAACTCCACCAACCACGGTGGTGGGATGAACTTCGGTCTCCCGCTGGACATGTCGATCGTCCACTCAGTGCTGTGGATCTGATCATGGTGAGTCGGCGGCGGGAATCTCACCCGCCGCCGCTCGTAGAACCGTGCGTGACACTCTCGCGTCACACGGCTCCCGTTACCGAACCACTTGGCAGTGCTCCGTGTCTCCAGTGCACGAAGATGCCCGGTCTATCGGTGGCGATCTGGGCGATACGCCTCCGGGCCTTCGCTGGCGCGCGGTGCAAATGTTTGAACTTCCGACATGCCCATCTGACCAGGTGCGAATTGATCCGACTGGCCAGGAACGCGATCAACAGGGATTTGTAGAAGTGCCCGTAGTAGTTGATCCAGCCCGTCACGATGCGGTTGACCATCGTGGCGACCTCCCGGAAACTCAAGTCGGTGCGACGGCCCAGACGCCAACCGCGGATGGTTCGAGCCATTGATTTCATGGCAGCCTTACACACGGCGGGCAGGAAACCTGTCCGCCAGCCCCCGTCATGGGTGCGCGCGTAGCGTGGCCGGAACGTGTAACCCAGAAACGTGAACTCCGTGATCGCCTCGCGGCGGTCGCGACCGTCCTGCGGGCAGTACACGATCCTCGTCTTCTTCGGATGGAGCCGTAGCCCGAGTCGCCACAGCCTGTCGGCGATAATGATCGGGGCTGGAGTTGAGGATGGCGGCAGCCTGCTCGAGCAGGCACGCGGCCTGGGCGAGCGGGTTGTCCGTCATGCCTTCAGAATACTCGAACATACGTTCGTAGTCGAGGCAATTGTTGCAGCTCAGAGGGCATTCGAGGGGCCTCAGCGGCTCCCACCAGAGGGAAGGCCGGGGGCGGAGCCCCGGCAGTTCCACCAACTACTAAGGCTGATCCCGCCGCCGAATCCAAGCCCGATAAACACTGGTAGCAGCCTTGTTGACCGCAGTGATGGCGTCGTAGACCCCATCCGTCGTGCGGTCGTGCACCTCCCGCACCCTCTCCGACGACTCCCGGGTGGCGTCGATCGACCCGAGGATGTCGAAGGGAATGTCGGAGATCGCGCGGTGCACGTCGCGGACGCTGGAGGTGCCGACGTCGAGGACCACGGCCAGCTCCTCGGCCATCCGCTCCTCCGCCTCGGCGGCGTGGGCGGCGCGCTCGCGCAGGTAGTCCAGTCGAGCCGGGGCAAGAGCGCAGCGCTCCAGGACGGCCACCAGCTGCGCATCCACGTCGCGCACGATGAGCAGCGCGACGATTCCCAACAGCAGGCCGAGCACCGCGACCGCGATCACCGCGACAGCGAGGAACCCCATGTCACGGCTGCTTCACGGGCAGGACGGGCGCCACGACCCTGACCTCCGCCTCGACGCCTTGCGCCCCCAGCTGGCGGCTCATCTGGGTGGCTGCGCGTGCGGCCACCTCGCGCACGATGAGCCGCGGTACCAGCGCGCCGAACTTCCGGGCGGCCCAGGATTCGCGGGCCGCCAGCTCGGGCGCGTTGAGGATCTCGATCGACAGCAGCGGGTTCAGCGCACCACCCGGCGGGATGCCGGCCAGTTCGGCCTCCAGCGCCTGCTGGGCCTCCTCGACCGCCCGCATGCGGGCCCGCACGCGCCGAACGCTCACCAGCAGCAACACGCCCACGACGAGTTCGAGGACGAGCACCACCAGCACGACGATCTCCATCGAGGGCCTCCGCCGCTGTCCAGGTGCCCCGGAGCGTACCCGTGGGTAACGGTCAGTCCTTGCGGCGGCCGAGCAGTGCGATGCCCCCGACGAGGCCGGCGATCGCGCCGGCGCCGAGCAGACCCGCCGCAGCACGACTGCTCGGTCCGCTGTGCACCACGATCTCGGATCTGATCACCGCAGGTCCGGGCACCGGGACCGGCTGGCGGGCCTCGTTCTCGCGCGAGGTGGCCGCCCAGGCCGTGACGAACAGGATGAGCCGCGAGACGAAGAAGGCGAACACCAGCAGACCGACGAATGGTCCGATGAGCTGGCCGGTCGGGGAATCCGCGACGATCTGCAGGTAGATCGTGATGACGTTCTTGAGGATCTCGAAGCCGATCGCGCCCAGCACGGCGGCGCGCGCCGCACTGCGGAACGTGGCGTGCTCGCGCGGCAGGCGGGCGATCACCCATAGGAAGATCAGCCAGTTCGCCACGAGACCGAGCACGATGGCGAGCACGTGCAGCAGCACCAGCGCCCAGGTCTGCTCACCCAACCCGATGAAGTTCAACACCGTGGTGGCGAAGCCGGTCGCCAGGGTCGTGATCGCGAAGGAGCCGACCATCGCGATGCCCAGGCCGAGCAGGGTGAGCAGGTCGAACACGAGCCGCTTGTAGATGGGCGGGGCCTCCGGGACCTGGCCCCACTGCTCCGACAGCGCCTCGCGCAGGCTCGACATCCACCCGATGCCGGAGTACAGCGCGCCGAGCAGACCGATGATCCCGATCGAGCCCCGGTTCTCGATCGCGTTGTCGACGATCGGGAGGAGCAGGGCGTCCAGGCCGGGCGGCACGTTGTTCTTGATGCCCGACTTGAGCTGCTCCAGCAGGTCGGGCTGCAGAAACAGCACGTACCCGAGGCCCGAGACCGCCACCAGGATGAGCGGGAACAGCGCCAGCACGCTGAAGTAGGTGATCGCGCCCGCGTAGTGGTCGCCGTGCCGCGCGGTGTAGCGCTCCCCCGCCCGGACGAGGTGGTCGAGCCACTCGTGTCGGTCGCGCAGCTGCTGGAACCGCGACGGTGGCGCGTCCGGGTCCGCCCCGGCGGCCACCTGCTGCGCGACGGTCTGGGCCCGCTCGGCCTGCTGCCGTACGGCATCAGCGTCCCTGTCGACGTCGGTCACGTCCTCACCCCCCGCATTCGGCTCGATCGGACGCCGATCTTCCCGTGATCCGGCCCTGCTGTCGCGCCGGGGATGTCCCGCGGTATCGCTCGTGCAGATGCACGCGCATGTGTACAACCGGTTCCGGTCGAGTTTTCGCAGGTCAGCGGCATTGACCCAACACGGGTCGAGGTGACGTGTACACCGTTGGTGCCGACTTGTGGATGACTCCGACTCGGGGCATCCCCGGTTTCGCCCTGCGCCGGTACCGTCACCCTCGGTACCGGGATCCCGGCGCCGATTCGTTGTGCCAACGGGAGGGTGCCGATGCCGCTCGATCAGCCGGTCGCGGTCGCCGAGCAGCTCGGTTCCGATCCTGAGGAGGAGAACCCGTACCTGCTGGGCGTCTTCGCGCCCGTCGACACCGAGATCACTGCCGACGAGCTGGAGGTGATCGGCGAGATCCCGGACGACCTCAACGGTGTGTACCTGCGCAACGGGCCCAACCGGCGGTACGCCGCAGAGGGCCGCTACCACTGGTTCGACGGCGACGGCATGGTCCACGCGATCGCGTTCGAGAACGGCCGGGCGCGCTACCGCAACCGCTGGATCCGCACCGCGGCCTTCGAACGAGAGACGGTGGCCGGCCATGCGCTCTGGACCGGCGTGATGGAGCCGCCCCACGGCAACCCGGTCGGCACCGCCCGCGGCCTGCCGTTCAAGGACAGCGCCAACACCGACCTCGTCCACCACGACGGCAAGGTGCTCGCCACCTGGTACCTGTGCGGGCAACCGGCCGCGCTCGATCCGCTGTCGCTGGAGACGCTCGGCGCGGAGACGTTCCTCGGCACCCTGCGCGGCGACATGATGGCCCATCCGAAGGTCGACGAGCGCACCGGCGAGCTGATGTGGTTCGACTACGGCGCCCGCGATCCGCTGCTTCGTTACGGCGTGGTCGGCCGGTCCGGCGCCGTCGAGCACGAGGTGGAGATCGACCTGCCCGGCCCGCGGCTGCCGCACGACATGGCGATCACTCCGAACTGGTCGGTGCTGATGGACCTGCCGCTGGTGCAGGACCCGATCGCTGCCCGGCAGGGCCGCTACAAGATCACCTTCGACCGGGAGACCCCGTCGCGGTTCGCAGTGCTGCCCCGGCGCGGCGACGCGTCGCAGGTGCGCTGGTTCGAGGCCAGCCCCTGCTACATCTACCACGTCGTCAACGCGTGGGAAGCGGGCACGACCGTCGTCATGGACGTGTGCCGGATGAGCCAGCCGGAGCCGCGGCCCACCCGTCCCGGCCCGCTCGGCAAGCTGCTGGGCTACCTGCGCCTGAACGCCCGACTGCACCGCTACGTGTTCGATCTCGCCACCGGCAGCTGCACCGAGACCCGCCTCGACGACGCCAACACCGAGTTCCCGACCATCGACAGCCGCCGCACCGGCACTCCGGCCCGCTACTCGTACACGGCGAGCATCGCCGACACCGAGACCGTGCTGTTCGACGGGCTGCTGCGCTACGACCGCGATACCGGCGAGCGCAGCCGCTACGACTTCGGCCCCGGCCGGTTCGGCAGCGAGGCGCCGTTCGCGCCGCGCGACGGCCGCACCGGCGAGGACGACGGTTACCTCGTCAGCTTCGTCACCGACGCCCGCGACGGCCGCTCCGAGGTGGAGATCCTCGACGCCGCTGACATCGCGGCCGGTCCGGTCGCGCGCGTGCGGCTCCCGCAGCGCGTCCCGGTCGGCTTCCACGCCACCTGGGTGCGGGCCGATCAACTTCAGGCGTCGACGCCGTGATGCATCGGTACACCGCGCGCGCCGACGCTGCGGACGACGCGGCCCCCTTGATCAGGCCAGGAGGTTCGGCCCTCCCCACCCGGGTACGGACGGGTATGCCGCCGTCGGGGGGAAGGCAGCCGGTTCCGTCGTGGCTGTGCCGCGAGCTGGAGTCGGTGCCGCCGTTGGAGACGTTCGCGACGGTCGACGAGCTCGCCGACGCCACCTGCCGCATCGCGGCCCAGCATCCCGACGTGGTCACCCTGCGCCGGGTGGGCACGTCGGCGCAGGGTGAGCAGCTCTCCTGCCTCACCATCGAGCCCCCCGGCGCGACCGGCCCGACGACACCGGACGCGCTGGTCGTGGGGCTGCCGCATCCGAACGAGCCGATCGGCGGGCTGACCGCGCTGCACCTGGCCCGCAGGCTGGCCGAGGATGCCGAGCTACGGGCCCGGCTCGGCCACCGCTGGCACGTCGTCACGTGCATCGATCCCGACGGGCTGCGGCTCAACGAGGGCTGGCTGAAGGGGCCCTACACCCGCGACCACTACGCGCGGCACTTCTACCGGCAGGCCGGGCCGGAGCAGATCGAGTGGTCCTTTCCGCTCGACTACAAGCAGGCGTGGTTCGACGCGGTGCCCCCCGAGACGTTCGCGCTGATGCGGCTGATCGACGAGCACAAGCCCACGCTGCTCGCGTCGCTGCACAACAGCGAGGTCGGCGGCGCCTACTACTACCTCAGCCGGCCGGAGCCCGAGCTGCACCCGGTGCTGCAGGGGCTGCCCGGCCGGATGGGCATCGAGCTCGACCGCGGCGAGCCGGAGGCCCCGTGGATGCCGGCGATCGACGAGGGCATCTTCCCGTTGATCGACGTGCGCGACGCCTACGACCACCTGGAGGAGGTCGGCGCGCTGCAAGCGTTCTCCGGCGGCAACTCCACCGGTGCCTACGCGAGCCGGCACGGCACCCTCACCCTGGTGTGCGAGCTGCCCTACTGGACCCACCCGGAGGCGCTCGACACCACGCCGTCCGATGTCGGGTACGCCGATGCGCTGCTCGCGAACGCCGCCGAGCTGCGCACCGTCAGCGACATCCTCACCAGGTCGCTGACCTCCATCGGCCCGCACGTCCAGGTGGAGACCCCGTTCCTGCGGGCCACCCGCTACTACGCGCCGGTGATCGGCGAGCAGGCCGGCGCGACGGAACGCCGGGCTGCGTCCGCGTCGGCGGCCGCCCGGAAGGCCACGGTGGCCGAGCTGACATCGATGGCCGACACCGTGCACATGTTCCGGCTGCGCTACGGCGGGATGCTGCTGCGTGCCCTCGACGCCGAGGTCGCGAGCGGCAACGTGCGCCCGGTGATCCGCGCGGTGCGCCGCGAGCT
>Ga0307513_10010400_pt1 | contig 11666 bp, 15 predicted proteins | sample 15_EM_MG_FD_202174 | JGI IMG/M metagenome (GOLD analysis project Ga0307513, IMG submission 202174) | Populus trichocarpa ectomycorrhiza microbial communities from riparian zone in the Pacific Northwest, United States - 15_EM | ecosystem: Host-associated > Plants > Roots > Unclassified | place... | reverse complement strand
GACCTTGATTGCACCCGAATTAGCTGGCGAATAAAAGCTGATTGGACATACGTGTCCTTCATCACTGATCGAACGCCCCAAAAGGAGTTGTGATGCTCGAAACTGTATTTTAGAAGAGTGACGGCTTCAATCCAAGTCGTGTGTCAAAAACGTCGGCTAGTACTGTTTAGGAACTCACTTCAAAATTTCGGCTTTGAACATACTCGAGGCGGCTACAGTCGACTCCCTCATAACTCATACCTTTCGGTGGATGGCCCAAGTCATGAGTTATTAGAGGTTATGCACTTCCTGAGATGTGCTAAAAATAGATTTAGGATACCGTAGAAAAAAGATCTGACAGGGTTCAATGAATTATGCAGAAGTACACCAGTAATTTGAATCAAAAACACTGAACTAGCTAATACAGTGAAGTCTGCCTGGCAGAGAGTGTCAGCGAGAAAAGTCACGAAAAAATTATGTTTGGTAGCTCTTTTGAGACGAAAATGTCAGCTCTGTGAATAAAAGTCGCTTCTAGTGGTGCAATCATGATGATGTGCAACCAATTTGCTATTTTTTTTTGATCCTGAAGGCATGATATCCTACCTAATATGGTGGCCTAACTATGCGTTTTGCACCCAGATGGGTTTGCGTTATTAGTTATTGAAGTTATGGCGTACATTCCTCTGCGAACCAACTCGGTGGACTGAAAAAAAGTATGCATTCGAAGGGAGTATGCGTTATCTATGCTATGAGTTAAGAGGGAGTCGACTGTAGTGGGTAAATTGAATAACACGAGTATCAACATATTTATGTAATTGAGTTACGCACCTGCTATAGCCCGTGAACCCTGATGTGGTGGGTTTTAGAGGCGAGGAAGGATTCCGTATCGATGGCAACATTTCGTCCCTCTTTGGCTGGCCTAAAAGACTGGTTCTCGTGCTGACTTCCCACCACCCCACATATTCGATGAGAGGTTTGATGCTAAATACGAGTGCGTCCTCAAATCCGAGTCCATTCTTCAGCTACATTTCTGACTTTCATCAACCTCGAGGAACTCAAAAATTCTGCAAGAAAGCTTCCAAACGCATGAGGTCCTTTGGCCGAAGCGAGTTCTTTGGACATTCGTTGTGTCCCCCTCTCCAGCCATCTATGATCCACCCTTTCATCCAATGGTGGTCGATCTATGAATGCCTGGTCATTCCTGAAAGTAAAGACCTCGATTATGATACGGTGCAGGCACGACTCTTGTCAAGGCATGGGAGCTAGAAATCCCCTTACGACGAGGACGGAGTGGGGACGATAATTGAATTAGATTGTCATCCCCCGAAAGACTCCGAGTTGCCCACAACGATACTCAACGACATCTCGGAGATGGTCCTTCCTCGGTTTATCACGCCTCATCTCCCATCTTGGTTAGACTCAGATTCTGCGGTGTGACTGGTTACTGTTCTGGCAGACATGAAATCGAATAAGGGAGTCAGCGCTTCTGTTCAAGTTCGTCGTGGCCGCTGTTGCAAGCTAATTGAGTCACCCATCCATCCTTCCACCGGCCATCAATACTCCAAGGGGGCGAAAACAACATACTCCTGAGTCCCTACCCAATCAAGGCAGGCAGCCTTACGTTGAGATATGAACACATTACATACTTATGTAGAGCTCATTTACGACAACACATGCATATGTTCCTAGATCTCAATCATCACCCGTTCCACCAGCCATTCAAAAATGGCAGGATCTGTAAGCATAGTCGGAACCTTGACCTGACCAGCATTGATACCATTCGTCTTGGCCTTCCAGTGTCGATACTCTTTGAACGTGCCGGGTTTGAGGATTCTTATCGTAGGATCGCCAAGCCCATCAGTATAGAGTTTGTAACCCTTGTCTGTATGCAGCTTCTCCTTGATAATAACGATTGCTTGAACAGGGTCTGGTCCTAGGGATGAAGCGAGTAAGCGTGCAGGCGGGTTGCCCGTCGAAACGTGAACATGCCAATTTCCCCATCCAGTTCCACCAAAAATCCATAAGCCCGCAACTTTTTCCTGTAGTCGGGAACAGTGGTGAATTCGAGGATACGACCAATGGAGTCAGTCAATGAACCCATGATATCCCGAAGGAAAGATTCAGAGATAAATTCGCCGCAGATGCGGAATCCCACTCTGATTCAGTAGTTAATAAAAACTCAAATGAAAATAAACACCAGCTTCAGGTAGAAATTGTTCCGCATACGTACCCTCTGCGCTCAACGTATCGGATCAGTGGAGTCCCATCTGCTGGAGCGAATCCTGCGACCTCGACGATGTCACTCAACTGGTACCGCCATAATCCATCGTTGTTCGTAACGATAACCTCATACTTTTTGCCCATCTCGACTCGCCACTTCAAAAGGAGTTAGGCGACAGGTCAAAAAATGAAGTAGATCACAAACAGGTTGAACGAGATTTGAGGGAACATTCTCTTTCTCGATATCCAGGAACTCGATATAAGTGTTGGGTACAAGTCGATACAAATTAGTATCGTTGCCAGCATAAGAAATGCCAACCCGACATTCCGTCGCCCCGTACCAGAGGCTTCGCAAAAGCACAGTAGGTCCAAAGTGGTATTGAAGCTTGGAACGAGGTCATCCATCAATCTTAAAATGAAAACGGATCATCTCGAGCGTACCTTAAGCATAAAAGCCATATACATACCACTGAATGCCGCATTGACGAGGGTCAAGGAAGGCCAGACTCTCTTAAGCCAGCCTTCTTCTCCCTTTTCGATTTTTCGGAGCTCCTGAGCACGATCATAATCCTGTTTGAAATGCGCCTGAAAGTGGAAGGCACATCAGCAACTAGATGAGATAACTTCAAAGAATAATAAGTGCCGTACCTCGATGTAAGGCCGATATTTTCCGAGGTCATCAATATCAGGCAAAACTCCTATTTGAATTGCGTCGATCATTGTTTCCCAGTGCTCCTCAAGCGTGCAGACGATATCATATATGGCGGTTGAGTGAGGTGCTTGGAAAGCCGAAAGAGAGGGATCGATCAACGCGAAAAGGGTCACCATGAAGATATTTGCCTTGTATGAGGGAAGCAACATGACTGCGAACGGCGAAGTCATGAAATTAGCTATGAAGGACTTTATTTAAGTTTTATTCATATTTCCAGTAAAAAATTTGCATACCGACCTTTTTTGTCAATGATCTTTGCATCGTCCTTGGGTCCTATTCCCCAACGGAACCTCACGGTTCCAGTTGATGAAATAGTCACCGGAATATCTCGGATGAAGTGGCTGTCCTCGTCAACGACCTGTTTCCAACGATTGAGGTGAAGGAAGTTGAACCGGCAGAGTTTGAATCCCGGAACGTCCGGGCTATCCCATCGTAGAACCACGCCGCTAGGAATAGGATATTTGGGAAAGTATTTAAAACCACTGCCAGATGTTCCCGAACTGTGGATTATGTAGGCAGGGAGACCTGGAGAGAGCAAGTTGTTGATATCTGACAACTTAGGAAATTCGGTGTCTAGTAAACGAGCAACAAACGGTCGGTAATCTTCATAAGTGGTCAAAGGGACGCAGGAAAAGAACTTGAAAAGAAGTTCATAGTTCTCCGAACCGTCAGGTAAAAGAGGTGAATATCCATCCCCAAGAGCGTTTCGCAGAGTAGCGAGAGCCGGAGCCTCATTGAAAAAGATAGTGTTTAAGAGTTTAGTGAGGATCTGAAAGAGGGTGGCCTTTGCTTTTCTTTCTAAGCTTTCCTTGAGCTCGGGCGTCAATGCAAGTAGGGGTGGAGGGGGAGAGTAGGGAATGTTGAAGTGGGGAATATTATCGAGAGTGTTGATTGCCATTGAGTGTCCATCTTCGAAAGAGGAGGGATTATATAAAGGGTCGTAAGCTCGGATCACTTGAAATTCGCCTTGTTGGTAAAATATTGAGGCACGCGAACATCGAACGTAACCGAGTAGATAATTAATGTTCAAGCTGTCAACCACCTCGTGCATGGGTGTTGCCTGCGTTGTTCGTTTCGCATGGCATTGACATTCGGACAAAGTATCATCATGGAGTTGCATCTGATTGCCTTATGTAGGTCTGGCAGGTGCGATGAGCTTGCTTGTACCCGAATTAGCTGGCGAATAAAAGCTGATTGGACATACGTGTCCTTCATGACTGACTCAAACACCCCAAAAGGAGTTTCCTCACAGGCGGCCCAACTTGAATGCCTATGCTCGAAACTGTATTTTAGAAGATTGACAGCTATCTGCAAAACGCTAAGTACATAGACCGTTTTGAAAATTTTCCGTGTGCGCCTATGTAAACATCTGTTTTTGGTAAAATGAGGGAGCGTGGTTGCTATTTCGGCTCCACGCCTCTCGAGATCTCGATGCTCCCCACTCTTCTCGCTTTACGGCTTTTGCTCGACTGGCTCCACAGTTCGTCATATCTGTTACGGATTTACCCAAAAGGTCTATTTTGCACCAAACAAAGGCGCATAAGTACCTTTCGCACAGGACGGCTTTGAACCTACTCGAGGCGGCTATTGGGTAAATTGAATAGCATGAGTGTCAACATACTGAATCAAGTTACGCACCTGCTTTAGCGCGTGAACCCTAATGTGGTGAGTTTTTAGAAGCGAGGAAGGATGAGTCCGTATGCTCGAACACGATGGTCCCTCTTTGGCTCGCTTAGAAGACTCGCTCTCCTGCTAACTCCCAATCACCCTATTAAGTATCAGAACAGTGTTATGTAGCTCGGGGGAGTGTCGCGTGGCGATATTCTGACGTTGGCGGCAAGGGGTTTTCACTAAAAAAAATATGGATATCACGTCGAAATTTTTTTTAAGGGCTTGAGGAAGGGACTAACTGACTGAGTGTGGGAATATACTTCTAAATAAGGATAAATGAAATTATTTGGTCTGTGCAAAGCTTCAATTTCATCTCTTTCTCATCTCCTTTGCTGTTTCTTACAACTATCAGGTGCTGCACATGATTCACAAACCCAATTCTGTATCTTGAAGTCAAGATGCATACACTTCATATGAAACTATCCCATGGATGGTGAGTAATGGCTGTGGACCAAAAAATGACATTGCCGTCGACTTGGTTCACTTCACAATTTCATTCTCCTTCCATTTTTTCTTATTCTTCATGCATTGTGCACTTCCCCAGTGACATTCATAATAATTAGGCAAGCCAACCTTCCCAACATTGATTAAGGTATTGCATTGAGGGCAAAGAACACACCCATTGTCGCAAAGTGTAAGGTTATCAGGGTTCTATTGCAAAGTGGTTAATTGAGGATCAATGCAGTGAATAAATGAATGCCTACCTTGGGTACCTTCTTCATTGAAATTTCTGGTGTTTTCTGGCAGGGAAAGGTTCTAGAAATTATGAATGCAATGACAAAATTCAACATTGGTATATATTTTTATTTCTGTGGCCTGAATGGATGGGCCAACAGATGGGCCAGTGTCACAAGGACATAATTATTTATATTGGGAAGTGGAGAACAATGCAAGAAAGTTCTCAATCTGGAAAACATGTCACCTGTTTGGGAATGGGCCTGATGGGAACTTTTTCTGGCCCCAAATCCTTGGCTGTGCAAAAATTTTTTAACGCCCTTTGGGCGGGACTAACTAACCCACGTGATATCTCAGACTCTTTTAATGAAAACCCCTTGGTTGGCGGAGAAAGAACTTGGCAATGTCGAAAACGACCTTCGGGGACGCTGTTCGATTTTGGAGTCAGAGGTATTTGATCCACTCCATCTTCGACACAGTCTCTGCCTACGTCATATCCACCGTTTCAGTTTGCGGTGATACTTCCTTTGGCACATTTTCGAGTTGACACGAGTGAAGACGAGTCCACGATAGCCAACCTTATGAGTTAGACTGGAATTTCGGATTGCTACACCGCTAGGCACGATGAGCGATATAAGATTGAGATTAGTACTTACGCTACATACTGGCAGGGATAATGCGGGAGAACATCGGAGTGTCCGAAATCGGGTCAGGATGCCTCTGAACGCGAACTTTCCATTGATCACCCATATTCCACTTGATGCCGATACCGGTATTCATACCGAACCCTGCCCTGCCACTGAAAAACCGTAGGAAGCACCTTTCCATATATGTAGTGGCATAGATCCATCCCCGAGACTTGACTTCGATAAGAACATATTCGATTGAGGCTTCGGAAAGTACATAGCACGTCAAGCGCAGGGAATTTCCTATATCCCAGAACGTGCAAAGTGTAATGAAGGTCGTCATTGTTGAGGACGGTGCTCACTGCTCGAAGACCGGAATACAGTGAGTTGTGGAGGCCGATGCGTGACAAGCTGTTCACTGTTTGTCGAGGACGCCGTTGCGGTGCCATCCAGCCAATCATGCTTGGCAAAGGCTTTGAGAACGTGGTGCTCTCGGTTGCCATACGATACCGCGTAATGCTGCGTACTACTACGCACTCCGGTGCATTTAGTCTCTCACCATGATGCGTCCATCCGGCAAACCATGAAGTCCATGGTTTGATCTTCTTGCACCCCCACCTGCAAACTTAAATAAACCGCAGCGGTGCCTTGAAGAAAAAAGCTTCTATTCATGAACCGTTACCATTTTGGAATCCCACGAATCCCCTGCTCACACCCTCAGAGGCGGCCTAGGACTCGCTCCAAATGGCGAGCGTGCGATAGCGTCCATAGCACCGGATGCCTTACCTTACATCCAAGAACGTTCCTTCCCAGGCTCCCAGATGACCTTTCGAAATTCTTCAGGATCTATATTGGGGGTATTCAGTACAGGCAGGAAGGAACGCTATGGTTACGAGATGGCGATGCTTCCACGAGGTGTCATCAACGAAGCGCTTTTGTCCACTGAGGCGGAGAAGGATATACGCTGGGTTAAGGACGTTCAAGAGAGTGGGAGTCAGATTGCAGTGGAATGTGCTGATGGGTTGATAGAAATGGCAGATCTTGTCATTGGGGCCGATGTGGTACGAAGTGCGGTTGACAGTTCCCTATTTGATGGGAAATTTGATGCCAAATACGAGTGCGTCCTTAAATCCACTCTTTAGCTACATTTCGGACGTTCAACTAGCGGATTGACTGGAGTGTGATGGCTTCATCAATCTCGAGGAGCTCTCAAAAACTCTGTAAGAAGGCTTCCAAATGTATGGGGTGAGGATGATCGATGACCTTTGGCCGAAGCAGGTTCTTTGGATATTTTCGGATGTGCTCCCTTCCAGCCATCTATGCTGAAGCGACCTCCACCTCGTGCGTGGATGCTGCCTGCGTTGTTCGCAGGTTCGCAGGACATTCGGACGCAAGTGCCGTTATGGAGTGGTTGTATGTGATCAATATCTGATCGTTCTTACCCAATCCGGTTCTCGTAAGAGCCAGTAGTCATTCCGCCAGTTTCTCTGCATTTTGCGCAGCAGCAATGATTCTGCGGAATGGCGCATGATAGGAAACACTCGCACGCGAAATTAGGTGTTCACGAATGGCAGGCAGTCCGTGGCTAGGACAACGACCTTTGGTTGAACCATGTTCAAAAGCACAGACTCCCCGTCTTCTAAGGAGACCCAACTCGAACGTCGTAAGAAGAAGTTCAGTGAATGGGGCTCTATTTATGTAAAGGAAAACCGACTATTGCTGTCATCCAGACCCATCTTGTAAAAAGTCCTCCAGTTCACGTCGTGTGCAAAAAACCTGCTGAGCGATATTCAGGAATTTACTTGGAAATTTTGCACAGGACGGCTTTGAACGTACTCGATGGAGATGTCGCTGATGAGCCTGGCTCGGCTCTACTCCCGGAAATCGCAATCTTGACAGATTCTGTTGCGATTCACTAGCGGCTAACTTGTGACGGCGATTATGGCCAAATGCGGTAGTACCGAAACTTCCAAACACTTCCGAGAGCTCGCGGTCAAAGTTGCGACCGGTTGCGATCACTTGCGAGCGCTTGCACTAGTAGCGACCACTTGCGAATGTGTAGCGATCACTAGCGACCAACTTGTGGCTTACTAGCGAACCGATTCCAAGCAGTTCCGAGTGCTTGCGACCAAATGCGGCCAGTTGCGATCGAGTTGCGATCCGCGGGCGCTTATTGCGACCGAATCCGGTAACTGCGAGCGCCAGCGACAAGTAGACCAGCGACAAGTAGAGAAGACTAGCGACAATTTGCGGCGACTTACGAGCACCCAGTGATGACTAGCGACGACTAGCAGCTACCATTTGCAACTATTTGCGCCTCAAGCTCTCCATTCTTCGGATTTTTGTATGTTTCAAGTTCCTATTAGCGTCATTATACTTTCTCCTTTCGTTATTCCTATTGTTCTACCGTTCCCCTTTCGCTTTTCTCAATTTTAAGCTTTAGGCTACATATATGTATGTACAGTAGTCTATTCCTAAGCAAGATACAGTACAGAATTCAGTCCCACCTCGTTCCCACCCCAGAAGCCAGCGATTTCGTTCCCTTTCGTCCTGCACACCTCGGCGCAACCCCCTAACCCCCTCAACCCCCTCCACTCCTGCTTAGAACCCGACCGCAGCATTCGCGCCCCCCTCACGCACTTGCGAGCGTCGTATTTCTGTTTTTTTTAGGAACGGCTAGCGCGATGTGAGCGCATCATCGCAAGTTCATACAGTGTCTTTCATAGTCGTTTGCGCAGGTGATTAGTGAATTTCGCGTTTGTATCTGTTCCAAGGATTTTGTCACACACTGCTCAGAAAAGAGGATCCCTGAGACGGATACACAGATACAAACACGAAATTGGTGATTTCCCTGTGCAAACGGCTATGAAGGACACTGTAAATCTAGGGTTACTAGTCGGCAAACTGAGTAACACGAGTATTAACATAATCAAATTACGAACTTCCTTTGGTGGGTTTTAGAGGTGAGGAAGGACTCTTCCGTATGCTCAAACACGATTGTACTTTTTCGACGCCTTGGCGTGGATTCAGATTTTGAGAAAATGGAATTGTCCGATTGAGGTCCATCCGATGTACTGACAAACTGTCAGGTAACGAGCAGCTTGTCCGCTTCTTCGTCAGCGCGTGCTCCATCTTCCTGGCGGCCAATATTACGGAGATCTATCCCAAGGCTTCGGAGTGAACGGGCAAAATATTTGTCGACGGTTGGATCTGTCTCTGCCAGGTTACGATAAAGACTCGCCGCTTCTTCGTGGGTACGTGCTGCATCTTCGTGGAGGGGCATCTTGGCGAGATTTTCCCCGAGGTATTCCAAGGACAGCCAGGCCACACATTGGTTGATGTTGGGAACTGTGTCTACGAGGGTAGGGAGCAACCCGACCGCTTCTTCATTGGCACGCGCGGCATTTTCGTGGCGGCCCATGTTGGTAAGGATTTCACTGGGGTTGCGTAGTGACGGGGCCAGATATTTGTTGTTGGGAGTCAGATTCGCCTCTGCGAGGCTATGAAAAGGTCTGAACGGCTCTTCACTGCATCTTCGTGCCGGCCTATAGCGCCGAGATCTAGACTGAGGGTGTCCGGTGAAATGTCCAGGACTTTGTTTAGAGCGGGATCCGTCTCTGCGAGCTTGCGACGAAGGCTGACCGCTTCTTCCTCGCCACGCATTGCATCTTCTTGGCGGCCCACATTGTGGAGATCTATGCTGAGGTGGTGCAGTGAATTGGCCAAATGCTTGTTGACGATGGAGTCCGTCTGCGCAAGTTTTCGATGAAGCTTGACCACTTCGTCGACACGCATTACATCTTCGTGGCGGCCCACATTGCTCAGATTTATGCTGAGGTTGCGCAGTGATTTGGCCAAATATTTGTTGATAGCTGGAACCGTCTCTGTGAGCTTTCGACGAAGCCTGACCGCTTCTTCTTGATTGCGTGCTGCATCTTCGTGGCGGCCCACATTGCCGAGAGCTGCTGCGAGGTTGTACAGTGGACTGGCTAGATCATTATTGATCGTGGGATCCATCTCTTGAAGGCGAAATTATCTGGACTGAAATTTTCACCCTCTCCTTTAAACCTTGGGAATTAGTCGAACGAACCCTGAGCCTGAAGCCTGAGATATTCACGTGTGACATATCTACATTTTCCTAGACCTCAAGTTCCACCCTGTCTGCCAGCCAATCAATAGTGACAGGATCTATAAGCATTGTCGGAACCTTCATCTGACCAGGGGTAATGCCCCTTGTATCACCCTTCCATTGTCGATATTCTTTGAACGTGCCGGGTTTGAGAATTCTTATCGTAGGATGACCGACATATGAGTTGTCGTAATAGTTCTTATAGGCAGCATCGGTCTGCCGCTTCTCTTGGACGATAACGAGAGCTTGAGCGGGGTTTCGTCCTGTGGAATGAGGCGAGTAAGCGTGCATGTGCGGTTGCTGTACGAAGATGAACCATACCAATTTCCCCATCGAGCTCGACTAAAAATCCATAAGCCGGTAGCTTGTTCCTCTCGTCGGGCACTGTGGTAAACTCGAGGATTCGACCAATGGAATCATCAGCCAATGAACAGATGATATTCCGAAGGAAAGATTCAGTAAAAAATTCGCCACCGATGCGGAATGGCACTCTATATCAGTTTTAACAATGCGAACCACAAAGAAAGAAAAAGTCAGAATTGCTGCGCGTACCCTTTGCGCTCTATGTATCGAACGAGCGGAATTCCCTCTTCTGGGGTGAATCCGGAGACCTCGACAATGTCGCCCAACTGGTACCGCCATAGCCCATCTTTGGTCGTAACAATAACTTCATACCTCTTTCCCACTTCTAGTTGCCACTTGAGAAATGTTTATAAGCTCAGAAGGCCACGATCCAAAGAATCAAGGGGGCCACGAACGGTTTGAACGAGATTTGGAGCAACGCACTCCTTTTCGGCGTACAGAAACTCGATATGCCCGGTAGAATTAAGGCGATACAAATTGTTATCGTTGCCGTCATAAGCGGTGCCAACCCGAGCTTCCGTCGCCGCGAGCCCCACACTTTACAAACGCACTGTAGGTCCAAAGTGGTACCGAAGCTTGAAACGATGGGTCACCCGGTGATCTCGAATTAGAAACGGATGGTATTCGACGTACTTTTGGGACAGGACTTGCAAACATTCCGCTGAACGCGGCGCGAATGAGCGTCAGGCAAGGCCAGATTTTCTTAAGCCAGCCTTCTTCTCCCTTTTCGATCTTGCGGAGTTCCTTAGCTCGATCAGGATTCGGTTTGAAATGTCCCTGAATGTGGAAGTCGCGTCAGCGACCGGCGTAGTGAGATAACATCTAAGAATGAGGATCGCTGTACCTCGATGTGGGACCGATATTCACCGAGGTCGTAAATGTCAGGCAGGGCTCCGGTTTGAATCGCGTTGATCATTGTGTCCCAGTGTTCTTCGAGGGTACGAACGCCATCATACACGTAGGTCGAGAATCCTGATCTTATGATCGAAAGAGAGGGGTCGATGAGCGCGAAGAGGACAGTCATGAAGATATTCGCATGGTACGATGGAAGCAGCCACACTGCGAACGGCGAAGTCATGAAATTAACTGTGAAGGGAAGCCCTTTAGGTTTCATGTAATCCAACGACAAATGTACCTGCGAACCTTTTTTGTCGATAATCTTTGCGTCCATGGGTCCTATTCCTATACGCAACCTGTTGCCTCCGATGCTTGCAATGCTGACCGGAATATCTTGAACGGTGTCACCATCGTCATCAACGACGTTTATCCAACGATTTATGTTAATGATACT
>Ga0307513_10010399_pt1 | contig 11666 bp, 9 predicted proteins | sample 15_EM_MG_FD_202174 | JGI IMG/M metagenome (GOLD analysis project Ga0307513, IMG submission 202174) | Populus trichocarpa ectomycorrhiza microbial communities from riparian zone in the Pacific Northwest, United States - 15_EM | ecosystem: Host-associated > Plants > Roots > Unclassified | place... | reverse complement strand
CCGCTCTAGAGCGGCGGGCCTTTAACTGGAATCGGAAGCGCCGCTCTAATTCCTTTGTGTAAGCATCGGATTTATCCGAAAACCGCTTCGCACTTTTCGGTCCGATGCTCTAGGCAGAGTTCCCAAAAGCGGTCTTCCCGGTTTTTGGAAAAAACGCGGCGAAAACAAAGAACCCCAAGAAGGCATTCGTTGGGCAACCAGGGAATGCCTGCTTAGCCGCAGGCGGAGGTCTTCAGGTGGCGTTTGTGTTGAGGCGTTTGCTGCATGCATCGATCGTGCTCCTGGCGACCGGCTTCATCAGCTTCGTCATCATCCGCTATGTCGGCGACCCCGTAAACAACATGGTCGGCCAGACCGCGACCCTGGCCGAGCGCGAAGCCATGCATCGCGCGCTCGGCCTCGACGACCCCGCCGCCGCGCAGTTTCTCCGGTTCCTCGGCAATGTGCTGTCCGGCAATCTGGGGGTGTCCTATCGCTATGGCGAGCCGGTCGCCAAGCTGATCCGCGAGCGCGCCCCGGCCTCGCTGGAGCTTAGCCTTAGCGCCATGCTGCTGGCGGCGGGATTGGGCATCCCCCTGGGGGTGTGGACCGCGATCGACAAGGGCAGCCTCTTGACGCGCATCCTGCTGGCGCTGTCGGTGGTCGGGGTGGCGCTGCCCACCTTCCTGGTCGGCATCGTGCTGATCCTCGTCTTCGCCGTCAATCTCGGCTGGCTGCCCGCGTTCGGGCGCGGCGCAGTGACCGATCTCGGCGGGTGGACCACCGGGCTCTTGACCGTCAGCGGCCTCAAGGCGCTGGTCCTGCCGAGCCTGACCCTGGGGCTGTTCCAGATGACGCTGATCATGCGGCTGGTCCGCGCGGAGGTGAGTCAGGTCATGCGCGCCAGTTTCATCACATTCGCCGTGTCTCGCGGGGTGCCCAGGCGCTCGATCTATTTCCGCCATGCGCTCGGCAATGCGCTGCTGCCCGTCATCACCATCGTCGCACTGCAATTCGGCAATTTGTTCGCCTTCTCGATCATCGTGGAGACGGTGTTTCAATGGCCGGGGCTAGGCCTCCTGGTGATCCAGGCGATCCAATTCGCCGACGTGCCGGTGCTCTCGGCCTATCTGGTGCTGGTTTCGGGGGTGTTCGCTCTGCTGAACCTGCTGGTCGACATCCTTTCCCCGGCCATCGATCCCAGGCTGCGCGACGCCTCCCATCAGGGGCGGGCGGCATGATCGGCGGGCCTGAGCGATGGCTTTCGTCATGTGGGCGCCTCGCGCGGCGAGGCTTGGGGCGGCGAGGCTTGGGGCGGAAAGGCTTGGAGCGGCAAGGCTTGAGGCTTGAGATCCTCAAGGCGCCGGTCGCCTTCTGGTCCGCTTTGGTGCTCGCATGCCTGTGCATCGCCGCTTTCGGCGCGCCGTTGCTTGCGCCTTACGACGCCTTCGACCCCGGCAGCGCCAATGTCGCCGACGCGCGCCTCCCCCCCGGCTCGCATGGCCTGTTCGGCGACAGCTATCCCCTCGGCACCGACCCGCAGGGCCGCGACCTCCTGTCCGCCATGATGTATGGCCTGCGAACGTCCCTGGCGGTCGGCTTCGGCAGCGTGGCGTTGGCGGCGCTGATGGGGGTGACGCTAGGCCTGCTCAGCGGCTATTTCGGCGGCATTCTCGACGCCGTGGTCATGCGTATCGCCGACATCCAGCTCAGCCTGCCGCCGATCCTGGTCGCGCTTCTGATCGATGGCGTGACGCTCGCCATGCTGGACCGTGCCCGGTATGACCTCCTGGCGGTCCCCACCCTGATCCTTGCCATCTCCACCTCGCTGTGGGTGCAGTTCGCGCGGACGGTGAGAGCACGCACGCAGATCGAGAAGAACAAGGACTATGTCCTGGCCGCCAGGATCTCCGGTGTCGGGATGTTCCGCGTGCTTACCGCGCACATCCTGCCGAACGTAGGGGTTCCGGCGCTGGTCATCGCCACCGTCAATCTTGCCGTCGCCATTCTGGTTGAGGCGACCTTGAGCTTTCTTGGCGTCGGCGTTCCCGCCACGCAGCCCTCGCTGGGGACGCTGGTTCGCATCGGCAATGAGTTTCTGTTTTCCGGCGACTGGTGGATGTCGATCCTGCCCGGCGGGCTGCTCGTGGCGGTGGCTTTGTCCATCAACCTGCTCGGCGACTGGCTGCGCGACCGCCTCGATCCCACCACGCGGACGCCATGACGCCGCTGCTCTCGGTCGAAAAGCTGAGCGTTCGGGTGGGCGGCCTGACTAGCGCGGCAACCGTCATCGACGATCTGTCGTTCGAGGTGAGCGCCGGCGAGGTGCTTGGCATCGTCGGCGAGTCCGGAGCCGGCAAGTCATTGACGGGCATGGCGATTCTGCGCCTTCTTGATCCTCCGCTTGTCCAGGCGGCGGGGCAAATCCGCCTGGATGGGCGGCGCATCGACACGCTCTCCCCCCGCGATTTCGAGCCCTTGCGCGGCAAGCACATCGCGGCGGTGTTCCAGAATGCGCTGTCGAGCCTCAACCCGATCATGACCATCGGCCGGCAACTCGTGGAGACCATCGCGGTGCATCACCTTCTATCGCGCGTCCAGGCGGAAGAGCGGGCGGAGGGACTGCTCGCCGAGGTCGGCATGCCGGGTGTGCGCGCGCGGTTTTCCGCCTATCCGCATCAGCTTTCCGGGGGCATGCGGCAGCGCGTCGTGCTGGCGCTGGCGTTCGCCTGCGAGCCTGCACTGATCATCGCCGATGAGCCGACCTCCGCGCTGGATGTGTCGCTCCAGGGGCAGATCGTAGGGCTCCTCAAAGGGATGTCACGCGACCGTGGGACGGCGGTCATCTTCATCAGCCATGACATCGGGCTCGTCGCGGAAACCGCCGATCGCGTCGCGGTGCTCTATGCTGGGCGACTTGCCGAGATCGGCCCTGTCGCGAACCTGCTGCAAGCGCCGCGTCACCCCTATACCAGGGGGCTCATCGCCTCCATCCCGCGCATGGACCGGCCGCTCCAACGCCTTGCCCAGATCGAGGGAACCATGCCGTCGCCGGGAAGCCGTCCCAGCGGCTGCGCCTTTCACCCTCGCTGTCCGGTCGCCATCGACCGCTGCCGCCTCGAGCAGCCGCCTCTGATCGCGCGAGATCGCGTGCGCGCCGCCTGTTGGCTCCTCGATCCCGACGCGGCCGCCGAAACCGGGACGACGCGTGATGCCTGATCGCGCCGATATCGTTCTGCAAGTCGAGGGGCTCACCATGGCCTTCGCGGGAGCGCCTGGCCTTCTGCGGCGTCTTGCCGGCGGCGGCGGCATCCCGGTCGCGGCCGTTTCGGATGTCAGTTTCAGCATCCCACGCGGCGAGACCTTCGCACTGATCGGTGAGTCGGGCGCGGGCAAATCGACGATCGCGCGCTGTATCGCCGGCGTGATGACGCCGACGGCTGGCCGCATCGCCATCATGGGGCGTGACCTTGCGGCCGGAAGCGTCGAACGCGCTGTTCGTGGCAATCTCCAGATGATCTTTCAGGATCCCTATGCCAGCCTTAATCCGCTCTGGCGGGTGTCGAGCAGCATCGCCGAGCCGCTGAGCGCCCACGGCAAGGGCGGTCAGGCGGTGGGCGAGCGCGTCGCCGAAATGCTACGGCTGGTAGGCCTGTCGCCGGAGGATGGCCGAAAGTTCCCGCATCAGTTTTCCGGCGGCCAAAGGCAGCGCATTTCCATCGCGCGCGCGCTCGCGGCGGAGCCCGCGCTGATCATCGCCGACGAGCCGACCTCGGCGCTGGATGTCTCAGTTCAGGCGCAAATTCTTAATCTGATGCGTGACTTGCAGGTGCGGCTGGGGCTGACCTATCTGTTCATCTCCCACAATCTGGCGGTCGTCTCCAGCATGGCGCACTGCACGGGCGTGCTCTATCTAGGGCGGCTGATGGAGGTGGGGCCGACCGTGCATCTGTTGTCGCGCCCGCGCCACCCTTACACGAAGCTGCTGGTCGACGCCGTGCCCGATATCGCCGCCATCGCCCGGCAGCGGCCGTCGCCGCGAGGCGAGCCACCCGATCCCGCGCACCCGCCCTCGGGATGCACCTTCCATCCGCGATGCCCCTTGGCGATGGAGCGCTGCCGTCACGAGCGCCCCGCTTTGCGCGGTCTCGACGGCGTTCAGGTGGCGTGCCACCGCGCGGAGGACATGCGGACGGCGACAAGGGATGCCGCCCCGCCGACTTCGGCGCCCGGCATCGTTGCGAAAAGTGGTGTTCCCGCTTTCGTGGAAAAATGACCCCAAAATACAGCACGAAGCGGGTATTGGTTGGCTTGCCAACGCAAAACCGATGAGCCGTTCAGGGCGCGACGCCGCCCTCTTCGGTTCTCTTCGCATTGGACGCGCCGCAAAAGGCTGCCACCTTTGGACCCGATGCGCTCGCCGCTACTAAGCAGGTTTGCGTTGGCAGGCCAACGAAAGACCTGCTTAGAGTCTTTGTTTGCGCATCATTTTTCGCGAAAACCGGAAGATCACTTTTCGCGGGTGATGCTTAGCTCAGCCGCGCCGGATAGGTGTCCGCCGCGATGGGCATATGACGGCAGCGTTGGTGGATGCGATCATAGGGGGCCGCCAGTCGGGACACGTCCGCCTCGGAGGCCGCAAGCGCGTGCGCGATGCGGGCATGGACATCCTGGATAGCGTCGATCAGCCTTTGCTCATCGACGCGCGTCAGCCTGCCTCCCTTCTGGATCACCTCGCCATCCACCATCACCATGTCGATATCGGCCTTGGTGGCGGCGTAAACGAGCTGGTTCACCGCGTCGTTAAGCGGGGTGAAGGCGATGCCGTCGAGCCGGTAGGCAACCAGGTCGGCGATGCGCCCCTTCGCGATCGTGCCCAACTCCTCCGCCCGCCCCAGGGCTTTGGCGCCCCCGACTGTCGCGGCGGTGAGCGCTTCGCGCGCACCGGTCCAGCCGGGATAGTCACCACGCAGCTTCTGCACCAGCGCGCCGTCGCAGAGTGCGTTCTGCATGTCCACGCCATCGATGGAGCCACACCCATCGGTGCCCATGCTGACATTGACGCCGGCATCGAGCAGTGCGCGCAGCGGCGCTATTCCCGACCCCAGCTTCAAATTGGAGGAGGGATTGTATTGCACCGACGCGCCGCCCCCGGCGATGAGGCCGATCTCGGCGGGAGTTAGCCAAACGCCATGGATGATCTGGGTTTTCGGCTTCAGAAAGCCGAGCCGGTGCAGATATTCCACCATGGTCGAGCCGTACCAGAGCTGGCCGGTCACCACCTGGAGCCGCGTTTCCTGCACGTGGATCATCAGCGGCAGGTCGTGATCGTCGGCGAGCCTGCGGATGCGGGCCAGGAAATCCTCGCTGCAACGCTGCGGCGCGGACGGCGTGGCCATATAGGCGACACGCGACGTGCTTGGATGGCGGGCGCGGGCGAGCCCCTCGGCGAAGGCGATCAACTCGGCCGGCGGCGTGCCGCCAACCGCGTCCAACTCCGCCAGAAGCGCGGGCGGGAACTCTTCGTCCACGAAAGGCAGCGCGCGAAAGAACGGCTTGTCGAACAGCGTGATGCCGACATTGGCGCGGATACCGATGTCGTCATAGGCCTGCAAGGCCGCCTCGACATGGTCGGGGCGCAGGCGCGGGCTTGCGTTGAGATCATCGCAGATCGTGGTCGTGCCGCTTTTCACCGCCTCGATCGCGCCGATCATGGTGCGCAGATAGACGTCGCGCGGACTAAGGTCGATCGGCTTCAGCGGCCGGACATAGTTCATCCAGAGTTCGAGAGGGAGATTATCCTTGCGGCCCTTGTAATAGCCCTCATGGCTGTGATGGTGCCCGTTGATCAGTCCGGGCGCCATCAGCCGGCGGCTCATGTCGATGGTCTCGCCCTCCGCCTCGGCCGCGCCGTGAGGCCGGATATCGGCGATGATCCGGCCTTCGATGACGATGTCCACGGCGATCTCGCTCGGTGTGTGACTTTCGCCGAGAAGCGCGCGGCAATTGGAAAGTACTTTTCGCAAAAAATCCGCTCCCTTTGCCCTCGTGGTCCGATCTCGGCCAAGCGCCGCTCTATTGCGAGGCCGACTTGCCGTTGACGATCGCTTGATAGCGCGACACCACGACAAGCCGCATGCCGCGCTTGGTCAGCATATTACCGGATTGAGCGCCCGCATGCTGCGTCGGGCTGAAGGTCAGCGGTGGTTGAATGCCGGCATCGAAATTGCTGAGCTTTTCGATCTCGGCGATGACGCGCTCCCGACTGAGCTTCGGGCCAGCCCGCTTGATCGCCTCCGCCACGGCCAAGGCGCCGGTCATACCCTGAAACGTCATCATGTCCAGGACTTCGTTGGGATAATACTTCGCCGCGATCTTGGCGTATTTGGACAGCTTCGGCGAGGTAAGAAGATCGGTGAAGGGATAGAAGAAATAGACATCTTTCATCGCTTCGGGAATGCCGATGCGCTTGTCGGTCTCCTCGAAGGAAGAACTCTCGGTGGAAACGAAGGTCGTGCGCAGCCCCTCTTTATAGGCATCGCGCAGGAACGCGGCGATCTCGCCCGGATAAAGGCTGACGAGTACGACATCGGGCGCCTTGGCCTTAAGCTGCTTGACCTGGGCGGTGGTGTCGGTCGCGCCCTTCTCCAAGGTGATGGATTCGACAGGATCGATGCCCATTGATTTCAGCTTCGCGGCGGCCTCGCGGATCTTCGAGTTTGGGCAAGACAGGCGGATGACGGGCCTCTTATCGTTTGGCGGCCGTCATTTGCATGCTGGTTCTCGGCGTATTGATCGCTCCATGCTCTCAGCCACGCAGCATACCGAAAATGCTCATTGGGCGTTTCGAACCAACCGCCGCACACCGATTACGTTGGGTAACGGCCACGGGCTGGCATTGGCGTCGTTTTCATTGAAGTCCGTCTCATAACTTCCGGTGCGGATGCTTGAGAGGCTCTGCGTCTGAAGCGAAAGGCTCGCCTCAGGTCCTCCCTCCAGATACATGGCGCGCCGAATGCCGAGTGGCAGCTTGAGCAAATTCTCGATGAAGTCGTGAACATTCCATGGCGAGCGGGCATGGATAAGCAGGACGCGGCCGTGATCATCGATGGCCAAGGCGGCGGTGCTCCATATGCGCGGTGATTTCTGCCAGCGATTGACCCCCTTGCAATCAATCATCCGTATGCTTTGCAAAACAACGCGGTAATGCGTTTCCAGGGCCTTGACGTCATCGCATTCGGGGTCGAGGATGGTCGCGGCGGGTAGCTTTGGATCGTCCGGATCAAGTGCCAGGAAGGCTTCATAGCGGGGTTTCCGGTTGGGATTGAGCGTCACGCTGCCAACCCGGCTGTAACCAGTGGGACGGCCGTCCGGCTCGAACATGCCGGCGTTGATAGCGGCAACGAGCTGCTGCTGGTTCGTCCAGGCGTCGATGGTCAACCGGGGCAGGTTCATGGCGCGCCCGGAAAGAACATCGAGCTTGAAATGCGCCGGTTCGATCCGCACGACGGTTATCGTCGAGTCCCCAGCGATCGCAGGGCTGGGCGCCTTGAATTCGCCCAGATCAAGGCCGGGCTCAAGCGCCTGCCACTCTGCTTGAGCGACGGGGGCGGGCTCCGCGAGGGCCAGCGGGCCGGACTGAACAAACGCAGCGCACGCGGCGATAAGAGCCAACCCGTTCCAACGCATATTCACCTCTTTCCGCAAATGGGCTTTGAGCGTTTTTCCTCCTATTGGACGCGTCTTTCGAGCATTTTCTCCATGATTATCCAGCAAGAAACCGCCGGTTACCGTCATGGTCATCCACGCCGCTTCTGGTTTTGCGGATCCGTGCGGGATTATACGCGCGTCGCACGAGCGTTTCCGGCCGATGTTGAATTTTCCGCTCGGGCGCTTGGCCGTGCGACAAGCTCGGGCGAGCGTTTAAAGCTGGCCGCGATGCAAGTGATGAGCGCCGCGCTTCCGGCAACGCAATCATCGGCAAAGAGCTTGCCACGAAATTTACAAATTTGTGCGCCTCGCCACCGTCCAGTCACGGCATAGGTGCATTTTGTTGCCTGCGGGATTGCTTGGTGGAGGGGACGGCAATGCGTGGCAGGTTCGCGGCGTTACTGGCTTTGGCTTTGGTGACATTGGGCTTTGTTGCTGGCGGGCATTTCATCGTCCGCGCACAGACCGCCCAGCAGATCCCCGAACTCAACAGGAAAATCGATCTCCTCATCGGCACCGGGCAGAAATACCGAGAAGTAACCGGCATGGCCGAGCTTATCCTGGCTTCAGCCGACCGTGTACTGGGCCGAGATCATCCCGATACCATCGTCAGCCTTACCAATCTTGCTGAGCTGTACAGCCGGCAAAGCCGCTATGCTGAATCGGAGCGGCTTTATGAGCGCGCGCTTGAGAGCAGACGCCGTGTTCTCGGCAAGGAGCACAGCCTGACACTCGCCAGCGCCAACCGGCTCGCTCTCCTCTATTTCGACGAGGGCCGCTATGGCGATGCGGAAAAGCTGTTCAAGCAGACGCTGGAGACCCGCGAGCGGATCTTGGGGCGGGAGCACGCTGACACACTGGTCAGCGTCAATAATCTGGCGGATATGTACCGGCATCTGGGGAGGTACGGTGAGAGCGAGCCGCTCTTCAAGCGCGCTATCGAGGGTTACGAGCGCGTGCAGGGCAAGGAGCATCCCGACACCCTCGCAATGCTCAGCAATCTCGCCGTGCTTTATATCGACCAGGGGCGAATTGCCGATGCCGAGCCGTTGGCGAGGCGTGCGCTCGCAGCGCTGGAGCGCGTTCTCGGCAACGATCATCCGAGCACGCTGCGCGGCGTCAATAACCTGGCCACGGTCTATTATCGCCAGAACCGCTATGCCGAGGCCGAGCCGCTCTTTCGGCGTGCGGTCGAGACCCACGAGCGCGTGCTCGGCAAGGCGAACCCCGAAACGCTCATCAGCATGAGCAACCTTGCCGACGTCTATCGCCTTCAGGGGCGCTTTGCCGAAGCGGAACCACTGCTCAAGCAGGTTCTGGCAACCGAGAAGCAGGTTCTGGGGAAAGACCATCCGCTGACCTTCAGCCCGACCAACAATCTCGCCGAATTATACCGCCAGCAGGGACGGGCGGCCGAAGCCGAGGCGCTGCTTAAGCAACTCATGGCGACCCAGGAGCGCAGCCTCGGTAAGGAGCATCCCGCAACCCTCCAAACCATCAGCAATCTGGCGACGTTGTTCTTCGCAGCCAGCGATTGGACGTCTGCGACCGCTCTGTGGCGGCGGAGCACGGATGCCATCGCCAAACGTTCGCTGCGCAGCGCCCGGATTACCGGCGCCGCTCAAAATGGCGCGTCTCAGAGCGATGCCGCCTTGGAGAAGGCGCAGTTCCTGGCGCTTATCAAAGCATCGCAGCGTGCGGCTGGCGAAGGGCAGAAGAACCAGGAGAAGGCGCTGCGTGCCGCCTTCCTGACCGCGCAATGGGCGCTGGATACCGAAGCGGGACGCTCCCTCGCCCAAATGGCGGCGCGTGGTGCCGGACGCGATCCAAAGCTGGCGGTGCTGGTGCGCGAGCGGCAGGATCTGTCAGCGGAATGGCAAAAACGGGATGCCATGCGTCTCGCCGCGCTCACCCAGCCGGCGGAGAGGCGCAATGCTGAGGCGGAGGGTGAGACCTTGACGCGTCTTACCGCCATCGATGCACGCATCGCCGAGATCGATGGCACGCTGGCGGCGGCCTTTCCCAATTATGCCGCGCTCGCAAGCCCGGAGCCGCTTGCCATCGAGCAGGCTCAGGCCCAGCTTCGCCCGGATGAGGCGCTGGTCTTGTTCCTCGCCACGCCCGAGGTGAAGCCGGCGCAGGAGGAGACCTTCATCTGGGTGGTCACCAAGACGGCGACGCGCTGGGTACGCTCCGATCTCGGCTTGAATGCGCTCGTTCGCGAGGTTCGTGCCCTGCGATGCGGACTGGACTACACGGCATGGAAGCAAACCGACTGCATGGATCTGACCGGCGCACAATACAGCCTCAAGGCTTATGCCCGCGGCGTCCCGCTCCCCTTCGATGCCGCCCGCGCCCACAGGCTCTATCAGGCGCTGTTCGACGGCATCGAGGATCTTATCAAGGGCAAGCATCTGCTGGTCGTGCCGTCCGGACCGCTGACGCAGTTGCCCTTCCAGGTGCTTGTGACGCGGCCGCCGGTCCAGGATGGCTACAATTCCCTCGCCTGGCTTGCCCGCGAACATGCGATCACCATCCTGCCCGCCGTCACCTCGCTGAAGGCGCTGCGCTCCGTGAGTCGGCCGAGCGGCGCGTCCAAGCCCTTGATTGGATTCGCCAATCCGCTGCTTGACGGCGATGGGGCCTCCGATGCCGAAAGCGCCAGGGCCGCCCGCGCTCATCAATCCTGCTCGGAGGCGGCCCTTCGCATGGCGGCTGCCGATCCCGAGGCGCGTGGGGCTGCGATGCTTCCCAACGCTCGGGGCGGCCTTGCCAATGTCGCCGACATTCGCCGCCTGCCGCCGCTTCCCGAGACCGCGGACGAACTCTGCGCCGTCGCCCATGATGTCGGCGCCGACCCGAGCGAGCTGCGGCTGGGCGAGCGCGCGACGGAGCGGGAGCTGAAATTCCTCAGTGACAACGGTTCGCTGGCGCGCTACCGCACCATCCATTTTGCCACCCACGGCGCTATGGCGGGAGCGCTCAGCGAGGGCTTCGAACCCGGCCTTGTGCTGACGCCGCCGGTGAAAGCCAGCGAACAGGATGACGGCTATCTCAGCGCTTCGGAGATCGCCGCATTGAAGCTGGACGCCGACTGGGTGATTTTGTCGGCATGCAACACCGCAGCCGGCAATGCCAGCGATACCGAGGCGCTCTCGGGTCTGGCGCGAGCGTTCATCTACGCTCAGGCGCGTGCCCTCCTGGTTTCGCATTGGGAGGTCAACTCCGTCGCCACGGTCAAACTTATCACGACGGCAGTGCGGGAGGCGGCGCGCAGCCCGACGACTGGCCGCGCCGAGGCGTTACGCCGCGCCATGCTGTCGCTGATCGACACCGGCGAGCCGCAAGAGGCACACCCTGCTTATTGGGCGCCCTTTGTGCTCGTCGGTGAAGGGGCACGCGGCTCCTCGTAGGTCAAACCCGCTTTTTCGCTTCAACGTAGCGAGTGAAGTTATCGAGAATGGCTTGCCAACCGCTTTGTTGCTGCTCGACGGAATGTGTTGACTCACTATCGAAGGTTACGCGCACCTTGACACGCTCTGGTCCAGGAACAAACTCGACCAGAGCCTTGCGGTCTCCGAACGAATATTCGATGAGCTTGTGCTCGATGATCTTCGTATAGGTTCCCGCAAAATCAAAGCCCATGCTGCCGTCTTTAGCCTCCATGCGCGAGGAAAACGCCCCGCCTTCGCGTAAAGCCACCGACGCTGCGGTCGTGTGCCAATCGTCGGACGCTGCGTTCCACTGTTTGATGTCCTCGGGTGTGGTATAGGCCCGCCAGACCTGCTCAATGGGGGCAGCGACGTTTGTTTCAACGGTGATTTTCATGAGCTTCCTCCCGTGTGGGACCGTGGGTTGCGCTTCTGTTTAAGGTAACCGGCTGGAGTGTGACCAGCAGGCGCCATGCTGCTAGGACGATTGTATAATCCCAGCCCCGACATGGATGCACACCGATTTCAAAAAATGCGTCGGTGACA
>Ga0307513_10010398_pt1 | contig 11667 bp, 9 predicted proteins | sample 15_EM_MG_FD_202174 | JGI IMG/M metagenome (GOLD analysis project Ga0307513, IMG submission 202174) | Populus trichocarpa ectomycorrhiza microbial communities from riparian zone in the Pacific Northwest, United States - 15_EM | ecosystem: Host-associated > Plants > Roots > Unclassified | place... | reverse complement strand
ACTCCCTCTCTCTTTCTCTCTAGTGTTTCTTTCTTCTCTTTCCACACAGAATAACATAAGCTTAGCTACCTATTTATACACGAATTCAAAACAAGATAATTCAACCGTCAAGTGTGAAGGCGGCTGGCGGCTGGGCGGTGACAGCTAGTGGCTGCCTTCCTTGACCTTCTAGATTGATTGAGTTTAATACAACACTTCACGGATGAGTTCGTTTCAGAAGTTTCTGTTGTATAATGAAGTTGGATTTCTACTGTATCTTTTCCTTTGCTAGTGAATTCAGAGAACTGGTTTTCTCCCTTTCTATATTCTCTCCCACCCAGTCCTTCCTTTGTTATGCTGACTTTATTCAATGACTCATCTTTCTCTATTAGGATTTCGGCGAGTCTCAAAGCAAATACATGCATTCTTTTCTGGTTCCAGAATCCTTCTAGACAGCATCCTACTTCATGTTCATGCGAAGGGGAATGAAATTAAACATGGATGAGAGCTAGACATTTTTAAGAAATAGAAAGAAATGTTAACAATGATAGTAGAAGGATGAACAAAAAAATATCATGATTGTAAAAGGTGATAAAAGAGAGACTTGCTAAAGGTGAAAAAAGATAATGATTGTCTGGTTTTTAACCTTTATATCAGTATTTCTCTTTACTTTTATACCTTACACTTTATATTAGGTAGTAAGAAACTAAATGAACAAAACAATAGTCTCTACAAGAAATAATCGAGCCTTATAATTTTTTTTGTTGTTCGATATTTACAGAGAGTTTATCTAGTTCTTTAGGAAGAGGCTCTATATCTGATGACTCCCATGAATTATTTGCATAAGTATCTAATAAGAGGATGTGAACCAAAACCTCTTGTTAAGTTAATGAAGATGTAACATCGAATTCCATTTTTTTCAAGTTCAAGCATAAGGATTATTCAAGTAAAAAAAACATTTCAATGTAAAAATTTAAATGCAAGAATAGTTTTACATTATCTCACTAACACGCCTTTTTAAATAACAATGAGATGTTAGAACCACCACCACCCACGGCAAAACTTGAGTCTTTTGAATGAAATATAGAAATAATTATCAAAATCCAATATAGTAGGGGAGCCAGTAAGGACTAATGGTCCAGTGAAGATCACGAAATTCAAAAGTAAGTTACAATTAAAAAGCAATTTAGTTTTGAAATATACACAACCCTACAACTGTCTTTTGCTGAAATTGTTAGGTTAATTGAAAAAATAAGTGGTAGGATCTTATTAAGATGTATTTGTTCGTGCATTTTAAAAGTGAATTGAAATTCTTTTATGTGCTTCAAATTAAATATTTTTTGATATTTTTAAATTATTTTGATGTGCTCCTATAAAAAAATTAAATTAAAAAAATATTATTTGAATATATTTCTAAAATAAATATTTTAAAAAATAATTATTACCACATTATCAAACATTTTCTAAAGCTCTAAAATCAGAAACTAGAATTCAATTCATAATTGTTTGTTATTAATATCATTTCAAAAATCATTTCAATAAAAAAAAAATTAAGTTACCAAGTAATACTTATAAGAGAACAACAACAAAAGGTGGTCGTATCTCTGCTGACGTCATCATATTAAAATCGGCAACGTGATAGCTTATTACTTATCATTTTTGACGCCGCAAACGGGAAATACAACACTTGTAAAATTTGGAGGAAGGAACATAACAAGTCAAAGTTTGTAGGATTTAGAAATTGGGAGTAACTACAATTAAATCTTCCTTTGGAAAGGTAAAGAGAGAGAGACTCAGTTATATTCAAACTAACATTGGCTACCGGATTCAAATATTTGTTCGAGCCATGAAATTTTAATATTGATATACAAAGGTAGCTCAATAAATAATACCACCTAGCCTTGAAACCAAAAGAACGGGCTTCAATTTTGTCCCATACCTTTAGGGACCTTTAAATATTTGAGTATGCCGCCTCTTGGTTTCCTCTCCGGCATCTTTCTTTCCTGTGATTTTACCTTGTGGTGACGTTTAACAGGAAGGCCTGCAACATAATATAGAGTTCAAGTTATATGTGTGTGTGTCCAAGGTATACGAACAAGAAATATGTAGGCAATATTGTAAGGTCTAATAACGTGGTTCGTTTAGGCATACAGCAGTAGATGAGTCTTCCAAAAATGCCCATGGGAAATCCACTCTCAAAAGCGGTTGGCATTTGAGCTAGAAGTTGAAGAGCAGTTACGCCGTCTTTGTCCTTCAACTTGTGGAGCGTGTCATCCAATTCTAGCAACATTAAAGCTGTTTCTGCATTCATGAAATTAGGCATAGAAGAATTATACGATATCTTATATATATGAGTATACTTTTTAAAATTGAGAATTATATAAAGAGAGGAATAATTGTTACCAAAGTGTTGCCCTCTGATAGCAGCGCTAAGGATGGACAAGTCATCTTCCGTTCTCTTGCGGTGAATTGATAACAGGCGGCACTTATCATCCACGCATTGTTCTGGTTTGGACCTGATTAAAAACTCCACTATTTCTGCCTCAGCAAATCCAGCGGCTGTAAACAATGGGGTTTCACCGAACTCATTTCGAATCAGAAGCAGGTCTGGACAACGTTCTACCAAGAGCCTTGCAGCCTCATAATTCCCATAGATGGTTGCCTCGTGAAGAGCCGTATTTCCAAATTTGTTTTTTCTCTTGAGAATTTCAATCTCAGGTACGTGGGACTCTGTCTCAGGTACAGGGGACTCTGTCTCAGGTACAGGGGATTCTGTCTCATCAGGTACAAGGAATTCTGTCTCAGGTAAAAGGCTTTTTATATCCTTCACGATATCAAGTAAATCTTTAAGTGGTTGCTCTTGTTTGCTGTACACAGCTAAATGAAGTGCAGTATCCGCAGAGAGCGTAACTGGCAAGGGCACATCTAGGACACGTTCCTGATAATGGTCAAGCATGCTTTTCCAATTTCCACTCATGGCTGCGCTATAAGGTGTCACCCTTATAGGAATTGAACCCATGTTTTCTCTCTACAAAAAATTACGTAAGTGATTATTGTTAATGAACAATCTCAACTCAAAGCTAAATAATGTGAAACCCTAAAAATAAATTTATATTATATAACTCATTAATATAATGGAAAACAAAATTAGGAAGTGAGCACTCAAGGAGAACTGTAAGTATGTCATACCTTTTAGTAATGGAAATGATCGAAATGCTCCTCCCCCTACTTCTTGGTAAAATCAATGTCAACAAGAAAACTTGTTTCCGGAGAGATGACTACAAAGAAACAACCTAGCTTGCAGTTTTTCTGAATTAAGTCGTTTGAGAACCCTATATATACAATCCCTTAATTACTTTTTCATAAAAAAAAAAAAAAAAGTAAATTAGGATCTGTGTGTTGCTTGTTTGGTTTATAAAGTGAAACTATTATGAGAATATAATAAAGATATGTTGATTCTCCTTTCGCTTAAAACGTTTATATATGTTCATGTAAGCTTCTTATTTATTTTAAATAATTAAATAATACTTTGTATCGATCTCTTAAAATACACTTTTCCTTTATGGTGAATTAATTTATTACTTGTTTAACCTTTTTTCCTTTTGGAATAATCCTATTTTACTTGTTCTTATTTGCTTCTTTTAGTTAATTTGTTATTTTTTTAATGGCATTGCCTAAATCTTATTAATATGATCTCTCAATTACTATAAAAAAATATTCTCATTTGCTTTCTCGTACATAGTTACACTTATTACACTATAATATGAGATGTTCTCATTTGCTTCAAAGAAGCATAGAATATAAAATTGTATTTCATATAAAATTGTATAAAAAACAATTCTACCCTTAAGTTCCATATCCATCAGTTTCAAGTTAAATTTATGAGATTTTAATTTCTAATTATTTAATCATTAAGTTCTCATAACATATTAAATTAAATTATTGAAATGGGGTCATTAAAAAATACTTCAATTTTATAATGTATAGTCCATTCAACATTTTTTATATGCTCTCAATTGAAATTAGTTATCTTATATTTTTTTCTAATTTAATTAAAGAAAATATAGAATATAAACTTTGAACTCTTCACAATTTGGTCAATATAATTTTGATATCATATTAAATAATTATTTAATTTAAAATTTTAATTTATTAAATAATTATCAGATTTTGTTTTCTTAGTTCATTATATATGAAAAAAAAAATGTATTGCATTTGTTAAACCATAATATCGCAGCTTGAAATCGAGATTCACATTCTTGCTTCTAAAATAAGCAAGCAAAAAAGAAGAAAGTAAATTATTACTGGTTTCCCCTTTTCCTTTTGGAATAATCCTACTTTAATTGTTCTCATTTTGCTTTCTCGTACATAGTTACAATTATTACAGTATAATATGAGATGTTCCCATTTGCTTTTTCGTACATAGTTACAATGATTACACTGCAACTTTAAAGAAGCATAGAATATAAAGTTGTGTTTCACGTTCATGATAAAGTGTCCTTGAAATCTATTTTTCCAACAAGCCATAGGGACGTCATTTCCTTCTGCTTGGAGTATAGACTATAGAGTGCAATGGAAATGATCACCGACCCGCTACTATGCTAAAGGGCAATCCCCCTGCCTTGAAACATGGCATCAAAAGCATTAAAGTTTCAGAGAAGAAACTACGTACTTGAACAAGGCAGGCCGGGAATAATATTTGCAGTCTAAGTGTATTTTTAAACCCAGTCTTTGAACTTTCTTCTTGGAAAAGAACATGTATTATTAATGGAAGAATCGGTGATCATCAATTCTATCTAGTGCTTTTTACAGAGGATAAATCATTGGTTAGCCATGGTTGTGCAGGCCTTTGAGGCATGTGTCATGCAATTATGGAGACATAGAGAATAGGTGCAAAAGGTATGTCAGCACCCCAATTAGTGTTATTATTGAATTATTATTTTTCTAATGGGTTGCTTTCAAAATAAAGATCATAACCTTTTTAAGTAGGTTTTAAATTGACTTTTAAAAGTAAAAATAATTAGAATTCTATTTTTTTTTTTTTTTTGGTAATAGTCGAAAGAATTAGAATTCTAATTCAAATAAAAAATAACATAAACACTAGATATCATGCTAAAAATTTTAAAATTAATTAGAAAAATAATAAAACTGAATAAAATAGCAACTTTGAGCCTAATTTGAAGGGTAATTTGAGCTTTGGTGGTTATATATCCAGCTGACACTATAAAAACTAGCATACAGAATCTTCTAAGAAAATTTAATACATATTGAATGATTAAATCAAAAGTTATGGATATTTTCATCAAATCAATTGTTTGGCAAACTTATCTCTTTTTAGGTTTGGACTTGTCTATATATACCATGCTACCCATATAATCTAAATATATAATACGTACAGACTTCTAAGGCCATCATTGAAGAGAGCACAACCTCATAAGTATCACCAAATTGAACAATCAAACATTCTGTAACACTCAAAATATAATGATCAATGGTAGAGGTTCAAACCAACAATAAAAATGAAAAATCTCTAGGCCACTTTATTCTCACATATTAATCAAATCGAGCTTTTTTCCTTTTTCTTGGGACCGAGCATTTTTCCCCATGCATGTTAGGCAAGGGGCAGGAAACGATGGCAGAGCTTTCCCGTTTTTCTTGAGAATGTTGAATGTAGAGCCCATAAAGGAGACGTACAGACGGAATTGCATTATTGCAAATATTGAGACAGGAAAGAAGGCAGCAAAGGAAAGGAGTAATGTTGTCAACTTACTCTCTGTTTGAATGAGTATCAAAATCGTTGCCCCAAAGGATATCATGGTCGTTATCACCGCCAAGAAGAGGAAGGTGAAGCCCAAAATAAGTTTTCGAGGAAGAGAAATGTGGAAATCTTGTAGCTCAAAGGGAGAGGTCAACAAAGAGAGAAAAACCACAAGCGAAGTCAAGGAGCTTGCTAAGGAGAGAACATCCGAGACAGTGAAAGCCAGAAAATAGGGAGAGTTGATGAAGTTAGGCTTGCCTTTATCATCAGAACCTCCAGGCACGGTATAGGCAGCAGCGAAGACAACAGTAGCAACAAGTGCAGCTACTGTGGAACAAGATTGAGTTGTTTCCTTGATCCATGTTCGTGCGTTCTGCAGTTGTTCTTTGTGTTTATCTTTGAAGAGCTCTCTTGCAGTCTTGCCGTCATCGTTCGGAAGCGTGACATAATGAGAAGGAATTACCTTGCGGACATGCTGCCATAATTTGGAGATAAACATTATATATGTAAATGGAGTTCCTGAATAAAACTAAATATTACAGAAATGTAATTACTAGACAGCAGATAATTTTTAATTGTGAACAATATTTAAGTTTTCCCAAAATAGGTGGTTCAGGTGGTCAGAAGAACTCGTTCAGGCTGATGTCTTGATTAGGTTCGACATTTCTACGTTAATTGGTTTGGATAATTTGGTTGAAACAAATGTCTGAATAGGATTGCATAGTGTTCATATACACAAGAAGGATAATCCTGTACCATGTCCATGAATAATTTTTATCAGGAGGTAAAGACAAAGGGATGAAAAGGGCTCACCTCAAACCATTGTAACTCCTCCTGAAGTTGAAGTGCGGGTCCAGGCTTGGTTGCTCCACTGTGTTCCGTCATAACTGCAACATGGTGCAGCAATGTGTTGCCCTTCTTATCAATAATTCGATGCAGTCTAGCCAATGGTATTTTCTGTTGCTTCACAAGACTGAAGATCTCTTTCTGGCGATGCATGACGGCCACATCCAAAATGCTCTGCCCCTCATCATTGAGCTGCTCAATAGCATGAGGATGTTGTTTTATTATCTCCCCAACAATTTCTTCTATTCCATATCTAGTTGCAATCAACAATGGGATATCCTCCTTCCTAATTAATGATGACATCGTTACAGAAGTTTGCCCCACAGCAAGGAGCTCGTTTTCTTCCTTTCTATTTTCTTTCCCACCCATTCCCTGCTCTTCTTCTTCCATTATGCGCATAACTGGTATTCTGAGTCTATTCCATGACTCATCTTTCTCTATTAGGTTTTTGGCGAGTCTCAAAGCAAATACATGCTTTCTTTTATGGTTCCAGAATCCTTCTAGCCTTGCTGACCAACATCGTTCTTCATGTTCATGCGAAAGCGAGAAGTTAAACATGGATGAGAGCTAGTGATTTTTATGAAATAGAAAGAAACGTGAAAAATGATAGTAGAAGGATGAACCAAAGTAAAATAACAATAATAATAATAATAATAATAATAATAAAAGAACTCGTAGCTAAAAGAGCTGGATCAAAGTCATGCCAATATAAACTGAGCCACATAATTTTATATGTATGTTTTTTTTAGAATAAGTCGATATATTGAAAGGGCTAATTAGAAGATAGCCAAAAACAAAATACACGAAAGAAAAACAAAAAATAACAGGTCTAATTGTATGTACGTGTGTGTGTGTTTTTCGTTGTACTCTCTAGAAATATATCTAATATCGATATACAAAGGTTGCTCAACAATACCGCCTTGCCTTAAAACCCAAAGAACAGGTCTCAATTGTGTCCACTACCTTTAAGGACCTTTAAGTAGCTTCTTGGTTTCCTTTCCAAACCGCTCTCAACATCTCCCACACCCTTCCGTGCCTGGCCTCTAGATTCTACTTGTAATTTTACCTTGCGGCGAACAGGAAGACCTGCAACATAATTTAGAGTTCAAATCATATACATATAGATGTCTAAACACGCGCGCGCGCGCGCGCACGTACATATATATGCATGCATGTATATATATGTAGGAACTATTGTAAGGTGTAATAGTGTGTTTGGAGGAGGCATACAACAGTAGATGAGTCTTTCAAATATGCCCATGGGAAATCCACTCTCAAAAGCAGATGGCATGTGGGCTAGAAGTTGAAGAGCAGTTATGCCATTTTTGTCCTTCAAGCTGTGGAGCGATTCATCCAGTTCTAGCAAAAGTAAAGCTGTTTCTGCATTCATGAAATTAGACATTCAAAAATTATACAATATCTATGATACACACACACACACTTTTTAAATTTGAGAATTCTATAAAGAGAGAAATTGTTACCAAAGTGTTGCCCTATGATAGCAGCGCCAAGGATGGACAGGCCATCTTTCCATCGCTGGCGGTGAATTGATAACAGGTTGTTTTCATAAACCACGCATTGTTCTGGTTTGGACCGGATTAAAAATTCCACTATTTCTGCCTCACCATATCCAGCAGCTGTAAACAGTGGGGTTTCACCGTACTTATTAGTAATGGAAATTAGGTCTGGACAACATTCTACCAAGAGTCTTACAGCCTCGTAATTCCCATAGATGGTTGCCTCGTGAAGAACCGTATTTCCAAATTTGTTTCGTGTCTCGGTTAAAATGAATTCTCTTCCCTCAATGATTCCAAGTAAATATTTAAGTGGTTGCTCTTCGTTGCTGTGAACAGCTAGATGAAATCCAGTATCTAAAGAGAGAGTAACTGGAGAGAACAAGTACTCGAAATTTTCCTGATAGTAGTCAATCATATGTTGCCATTCTCCATTCATGGCCGCTATATAAGGTGTCTCCTGTATCATCTCATCAGAATCCATATTTGCTCTCTACATAAAATGCAAGTAACTATTGTTAATTAACAATCTCAACTCAAAGCTAATTAAATTGTTAGGTGAAATCATGTTTAGTACTGCTCTGTTTTGTAAATTACATGATACTTTCTTTGTTGTTTTCTTTCTCTCTTTGTATAGTCACTATTTTACTGGCTACAAGAGATATTAATGAAATTCTCGACTTCATCAAAAAATAAAATAAAATTGTTAGGTAAAATCCTAAAAATAAATTTATATTAACTCATAATACCGATCATTAATTAATATAATGGAAAACAAAATTAGGAAGTAAGCACTCAAAGAGAATTGTTTGTATATCATACCTTTTAGTGATGGAAATGATCGAAATGCTCCTCTACCTAGCTTGTAGCTTGGGAACCCTTTATATTACAGAAAAAGGTAAATGAGGATCTGCGTGTTGCTTGTTTAGTTTATAAAGGGAAACTATTATGAGAATATAATTAATGAAGCTAAAGTTCTATTTACTTCTTTTATAAAAATATAACAATGATGGAATCTAATATATTAATTTATAATACATCCCTCTTTACTTTTATTTGCTTAGTCATTAAAATACTTAAGCCTTGTAAAGTTTTATATTAAATTAAATAGCTGAAAAACTCAAGTCTTGTAATGTGTGGTCCATTCAATATTTTTTATATTTGTTTATATTTTTGTATTTATTCAATACGGGATATGTTTGCTAACATATGAGACTCTAAAAATTATATGATTTTATATCAATTTTCTACCACACTCTCTTAAATGACAGTTACCTTATTCTTCTTTGTCAATACAATTATAATACCATATTAAATATTCAAAAATTTAAGTTATTAGATTAAGTTTTAGAAATAATTTTATATCTAATATTCCATGCTATCACCACCCATCTTACCTATTTATTTGTTTTAAAATAATTAAATAATACTTTGTATAGATCTCTTAAAAAATACTTTTCCTTTTTGGTGAATCTTTGCTGATGAGCTCCTCCTTTGTATGGATATATTTATTAATAGTTGAATTAATCCGTTTTCAGAAGTATATATTATCACTCTGTTTTTTGTAGCTTAAAAACTTGCTTAATTGATCATTATAAAAATAAATGTAATACTACTTAGTATATATTAATAGTTGAATAATTAGATTTTTGTCAGATTTTTTCTTAGTTTCAGTATAAAAGAAAAATGTATTGCATTTGTTAAACCATAATATTGCAGCTTGAAATCGATTAGATTCACATTCTTGCTTCTAAAATAGGCAAGCAAAAAAGAAGAAAGTAAATTATTACTAGTTTCCCTTTTTCCTTTTGGAATAATCCTACTTTAATTGTTCTAAACTGCAGGAACAAGGAAGGTTACATTAGAGACGTTGACTTATTATGGAAGTAAATCAGCTGAGAATTAAGCTACACACTCTATTTGTTAATAGATCCATGCAAGTATGTATAAAACTAGGTTTAAAGAATTGAATCAGGGATGATTGCTTCTAATAAGAATTAGCATTAGTATGCCGAATTATAATCTATATTATTCCATAAAAGAGTCCTTGCCATACCTTTCACTTGAACTTTCCTTGTATCAATCCTTTCCACTAATGAAACAAATCATCCAATAAATGAGTTATGAACCATGAAAGTCCCCACCAATAAACTATTTGTTGCAGATTTTTCAAGACATTGCATTGCATTTTTTAAACCATATTAATATTGCAGCTTGAAATCGAGATTCACATTCTTGCTTCTGAACTAAACAAGCAGAAAGTAAATTCTTCATCTTTTTCCCTTTTCCTTTTGGAATAATCCTACTTTAACTGTTCATACATAGACGCATAGAATATACAATTGTGTTTCACGTTCATGACAAATTGTCCTTGAAATCTATTTCCAACAAGCCATGCATGGGGCTTCATTTCCTTCTACTTGGAGCATAGAGTGCAATGGAAGTGATCACTAACCAGCTACTAGGCTAAAGGGTAATTCCCCTTGCCGCGAAACATGAAGTCAAAATCATTAAAGTTTCAGTCAAGAAACTACATTCTTGAACAAGGCTGGCCGGGAATAATATTGCAGTTCTCTTCTGTATTTCTGATTGACCAGAATAATATAAATTCTTTGTTATCTTATGTTCTTAAAACTATATATATATTTCTTAGACCCTATTAAGAGTTTAATTTTTGGAGTTGAGATGATTTTTTATATTATATTTAATTTTAATAGCAAATAAATTAATGTGTCATGGGTTCTAACCTTATTATCCTCATTGTTTTTTATTAAATTGGTAAAATCAGTTATAAGATAGTGGTGAGCATGCATAAATTTTTAAATTCAAATAGGTTTCAAGTATTAAGAGTTATTTTAAAAAGATTTTTCTATCAGCTTGTCCGAAAATTGAAGATTTTAAGTTGAAATAATTGATGTGGAAATGATAAAGGGGTAAATTGTGAATCTTATAAACAAATGATTGGTTTAAAATGGAAAGAGTGATTTTTCTATCAGCTTGTCCGAAAATTGCTACACTATTTTGGTCTATGTTTGATAGAATGAGGATCCATGTTATGTTAGGATTGTTGCCATTATGTGCAGCAATCATAGAGCATTTACAGCCTATCTTCTAGAAGAGGATGGCTGCCATTGCCATTGTCAAAGAGGGCTGCTAGGTGCAGCCACCATTGTTGAAGAAGAGCTGGAGTTGGCAGCCACCTTTGTTGAAGAAGAGCTGGAATTGGCAGCCACCATTGTTGACAAAAGAGCTGGAGGAGCTGCCATGGATGCCTATAAATAGAGGCATACATTAGAGAGCAAAATGAGAGAGTTAAGAGAGGGAAAGTAGAGCCAAAGATGTGAGAAATGTAGGAGAGAGTGGGCTGCCAAGGCAGGCAGCAGTAGCTGCCATTGCAGCACTAAGAAGAGAGAAATAGAGTGAGGTTGAGAGTTGCCAAAGACGGGATGATTCCTCCTCCTCTATTGTTGTAAATCTTGTACTCTCCCTATATAATGCAATGGCTTCTCCCGTGGATGTAGGCGGTTTGCCGAACCACGTTAAATATTGTGTCAGTGTGCTTAGCCTCCA
>Ga0307513_10010397_pt1 | contig 11668 bp, 11 predicted proteins | sample 15_EM_MG_FD_202174 | JGI IMG/M metagenome (GOLD analysis project Ga0307513, IMG submission 202174) | Populus trichocarpa ectomycorrhiza microbial communities from riparian zone in the Pacific Northwest, United States - 15_EM | ecosystem: Host-associated > Plants > Roots > Unclassified | place... | reverse complement strand
AGCTGTATATACTCATTGAGGGTCAGGTCGTCAAACTTTCTATCCCCCTTCGTCGCCGCGAACGGTTTATCTACGGTTTCTCGGATGTCAGCGTCCACAACCTGGATTGATTTTGTAGCGCAAAATCGGCGGAAGGATTTTCGGCAGTCATCTTGGATACTGTCTACAAAGCTGCTTAACGCGTCGATAGCTGTTTGTAACTGACCTTCCGGATCATCCTCATCTCCGCCGTAGGCGATGCGCACGTGGTCTTTGAGCGTGGTCTCTATGTCTTCTACTAACAGCATATCTTCAGCCCGACGACGAAAGTAATGCGTAGTGTCATAGTTAGTGACAATGCCTGCAATTGTGCCGTCTGGATTGAGGACAAGCACTGCGTAAGCATCGAGCAGGTCATCCATCTTAGAAAATAAATCTTCGTCAGCGGAGACTGTGCGGGCTGGAACGATGGCGTCTCGGACGCGCAGGTCTTTGAGAGGGGTCCCGAAGTATCTTAGGGCTCTAGCTATAGAAGTACTGGTTACGAAACTTGCTGGGTTACCGTAGGGTTTACCATCTTCGATGATAGGTAACTGGCTGAAGTCATGTTCAATCATCAACGCAACTGCCTCTTGAAGTGTCACGTTGGGTGAGATGGTAACCAATTCAAGTTGGTCGTACGTGAGATGCTCGATGAGGATTGCCATAGATACTTACCACCAAATTAAAAGCCTGAAGGTCTTACTCTTTTCAAACAGACGAACCGAAAAGCCAGAAAGCCAGAAAGCCAGAAAACATAGGATTATATTGCGCTTGTTTCCTGCGGATTCCGCTGAATTAAAGTGAAAGCCATAATGTCGAAAATTGCGTCATGTTCGGTGTATTTCGGATCGGTTAGCTCGTTGTAACGATCGCGCTCGGCATAGGCATTTTGAATCTGAGTGTTTACTTGGTTTCTGAAGTCCTCCTACAGAGGGGAAGGGATTTCATCTCTTCATCTCTTATCTGTGCTTCCGAATCCTGCTGAGCCTCGCCCTGTATTTTCAAACTCGTCTGCCCATTCAGGTTCAGGACTGATGATGGCCTCGATGATCAATTGAGCTACGCGCGTGCCGCGTTCGAGTTGCACCGGTTCTTCACCCAAATTCACTAGCACGCAGACGATTTCCCCGCGGTAATCACTATCGACAACACCAGCCATCACATCGATTCCGCGTTCAATGGCGAGTCCTGACCTCGGGGCTATCCGACCGTAATATCCCACTGGGATGGCGGCCGATATGCCGGTTTTTACACCCGCGCGTTTACCGGACGCGATTGATACCGTCTCTACAGAATAGAGGTCAAGCCCAGCGGCATGCTCGCTTCCCCGAGTGGGCAGCTTCGCGCCCGGATGAAGCCTCAAGAATTTTATCGACTTATTAAGTTCTTCAATCATTTGCGTGCTGCCCGGACTGGGAAGAATTTCGGGCGCTCACGTTAAAGCCGAAACCAGCGAGGAAATGAGAAATAGTGCGGACAGTAAGGTGTCGGGCACCCGTCCCAATATAATGCCTTTCGACTTCGCTCCAATTCTCCAAGAGGGATGTGCGGACAACCTCCGCCTCTCCCCTTGTCTTACACTTCAGAGCAATTATGCAGTCAGATATTACTATTCTGCGTCGGCCCTCATACGTGTGAATCTTCAGCTTATTTGGGCGGCCTACTCGCGGTAGGAGTACCGACGGACCCGATATGGACATATACCTGCCGTCAGCTTTGCGGCGGGTTAAATTCACTCCCCCTACCTCGAGCTCTGTGCTGTGAACGAAGGGTCGCATTATTTCAGCGTGGTTGCCATTGAGTTCGTGCATTGAAACCCTGCCCCGCATCACCTCAACAGTGATGCCGGAAGCTCCAGATACGTCACGCTCAAGTCTTGAAGGAGAATCAGAAGGCTCTGCAGAAGATCTATTAGTGAATCTGACAACCACTGTTCGTGGGCTACACCCTGGAAAAGTGTTATGTCCATTTTCCCCAAGAATGTCTACCTGACCTATTTCTCTTAGCAAAGCCCAAGCCTGCTGGTCGCGCTCGTTCCAGAGACACCCCGCAGGCAGTACTGCAATCATCTCGCCGCCTCGCGTTAGATAAGGGATTGAGGAAATCATGAAGGCCATTGCTAGCCCGCTACGAATGCTCAACCCGTTAAGCTGCGTGTGCCAGCACGAGCCTCCACGACAGGTGAAAGGGGGGTTTAGCAAAGCCAAGGACACCCTCGCCACAGGGTTAGCGAGCGCCCTACAACGAGTGCGAGAGGCGTGACTCAGGAAGTTACATTGCCCGACACGCCACAGAGGCTCATTCCGGCGAAGAAGGGCGACACTGGCTGGATTGATGTCCGTAGCTATAAACGTGCTATTTGCCCACCTGTTCCGAGCCGCCCTCAGTAGCCCGCCGTCTCCGGCAGCGAAATCCGCAATAGTTGAGGGATGTTTTAGTCGCACATGTTCAACCATCCTCGCTGCGAGCGGCGCTGGAGTATATATGCGATCCATAATCCCTTACTTACCCACTCCGGACAGCGGAAGCGTCGAGACGTTGTATACCAACAGCCGTGCTGACCCTTCCGTCCGCTCCTCCTTTCGAATCGGGTGGTCATAGATCAGTTCGACCTGCTTTGGCCTCGCAAGAGCGTACAACACAGCACCAAGCCCGTGTGGCTTGGTGCCGATTGGGGCTATTTTTAGCAGGCTCTGGGGAAAGTCGGCCGCAATGTCTTCGAGCGTGTAGAACAGACTAAACGGACAATTCGCTATCGCAAACCGCACATTCCTCCACGCCTCAGTATTCGTCAATGGCAACTGGTTCCCATGGTACGTGTGAAAAGGATACTGCGGCAGAAAGCCTGGGACCCCGATGACCGGAATAACCCTCTCGTTGAGGGGTTGCACCTCCTCTATGATGTGCGCGAAGCGCGTACCCTCGAACCCGAGCAGCGGCACGAAGCACACGTTTTCTTCATCACTCTCCGTGAGTGAGGCGAAGCCGGGGATGGGCGAAATGCCTTTTATCCTGACGCTGAGGTCAAAGATGTCGCCCTCCATCGGATTGGGGTTAAACCTATAGCCTGACGGCTCGACGTACACTGCCTTGACCAGCTTGCCCACGTGCAGCGCAGCGCGCAACAGCGGTGCCCATACATGGTGTCCCAACCCCGTTATGTCGATGTACAACGTACTTTGGTCGACGTTCCTGAGGAAGTTCTGCAATTGGCTCTCGCTGCGGAGGGACACACGCAGGTCTTGACCCTTCAACGAAACAGTGAAATTGGTCGTATTCTGCTCTATGACCCTGACAAACTCCACGTCTGTAGCCCGAGACTCCCACGCCTGCGCATGTTCGCTCCTCTGTTCGACCGACGTACCAGACAGGTAGGCACTTCCCCCTTCGGGGATGAAGTCGTCAACCTTGGAATACGAGTCGGTTAGTAGCGGCCGATCTTTAGCCCCCATGGTAGTACGTCCCGAAAAGCTGTAATTGGTCGGGGAGCGGGAGACTGTCCTCTCGCTGTGTGCGCGCCAAAATGTCTTTAATTGTCTTTCTGTGATTGTTGACCAACCCTAACAGATCGGCAGCCGACAGCGCCATTTTTCTCTTGCGCCTGTAGCTGAAGACGAAGAAAGCACTGAAGATTGGGTGCACCATGTAGTCGAACTCCCGCGTATCGCTGCTAGCCGTGAGTTTGTTACCCGGTGCCCGCAGCAGAGCCATGTGCATCACTGCCGAGTCTAATAGTGCCTTCACCTCTGGCTGCAATGTTGTATCGCTCAAATAGAACTGGGTCACCTCTGGCCTGTGGCCGAATGTATCGGCAGCCATCGTCTCGAAGATCCTGCCGAGTCCGAGGAGTAACTTGGTTAGGTCCGCCCCGTGGACTGAGAACCCCTCAAGCTGGAGCAGGTTCTTCTTACCTATTGCCTGAGCGGCCTCGGTCTGGACTTCCGGGCTGACGGGCTCAGACAGTAGTGCCCCGCGCTGCAAATGCAGCAACAGACTCTGCACCGCCAGTTCGAGGATGTAACGGATGTTATTACCGGCGAGTTGAGTGAATACGTCCCATCCGGCATAGTACTTCCTCACGCCCGACTTCCGCCTTTTGAGTGTGTACAGCAAGGCATGTTTGTAATTGCCGTACCTAGTTTCCCACTCCTCCCGATTGTCGAGAAAATCTTTGAACTCGACCTCGATCCGATGTCCACTGCCTTTAGCCCAGAAGTAGATGAGATACGTTTGTAGAGGCGGGATTTCCTCCAATACGGCAAGCTGCTCAGGGGTCACCCGACGGCCGAGTTCTCGTTTTATGGCGGCCACCTTTGTGTAGATGCCCAGCCTCTCCGCCTCGTCGTCTTCGGACAGGCCTGGCAGTGCCACCATGAAATCCCTGATTATTTCGTCCCTGTCGTTAGTAATTTGCGACAGACGCTCGTTACACACCGTTAGCGCAAACTGTTTGAAAGACTCGCCCTTCAGTTTCTCCGCGATGTTGATCTCGCTGTAGTCGGCGGGGCTGTATAACTGCTGGGCCTCATCAAGCGTCCCTCGGTGCTTGATGCCGAGTTCCTTCACCCCCACTTTGAACGTGTACAACTCCCCAGCGTGCTTAATCAGTGTGTTAACTACCCGCTGCTGATAGGGCTCGAAGTTTTCGTACTCGTCGAGAAGGAAGAAGAAGTTCTTCCCTTGGAACTGAGGCAACCCCTGCATTGCCTCGAACAAGGTGTCGATCGGGGCACTCTGCATCGACAGCGGCGGGCGGGGACCGTCCACCACATTATTTATGTATGCCTCGAATTTAATACGCTGGATCTCAAGGCAGTCGGACAGCCCCTGAGAAGTCGTGACATCTGGCAAGTGTAGGCTTGCCGCGACTTTACGGCAGTCCCGCTCGCTTAGCTTCTGCGCGGCAGGCTCATGCAGTTGAAACCACTCCATGAATTTTAGAGCCAAGTCGCACATCACCAGATTGAGGTAGTGGGCAAACAGTACTATCCAGTCCGCCTGGCCCAACTCATCGCCGCGGAACGCCGTGACGCGGTTGGTGTTCACCCGGTAGTAGAAGCCGTAATAAGGCCAGGTAGCGATCCCCTTCTGGTCGCGGCCGCGGAGAGCATATTGACCTTCGTAGGACAGCCCGCGCAGGACGGTCGTCTTACCAGTCCCCCTCCCGCCAACCAGCATGCAGGCTTGGGAGGTCTCCAACTCCGGGAAATATGAAGGCATGGTGAACAGATCGAACAACTTGTCCTTCAGGACTTCGGCTCTATACCCGAACAGTTGGTTGATCTGTTGTTCCGGACCAGGAGCTTTTACGTCTTCTTCTGTCATGTTCTTCGGATTAGCGGTTTCCAGTCGTTACTTTCCCAGTAGAAGATCGGCATGGTCGCATCAGGCACTGAATGCTCGAAGGCCAAGGTTAGACCTAACTTATGAAAGCCCCGCCAGTCGTCCTCTAGCCCCCCGTTGTCTGGGATGCCAGCCCGCGCGCTCGCCCTCTCAAGAAAATCGACGGCACCAGCCTTCAGATGGTCAGGCCAGATGAACGAGTCGGACGATAGCGCACTGTGCCTCGAAGTCAGGATATGGGCAGGATTGACGACGACCTTCGGACACTCGCGGCGGAGCCTGTCGTACCCGTTCTGCGTACAGAACACAGGACAGTAAAAGAACCGACTCCCGCGGACAGACGAGTATGTCTCGAAGGACATCATCGTCGAGTTAGAGAGTTCGACGCGGCGCTCCCAAGTATCTATGAACTGATTACCCGACCCGACAAAATCGTCGACGAACACGACAGGCCGAGGGCCGCGACGGAGTAAGAGGTCGAGCGTATCCTGTGGGCTCAGGATCTGGGACTCATCTAGGCCAAGTCGCTGCCGCGCCTTGCGTGCGAAGAGGAAACCGCTGTCCGTCACGTTGGGAATCTCGCCGGTGACCGGCGTGATAATAACGCTCTTGATGAAGGCGCGCCAGTCCGCCTGAATACTAAGGAAAGAGTCCCCCGGCCGCCGGACGAAGTTGCTCAACCCGTGGAACGCCTCCTCAAACATTTGATTAGTCAACCTGTCAGAAAAATATAGAAACGAGTTGAGTAGATGCACGGCGTAATCCATTTCAGAATTGTCGAAATTGCTAAGCCACCGCGACGGGTCGATGTTCTCCGGAAGATCCCATACACGAACGCCAACGAAGTACCTGCACTTTGCAAGGACGAATTCCTTCTTTACAACAGCAGGGGTTATCGGTCGAGGTGGTGAGGTACTCATAACGGTGAGGTCTATGTGCAACAAGCTCTCTTACAAAGTTCGGTCTTAAATATTGGATTCTGTTATCTAGGCTCACCAAACTTAGCACTCAGGGCCTCTGTAATTGCGGCGGTTAGGGTAGTCCCTTGTCGTTTAGCTTCAGCAGCCCAGTGTTGCCGGCGAGACTTAGGCACTTTAATACTCAGGTTCACACCCTCTTCCGGCGTTTCCTCTTCGCTTTTTAGTTTTCTGGTTTTTTGGTTTTCTGGTTTTCTGGCCGCGTTAATCAACTCACCGTATTTACTCATTTCAGCAACTCCTTGATTTCGTCTCCGAGCGCCTTATAGTCGCCCCATGCTGCCCGCGCGCGCGAATCTTCGACGTCCCTGATGGGGCGTCCGGCCATCGCTGCTTTAGCAAAACCCACCGTGCGGCGGATCATGGTCTTGAACACCGGAATGCCACCCTCTTCCAAGTCGTCGCGCATCAACTCCCCTTCCCGGCTGGGGTGCGGCGGGACAATGGTTATCAGGGCACGGAATTTCGCCTCGCCCACGTCGCGGGCAGTCTCCAGCATCGGCTCCAAGCTCACCACGTCCGGTGACGTGGGGAGGATCAGCAGGTCACAGCCCTTCGCCAGCTCTTTGAGGTCGTCGGAGTTGGGGCGCGCCGGCGTGTCGATAATGACGTAATCCATGCCGGGGATGATTTTCATCGCCTGCCGCTGGTCGGCAACCGTGAATGGTAACGGCGCCTCGCTCCGTCCCGCCCACTTCAGGGCCGTGCGGTTAGAGTCGCCGTCGATAAGAACGGTTTGGCCGAGATCGCTAAAGTAGGCCGCCAAGTGGAATGCGGTCGTGCTTTTTCCGATTCCCCCCTTATAGCCCGTGACGGTGATTATGATCATGGGAGCGCCTGTCTGCCTGTTTTCTGGTTTGCCAGACTACCAGATTACCAGCAAGATGGAGAAGAACTTTTTCCGCATACACCCTACAGGAGCCCGCTCAGATACAACACTTTTCTATTGACATCTATCCCACGGTGTGGGATATAACAGGGATGCCGGATCCGCCTATTCTCTACAGTTTCATCGAAACCCCGATCTTTACGAAGCGAATAACCGAGTTGGCATCTTTAGAGACGCTCGAGGCGATTCAGGCAGAGTTGATTGAAGACCCTGCGCGCTGGCCGGTCATTAAAGGCATTCGTGGGGCCCGCAAGGGACGCGTCGCGGACCCAAAATCTCCTCGCGGGAAAAGCGGCAGTTTCAGGTACATCTACCTTTACCTCCCGCATGCCGGGCGTATCCATCTGCTGTTCCTTTTCGCGAAGAATGAGCAGAGCGACCTTTCGGCGACTCAGGCTAAGGCTTTCGGGCAACTCATCGCGAGAATTAAGGAAGAGGCATCACATGGGCAAGAAGACTAAGAAAGAGTTCATGAGCGACCAGACCTTCGCCGAACTGATGGAATCGGCAGAGCAGGCACTCGCTTACGAGCAGGGAGCACGTGAGGGCTACCGCGTCACCCAAGTAGTAATTCCCAAGCCGCCCCAGCCGATGTCCAGCACCGAGATCGCCCAGTTGCGCAAAGGGCTGAGGTATTCGCAGTCCGTGTTCGCGCGCGTGCTGAACGTGAGCACTAAGACCGTACAGGCATGGGAGCAGGGCGTGAGGGTGCCGAGCGACGCAGCACTCAAACTGCTGACGATTGCAAAGAAGCGGCCAGAAGTGCTGCTCGAAGCATAAACCAATTTCGTTCTGGCTTTCTGGTAATCTGGTTTTTCGGTAAATTACTTTAAGAAGTTGGAGCGCTACCTTTGAAGAAACGGTTTATTGCCTATCCACAGTGGGGCGTGTGCAATCTGCCGGTAAAAGCGTGTGCAATCTGCCGGTAAAAGCGTGTGCAATCTGCCGGTAAAAGCGTGTGCAATCTGCCGGTAAATTCGAACTTAAGTTATTAAAATTAAAAGAGAAGGCGTCTGAGAAAGTATTAGAAAAGTATTTATAAAAGAACAACAATACGCTATAAAACGTGCTGCTGTTATCATTCTTAATCTTAAGAAAAGCCGAAACTCATGCCCCGCACTCTACAGCCTCTCAAGCCAAACCAGCACCCGGTGACACCGCTTCCGAAGTTCACGACGGAGCTTCCGTTCTTCTATCTCACGAAAAGAAAAGACCTCTTAAACCAGGTCATCAACTTTCAGAGCACCGACTCCGGAGACAAACCGATCCGCTGGCGGGTGACGCCCAACCCGACGATCGGGGCACCTGGCATAGAGGCTCACGAGGTGTGGGTCCGGCTCATCAAACCCGCCTTGGATGCCGAGAGGGAGAGGATGGCGGGCAAACTCCCGAGCCTCGTGCCGCTGGGGAGCATCAGGGAATGTCTGCGCACCCTCGGCCGGGCGATTGGCGGGTGGGAATCGAGGCGGCTCCTGAAGTGCATCCGGCAGATCGGCTCGGCCTGGTGCGAGGCTGATTTCTGGATGCCGACGGCCGAAAGGGACGAGGCGGGTAGAATTCTTTACCGGCACATCAAGGGCGAGTTCTCCCGCATCAGCATCTATTCCATCGGCAGCAAGCACGTGACGGACGAAGAGCTTGAGGCCGGTAACTTCAGTTTCGATTTCGATCTAGAAGACACGGTCTACCTGCTGCTCCACCCGCACGAGGTGGAGATGCAGAAGCATCAGAGCCAGCGCCCGATCGACAACGAATATCTGTTCTCAGTCAGCCCCTCGGCGCGGCGCTGGTACGAGTTGTTAGCCCCGAAAATTTTCGGCGTCGTTGAAAACAAGAGGAATCTGGACGAGGGGTTCTGCGAAATCCGCTACTCTTGGTACGTCGAACGCCACCACACTCTCAAAAGGCACTCCGAGCGCTACCGGGTGGTCGAGCAGATGAACGACCTCATCGAAGACCACAGGGCTTTCGGTTATGTGGAGAAGGTTGAATACAGGGCGGTTAAGGAGCCGGGTCAGGAAGTCGATTACATCATCAGGTATTACCCGGGCGAGGGGGCGCGCAGTTCGATCAATCGAATTCGGAGTCGCCACCCGCGGAAAAAAAGAGCCGCACAGCAAGAACTCCCCGTATCAAAAGATACCTGGACTGCACTGCCGCCGGCACAGGTGGTCGAGGAAGCTGACCCTGAGGCCGAGTTGCTCATAGCAAAACTGACCGCCAAGTCACCCGAGGGATTTGGATTATCTGAGGCCAAGGCACGGGAGTTAGTCAGCACCAAAAGGGAGGCTGTAGAGGCTCAACTCGTCGCCTACCCTTACCGTGATATGGGCAAGCCCAGAAAGAACGCCGCAGGCTGGATTATTGCCGCCATAGAAGGGAACTACAGCCTGCCCGCATCTTACCTAGAAGAGCAGGAGAAAAAGCGACAGGCGGCGAAGTCGTCCGCAGCTAAGATTGTTGCGGCAGACTGTCAATTTTGCGACGAGAAAGGCTGGCGCCGAGTCTGCACACCGGATTACCCGAACGGTGCCATGAAGCGCTGCAGCCACGATCCCCAAAGTGAGAAGAAGTATTCCCCGGCTTAGTTGTTAACACTCAGGCGTAAGTATTTAACATTTAGATCAACAAGAGGGTTATCAGGTCTGCAACGGACTGATTCAACCGTCTTGGGGCCATAGGGCCCTACTACCGGAGTTCGCTCGGTTCAGTCGAATAGTGAAATTTGAAGCTGGTGGCCTTTGTTACTAGAGCTCTCTGTACGTTTCTTTCGGTCACCCCTTCTGCCCCTTACGGCAATGATTCTCCCTCCAGCGATTGGAACTTCAGCGGGTTCAGTCTCCTTTTTTTCTATTGAAATAGATGTGCCTGCCGGGAAGGTAATATCTATTTTAAGCTCGTAAAGGGCTCGAATGAGAACGCAGATGTTATGGCATAAGACTTTGAGAAGCACCTCATTAACTTGAGCCTGCCGGTTAACCGAAAATATCCGTGCGTGGAACTTGCGTTTAATCATTGAGAATGTCGCTTCGACATTGTTCCGCATATTGTAATGCGACATATATACATAGTGTCGCTGAAGGAATAAACGCAACAGCTCAATCCAAAGCGTAGATTTTGATGCCTCGGGATCCAATACATTGTTGGATTTGAACTTAATTAGCGGAAGGGCACCTGCCATAGAGATAAGCCGCATATTTTCGCCGGACAAATATGCGCTATCGGCCGAAACAGAGGACATTTTGAAGTTGCTTTTAGTAATCTCAAGCAGATGACCTAATCTAGGGCCGTCGGCGTCGTGACCGCGGGTAACTAACGCAGCCGTGACTATGTTGGATTTGTTCCCTGTTATTAGGTGAAGTTTGACCCAGAGCTTCTTTTTCTCGTCTTGGTTACGATCCTCAACCCAGCGCGCATAGCGATGCGGGGTCAGACCAGTTGCATCAACAGAAAAGTTAGACTCTATTGCCTTAAGTGGTAGGCTGAGCAACTCGATAATACTGGTAAGAACTGTTTCTACCTGACTCTGGCGTAAGTAGTTGCTAAGTGTATTGCCGCAAGGAACCCTACTGATAAATCCTTCATTATTAAGATCTGTTAAATACCCATCAAATCGCTTTACTGAGTGATTGTTATAAATCATATATGCCAAGCTGAAGATAATGTCGGCCAAAGGAACTCTACGACGGCCACGACCTTGCTCAGGTTCTACAATCATTTCGCAGACCGAGCTTAATATCTTCTTAAACAGAGGTTGTTCATTAGCCTGCGACTCATTATAAGCAGGCCAGTCGCGATCATAATTCCCTGAAGGCGTTTTGGGCCTCCCGGATTTGTTGTACGGAATTTCCTTAATATCTTTCAAAAGTAACGCCAGTAGATTGGGTGAATCAGAAGATACAATTGCGGCGTTGGGTTCTGAAGCTCTGACTGTTCCAGTTAAAGAGTGTGAATTAACTGAAGCCTCTGACGGAAATGAAGTGGCTGCTGAGGGTGCCTCATCTAACTGTGATAGAGGGAGAATGAAGGTCATTAGTTTTGTCCCCCTCGTATACATTTTGAAAGTGTGACACCGATGAAAACGAACAATGATTCGTAGTGTTGCTCTGCTCCTCTTGTCATATTTTCTCTGACAGAGTGGCCGGTAGGGCTAAAGGCTTGACTGGTATTTTTTGTGCAGCACGACCCCTGAATCGGCTTTGCACAAAAAATACCGCGGGCCGGCGATTTTTTGTGCGGCTCAAATTCCTGCACAAAAAATGGGGGCGCAAACCTTAGGAAAGTGGAGGGAATATTTGTGCAGGAGGGGCTACTTTTTGTGCAGGTGAGGTGATTATTTGTGCAGGAGTGGTTTTTTGTGCAAAGCCTAGTAGTAAAACGACTTGGAGTCCGATAAGGGCGCGGATCGAACCCTGATTCGCTCCCTAAAAAGCTATTA
>Ga0307513_10010396_pt1 | contig 11668 bp, 10 predicted proteins | sample 15_EM_MG_FD_202174 | JGI IMG/M metagenome (GOLD analysis project Ga0307513, IMG submission 202174) | Populus trichocarpa ectomycorrhiza microbial communities from riparian zone in the Pacific Northwest, United States - 15_EM | ecosystem: Host-associated > Plants > Roots > Unclassified | place... | reverse complement strand
GGCCTTGATTATCTCCACTCCCGCAACATAATTTATGGCAATCTCAAGGGAGTACGTGATTGTTCTAGGTCATGATTTACCACCATATTGACACTTTTCTAGTCAAGTATTCTCGTGGATGATGTTGGTCATGCACGGATCACAAATTTTAGTGGTTCTACAATCATTCATGGCCCTGGTTCGACACAAAGCGTCTCGGATAATCAAGATCACGCTGTGCAATGGGCAGCACCAGAGCTCTCAGAGGAGGGTGGAGTATACAGCAAGGAAGCGGATGTTTTCTCGTTTGCAATGGTCATGATCGAGGTGCGGCACGAATGGATTGTTTGCGTCAACCCTTGGCTTATTGTCATCTCGTTCACTGCAGGTGTTTACCGGCGAGACTCCGTTTGGGGATCGGGCACCTGAAGAGGTTAGGGGGGCAATAGGAAGTGGCGAGCGGCCACCTCGACCGACCCACTCGACTTTCACGGACGAGCTGTGGGTATTGGTGCAGCGCTGTTGGCATCAGGATCCTCGCTCGCGGCCACGGATTTCGGAGGTGTTGAGGGGTCTAGGTGGTTCATGAGTTCTCTTTTTCGGCGACGCTTATTTATTGACCTCGCCGGTTTCTTGCGTATGTGGGCTAACTTCGGAGGAGACGGTGTTTTCCCGCCGCTGATCATAACTCGTCGCTTGGAGCTAACTGCCGGTAGAAGTTTGCAGCCATAGTCATACGGCGGTGTCTGCCGGCCGATGTAGCATCAGCAAGCCTCGCTCTCGCTTTTTTGCCTTTTCTTTTCTTTTTCTGGCTTACTTTTTCTGTATCACTTTTTAAATTTTGCGTACTCACCACCTCTTGGGCTTTTTTCCAAGCTTATTCCACACCATTGTATATTGTGAATGTCCTACAACACGGTAGAAACTCAATCGCAGGTTTCCGTCGCTGCGTGCGTTGATAGCGACGCGTTGGTCTACAACGATAAAACGGAAGGGCAACTCTGAGTCGCGTCCAGAATCGTTCGAATCACTCGACTTGTCACTCCCTCCGGCTCCATGACCAGCATTACCGTTGTTCGTTGCGGCGGCGCCCTTCTCGAACAACGCCATCCTCGCTTCGACCGCTCGGATCTTCTCAGCCTCCACGTCCTCGTCCATAGTCTTCCGCTTCAGCCCCTCTGTGCTTGTACCTTTGCCAGTACGCGCCCGTTTGGGTGAAGTAGTTTTGACGGTTAAATGGCGAAGTTTATAAAGTTTGGTCAAGGTGTCGGCCAAGAGCTCAACCTCAAGCTCAATCTCCTCCGACACGGTTCCCTTCGTATCCAACGATATTGCCTTTGGTAACATCTGTAGCCGGTTTTGAAGAATAGTCATCTTTCCCCTTCTCAGGGAGTTCCACCTCCTTGTTCCGTGAGAGTAACCCCACGCTGACCCTCCCGAACACCCAGTAGTACATGTCGGTCGTGATCAGATGCGCGTCAATCAGGAGGTATTGCAGAGTAACCAGCATCCCGAGCAGGAAAGAGACAAACAGAACCGCCTCTGGTCAGACTTGGAGGACGCCAATAGTGGGGAGCGCGATTGAGGATATCAGTATGAGGTCGGGAGCCGATAGCGGCGCGGCGGGCCAGAAAAAGCAGCCGTCGAAGGTATTTTGAGCTTGGCCCTTGTGTGTGAAAGGCAATGCCAGAGTGGGAACGCCGAACGGAAACTGGCACGGGCTCAATCCCAACGGTGACACTGCTGATGGCGACGGCTTTCCTGACGGTGGGGTCGGGAGGGAAACTCAATAGCAGCGTTCAACCTGTTCGTCGATATCGACGAAAACTGCGCAAGATCTCAGCACGTGGACCGTTGTACTCATAGGGCGCCATGAACTACGAGGCATCCCCAAGAGAGCCGGTTCGGTGCTTCTCCCGGGCGGCATGGACGGCACGATGATGTCGGACTTCACAGGGCCGCCTGACGCGGAACGAAGTTCGAGCACGGCTACCCCTAGATCACTGCCACCACTACTCTTTCTGCGCAGACAGAGCCAGTGTAGTGTGGATTTCATGGAAACGGTTGGATTGGATTGCGATACGCTAATCTCGGGTGCGGGTGATCGAAATGACTGTCCTTCCATCCAGGCACGACGGAAATAGCTCCTGTCTCGGGACCGGTGGACTATCGGACCCACCGCGTTTGCGAGTCGGAGTTGCGTTGGTCTTGCGGTGGGTATTTCCTCTGCTGGCCGACAGAATGAACATATATTGAAACATTGTCCAGTCGAATACGTATGGACCAGCGACCCCCGAAAGTTATGTCTCTGCCCATGTGAGCGACGCGCGAACCATTTCCGAATTATGCTGACCCAATGACCAGGCTTCTCTCTCGCCAACACACCCGCGGCTGAACGTGAACCTTTGCTCGAGTTCACCTGCCGAGCCTGGGGTTTTTATGCAACGGGTCTAGGCGAGGCGCGGAGGGTGCCGGGCCCAACTTGTACGCTTAACGCCATTTCTTAGCTTTTCGGCCAGACGGCGAGGAGACGGCGTTGGCTGAACATGTCCCCTGCGGCCATACCTGGACGCCAGGAAATTCCGATGCGTCCCCGAGGAACGAGTGGCACCCAATGATGAGGACCAGACTAGCGAAGTGGACCTCCGGGCAACTCTCGTAGGACTTTCCTTCGCTCGATCTGACGCTTGTGCTCGTGCTGATTGAAACATCAGGTTCCCATCAACCGATACAAATTCCCGTCGAGGTATACTTCCCGTCCGAGAGTGCCCCGACCTCAGAGTCCCTGTTTGAGTCAACGTTGACCAACCCGTCGTCCGTAAAAATGACGGTCCCTGAGCGACCTCCGGCTCTAGTCTAGCCAGGGTTTCTGTCGACTTGGGAGAGAGTTCTGAATCTGTCAGGGAGGTTTGGAACGGAGCTCGCTCGTCTTGACATTCTCGTTTCTTTCATAACGTACGAGCATGCCTGCTAGTCGTCACTACCGGGAGCTGTTTTCCTTACACATTCTACAGGAGGGGGTTTCCAAATTTCAATCGCCGTCGCCAGCAGTTTCTATTTTAAACTCGCCTCCAACCTCCCCGAACTCAGGTAGGTATTCTTCCCAGCCCGGCTTGCTTTTTGGCCGGTGTGCCAGTATCACTGCCAAGTTTGCCTTAACCTCAGGCTCAGTCTGCATAGCCACTTGCGCCATCCATTTATCCACATCAACCCGCGGACCCGGGGAAGGAAGGTATCGAATGGAGCACCACTCCTCGGATGTGAAAGTGAGGGACGTTAACGTTGGAGCCAAGCAGATGGCGGACAGGATATATGCGAGGCGAGCGGAGAGTTTACCCGAACAAAGCGCAATGTCTACAGGGTAACGGCAGAGAATGGTGGTAGATGGGTGGCAGGGGGTGTTTCATTCGCCCGCCGAACGATCGAGGACGGGTGCCGATCCGAGGCGCGTCAGTATTGTTTCTGCTCCCAGAGCCTTCCCAAAGACCACGCACCAAAGAGCCGGGGTTCCACGATCACCTCCGAAGGAAGCGTAAGAAGCTGCTCTAATCCAGTGTCATACACAAACAAGGAGAGTTTGAGGAGGGCGAGTCCACATTGAGTCAGGGCGGTTCCGACTCCAGTTTCCGGTGTGACCAGCTGTAACGACACTAAAGGTCTCCTCTGTGACGCGTGCGGAAATATGGCAAGAGGCTCTTCCTGCACCGTCCTGGTGGGGAGGAAGTTCCCAGGTCCGGAAACGAGAAAACCAAAGAGACGATTGTCGTAGCTATACAATATGGTGGCAAAATGTTGAGGTTCTCAACCTTTTCCCCCCAAACTCGCCAAATGACATGGAGTCCGGAAGCTCGTCAGGTCGTGGAATCCTGGTGAAAGCAATCGACAGTCCTCTGGTCTTGGTGAACTTCTTGAGGACGCGACCAAACGGCGCGGGTTCGCACCGAGAATCTATATCCGCGAACCGAACAGGGGTGACGTATGAAAGGATGTCATATGGGTCCTGTGGGATATTCGTGCACCAACGAACCAGGTTGCGTTAGGGCGATAATTTGACCGAGGCGAAAGCACATCCCTGGCTCCTTCGCCAACACCTTGCGACGAGCGAACAATAGTACATACTGGGATGTGAGAGATTGCCGATGATTTCGAGCGGTGGTCCACACGCCAGTGACCGCGGAGCGACAAAGGATAACTCTGGAACCGAATAAATGGAAGGTAAGAGACCCACCAGACAAGCGGTCAGGTCGCCTGGACGAAGTTCAACCCTCGCGCCGGTAAGATGAATGACAGGAAGGGGTCTGTTCACCTGGCGTACCGGGAAAATATCCAGATCTGGCGCAACTCTACCCTCCGAAATCGCAGAAGTTGCATACTTGTGAGTGTCAGCGTAACCACACTCTCCGAAGGAACCGTCCACACCCTCGTCACATGTGTTCGAGGGATGCGCGCGGGACATGAAGTGTCATTGGGCGAAATTTAAGCTGACCTCCTTCATAGTTTTCTGAAACACCAAAGATACCAGCGGCCTCCCATACGATGCGTCTGGAAGAGTCGAGAGGGGGGGGGGGTTATACGACATGAGATGAATATTATTAATTTGAACCAGATCCTTCAGGTCCGAGAACGAGAAAATCAAAGACACAGCTGGGGTAGATGGCGAGTGCAATGAGTGAGGAAGGGTCAGACGCACAATCTACTTCCTAAGCTTGTCAGAGGACACAGGGCCCGGGAGTTCACCAGGCTGGTCAAACTCTTGTGCAGTAACGCCCAACACCGTCACGGGTCACGCTGGAGGTCAAACCCGATTATCGAGTTACTTCGACCATCCACCTTCGCTATGCCACACTTTCGCAGACCGAAGCAACCAGCGGGTACCACCACCCCGATTCCTACACCCCCAGAAGAGCTTGTACAAGATCTCACGTTTCAAAGGGATTCCAGGGCGCTCGCTGCCACATCAGCCACCATCGCTCTCTCCATCGGCTCCGCGTTCAAGGATACACGTGGCACGTTCAACGATGGCACCACTGTTCGGGGAACGGACGCGATGAGGCAAACAGCATACTTTGCAGTCAGGATGGCCGTAGAAGTTATCAAGGAATCCTCCGATATGTTCCTTCCGCTGAAGGCGGTGGCAGGTGCCATCTCCGCCTTGATGAAGAACTACGATGTGAGTGTGTCTTGTTCACGAGTTGGATGCTTCCTCATCCCTCGCCTGTTTGCCGTTCCAGCAAACGACGGATAATGCGGATAATCTGAAGGATGTAGAGCGGAGGGTGCAGTCGCTATCCGGCGTACTTACCTCTCCTGTGAGCGAGGGTGATTACGCAGAGAAAGCGAGGAGAGTGGTACTTCGGAGGTTCGTACTCGTACGGGTATATCTCAGTCCACTCATCCCTCTCTCAGGAAACTCGAGAGCATCATTGAGAGGCTTGAACCGCTCTCTGAACAACATGTGCTTCTCAAGTTCTTACGTAATGTTGAGAATGCCAAAACTTTGAACGGGTTTGTCCAGGAACTAGCATATGCTATCACAGATTACCAGGTGCGAATGGCTGACCCTACCGTGATCTTTAACTAACACCCAGTTAGGTTTCGATACAACAAGGAACATATGAGAAGGCCAGGATAATCCATGACAATACCAATAACATTCATCAGGATACCAAGAAAATCCATAACATCTTGGTGAGGCAGTTTACTGCCTGGATAGACCTATGCTGACAACCTGAGCTCTACATAGGAAACTGCAGATCTTGAGATCCTGGCAAAGTTGGAGCCTGTGCGTAATGCTGGATACCAGGCTGGTCATCACAACAAATGTCTTCCTGGCACTCGACAATCCATCCTCCTTGACATCATGCTCTGGACCAAGAACACTCAGGACCAGAATGTATTTTGGCTGAATGGATTGGCAGGCACTGGAAAATCAACTATAGCTCAGTCATTCTCCGAAATGGTTGTCAATGATGGCTTTCTTGGTGCTAGCTTTTTTTGTTCCCGGGATTACCTTGACCGAAGGGAGCTCAAAAACATCTTTCCCACACTTGCATACCAGCTTGCATGTTGTTATCCCCACTTTCAAACCCTCATCATCAAGATTATCAAGAAGGATCCTACCCTGGCCCACACTTCCCTCATCTCACAGCTTGAGAACCTCCTCATCAATCCACTCTCTGAAGCAAAGATCTCATGTGTCATTGTCATTGATGCATTAGATGAGTGCATTGATGATCAGCCAGCCTCAGCAATCCTCTCTGTCCTAGGTCAATTTGCTGGTCAGCTGCCATTGGTGAAGTTCTTCATCACAGGCAGACCTGAGCCACGAATTCGCACAGGCTTTCGCCTCCCCCTCCTAAAGCCACTCACCCAGGTCTTCTTACTCCATGAGGTCAAACCATCTAGTGTTAGCAATGATATTCAGTTGTTTTTAACACAGAGGTTGACTGCAATTGCCAAACAAAGGAGTGACCTTGAGCTACCTGATTCATGGCCCCACAATAATGAAATTATTGCCCTTACCAAAAAGTCATCTGGGTTGTTCATTTTTGCCTCAACCTTGGTCAGGTTTATTGAATCAGAACACCATGAGCCAAATGAACGTCTCCAACTTATCCTTTCTGAAGCAAGTGGCACAATGCATGAGGGTCGTGCTGGTATTGACTCCTTATACTCCCAGATTTTGTTGCATGCCTTCTCAGGTGTCAATGAGTCAGAGGTGTTTGCCAGCATGAGACATGTCTTAGGGGCAATTATACTTGCATTTAACCCATTGTCTCGGAAGGACCTTTCAACAATTCTTGGTGTTCCCACAACCCTCATATTAACCACCCTACGACATCTCCATTCTGTGATCCTTGTACCTGCCGATGAAACCAAGGAAATTCGGATTTTTCACAAGTCCTTTCCAGATTTCCTCCAAGATAGTGAACGGTGTATAGATCCTAGGTTTCACATTAATCCAGCAACCTATCATATTGGCATGACCATCAGCTGCTTGGAGTTGGTGAATGGATTAAAAATGAATCCTTGCTCTCTGCCACCCTTTATAACAAACCAGGATGTGCCTGCCCTCCCACAACTACTGGAAGACAAAGTGGGTAGAGCCATGCAATACACCTATTTCCATTGGGCTAGGCACCTCAGGCTCTCTTCAATATCTGGTGACCATGTTGGCCAGATTATCATTTTGGCGATTAATGTGCTCAGAAGAGCCCCTCTGTGGATAGAGGTAATGAGCCTTGAGAATTGTCTAGAAGAGGTGATCCATTCCATGAATATCCTATTAGATTGGCTAGACCAAGTAAGTGGCTTTGTTGCAACCTAATATGGAGGGACTTGTTTATTGATGATACTGCAAAGGTGAACAGTGACACTGGGGAAAATGGCATACTTGCCAGGAAGAAGGCTGAGGCTGAAGCTAGGGTTAGGGCTGTGGTAGATGATAATGACAGAGCCAAGGCTGAAGTTAAGGCTAGGGCCAGGGCTGAGGTTATGGCCAGGACTGATGTTGAAGCCATAACTATGGCTAGGGTTGATGCTGAAGCCACAGCTATGGCCAGGGCTAAGGCTGATGCTGAGGCTGATGCTGAGGCTGAGGCTATAACTGGGGTTACAGCTAAGGTCAGAGCTGAGACTAGGGCTAGGATTACTATAGCTAAGGCCATAGCTAAGGCCAGAGCTGAAGTTAAGGCTGAGGCTGAGGCTGAGGCTGATGCTGAGGCTGATGCCAGAATTGCAGTCTGTGGTGAGGCCTATAATGAGGCTGAGGCCAAGGCTAGAGATGAAGCTGGGCCCACACTCACCACTGTAGCCAAGTTCCAAGCCTTAGCTACCCTTTTACATCATCTTGCAACAGACTGCCTTCGGTTGTCAATGCACTTTTTCCACCCCATCCAAAAATGTGCACAACAAGTATACCACACTGCCATCCCTCTCTCACCAACCTCATCACATCTGCAGAAATACTGCCTTCAAAGTGTTCTGGACAACCAACTATCCCTTGTGACTACCTTCTCAGGAGCTCCTGACACTTGGGGGTTGCTCCTAAGGACAATTGATATCAGACCAAGGCAGCTCACATCCATTGCAACCTCTGTTCATGGGATCATTGCTGCATGTGGAGATCTTGTGAACATCTATGATCCAGTCACTTTTGTGCTTCAACAATCCCTATCCATCCCAGAACCAGCTACAAAAATACAAGACTCCCCAGATGGGTCTGTTCTGTTTTTTACACATTCCTTTTCTATATCAGTGTGGGATGTGCAGACAGGTGGACTCATCCATACCTTCACTGTGCAATCTAAGATCAGTGATATAGCAGTTTCTACAACAGGGGATCACATTGCATGTGGCTCTTCTGATGGCTCTATCACAACCTGGGATATCCACACTAAAAAGGGCAATGGCAAGCGCCTTGGGTATGGCCAACCAGTTATTACTATTTGTTGGGTATCGCCCCTTGAACTTGTAGTTGCAACCCAGCGATCTTTATATGTTCACAACATTATCAGCAATGAAGTCTTACACACACTCTATATGCATGGTAAAGTGTGGGGGATGGTTTGTTTAGTGAACAAGGTCACAGATGAGGGAGAGATTCTGGTGGGAATGTCATGGTTGGGTGCAGGAGCAAGCTGGTGCTCTTTTGAGATCAGCAAATACAAAGGGGGCTTGTTGTCATCCTTGAGATCACAGCCACTGACACATCACGGGCAATTGTCTCAACCCGTGCTTGCGGGGGAGGAGATTGTGTGCATAACTCAACCAACTGGAGTACAGTCATTCAATACCAAATCTTACAACTCTACCAACCCTCCGCTCCTGGATGCAGCTGCATCCATGGCTGTGTCGTTAAACAGGAATATTGTTGCGCGGACTAAAGATTCCATCCAAGTTTTCTCCCTCGATGTGCTGAAAAGCGGCAAGATTCGCGACGTCGTCCGTCTGTCTCACGTTTACCCCCTGGACGAAAATCACATCATCTGCATCGTCCAACCGACCAGGAACCTCGCCCTACTCGAATTGGAGACATTGCGAGAGCTCCGTCCCGAAGATGACACCTCCCCACTCAGGTCTTTGCCCTTATATCAATCCCCCTCCGTTCGCTCGCCATTTGGTCGTGGGCCAGCTGCAGAGTTTGGTGTCTCGGTGGTCATAGAGGCGTGGGAGTCGGGTACTCCACTTCCTGAATGGACAGAGTCAACAAACGAAGATGGCCTATTGTGTGGATTATCACCGGAGCGCACCCATATCGTCACGATCTACGGCTCACCCCGGCGGGGGCTTCGCGTGAAAGACGCGAAAGACGGAACCATACTCGCGAACCTACCTCTAGATGACGATCTGGCAACTGGGGAGGTTTACGCTCTCACCTTCGACTCGGAAACCAGGTTCCACCTCAAGATAGATGGACCGGGGCAGCACATTCAGATCCATTACGACATCACCGCATCGCCGTCGGGGAGTTATTCGCACACGATAACCAAGGGCGAACCGGCGCCCTTGCCAGAGCCCCGGAAGACATCGCCGTACAGTCTCGATGCGAACTTCGAATGGGTCCTCGACACAGAGTCCAGGAAGGTCTGTTGGATCCCCCCAAGGAACATACGGAGGGTCAGCGGTGGTCACTTTTGGGTTGGTCTGTCTCTTGTCATGGTCGGAGATGATGGGGTTGTGAGAAAGTTGTCGTTCAAAGAACCAGGCCGCTGAGGTACACAGAATGTGTAAGTAGGATTACGTTGCTGTCGTGTGTCGTTATTGGTGGTACATTTGCGAGCGGGATCTCACGTTTCTTGTTTCTCATTATGCTTGTTTCTCGTTATGCTTGTTTTCATTATGGTTTTCCTCGTATCCAACGATCTTGTCTTTGACGACGTCTGTAGCTGGTTTTGACGAATAACTACCCTTCCCCTTCCCAGGGGATTCTACCTCATTGTTCCACGAGAGTTACCGGGGGTAACCCGTGCCGATCCTCTTGAACACCCAGTACATACCGGGCATGATCAGATGCGGGCCAATCAAGAGGCACTGCGGAGTAACCAGCATTCCGATCAGGACCGCTTCTGACCAGACTTGGGAGGAAGCCAATAGCGAGGAACGTGATTGAAGATATCAGCACGAAGCCGGGAGTCGAGGGCGATGACATGTTAGAGTGGGAACGCCGAGCAGGAACTGATACTGGGAGCTAGCACGAGCCCAACCCAAACAATAACACTGCTGATGGCGACGGTGCTCTTGGTAGTAGAGTCGGTGGAAAAAATGAGGTCGGGAGGGGAAATAAATAGCAGCGTCCAATGTGTCGATGTCAGCAAAAACTGCGCAAAGCCCCAGCGCATGGATCATTCTACCTACAGAGCACCATGAACTACGAGGATACGCGGTCAGCATTCCCAGGAGAATCGCTTTCGTAAACGTGAACGTACGGCATCCATACACCACCACTTGCTCCGGAGTTTATCCAGGACCTTATGGAAACTCGGATCGCCTACCACAGGTAGCACCCTCCAACCATACGGATGAAGAAACGCGATTAATCATTCCCGTCTTCTAAAAAAGCCAATCATAACAAATCTTTACCAGTTGCGACGGCGGTTTCTGCCTGAAGCTCGCCTCCTGCTTTTCTAGACTCCCGCAAGCACTTCTCCCGGTCCTCACGTACGTGACCAACCGTGCCAGCCATTTATCCACGTGGATCTATAGGCTGGAAGCGGGGACATCTTCTACAGGAGTCAACCATGGCTACTTGAAGATAACGGAGGATAGGGCCAGAACCGAGCGAATGCAAGATAGGAAGTCTACGAGGCGGGGGAAACGGCACCTGAGTGAATCCTGATCTCCATAGTGGTAAGGGCCGGGAGCAGTGGTAGGTGGGCGATAGGGGGGAATGTGTACGAGGGCATGCATCTGGTGGGCTCGCCAGGATTACCCCCTTGCGATGAAATTCCATAATAACCACACACCTTGGAGCACCAATTTATTCGTCGTCTCTGACGAGCATGTGGTAATCTTCTCTATCATTGTATCGCTGACGAACGGATCGATCCTACGGGACGCGATTCCGCAGAGTGATAAGTTCGGCATCCTTATTCCAGAGCCAGGACAGTTCAAGTGACTGGAAAGGTTTCTTCTCCCAGGCCTTGCCTGTAGGAACTGAGGTCGGGAGTTCTGGCTGCACCGAGGAGTCTACCGTCAATTCCTCAGGCTCGGAAGCGAGAGAATCAACGACATCGATGTTGACATTGTGGACCAAGGTAGGGATGATGGTGAGGGGTGTGAGCTCCTGTAAATCTCCAGACAATACGATGTTGTGCGCTTCATCGGGCGGGATCGCGGTTTCGCATTTTACCGGGGCCCTCACGCGACTGAAGCACCTGAGTCTCGGTCGAGGGCTGTGGGGTCGGGCCGAGCACGGACGCTTTGGAACTTGACTTCGTGGACGTACGAAAGAATTTCATTGGACCCTATGGAATGTTCGCGCACCGACGAACTACCTCGCGTTCACGCGAGAACACATGGTCACCGAAGAAGTGTTATTGGCCCCGTTTCCGCCAACGCCTCGCAACGAGCGAGCAGGAGTGCGCTTGATGAGGTGATACGTGGTCGACAACACTTTCAAGGAGTTTCTGAGCAAGTGATTCCATAAGACAGTTGTGGTTGAGTATGAGGTCGCATCCGATCCCGCGCC
>Ga0307513_10010395_pt1 | contig 11668 bp, 10 predicted proteins | sample 15_EM_MG_FD_202174 | JGI IMG/M metagenome (GOLD analysis project Ga0307513, IMG submission 202174) | Populus trichocarpa ectomycorrhiza microbial communities from riparian zone in the Pacific Northwest, United States - 15_EM | ecosystem: Host-associated > Plants > Roots > Unclassified | place... | reverse complement strand
TGATAGCTGGATATCGGAACTGATCACTCTATATTCCATACTACTATTGGTATGTAGGCATTTGGGCCGCATATTCATTTATAGTCTATCATAACGAAGAGATCGAAGACTGTCTACTGGTGGAGTGAGGACACCCTCAGATTAAATAGCAGTTTGGGGGATTCTCTGAGTTGAGCTGGGCAAGTTCTCAGGGTCAAACAGTGTTCGCACTATATTCTGACGAACTGAATTGTTAAGAAGATACTTCTTAACTAGAGAAGTTGAAGTAGTATAAATATTAGTATAAATAGTAGGCCTCTCCCCCGGTGGTGGAAGAATCATCAAGCAACGGAGATGAGACCTTAACAATATAACAAGTTATCGAGTTATATTCTAACTCTTTGATATTTGTCTACTCTTTATTACTTTACCTTTATCAAACAATTACCAACGAGCCTTCCTGACTATTAATCTGTTGTCTCAAATATCCTTGGCCTAGTTAGCTCGGAATCCTACCGTGTTCGCTTCCCAGTAACACTATATTGTTATTCTTCTGTCACCAAGGCTCACACCTTACCTTATGCTATCAGACGTGATTGCCTGTGTGATCCTTTACTATCTCTTTTGCATTCTTGAAAACCCATCTGAGACTGCCACTGTCGCATCTCTACCGACCGAAGAACCTTTGGACGATTGGGAACCAGAGTCAGAAGGCGGAGTTACACTACTGTGCTCCACTCCTTCTCCCCCACCAACCCTCCCATCCCGATCGTCAACCCCGGAGACCATTATCCATCAATCTCCTGCTATTGATCGCTTAGATCAACTCGCAAAAAACTACCAGGAATATATCGATTCCTTTGAACAAAACTGGTGGAACACAAAATACGGGCTTATTCGTCACCCATTCCCTTCCAAAAGACGAAAAACTAAAACCTATTCTTATCAGGCTTGTTAATTCAAGATGACGGAAAACCAACCTGGTTCACCCTTTCCTTTCGAAGCCTCCTCTCGCGATGAATCACCAGATGATCCTATGGATGGTGAAAGCACGACACCTCTTGCTTCATCTTTCGCCCCATCATCCGGACCTCTCACGATTCCCTCCTGACCTAGCTCATTAGCAATGAGTAGATCCACAAGTGCACCTTTCCGTGTTGGAAAGTCTACCTCCCGTTCGAATTCCAGACAACACTCGAGAAACCCCACGAATCCTACTCAACTCCTTAAACGACAAATTGCCCAAGCATTCCAATATATCTCGTCTACAATACATCAGAGCCATGACGAAAGTTGAATAGCTCTCGAAGCATTATCAGACGATGCTAGGGTACAGTAGGCCAACCTACAATTGCTACAAACCCGGTTAGCAAAGGGCGAAACTATTGTTGACAAGGAGTTAAGCGATGCTAGGCGAGCATTGTTAACGCTCGAAGGGGCAACTCGAGTTGAGCGAGAACGTCTAACAGCTCAGATAGCTGGAGAATTTAGACGACAAGAAGCAAAGCAAAAGGAGGATGCGGAATTGGCAGAAGACCGAGATAAGATTCTAGAACGTGAAGTTCTTGAACTAAAAGATAAGGTCAAAAACCAGGACGTTACTTGGCAACGAATCCTCCATGATCACGAGGAACGAGCGGATCAGCTACTAAAGCAACAAAAAGACGATGCTGCCGCTCAGCAACAAAAGGATCGTCAAGAAGCAAGAGATCTCCTTGATCAGCAACGATTCGAATTTCAAGCCTTGATACAGACCTTAACAGCAAGAATCGATCGTGCTGAAAAACCTCATTATACCATTCCACCAACCGATGGTGGTGATGGTGACCCCGGGCCTTCTAACCGAGGTCAACCAAACCCTTGGATACCACCGAGTGGTATCAACCCTGACAAGGAATCAGCTTCAACTCCCCGACAGAATAAAGGAAAGGAAGTTGATCGAGGAGGAAACAACCAACCACCACCTCCACCAGGAAATACTGGTGGAGACCCCGACCCAGATGACGATGACGATAACGACAAAGATGGAGGAGATGGCAGGGGCAGGAGAGGCGGACGTCTGGAACGCAACGCTCGAAGACCATCCCTTCCAAGAGATGCTTCTCCCCGTGCTAGAGCAATGCTGGAATTCATGCAGCGTCTCAGTACATCTCAGCGACCGATAAAAAACACTGCGGAACCTCCTTATTTGTTTCAAGGAGAAGATAACCAAGACGTAAGAAACTGGTTAACGGCATGTGAAGATTACTTCGATCGCAACCCTACGCAATAGGAAAACCACTCGCATCGCATCGTATTTGCCTTAGGGAAGACCAAGGGAAATAAGGTAGCACCTTTTTCGGAAAAATACCGCAAGGTCATGGGGGGTTTAGGTGGTTACACTCAAGACCCTAGCTACTCCACGTGGGAACGTTTTCGGCAAGAGATTATTAAACGGTACATCGGTATCGAAGAGGAACGACGAGCCCTAGAAGAAATGGATAAAATTATCTATAAAGACAGAATCGATACATACCTTCTACTCCTCGAAAATCTCAACATTAAGGCTGATCTCACAGGAATAGCGTGGAGGGTTAAGGTTGAAAACAAACTTCCGCAGGATATCCTTCGTCGATTATCCCACTTCAAGTTCAACGATGATGATCACTGGATAGAGACCATGCGGGAAGTTGGAAGACAGGAAGAAGAACTTCTCGAACGTGGAAAACTATCGAAATCCATATCGACCCCGCACAACCCCGCACTAAAGCGCAAGCGAGAAGGGTTAGAAAAAGGTTTCAACACAAAGTTCGAGAAAAAGAATGATAACAAACCTCGGAAGGATAATACTTCCCGATGGAAATCTCCACGGACAACAACAACTGCGAAACGAAACGGTAATAATTCCAAGGATGAGCATACCGACTGGAAGAAAGCTCATGAAGGAATTGCCGAAGAGATGGGTGAAAAAAGAAAGAGGGAAAAACAATGCACTCGTTGCACCCTCGACAACCACACCTGGAGAAAATGTCGAAAGCCTATTGTAGTAGCAACTGCCTTCACCTACGGGAATAAGGGAAACCCTAAACCTTACCGGAAGCCACGCACTTCAACGCTGGCTGTGCACAACCCACCACCGTCGCGTTCAGAGCAAGTCCCTAAGATTGACCGAGTACATCGAGAAATGCCTACCCAAGTTTGGGAATTGTCCGATACAGAAATGACCTACAGGAATCACGTCGCAAATAGACAAAGTATCGCCTTTTCCTAAGTCTATAAGTCCTTATTGACCTCGCTTAGTGGACAGACTAGAGCGGATGTGACTGTGCCTTAAGAATGACAAGGTCACGGGTAAGTCGCGCCTTAGATCTTGTGAAGCAAGCAGGTACTATCTATTCTTAAGGCAAGCGGAAAGCGATTACAAAACCTTTTTACACGTGTTTATTTCCTCGGCATTCTCGGCACAAAGTCTTGGCGCTCGTACAAAAAATCTCGCTCCAGAACCTGGACTATCCACCCGCTCTGCAGGAACCGATGTTTACGGAATAGGGTACCGGTGTGGTTGCCTCCCGAAGAAGGACTTTTGTGTTGCCACCTTCCTAGGAAGGCGGGCTTTTCCCTCTGACTTGGACATTTTCCCTCAGTTCGGACCTGGTTTGCTAGGTAGATTAAGGGCAGCCTTGCCGCTCCACTACCTAGCTAGCCGTAGTAACCGGTACTCAATTATTGTTGCCTCCAAGGAGACTCAAACGCTTAACCCTGTGGTGGCAAGGGCGGCCAACCCATAGCTAATCCAACTAGACCGTAGCGAACGGTTCAGAAAAAGGGTCTAATGTTTATATATTATACCCCAGTCTCGCATTACGCTAAAATAGCAAAAACGCGTTTATACGACAACACTCGTTGCTAGGTATCAACAAATGGAAGTCGCTATAACAACCACGTTACACGAAAAGCTAAGCTTTCTCTTATATATGAAATTTATTTTTGCATTATTTGGCGTTGGGATTTGGCCCATTTAGTGGGCTTTATAATTTTGGGAACCCCTCGGCAGGGGGTAAAGACCGCTGGTAGTGGGCCGCCCAGAAGTATAAAACATTTTAAATTTTTTGTGACAGTTTGTCTGAGGAGACCTTAGTGGTCGAATCAACGCGGGCGTTGTCACAAATACCCACAACTACACGATATACAACATGTCAAAACTAGACAAGCGACTACTACAACTACGTCCTAAGCGAACGGATCGTCGGGCAGATCCTCCTATACGAGAGCCCGAACGCTATAACTGTCCGAAAGGACATGCGCACATCTATATCCTCGGCAAACGCTATCGAATCCCTGTCCTATTGGACTCTGGATCGAATATTTTTCTCATCAACGAACAGCTCGTTGAGGACTTAAACATCCCTTACCACTCGAGAACTGATGCAGTTCAAATCCAAGGCTTCACAGGGGAAACTATTTCTTCCGGCGGAACCAACTTTACGAAACCTCTTTTCCTAGAAATAGGAAGCAACAAACACCTTTCTCTGGTTTCCTGCAAAATAGCTCCTGCAGGAAAATATGGTATGATTATACCCTTCCGATGGTGGCATCAGGAACACCCTATTACCAATATCGCAAATCCAGAAAATTGGTCCTTCAACGACAATGAATGCCGATGGCACTTACTTCCTGAAGATGAAGGAATCTCGGTAGAATGGGACGAAGATGTTCTAAATGACCCTAATGCAGTGGTCATTGGTCGAATAGAAAAGGTTGATGACGAAAAGATTACGATCATTGACCGGCTACCTGAAAGGTATCACGACTACCTCGACCTATTCCATCCCTCTACGGCTGAGAAACTAGCTCCTCGCCGTACCTTCGACCACGCCATCGACCTTAAACCTGATACCCAACCACCATGGGGTCTAATATACCCTATGTCTCAGAAACAACTAGAAGCGCTATGCAAATACCTTGATGATATGCTCAAACAAGGAAACATTTCCCCGAGTAAATCACAGGCTGGCGCCCCAATCCTTTTCTTTTCCAAACCTGATGGTCGCCTAAGACTTGTTGTCGATTATCGCGGACTTAACAAAGTTACGATTCACAACAAATATCCTATCCCCCTGATGACGGAATTAAGAGATCAAGTCCATGATGCTCAAATCTTTACGAAGTTAGACCTGAAGGATGGTTTCCATCTAATCAGGGTTCGTAAAGGAGATGAATGGTAAACTGCTTTTCGAACCCGGTATGGACATGATCAATACCCAGTCATGCCTTTTGGGTTAGTTAATGCACCAGCCACCTTGCAAACCATGATGAACGAGATTCTACGAGAGTTTCTCGACCAAGGAGTTGTCGTATATATCGACGACATTCTTATTTACTCTAAAACAATTGAGGAACATATTATACTCGTCAGAAAGGTTCTGCAAAAGCTGCGTGAATACCGAATGGCGATCTCCTTGGAAAAAAGCGTGTTTCATGTTAAAAAAGTGGATTTTTTGGGTTAGGTTGTGGCAACAGATGGTGTAATGATGAACGAAAAGAAGGTGGAATCGGTTAAGGCTTGGCGAGCTCCAGCCTCAGTTAAGGACGTTCAGATTTTTATCGGGTTTGCGAACTTCTACCGGCGATTCATTAAGAACTTCTCGGCTATCTGCGCCCCGATAACCAATCTGTTAAAAGCAGACCCCAAGAAATTCTTTTGGGGAAAACAACAACAAGAGCCATTTGACGACCTCAAACGACGCTTTATATCAGCACCAATCCTATGTCATTTCTATCCAGAACTTGACACAGTTGTGGAAACAGATGCCAGCGATTATGCACTAGGATGTATCTTGTCCCAGTTTCATGGAAAAAGGCTACATCCTGTCGCCTTCCATTCCCGAAAGGTTAGCCCAGCTGAGCGAAACTATGACATCCATGACAAGGAATTATTGGCTATTCTCGTTGCCTTCATGGAATGGAAACATTACTTGGAAGGAACGGAGAAACCAATAACGGTCTATACTGATCATCAGAACCAACAATATTTCCTTACAACAAAAGCCTGGACGCACAGACAGATTCGATGGGCACAGAAATTGTGCTGTTTCAATTTCAAAATCATCTACTGACCAGGCATAAAAGGAGGCAAGCCCGACGCTTTAAGCAGGTGGCCGGAGTACCGCCCTGAAGAGGGAGCTACGCATCGCGAGCAACAAATTTTGAAACCTGAGCGCTTCGGGAAATTTCAAATTGCCGTCGTGTGGGGGACACACTCTGAACAGCTCCAACAGGAATTGCCTCAACTGGAAATGGAAATGCGTATTCGGATTCAAAGGCTTGCCGAAAAAGCCCGAATCCCTACCAAAAGATCAAAGCTTGCAGCAGGACACGACCTCTACAGCATCGAAGATATACTTATCCCAGCCAACAGCCGAGTGCTAGTGAAAATCGGCTTAGCGGTTGCGGTACCCGAAGGAACCTACGGTCGCATAGCACCAAGAAGTGGCTTAGCAACCAAAGGTATCACGGTAGATGCGGGAGTTATTGATGCAGATTACAGAGGCGAAGTCAAAGTCCTACTCGCGAATCATGGAAAGTTAGATTACGAGGTTAAGATAGGCGAACGCATAGCGTAGCTGGTAGTGGAAAGAATCGATGATCAGGATTGGATGGAGGTTGATGGGTTGGATGAAACTGAGAGAGCGGGAAAGGGTTTCGGGAGCACTGGGACGGGGTTGGAGTTGAAAGAAACTCAACCAACGATATGCTTCCTTCAAGCAGATAGCAACCACGAATTCTACGATTCCTCCGATATTAACCAACACCCTATTCTACCCAAAGGGCAAGTGTGATTATCAAATACCATTATTGCCAAAGCAAATCTGAAAGGTTTTGAAGCGGACTTTTTGGTTAAAGTTCGCGAATTGGCAGAGGAAGATCTAGGTTGGATGCAACGAAAGGAAGAATTGGAATCCTTGAAGGAAAAAGGAAAGGAATTGCCTAAGCAATGGTCGATATCCGATGACCTTCTCAACTACAAAGACCGATTGTTTATCCCCGCAAACGAAGACCTCCAAACACTTATCGCTAAGTGATGTCATGACTCCCACGTGGCAGGTCACTTCGGACAAGAAAAAACTCTAGAAATCATTACACGAGATTTCTACTGGAAGGGATTAACCGACTGGGTAAACGATTACGTTCGTTCCTGCACGGCCTGTCAACAAGCGAAAGCTCCACGACACGCACGATTTGGGTTACTTAATCCTCTACAAGTACCCTATGCTGCGTGGGCTTCAACTTCCGTAGACTTCATCACGCAGTTACCGAAATCAGCAGGATATACCCAGATCATAGTCGTAGTAGACCGCTTCACAAAAATGGCCCACTTTATCGGATTAGAAGAGAAAGCGACAGCAAGGGAGGTGGCAGAATTCATCCTTAAGGAAGTCTGGAAACTTCACGGTTTACCCTCGGAAATCATTTCAGAAATGGATGCGAAGTTTGCAGGAGAATTTTGGGAATCATTGTGCAAAAAACTTGGCATCAAACGAAAAATGTCGACGGCGTACCACCCTCAATCTGACGGACAATCGGAACGAGTCAACCAAGTGCTGGGAGGCTACCTCCGTATATTTGTCAACTACGATCAGGATGACTGGTACCATCGCGTACCTTTAGCCGAGTTCGCCTATAACAACTCGGTAACAAACGCACACAATATGACCCCTTTCTTCGCAAACTACGGCTATCATCCTCAAACTAAATGGCTGAAGGAACGTGAAGCACGAAACCCAGGAGCAAACCTTTACGCTCACTGGATGCAGGCGATACATCAACAAGCAAGACAATCTCTAGAAAGGACCAGGGAAGCCATGGGACGTTATTACAATCAGAAGGCTAAGCAACAACCTGACTTCAAAATAGGCGATATGGTTATGCTTAATGCCAAGAATATCCGCACTAAACGCCCATCCAAGAAATTAGCCCCTAAGCTATACGGCCCTTTCAAAATCCTGGAGGAACGAGGAGAGCTTGGGTATAAACTAGAATTATTGGAATGTTGGAAAATCCACCCGGTATTTCATGTATCGCTACTAGAGCCCTATCGAACATCTATTCGACAGGCCCGAGAAGAACCACCTATGGAACTCGAAGAGATCGATGGTGATCATGAATGGGAGGTGGAAAAAATCATTAAGAGTGAAATAATCTCTTATGATCGGAGAGCCCGTGGCAGGACCAGGATCTTCGAAGCAGTCCGCTACTTCGTGAAGTGGAGAGGGTGCTCGGAAGATGAGAACACCTGGGAACCACCTGAGCACTGAGAACGAGCACAGGAATTGGTAGAAGATTTTCATAGAGAAAATCCAGATATGTCAAGATTGGGCTAAGTAGTATTACATGGAAAGGTTTTCCTCTAGTGGCCAAGCAAACGCGAAAGGTTTTTCACCCTACCCTGTACAGTACTAAAAGGATTTAATGTTTATCATGTATTACTTCACATGTATTATTATATAAGGGATTTGAGGACAAAACCCTTATGAGGAGGGAGCTAATATTACCCTAGCGGGAATAGCTTACCTAATAATTAAGAGCAAGGTATATGGCTTCATAGGATGACCACATATCCGAACCCAAGCTCCCGGAGTTATGAGCTTCACAGAGGCATCTGGAAGACGACTCGGAATACTGAATGAGAGCACGTTTCAAGATAGGTTTAACGGATTGGAACGATGTTTAGAGATTTCTACTCCTCTCATTTTCTAGTTGCATATGCGATTAGCTGCAAAATGCTTTGATAGCTAGATATCGGGACTGATCACTCTGTATTCCATACTACTATTAGTATGTAGGCATTTGGGGCGCATATTCATTTATAGTCTATCATAACGAAAAGATCGAAGACTGGCTACTGGTGGAGTGGGGACACCCTCAGATTAAATAGCAGTTTGGGGGATTCTCTGAGTTGAGCTGGGCAAGTTCTCAGGGTCAAACAGTGTTCGCACTATGTTCTGACGAACTGAATTGTTAAGAAGATACTTCTTAACTAGAGAAGTTGAAGTAGTATAAATATTAGTATAAATAGTAGGCCTCTCCCCCGGTGGTGGAAGAATCTTCAAGCAACGGAGATGAGACCTTAACAATATCACAAGTTATCGAGTTATATTCTAACTCTTTGATATTTGTCTACTCTTTATTACTTTACCTTTATCAAACAATTACCAACGAGCCTTCCTGACTATTAATCCGTTGTCTCAAATATCCTTGGCCTAGTTAGCTCGGAATCCTACCGTGTTGGCTACCCCGTAACACCCAAATGGACCCGGTAGTGAGTTTCGCACGCTCCCTCAGGCCTGTCAAAGGCCGAATTAAATTAATCAAAACAAACCACGGCCCCGAAGACGTCGATGAAGTCGAACGTCAAATAAGAGTGTTGATTAGGGACACAGCCAAGAAGCTTCAGGCGACGAACGATCGTCTCCGTGCGGAACGGGCAGAGGATCCAATAGATGCAGAAGTCTGTGATGTTCAGAGTAAGTGTTGGCCCCCATTTACCTTATGCGATTCTACGACTAGTACTCACAGTTTTTCCAGTGGCCCAATACGATTGGGCCTCTCCGTACTCCCAAAGGCCGATCAGGATCCACATTATTCGACGAACAGGCGCAACCAAAGCCGGGCACCCCTTCTTGCACTACCCCTGGTATGACGAAGACGCGGGCGCAGGGATTGCGTGGGGAGTCTTAGCATCGCCGAACTTGCAATCCCTACTCGGCGTGCTCAAGCGACAACATGTGGAGGACCCCATCCAATATCCCCGATATCTCATCGGAGCAACTGGGCAAGGAGCCAGCGCGTTACGCCGGCGACCGTCGGACCCTCTCCCCCTCTCGGGGCTCATATTTTTATATACAGACGATGACATCCGGGTGTGGCTGCTCGCTAACCCTGGCAAAGATCCTCTTGATATGCTGGTACTGGAGTCACGCCAGGATCAGGGAGAGGGCCGAGACGAAACCCCGGCGCCAGCCTCCGGTGGACATCCATTTTTCGATCGTAAGGCCTGGGACCGGTGGGGGCAGTGAGATGACATCGGAGCCGGGGACGACAACGACGACGACGACGAGAGTCTCAACGACGGCAGCAGCAGCCAAGACGAAGACAATGTCGATCACAGTCACCACGACGATGATCGGGTGCCGCCGGGACAGGTTCACACTCCTGATCGCTGTGGTAGAGACATTATTCAAGGTGACGAAGTAAGTTTTCTTTTATTTTCATTCAACATCTTATCTAATCATATATCTAGGACGACGACAGGGACAGCGGTGAATCGGAGCGTGGGAACACCTCAGGGAGCGATTATTCTGCTTCGGAGATCCACCAGGCAGACGTACCGGGGATTCACGACACCGGGATTCAGACACTGGGCCATCTGAGAAGGAGCGGGCTACAGTCCTGAGGGCTATTGTTCAAAAGGATCCCTGCCTTGCAAAACTCTTGAAGACTCCCTAACAAGAGGCTGTTGCGCCCCGACCAGGATCGGGAGCTGTGGCGCGCAGGACTAGAGAGCATCGTGGCCCAGGGCGTGGGCACGACGGCACTGTAGACACACCTGCTGCCGAATCAGAACCACCAGAAGATCGCGATATTCATCGGGCCAAGTCCCCCACCCCTGCGCCTGAGACGTTTACTCGAGCAGAGTCTACCCCCCCTCCTCCGACCCCTTCTCACTCAGCCACCACTTCTCCTGCCCCTACGCCGTGCGTTCCTCATGATACCACAAACCCCGACCCACTCTAGCAAATTGCAGCACGGGGATCTCGGGATACCCGCCCCCCAAATGCGACGAATACGGCCCACGCGCCCTGCCCCGAACTACACAACAAACCTGATCCCCCAACGCACACTGCCCCCCGACGTGGGAGAGGCCGTCGAGGGCGTCACAGAATATGAACTTGAACATTCTTGCCACTTCGCGATTATTTTTTTCACGCCACCCCAAAAATTCTACACGCTTCCAAGACGTCCCGTATTCTCTTACCTTTTCGTGTCAGCTACACACTTCCTAGACGTCTCATATTCTTTACATTTTCGTGTTCCTATCCCCTGTATAATAGTCATCAATTCCTTGTACCCCCTTACTTTGGCGTCTGGTATTCGCTACTTTTAGAATCTCGTTGCCAGTTACTGTATTTGTGCACATCGCGTTAGTAGACATGATCCGCCTGCGTCAGATTATTCACAAGGTTGTATTCCTTGCATACAGATTTCAGGGTGCTGAGTGGTGCTGATTCGCTGTTCGGAGATGAGAGTAGATACTCCTAATCCTCTTTGGGCGTGGTGCGTGTTTTCCGTGCAACCTCGTCGTCAATCAATGCTGATTGCAGCTAGCTTTCGCCCAGCCGGCGACATTTGCGCCACCATCATTTCGCTTATTTTTTCCGACGCCCGACACCTGCGTGTGGGGTCCTATGGATTTCAGCTCCAAAGCCCAACTTGAACCTTCACGATCCCAAAGCCCCATTTCGTAGGGAAAATCTCGACCTTCGGACTCTGCGTTCCTTGTAGTTCTCCCGACGACAGTATGATGTGTCCTATGAATGTTACGATTGTCCGTGTAGCGGGCGCCGCCACGATGGCAATCATTCCAATACAGATCGTAGGCAATTCTTTCACTCTCATACCGAGTGATAGTCTGTGCATAGTTATGTCCGGT
>Ga0307513_10010394_pt1 | contig 11669 bp, 14 predicted proteins | sample 15_EM_MG_FD_202174 | JGI IMG/M metagenome (GOLD analysis project Ga0307513, IMG submission 202174) | Populus trichocarpa ectomycorrhiza microbial communities from riparian zone in the Pacific Northwest, United States - 15_EM | ecosystem: Host-associated > Plants > Roots > Unclassified | place... | reverse complement strand
ATAGAAGTCATGGATGATCGTTCATGGATGTATCGAGATTCACCCCAAGGATTGCGGAGGATGGATTATTGTAACGGGGTTCAGGGTTTTATTAATTTCGCAACATCTATTTCCAAAAATTTTACTGGAGGCGGTATTAGGTGTCCATGCAGGAAGTGTCAAAATAAAAAGTATCTGCATCCAGATGTTGTAACGATGCATCTTCTACACAAAGAGTTTATGGAGAATTACAAGTGTTGGTATGCACACGGAGAAGTATTTGTTGAGAATGAGAGAAAGGGTGATTGAGTCAACTTCTAGTGCTAGCAACGTGCATGAAGCGGCAAATGACAACACTAATCCTTACAGGAATATGGTTATGGATGCAATGAGAATGAATCAAGGTAATGTCAGTCAATGTCCAATTGTAGAAGAAGAACATAATGCAGATGCAGCTAGGTTTTTTGATTTGTTGAAAGATTCTGAAGAACCATTATGGGATGGCTGCACAAACCACAGTAAATTATCGACTGTAGCACAAGTGTTCACCATCAAGTCAGATCACGGGTTGAGTGAGGTCGGGTATGACAAGATTATTGAATGGGCGAGAAGCATTTTACCTGAAGGGAACAGGTTGAAAGAGAACTTCTATGTTGCGAAGTCCATGATGAAACCCCTCGGTTTAGGATACCAGAAAATTGACATGTGCCCAACTTCTGCATGTTATACTTCCTTGAAAATGCTGAGATGACCGAGTGCATGACATGCGGGCATTCCCGTTACAAACCCAGAACTGGTAAGGGAAAGACTAGTGGCATATAAAAACTTAGATACTTCCCAATCACATCTAGATTGCAGAGGTTATTCATGTCACCAAGGACTGCTGAACACATGACATGGCACCAATCACATGATGTGGTTGATGGAGTGATGGTGCATCCTTTTGACGGCAAAGCGTGGAAACACTTTAACAGTGTCCATCCTCACTTTTCAGCTGAATCAAGGAACGTGCGTCTTGGGTTGTGTATAGACGGATTCAACCCATTTGGGTCATTTGCTGCTCCTTATTCTTGTTGGCCGGTCATACTGACGGTTTATAACTTGCCACCGGGGATGTGTATGAGGCCGGAGTTCATGTTTTTATCTATGGTCATACCAGGTCCGAGCAGCCCGATCCGGAATATAGATGTTTGTCTTTGACCGTTGATTGATGAGTTGGCGCAGTTGTGGTCCTCCGGAGCTTTGACTTATGATATATCGAGGAAACAAAATTTCCTTATGAGGGCGGCTTTGATATGGATTATCAATGATTTTCCAGCTTATGGAATGCTTTCTGGTTGGAGCACGCATGGGAAACTAGCATGTCCATACTGCATGGAAAACAACAAGGCATTCATGCTAACAAACGGAGGTGAAGCTTCTTTTCTTTACTGTCACCGTCGTTTCTTGCCACATAATCACAGGTACAGAAATAACAGAAAAGATTTCTTTGTTGGCAGAGTTGAAAAGGATGTTGCACCCCTACGTCTTGCTGGTGAAGAATTGCATGATGTTGTATCAGAGTACGGTGACATTATATTTGGTCTCCAATCAGGTAAGCAGAAGTTTCCTAGTTTTAGTTTGACCCATAATTGGGTAAAGCGAAGTATCTTTTGAGAGCTTCTTTATTGGAAGACCAATTTTCTCCGCCATAACCTTGACGTCATGCACATTGAAAAGAACATATTTGAGAACATTTTCAACACCGTCATGGATGTGAAGGAGAAGACAAAGGACAACATTAAGGCTAGATTGGATGTAGCTTTGTTCTGTAACCGTAAAAATATGGAGTTGGTTTGTGATGAGTCACGGGTCGCAAAACCAAGAGCAAGCTTCGTGTTAGAGAAAAACACACAACTACTAGTCTACAAATGGCTTAAGAGTCTGCATTTTCCGGATGGACATGCCTCGAACATATCAAGGCTAGTTAATATGGAGGAATGCAGATTGTATGGAAAGAAGAGTCATGACTGCCACATGTTTATGCAAACACTCATCCCATTAGTTTTTCATGATTGGTTGTCAAAGGGGATATGGGATGTACTCACGAAGCTTAGTTATTTCTTTAGAGATATATGTTCCAGCAAGTTGAATGTTGATCATATTGAGAGGCTTGAAATGAATATCGTCGAAACACTATGCAAACTTGAGATGATATTCCCTCCATCATTTTTTGACTCAATGGAGCATCTCCTCATACATCTACCGTTCGAGGCAAAACTTGGAGGACCGGTCCAGTATAGATGGATGTACCCATTCGAATGGTTAGATATTACAGTTGCAATGTAATTCATATATAAAAGTATTTTCTTTGTTTTTCTTAATTGAAAATATTTGATTAATTTAATATATGCAGTTACTTGTTCAATCTCAAGAAAAGGTTAAGAACAAGGCACATGTTGAGGCTTCGATATGTGAGGCCTATATTGTTGAGGAGATCTTAATAGTTATCTCGTACTATTTCGAACCTCATCTGAAAACGAGAATCAATTGCGTTCCATGGCATGATGATGGCGGTGAAGTGCCTTCTAGTGAGAACTTGTCAATATTCTCCAATCTTGGACGACCCATACCTAAAAATGTCATAAGATGAAGATATTTGTCGAAAATAGAGTTCAAACAAGCACACAATTATGTTCTATTTAACTGTGATGAGCTGAGACCTTTTATTCAGTAAGTATATATATATATATGTGTAATACTAATTAAACTTTGTCAATAATATACTGTTAATAATTATATATTGTAATATCATACACTCATTATCACTTTCAGGCAACATCGACAATATTGTTGTCCAATAACTCACAGCTGACCGAATCCTAGATCTTTCAATTACGAGATGAACAATTTACCATGTGGTTCAGAACACATGTAAGTACTATCACGCACTCATTCTCACTTGTAAAATAATTGTATGCATGCTATTATGAGATTCTCGTTTACTGTTCATTGATATACATTACATACAAGGTTTATCAAATGGGAAGTAGTGCTGCTAAGTCATTGTCTTCACTAAGCCTAGGCCCTGAAAGAAAAGTTAAGTGCTACAACGGGTATTTTATCAATGGACATGTGTTCCATACTGAAGAATACGAGCATGAAAAAAAGATATACAACAACAGTGTTTGTGTTAAGGGATCAACTAGTAGTAAGTTAGAAGTTGACTACTATGGTAGATTAGAAGAGGTCGTCGAACTGCAATATCAAATCGAGCAGAATAGAGTGTTTTTATTCAAATGCTATTGGTATGACACGACTGACAGAGGAATTAGAGTTAATCTGCACTATGGTCTGGTCGAAATCAACTCAAAAGCTAGACTCCACAACATAAACGATGACTTTGTTTTCGTAAAGCAATGTTAACAAGTTTATTACACATACACCTTTTCTTTTAAAAAGGATCGATCAAGAGTGGATTGGTTGTCTGTTTTAAAAACGAAACTCATGGGTTGTGTCGAGCTTGTTCAGGATGAGAACGAAAACACAAATGTACAAAATAAAGTATTTCAAGTTAGTGAGTTGGTTAAACCATATCGAGTTGCTCCTTCGATACATCTGGAAGAAAATTCAAATTTTCATATTTTCGATGATAGTCTTGTTGATGTTGACGCAGAGGAGTTAAATGTTGTTTTGAGCTCTAGCGGACAAACAAGTGTCGATGAAGATGATGATATCCATATTGAAGATTGCGATAAAGGTGATGATTATTCAATTGACGATGAAGAAGAAAATTCTGACTAACTATCAGAATGAAACCTTGTGTAAAACATTTTTTTCATGTAATATACATTATTTTATAAGTTTGTCACACGTGTGCAGTGTCGCGGCGATTGTCGCACGTCACCCGCGCAACATCTGTTTGGCGATTTTCGTTCATTTGCTTGATTGGTTCTTTGAGAGTCGCCACCTAGTATTTGATTGAAGGCTACTATGAAACCTAAATATACTGGTCGTTGTCAAAAATTCAAGAATAAAGGACTGGTTGTGGCAAGAGAAGGTATTAACACCACTAACGCACCCTACCTGAGGTAAGCTGCTTTGCGATTTAATGTGATTTAAAAAAATTATATTAATCAAATTCTAAAGCTTTAATAAATTAGTTATTAAATCCCAGAATATATATAGAAACATATTCTTATATTTTCATAAAAAATACAACATGATTTTATTTGTCCTTCAGGAATTTAATCATATTTAAATTAAACACTTAATTCTTTTTATCTTTTTTATTTATATAATTCAATAACATAATTAAAAATACAAACACCCACACACACCACATTTTTTACTATGATCATCTCATACATCATTTTACATGTTCTACAATAACAAAATTCAATGTAAATCAAATACAATTCAAAAATTACAAAATAAACCCCAGGAATTGCTGGGAACGTCTTCTGGGATCCGCCGGAACAGTGGCGGCGAGTGGGTTCTCGCGCCGCCACAAGTACATCCGAGAAGACCAGGGGATCCGGAACAACCTCCTCCCTTCTGCCGTTCTCCGCCGGTTGTGACCTGCAAAAATACTCAAAAGGCAACAAGGTATTTGATTTTCATTTTCTTTCTTCTTTACGGCTCTGTTTTTTTCTTTTTTGGACCTGCTTCTCCCCCCTTACAGATCTGTTTTTCTATTCTGGTTTGGCTGTTCTTTCCTGCTTTAAACGGCAGATCTGGTGGTTGTGGAGTGGGCTGTAGGCGGTGGTCGCTGCGTTGATGGTCTTCGCTTCTGTTGGTGGCAGCGGTGGTTGGCCTTGCTGCTGTCGTCCGTGGGGGCTCTTGCGATTTTCTTGGCCGCGAGGGAGAGCGACGGCCAGAGGAGGGGCGCGGCCGGCTGGCTTTGGGGGCGAAAATCACAAAGCAGGGGAACGGTTTTGGGGAAGAAAAGCAGAGGAAGAGGAGGGCGGTGGCTGCTGTCTTGACCGCCGCTGGGGGGGCGAATGGAGGAGACCTGGCGATGGAGATGAGAGAGTGAGCCCCTCTTTCTTCTTTGACCGGCGGTGAGGCAAGCAGAGGCCTGCTGGTGATGGAGAGGGAAATGGTTGTGGTTGGCCAGAAGAGGGAGACCGTGGCTGAGGGGAGAAGGCTGGAGAGTGCGCGGCTGCTGTTCAAAAGCCCCCTTCAGCCAGGGGTTTCTCTGGTTTTGGTCCCAAGAGAGAGGAAGGGCGGCCCGCAGCTGTGTTTTTGGGGGGGGTTCTCCCCTTTTTCCGGGAAGAGGGAGCGCCCCCCCCCCCCCCCCCCGGAGATGGGAGGGGCGGCCTCAAGAAGAGAAAAGTCAGGGGTTCTTTGGTCTCAAAGGGAGGGGCCGGCGGCTTGCAGGAGGAGAAAGGGTTTAGCTTTCTAGGTTTTTTTTTTGCTGTAGGGTTTTTCTTTTTTTTCTCACAAAATTTCCTCCGCCTCCATGCGTGTAAATTTTTCTCTCCCCGTTTTTTTACTGTAGACTAGTATTTATTGGCAAAATGTTGCCATATTTTCAAACTAGTCCCTCAACTTTTCTTTTTCTTTTCTTTTCTTTTTTTTTTTGTAAATTTCAATTTTGATATTTTTTTGTATTTTTTTAAAACGATCAATATCAACGTCGACTCAATAAGAAAAATCAGTGATTGTAAAATTAACGCGTTAAAAGTTGAACGCGTTTCAAATGCCTTTTAAAATTTAAATTCTTCTGAGATGTCGTTGAAAATGCTAAAAATGATGCAAATATACCAAAAATGCAAATTTTAGGGTTTTCATTGTTTTTTGCCTTTTTTTTATTTTTTCTGAAAATTTATCAAAAACATGGGTCAAAAATTGGGTAGCAACAGCGATCGTCCACCTTCCAGGGAAAATGAAAATGTGTATTTCCGACAAAATATGAAGAGACAAGAAATTCTTGTGTCTCTTATTAGTGGAAAATTTGAATAAGAGTCGCCACCTAGTATTCTGATTACTAGGAATCCTAACTAGTCTCAGAGATCGGGTACAAAGACTGGTTGCGTAAAGGGAAGGTATTAGCACCCCAAATACGCCCTACCTAAGGTGGGCTGCATTGTTTTGTCTGATAAAATTTTAAAGTTTGGTTATGGTGTCTAATCATTGGTCTGTCTAAGGTTCAAAACAAGCCCTCCTCAATAAGGAGGTTCTTATCTTCATGCGGTAGAACCTAACCGTTCTATTGTCTAAAAAGAATTAAATATCCAGAATACGCATCACGTGTAATGTCATGCCCCGGATACTAAGAGACAAACAAAACAAAATTTTTGTTGTTTTTGAAATTTTGGTCAATGTTCTTTTGACTTTAATAAACTGGTTATTAAAGCCAAAATGCATGCTAAAACATTGTTTTTTAGTGTATGAAAAATACAATATAATTTTTTAGCTTTGAGACACTTGGTCGTATGCACAAAAACATTTTTTTTCTTTTTTTCAATTTTTTTTGTATTTTTGGAAGTCTTGACGAGAACTAGTATTTTAATATCGGAGAAGTACTTTTATGGTGTATTTATTTGGAATGGGCCAGCACGGCCCAACATACAACAATATGGGCCGCCAACGGCTCGACAAAAAATGGAACGGGCCAACACCGGCCTAAAACAAAATGGAACGGCACCGGCCCAAAATGCAAAATGGGCCAAGGCTAGCCCATTATATTATCATTGGCTGCAGAACGTGAATTATGTTCTGCATGCCAATGGAAGAAAAATTATGTATGGAGCAGAGAAGGAAAGAGACGTACCCGGCGAGAGGAGGTGTGGCTGTTGTCGTCAGCGGCGGCTCACGGCGGTGGAGACGGTGGTCGGTGATGCTCCTACTTCTTCTTCCTTACTGTATAAAGGCAAGAGCCTCTGTTTTTTTTTTCGTTTTCTTTTCTTCTGTTCTTTTCCCTATTCTCTATTCTATTCTCTCTTCTGTTATGTCTCTCTCTCGTCCCTCTCTTTTTTTTCTTTTGTTCTCGGTCTCCTCTTTTTTCTCTCTTCTGTTCTCGCTTCTTCTCTTATCTTCTATTCTTCTTCTTTTTTTGTCCTCTCTTATGTGTCTCCTTTCTCCCCTGTATTTAGAGGGGAGAAGGGAGACCTCCACCCCTGCCCAGTCAATGGCGCAGGGGTGTAGGGTGGACGGGGCAGCCACTGTTCAGCCGCCCCTCTACCACCCTAGGGACACCTCTCCTCCCCAAACTCTAACACGTGGAAAGCTGTGCAGGTGGAGGGTCCCTAGTCGGCGTCTTTTTGGGTCATCGGGGGAAGGGAAGGTGGTGAAAACAGGGGGAAGAAAAATCTTCTTCTTCCCCTGTTTCGCGCGTCCAGGGGAAGAAGAAAGGTTACAGTGCCGTTCAAAATGGCACTGTTTTGGTCTCTTTTTTTTTGTAAACAGTGCATGAAATGGCGCCGTTTTGGGCAAAACGCGCCGTTTCATTTAAAATGAAAACGACGCCAAACGTGTCAAAGTCCAAATCAGTCTTCAATTTGTGATTTGTTCAATAAAGTCCTCAATTGCAATTTTGATTTTAAAAATCAATTCAATTGCATCCCTGCCAAATTCAATAGTCGGCCCTGAAGTTGGCTGCCTTTTTCACTTTGGTCCTTAGTCTCGAATTAGTGCAATTTAAGCCTCAATTGAGCAATAAACTTCTAATTTCTTCAATTAGGCCCCTGATCCGTTTTAATTATAGCCCCTACATTTACGCGCCTTTTTCATTTTGGTCCTTGGTTTTGGATTTCTTCAATTAAGTCCCTAATTGGCCATCAAACTTCAATATTTATGCAATTAAGCCTCTGATTTGACCAAATTAACTCTCAAAAATTATATTTTGACCCCAGAACTTGAATTTCTTCCAATTAAAGCCCAAATTAACTCCAAAATCAATTTTTCTTGCAATAAAAACCTCCATAAATTCAATTAAACCTTTAATAAAATTTAATTGAGTCCATAAACATATGATTTTGGACTTTTCTTCCTCAAATTGAATTTTCTTTGTCAATAGGGCTCTCATCAGTCAACAAAATGCTATCAAATTTTAATTTTTGTATTTTTAAACCTCCTCAACCAATTTTTGACCATTTTCTGAGCATTCTAGCATCCTTTTTTAAATGTTATATTTTTTTGCTAATATTTTTTTATTTTTTTTATTTTTTTATATTTTTTTTGTGTGGGGACCCAAAAATGAGTTACAACAAAGTTTATGTATTGTTTAAACACTGTTGTTATTATTTTGTGCGATGGACAGTTTATCATTTAAGTGTTTGTAGGAAGGTAAATAGACAATACAAATATAATCTTACTTGTACACTGCACTATCACCGACGTCCATACCGATGGACTAAGATCCGTCAGCATTTCACAGAGAATTGAAAAATAATTACTGGAAATGCCACAATCACCAATGACCTTTCTAACATCCACAATCCGTCGGCATTTAACAGAGAGTTGAAAAATAATTACTGCAAATGCCACATTCACCGACGACCTTCCGACGTCCCACAATCCGTCGGCATTTCACAGAGAGTTGAAAAATAATTACTGCAAATACCACAATCACCGACGCATTGTCAGATGGATTTAACTCTGTCGGTATGTTGTCAGCGAGTCAATATTACCGACAAAATCACTGACGGAATGTGCGAATTCCAAAGGGCGATGCATTAAATGCATCTCTGACCGCGTCATTTTGCCGACAGAATTTCCGACGGACCACGAAAAATATGGAGGGTAATTAAAAATGATGGTGCAAAATTCAAAATTTACCGACGGAATAATTTAAAATAATATTAATTTTTATTTTCGTCGATGAAGCCATCGGGAAAACTGCGCTATAAATCCCAGAGACCGCCCTTTCAGTTCATTTTTTCTTCTCCTTCATTTCACAGTTTTGTTTTTTCCTTTTATTTCCTTCAAGATTTTTGTGTTTTTGGCTTCTAATTTTTAGTTCAATCTTCAGCAAATTAAAAGGTATGTACTTCCTCTTCTTCATTTCTTTAATATTTTAAATTTTTATTTGTTTTTTGTTTTAGCTATTGTTATTTTTGGTATGTTTTTTGTTTTGGTATATTTTTATAATGTAGATAAATTCTCGAAATAAACACATTATTAAGGTAAGCATACTTCATTCCTAAATTCTATATTTTTTTTAATTTATTGAATATATTTTATTGTTATATTGCCATAATAATTGAATAATTTGTTGAATTGTAATTGTTAATGTTGAATTTACCTTAGAATTAGTAATTGAATATGTTGGAATAATTAGTAATTTTATTCTATTATTGCATGATTTGTGTTTAATTATTTCCATTAATTTTAATTGTTAGTCTAAATTTTTTTTTGAATTTTTTGAATATATTTTATTGTTGTATTTCCATAATAATTGAATAATTTGTTGAATTGTAATTGTTAATGTTGAATTTACCTTAGAATTAGTAATTAAATATGTTGGAATAATTAGTAATTTTACTCTATTATTGCATGATTTGTGTTTAATTATTTCCATTCATTTTAATTGTTAGTCTAAATATTTTTTTTGAATTTTTTGAATATATTTTATTGTTGTGTTGCCATAATAATTGAATAATTTGTTGAATTGTAATTGTTAATGTTGAATTTACCTTGTAATTAGTGTGGATGTTATTTGTATAGATGTTATGTTATATACAATATTAGTATAGATAGGGTCAATTGGTTGTGACTATTGTCAATATTTGCAGGTTTGTGGATTTGGGTAGTCTCCAGTATAGGGGAGGTGCTAACGATTTTTTTTTTAACATTCGAATTTAATTATATAATTGTTCGTATAAAATTGTGTAGATGTGTAGAACAAAATCCACAGCTCGTCGCTCACGTATGGTCACAACTAGTTCTTCTACCAGCAAGGATGACATATCTTTAGGTGCCTCTCAAGAAGAGGCACCTGTTCCGTTAACCGATGGTGCCTCTTCCAGCGCGGTTTCACAGCGCAGAAGCGGCGTACCTTCACAGCTGAATCAATTCACCCGCAAGTACGAGGCACATTGGAAGGACGACCTTTCAATGTAAGTTTGTTAAGGTTTTAGTTTTTTTTAAAAAAAATTATAACATAATTTATGAACAACTAATCAATATTTCATTAATTTAATTTATATTCAGGTTCACAAACATTGAGGCCGCCTGAGTAATATCATCGGCGTTTAAATCATCGATGGAGATTCCATTATTTCAATGGAGTCAGGTATCCAAACATCCTGAATGGATACCTCAAATCAATGCATGGTTTGACAGATTTGAGGTTGGTGCTAATTTCTAATTTCCAGCTTATTTCTAATAAATTATTAATATAATTGTAAATAAATTATTATTTTTATTTAAAATTAATTATTTATATACAGGACAAATTCGACTGGGACAGTGCGCATAACACTGTTGTGAGGAGGATGTTTTTCCCGCGACAACTAGGTAACATCGAAAACAATACAAGATTTTTTTTAGAAAAAAATTTATGTTTCAAAATCTAATTTCTTGCTATGGAAGTAGGTTGCGTCATTTTTGGTATGAAGCACAAAAAAAGGCAAAAAAAAACCGTGAGAGATAGAGGTCTATAAGGCTGGAACGACATGGCGGTTTGGAGGGATTTCAAACCGATATACATCCTGAAAGATATATGGCGGCACTATCTTGAGCACGTGATGTCTGAGCAGTTCACACGATGCTCACAGTCCGGTGCTGGCAACCAGAATCGGCCAATTCATGGCTCGGTGACAACGCACACCGGCAACTCCGTTCTGTTTGCTGCACATGCAAAACGGATGGTAAGATTAATTTAAATGAAATATATCATTAAATTAATTTGTTGTTAATTATTTTTTTTCATTATAGGCTACGTTTCTTGGACATGAGCTGAGCCCGATGGAGCTGTTTGTTGAGACGCACGTGCGGAGTCAAGACCGCCAAAAGGGGGTACAACAGTTCGTTGACAACCGTGCTCAACACTTTGTGATATGTTTGTTCAACCATTTTATTTCATAAGTTATTATTTTTATTGAATTGAATATGATGATTACTTTTTTCATTTTCAGGAGACCTATAATAGCCGATTGAGGAAGAGATATGGGGACGATCCTTTGACCCATCCGGAATTCGATCTGGATTTGTGGATGGAGGTTGGATAGTCCGATGGACCCGATAAAAATCGGGTGTACGGGCTCTCCAACACTATGACCGAGAACTTGCGGGCAGCCCGTAGTGTCTCAACCGTTGGGAGCTCCTAATTAATATCGAGCACCCAATCTAAGGAGTTCGTGGCCTTGAAGCAACACATGGCTCAACTCACCGAAAAATACAACCACCTATCGACAGAGTATATAGAACTCAAAGCGAATCATGAAGAGCTTCGCCAAATAGTCATGAACATGGCATCACAGAGTGGAGATCCATGTGCGCCTCCTCCTTTTTTGCCGTATAACAACCAGCCTCCTCCTCCTCCTCCTCCAGCTCCACCATTATGTTAATTTGTAATGAATATTATTTAATTTTAATAGTTAATTTAATTTTTTTTTTAAACACATTCAGTTTGTAAAGAATATTATTTAACTTTATTTTTTTTTGTTTTTGATGTTTTATTTGCATAATTGGTTTTTTACTATTAATTTATATAATATTATGTATTCTAAATAATTTTTTAAAAACATATTGAAAAATAATCA
>Ga0307513_10010393_pt1 | contig 11670 bp, 18 predicted proteins | sample 15_EM_MG_FD_202174 | JGI IMG/M metagenome (GOLD analysis project Ga0307513, IMG submission 202174) | Populus trichocarpa ectomycorrhiza microbial communities from riparian zone in the Pacific Northwest, United States - 15_EM | ecosystem: Host-associated > Plants > Roots > Unclassified | place... | reverse complement strand
CAGTTGGAAATCTAAAAAATACATTATTGTGAAGTTTTCAAACTTCGAGTCCTGCTCCTGTATTCGAACAGAAGGATTCCAGAGAGGGGAGATGGGATTGAATAGGCTAGAAAATCCAACGGGAGGATGGTGGAACCGGCCTGGAAATTGGCAGTCGAGGTCAGCACCAGCAGTGGAGAAAAAGTAAACCAACCTACGGTACTGCAGTGGACGATGGTGCAATGGAGGACGGACGGGAGGGTGTCGGAGAGAAGACGGAACGGAGATTGAGCACGAGTGGTTCACCGTCCCGCGTAGCTGCAGGGAGGAGATCGCCGAAGAACGAACCGGCGGTCCCGAAGTAGTGCGCGGACGAAGAGAGTCGCCATAGGCGGAAGACAGCGGTGCCCCCCGCCACGAAAGACGCTCCGGCAAGTACGAGGGCGGCCACTCCTGCGGCTCGGGATGGCGAATCGGTTGGTGGACGCATGGTGAGGAGCGCGGTCGCGGTTGTTATCACAACTGCAGCCTGGCGGTGTTTCCCGAGTCGTTGACGGTTGGGTGGTTGGGAAGGGGACGAAGGAGAAGATGGGATGAGTTGCGATTGCAATAGCACGAAGAGTGCGGCCAGACACACCGTTACGCTAATACCGGCACCGTAGAGCATGGCGTTGGCTCGCCGTTCAGCGACAAGGCTGGCATCTTCGAATATGGAGTACCGGTGGCCATCCCTGGCGTGATTTGGACCGCCAAAGGCATTAATCTGTCGATACTGCGCGAATGGGTCGGTGTTCGCCGGGTCGAGGCACAGATGAAGGACGACGCAGCATATGAGTAGTACTATGATACCCACGAGCCGGCGGAAGAAGAGATTGGGTCGCACTTTAGCGCGAGGAGCCAGAACTTCACCCTGCATTTTCTTTCGGAGGCAGTCAAGACGGTATTTGGCTGGTTCACCAGTCAGAAAACAATGTCGAATTTGAGGTGAGTACTACTCACATATTCTGCTGAGCACACTTGCGATGATCCGAGTGCTGATGGTGCGTCTGGGGCCCGCTTCCTGAGCTACGCGGAGCAGTCGGTAAACAATGGGACCATCCTGAGTTGCCACGTACAGTCCATATCTTCGATCGTTTTCAAGAGGTTTTTACACTCCTCTTGCGTGAACTCGTTGGGAATAGGGTGGTCTTGATGCAACAACCAATCTGAAGTGGGTTTGGATCCACGTCTCGTCTGGTAAGGCGACAAAAATAAGCTCACCCGCGTGTGACCATGTCAATCCTTGAACGGCCTCCTCCTTCGCTCCTTGCGTCAGACTGGTGTGCGCAGGGTGTTTCTCTATGTACTGCCAATACTCCAGCTCTGCGCTTGCCTGCTTCCTCTCTGTTTCTTCGGGTGTCTCTTCGGGACTTGTGGGGATGACACCGTTGGCAGTTCCTTTAGGGTATACCGTAACGGAGCGAGATCCATGTGAGATCCATCGCAGGTTGGTGTGAGAGGTCGTGGGAGGGGTATTTGGGCCTGAAGGCTCGGACGTGACGCTGGCTGGGTCGGAATCGGCACAAATCCAAAGATCGGAAGCACCCTGGTTGGTAAAGCTTCGCAGCTGTGGCAGGGCAGTTGCAATCTCGGCTTTGACAAATTTGAGAACGCCTTCTTTCCTAAGGTCTAAATCGGTGACAAGGGTAAAAATATCGCTGCTCATTGGGAAGCTTGGAGTCATGGTTCGAGTATAATAATAGGTGTTGTCAAGAAGCTGGTGTCGAACCCAGCCGACCGTACGGTAGTCTTCCACGGGGGCCTCGCTCTTGATACCGAAGACTTCCCCTTCCGCCGTGGTAGGTGGCGTGGTATCTTGGCTATAGCGTCGAGCTCCACCAGTATACACAATGCTGAAATATGTGTGAGGTGGGTCATTTGGTGTAAGAATTGATTTATACCCATCGAGGTTGTTGAGAATTGCCGACTGGTCCAACGAACTAGACTGAAGAGTTTCATCACTGTACAACACGATGAGTAGGAGCAACGAGGGAGACTACACAGGACGTACTCGGCATCGTGGTGGTCACCTTGATCCATCCGTCGAAACGTATCCCCATGATGATCTTCAAGCTGCACTGGGACCGGTTGAAGAATGACAGGGGGTCTTCCAGCAGCATTGAAGACGGCCTCTGAGTCGGCCTCAGCCACAGTTGGGGATGCCGGGGTGATTTGCACGACCGGGGTATCGTCCTTGGCAAGCTCGGGTGCAGGAACCCTGGACTGTCGTCAGCACATAATATTAGCTGCATGTACTGGTCTACTCACGCTACGACGCTGGTTCCCTGGGCTGCCGCAGGTTGCACCACCGCGATCAACCGCTCGGGGCTTTCACACCTACGAAATAATGAGATGTTTAAAGCAGAAGGCTGATGATATTCTCACCTTTCCACCGATCCCTGTACACCGCCATTCTCACCCTGGGCTGGTTGGGGCTCAGGTATAGATGGAATGATCTCAAACGCCGACGCATTCATATCTACGCTGCTACTGAGAGCGGTATACGCAGTCTTCAACTCCGTAGAGGTTTGATTTTGAGGTTTGGTCGTCTCAGATCCGATTTGCGTTACCACCCCCTCCGTCTGCCCCTCCCCTTGAGGAACTGAAAATTGCATGGCGTCCTCCTGCTCATTGGTGAGGGCTGGAGAGGCTTCTTGCACCAATGCTTGGTGGGGCTGGGGATCTATGGGATCTACGTGCGCTTCCTTGGCGCCAAATTCGGTGAAGGACACCCCGAGCGGTTTGGGGAGGGTGGTGCTGTCGTCTCCGACTGGCAGCGACCCTGCGTGAGAAGAGCTATCAACAATTCCCGAAGGAGAATCCGAGGTATTTTGAGTCCGTTTTCTATCTGGCCTGAAAATAGAAATCTTCCTCTTTCTCTTGCTGGGTGTGCTTTTGATGCTGCTTCCTCCTGGAGAGGGAGGACGTTCCTCGTCGCTTTCTGTGCTGAGCGTCCCAGATGCCTTCTTGAGTACGGTGCCCATACGGTTACGGAGCGATTGCATGGTGTGTTTCTCGTTCTCTGCGCCCGGCGCGTCGTCGAAATCGAAATCGATGGGGGTGAAGGGGATGTGGGCTGAGGAGCAAAGGGAAATGCTGATAGCGGGTCGAGAATATAAGGCGATGGGACAGTTGAGGTGTTGAAATCTGGGTGTGATGGGTGTGAACATGCACTTGCCGCGTGTGCAGAGAACGTTAGCGGTTGGGCGGGACGCGCGTCATTTCACGAATCAAATACACATATATGTACATATATACATACATACGACGCGTAGCCAGCTTTCGCGCGCGCTTCAACGCGTCCAACATGCGTCCTCAGTGCACCCTATCTCAACTCCACCAGCGTTCTCCAGGCCCGCAGCGCATCGTAGCTCGAGGCTGGAGCCACATCCGCGCCTTCTCGACCGTGCGCAACTGGTCCCCACACAGCGCAGCCCGGCGCAAGGCAGCTGCCCTGCTCGTTCGTTCCCATCGCATCTCCCGGCTCTTGACGAGAACAGAACAAAGCCCAATAAAGTCAATTTACACTGCTTGATACAGAAATTCGAATCGGTCGATTCCATTTTCAATACACGGAGGACAAAGCAGGTATCCAAATAAGGTCGGCGGTCAGCGGGACGATCAAGCCCATATTTTGGGACTTGAGGGTTCCAAGGGACCTTGACGAATACGAGCACCATGCGCAGTCCCTTGCTGAAGACATCTTTAGTACTCGCCGTTTTGCTTTCAATCCTGAATTATGAATACCTGTTTCTTTCCTATTTTCTTGATCGGTCAATCTCGGCGCGTCCTTTATGCAGTGTTCAACAATCGATCCTGCGCAGAACTGCGCGGGAAATGACGTAGGGTAGTACCGATACCTCGGTACGCTTTATTTTCAACGTCGAAATTGACTTTGATATCATCACTAGGTTTTTTTTCACATGTCTTGGGGCGGAGTAGCACAATCAATTATCAATTTGTGGCCAACCTTCTGCAAAGATTGTCGCCTCCACAGCGATTCCAGGCCTTTCTGATCTTCGATGCTCTTCCTTGAGCAGCCATGGTGGCTCAAATTCAGTAACAGCCACCGCACAAAGGTCGATCGCAATTGAACGCACCCTTATTGAAAGGATAAAGAACGACTTGGCAGAGATCAAGGTCGAAATCAATACGATAATGGTGCCTCGGGTGGTGGCTTTCGTAGAGCGGCTACGGAGGCGCATAATATTGTTTCCCTCGTCGCGACGCCGCGTACACTACCGCACTTGGCATATCAGACGCTACAACGCGAACCGGAGGATCACAGTGCAGTCATCTTTTGGTACTTTCTCAAGCGGGGCATGAACTATGGCTCGATGAAGACCTTGTTCACTCACTATCTTCTGTGGGTACAGAAGGCGTCGGTATTGTTCAGCTTTATGACAAAATCGAAGGGCGACGAGGCAGACAGACTACTTACAGAGAAGATCGCCGCCGGGACTACACCCCGGGATAATGCGTCGGAGTCTGGTCCAGTGCCTGCGAACATCTACTAGGAAGTCAACGGTGGACAGATCGAAACGCTATTGCAGCTTCACCGCGCTGAACTCAACAAGAGTCGTGCGCAATCAACCACAGCCACCTTCGAGCACTCTTTTAGCTCGTCATAATATTCACCACATGAGATCGTATGCCCAACAATAATACGGCCGGGATTGGGTTGGAATAGCCAGCGAAAGCCCGGGCAAATCGGTTTTATCATGGTTATTGCTGCAAAGCCCCAGTCTATGATCCATTAGTTGCATCAAGCGAGCACACGCTTCAATGGTTATGCTGTGTCTTGGGGCTCTGGCAATTTTTGTGTCCGTTGGTGCACGCCAGGCGGGTTCCCTCCGCTGAATTATAAGGGGGAAACGGGCTGTGAACACATTTTCAATGTAATTGCTCGCCGGCAGTTGGTCAAGTATCCAATGCCATTGTGGTGAACAGTCGATGCCAAAAAAAAAGCCCCGATTTCGACTGGAGGCGGTGAAGGTCGTGTGTGACTTTCCCAGGAGCCTGTGGGGAGACGTACAGAGTCGGTCGAGGTGCTCCTGTCTGCATAGACTCACCTACACGTGGTGGCTCTTGGGCCAGTCTCATTTCTTAGAAAGAGCGATCGAATGTATGGCCGATACTCGAACCTACCTCAGCTCAGGGTCTGGAAGTGTCGAGCACTTTTCTCGCTGGGATTCAAAGGGCGTTGCTCGTAGGTCACATGGAGCGTCCAGGAGGGTGTCCAGAGAGCCCCAAGCATAGTAATTAATGGTCTGGATTTGAAGATGACGAGTGATGAGCCTTGCGTGTGAAAGCCCACAGGTCGTCGTTCTCCAAGCTTGCGCCCATCCTCTCCCGCTAGGATTTCGTCCGGAGACCAGAATCTTTGCGCGTCAGGCGCCGGATTTCATTCGCTATTCTCGACGTCGGCTTATAGGTCGTCAATCCTCTTCACTTCCTCCGCCACTGCCACCAATCGTCCCTCGATCTCTTCGATGCCACCCCCGATACGCAACGCGCGCCCGCGACACGATATCGGGCCATTTGCAGAACCAGACAACAAGAGAAAAACAAGCCACGTTAGCAGAGCTTGCAATACCTGCCGTAGAAAGTACGCCACCGTTAGCGCGCCCACTGCTGCTCTCTCAGGCTCAACCCAACGGGTTTCGTCCTTCTTTCTTCTTACAGGAAATCTAAGTGTAACGGTGTACGGCCCGTCTGCAAGACTTGCGAAGAAAGCGGCCATGAGGTATGCGGAGCGGTTGTGATCTCCCCACATTTTCTTGTGCTGATCCCGATCTCTAGTGCACTTGGACCTCGGAGGAAGATTCGAGGCGCCCAGCTACTAAACAATACGTAGAATCACTCAAGCACACAAACACGCTCCTCAGGGATCGCATCGCCATTCTCGAGGGGCTCTTGCAACGGTCTGGCATCCCATATGAGCAATTCTCCGCCCCCATATCTCTCAGTGCACCTACCTCTTCTGGTCCTTACATTGGCGTGCCAAGTCTAGGCGGCCCGTACGGCACTACCAGCGGCGGTCCTTCACCAACAGGTTCATCCACTGACCTACCGGGCGATTCGTCCATTCTACTTGCCCCAGATGACAATTCGGATGCAGAAAGTGTAGCGGAGGGCCTGAGCAATGCAGCGGCCAGGATAGTGGTCAGTTATTCAATCGAGCAGACTTCCTTACGTAGGTTCATTCGATTTTATTTAGCTCGACGAGTCTGGTCAAATTAATGTCGTCGGTCCTTCCTCCACGATCTTCCATGGAGCTGTCTCGAAATCGCCTATTACGAGGACGGTCCCCCTTCCTGACGCACCAAAACACCAGCTCCAAATAGAGGGCGGAAGTCAGCAACCCGAATCGATCCCCCATCACCAACGCACACCTTCTGGTGCATCTCAACCCGGTTCCAAACGACACTCACGCTCCCCTTCCTTCACTGGCGGACACGTCTCTCCTCCAGCATTTGGTCTTTCGTCCAGTGGTTATCCCTCGCCTGGAGCTCTCTCGCCTGGAGCTCTCTCGCCTGGAGTCTTCCGTCCACCCTCGCCCGGCTTGGAAGCCCACTCGCCAGCGAGTGACTATTCGGGCACAGTGAATCAAGATGTCGACGTCAGCAGCTACGACGCGTTTATGGGCGGAGGTGCAGCTGCAACCCCTCGCACCGTTCAGGAAGCAAAGCCAGGAGCCGATTCAGAGGAAGAGTATGATTGGGCGCAGTTCTTACCGCCCGTGCGACTCACTCGCGAGGAGCACGATACCCTCCTTGACGTCTTCTTCAAGTTCTTCTCCAGTTGGTGCTTCCGTACCGAACCGGAAGAGTTCCTGATCGACATGAGGAAGTACTTGACCGCCACGTACTCCGGCAACCAACGGGGGGATGCGAATGACTCGTCCCAGGATGCGCTGACTAGCCCAACTGTTGACCACCACGACGCACAATCGGATGTGCCTATCAAGGTCCACCAGGTCGCGCATTATACTCCAATGTTGCATAACTCCATCCTGGCGCTGGCGCTGGCGTATTCTGATAACCCGTACTTGAGTAGACTCAAGACGAGAGCGTTGTTTGTGGACCAGGCGAAGCGGTACCTCGAGGCTGAATGCGCCCGCCCAAGTTTGGCTTGCGTCCACGCACTTGCGTACTTAGCAAGCTACTACTCTGGACAGGGCGAACAAAACTTAGGCTTCTTATTCTTCGGAATGAGCGTCCGCATGAGCCAAGCTCGTATGATTCCCTTCACCCAGTCTTCGAGTTTCTAATTGCTGACACTCTTTCAGTCGGATTGGGGCTTGACTGCTCCAACTGGGTCCGATCGGGCCACATCAGCACGCTCGACGAACAAGACCGAGTGGCGACATTCTGGACGACCTACTGCCTCGATAAATGCTGGGCTTTCTACGTAGCGCGCGATCTCGGCGTTCCCAACCCACTCTACACGTCTTCTGCCTCCCAAGCTCCCGTCCTGAAATGTGAACCCGAAGCGAGCGTCGAGTCGTTCCATTCTGGTGGGTCGAACAAACCACCGGGCATGTCCATCCGTCTCCCGGATGTCGATACAACAGCCGATGAGCAGGTTTGGGAGTGGAGGGCGCCCACTAGTGGGAGAACAGGAAGTTTAATCGGTAAATCGAGCCAGGCTATGCCTTGCAACTTCACCTCGGTGTTCCAACAGACATGCAAGCTGATGTTACTGGCGACCAAGATCATGAACGTAACGTAAGTTTTTTGCTTTTGAGGTGCGATCGAGTTCTTGCTGAAAGTCGTGAGCAGATGGAATTTGCCGAGAGGTGCTGGGGACGAGGCGATTTCTTCGCTTGCGTAAGTTAGAGCCATTCAACAGGATCAAAGCTTGTGCTGACCTTATTTGAAGTGTCGAAGTTGATGGTTGGCTGGAAGACCTGCCCGACCAGATGCGCATCACCCGTCCAAAAACGTGCACAAGCTTGCCCCATGTCCTCGTGATCAACATGGCGCATCAGTGGCTCCAGATTCTTCTCCATCGTCCGTTCTACCGGCGTCTACCGGCCACTCACCCGTCCGTCAAGCGGTGCGATGCAGGCGCGGAGAAAATCCTTGCATACCTTACTGCCTGGCGTCGCCTATACAACCTCCGTTTCGTCCCCATCACCGCGGTGCAGATCGCGTTCGTTGCTGGGACGACTTGCTTGCTCAAGGCTGTCCAGAGCATCGGCGCGCCCGAGACGAGGAAGAAGGCGCTTGATGGTGTGAGGGAGTGTGTTCGGGCGTTGAACGAAATGGGGAGAACGTGGTCCAGCGCGGAGCAGAGCGCACAGACACTCAAGAAGCTTCTCAGAGAGCAGCTTACTGCACAGGAGTTTTCGCCGATGCCCTCGAGGTGAGTCTGCGGCGACGAATTTCCTAACAATGAAACAAGGTTACTGAGAGATCAATATAGAAATCCAACTCTGGAGGTTCAGCCACCAAGTGCTATTGCGTCTCGCCAACCTTCAATGGATGTCTTTATGCTCAACAACGAGGGTGCAAACAACCGTGCACTGTATGGAGAAGGCCTTTGGGCAGCCGAACCCGCCGAGATAAGCCTAATGGATACTCCTTTTGGTGGAAGCGGGGTCAGGAGCGAATCACCCAGCAGTCAGCACGGCTCCGATCACGGTCAAAACTTCTTCGGCTCCAACATTGGTTATGGCGGAATGAACGACGTCAATAGCAATTTCCAGTCTGGGGCGCAGTTAACGACCCTCCCCAGTATCCAACCGCTACAATTCCCGACACAATCGGGCTTGCATCAGCAGGTACTCCAACACCAGCACCACCAGGCCCACCAGGGAGTGTTCGGGAATGCGGGCACATTCCCTGAGTTCGAGTCGTTTATAGCGCCTTCGACGGGCCGCTTGCGTGGAGGGGAAGGCTTACAGGCGTATCCTGCTCCCGGGCCGTTTAGTCCATTCGGCGACACGAGTGGTCTGGGCGCGTTGGGTGTTGCGTCGAACCCTGGTCGTGTATCGCCCACGGCGGACTGGCCAGTCTACAGCGGCTTTGGGCAGCAGCCGTCTCAACAACAAACCGGATACTGGCCCTGATAGTCTACACAAGGATCCGCCTGATATGATTATCTCCTTTGTTTGATAAGGTATTTATTGTAAAACAGTCTCAATTCCTATGTTTTTGTTATTTAGTCTGTCTGTGCCGCCTTCTAGATCATGTGTCTTAATTGTTCAAATAATTATTCAGCGTCAGAATTTGAATGTATGATATGTACACTGAACAAAAAGCCAAGGAAATTGGCGGGGCTGCTTTTGCCGTTTGCCGTTGCAGTGACAAGAGATGTCCAAGTGGTGGAAATTTGATTGTTATTTATCAAGGCGGGATTGAGGAATGTATCTATCCTGCGCCGAAGGGACCTTTTTGGGGAGACTGGATGGATTGTCGTTACTGGTAGCCATCTTGCCGGCTGAAAAATATGTCCGACTCAACCGTTTATCCTCTCCCCTCCAGGCCACCGTTGGTAGAAAGGTAGTCACAAAGGCTGTCGCTTGGCCAGTCTATGAAAAACACATACAGCAACTCTCCCATTAAATGTCAACAATCCCATAGTCCCTGTGTTCAACGTGTGGTAATCCTCGGTTGGGTAGACGAGCTCTCTCCATCATGATTATCTCCAGTCAGTGAGAACTGCAGAAAAGCCACTTATTCTCACATTGTCTTGAGTAATATTGTTTTACATGAGAGCTCAACCCGACGGGCCCATCAAAGGGCTCGATGTGTGGTCAATGTGGACCTTTGTCTCTTTGTTAACTTCGCCAAATGACAACAGTCAACTGGCACAACCGAGGCTTCTGCGTTATGAATAAGCAAGAATGCGACTTTCAATGAACAAGCCCCAAAGATTGTGCCTGAAAGACAATTAAAGCCAACTTTGCGGCCTTTCATTTTGCCAGTGGTGACCGATGCCATCGCCGTACCTGGACAAGCAGTCGAAGAACATGGTGCTATCATTACTAAACGACGAGACAAAGCGTCGTATTGGCTCTCCCGTCCGCATATACACTTTTCCCCTCGTGTATGGGGAACCAGACACCAAACCCGTACAATACGATAATATCCTCTTGATCCGGTGGCCCGCACCGTCTACGTTCTTCGATGACCAACCCATCAACGGGTTGCGAGTTCTCTATGGGACCACTCATCTCTCTCTGGCTCCATGACTACGGTCAGCTCGATCGGTGTCACTTCCAGAATATCCGCTTGCTCTTCTAGCTGGAAAGAGAAGGTATGGGGCAGAATACACCCGGGTGACTCTAGCCGTCCACCTAAGATCTCCGTATCCAGCGTGATTCGAACAAGCATGGTGTGGTTCGCTGAACAAGCACGCCATGTCGTGTTATCGATACGTCCGCTCATATAAGAATGATCGGCAATCGGGGCATATCTCGGTTTAGCGCCACCCCCTGCGCCAACGAAGGCCGAAAAGTCTTCGAGTTCCACACTTACCGAATGCCTTCAATGTACAGGACCTCTGGACGCAAATCGCAAACACCCTCTGTTGTATCCTTGGCGGAGACGGATGGCGATCGTCATAAGGATGATGTGTATACCGATAAGAACGAACCAGTCATAGTCATGACCAAGGAAGAAATTAATAACACTGTCGATCGGACTACTAGTGTATGCCTCGAGAAGGGATCGCCACCTTGTCATCCTCATGTTATCAAAGATGGCGGCCTTACTGCCTGGGGTACGACGTTTGGAGCGTATGTCGATTGTGCTTGAAAGAGATTCCAGTCGCTGACGAACTCGTTTCGGCGTAGGTGGTGCATGTTGTTCTGCGCCTTCGGTTTGACAAACTCACATGGAGTGTACCAAGATTATTACGTACGAGTTCATCTTTCCAATTATTCTCCCTCCACGATTGGCTGGATAGGTTCCTTCCAAGTCTTCTTGGGTGCGTCTGGACCCCTGACCCTGTATCGATCAAAGCAACTCGTCCTGATATTATACTTTATCAGAGTTCGCCGTGGGTCTCATGGCGGGAATATTGTTCGACAAGGGGTATTTCTATCAGATGACTTTCGGATTTTCGTCATTGTTCCTCTTTTCGTTCGTTGGCAGCTTCCCGTTTATGACGAAATCTCATCTTTCTGTAAAAGGAACTTTATGTTATCATTCGCCCAACCGCAAAAGTTTTACCAGATTTTCCTCACCCAAGGCGTCGGCGTCGGCATTAGCCTCGGATTTCTCTTCCTTCCTTCTGTGTCTGTTATTTCTCATCACTTCGAACGAAAACGGGCGTTGGCGATGGGCATCGCTGCATCCGGGTCGTCTTGTGGGGGCATCGTCTTCCCACTCTTGATAAATAAAATGATCGAAAAATATGGATTCCCGTGGGCTACACGAATCGCGGCCTTTGTTTGCCTAGGTCTCATGTCTATTTCTCTTGCTTGTATGCGGACTCGTCCCCCACCACTGCGACCCCAAGTAGAAGGAGCAGAGCAACCTTCAGTACTAGCTATTCTAAAGGATACGCCATACGTCCTAGCAGTTCTTGCAGCCCTCGCTAATATGATGGGGATCTTTTTTCTGGGTAAGTCACTCCTATTAAACTATTAAATTCGTTTGTTAAGTTGTCTGTGTAGTTTTCTACCTTCAACTTTACGCG
>Ga0307513_10010392_pt1 | contig 11671 bp, 13 predicted proteins | sample 15_EM_MG_FD_202174 | JGI IMG/M metagenome (GOLD analysis project Ga0307513, IMG submission 202174) | Populus trichocarpa ectomycorrhiza microbial communities from riparian zone in the Pacific Northwest, United States - 15_EM | ecosystem: Host-associated > Plants > Roots > Unclassified | place... | reverse complement strand
CTCGAAGAGGGCCGCGCCTTCGATCCGGGCACTCCGTATTACGGCAAGGGCGTGCACGCCTCGGAGCTTCGACACGAGATGGCCGAACGCAAGTCGCTCGCGCCCGGGGCGCCCTCATGAGCCGCCCGCCGGGGCAGCGCGCGCCTGCACTGTGGCGTGTCCATTCGGCCCACTGAGGCAAGCCGCGTCGTCTTTGGGCACGGCGCGGGCCAGGCCGGCACACCGGGTCAGCGCAAGCGTCGGCACGTGACTTGCTGAAGCTCGGGAGCAAAACGCAATGCCAATCCAGGAGGGCAACGTGAGTCAATCAATCGCAGATCTCGAAGTCCGTGACTTAATGACGCGGAAGGCCGTTTCCGTTCGAGCCTATGATTCGCTCAGCCTAGCCGCCCAACTGATGTGGGATAACGATTGCGGGGTATTGCCCGTGCTCGACAACGAAGGCCGGCGCGTGCTGGGCGTGGTGACTGACCGTGATATCTGCATGGCGGCTTGGTCCCGCAATGTCCCGCTCAGTGAGCTCGCGGCGAATGAGGCAATGTCTCGCGATCTCGTGGCCTGTTCCGCGGACGACACCATCCAAACCGCAGAAAACACCATGCGCACGCGCCAAGTCCGACGCCTGCCGGTGCTCGACTCGGCATCGAACCTGATTGGCATTTTGTCGGTGACGGATATTGCGCGAGCAGCTAGCCAAAAATCTTTCGCGCGGGCGGGCTACGAGATCTCCCCGAAGCAAGTCATCGATACGCTCAGCCGTATCAGCGACGGCCCGCTCAAGTCGAATCACGACGGCGCCAACGTGAGGGAATGGTGATGCCGGAAGCACAAACCAAGCGGCGCGCCCGCCAAGACAAAGCTCAAGGCAAGGCCGCGAGCACCCAGGCTGGTGAATTCGTTCGCGAAGAGATTGAGCATGTCCGCGCCGGAAAGCATGGCGCCCGCTCGGCGAAGCAAGCCATCGCCATTGGTCTGTCGAAAGCACGCCGCGCGGGTGTGGCCTTGCCGCCGCCCAAAGCCGGCACGACCTCGGAGCGAACCCGAAAGTCGGCGCAGCGGGAGGTCGCTCGCGGCCGCACGCAGTCTTCACAGCCGCCCTCAGCGCGTCGCAGCCGCGCCACCAAACGGGCGCTGCAGCGTGAACCGCGTTCAGCTGCATCCGCGCTGGCACTGTCTCGGCAGGCGCGCGGCGCCGCGCGCAAGAAGAGCCCGGCCGCGCGCTCCCAGGCAGCGCGAAAAGCCGCCCGGACGAAGCAGCTCAAGCGCGCCCGAGCGTCCACCTAGCGCCTGACAGCTGAACACCGCCCCCTGATTTCGGCACGCAAAGAATGTCTGCCGAATCAGTAGGACAGTTTGTGCGTGGCTAGCAGATAGGCACTCTGAGCCGCGCTTGAGCGCGAATTAGCGTGCTTGCTGCCGCTCGGCCGGTGCTGTACGGGTGGGAGTTGGTCCGCCGTCGGCTGAGACCTTCCGCAACCCAATTCCCTTAGGTGTCCGGCGTGATCCTTTCTGATCGGTTTTTCTTTGGCTTGGTCGCATCTTGTGTGTTTGTGCCGGCGGCGGCGTGCAGCTCCGCTCCTGATTCATCGCCATTCGACTACCGAGGCAGCGCCGGCGGGACAGCCGCTGGCACTCACTCGGGCGGAGCTTCGGCAGCGGGCGGTGCTCAGGCCGGCGCGGGCAGTGCTGGGCTGGGCGGAGGGGTCGGCGGCGGTTCCGCACAGGCCGGGGCCGGCGGCAGTGGCGGTTCGGCCGGTCTAGCGGGCGCTAGCGGCGCAGGCGGCAGCGGCGGCAGCGGCGGCAGCGGCGGAGTGGGCGGAGCGAGCGGAGCGAGCGGAGCGAGTGGGAGCGGCGGCGTTGCCGGGAGCGGCGGGCTCAACGGCTCCACCTGCCCCGCAAGCGGCCTGGCCGGCGCAGGCCAGGTAAAGATCACCAACAATGGCGGCTCCTTTGCGCTGACCCGCGACGGCATCTCGTCCTACATCAAGGGCATCGCGGGCGGTTCGGACTTGCCTCTGGCGCAGAAGCTCGGCGTGAACTCGACGCGCACCTTTAGCAGCGCGGGTGCCGCCGCGATCCTGGACGACGCAAAGAGCCACTGCATGACCGTGCTCTTGGGCATCGAGCTCTCGCAGAACCCAGGCGACTACACGAATAACCAATTTAAGGACGGCAAAAAGGCTGAAGTTTCGGCGCTGCTGGCGAACATCAAGAACCACCCGGCGCTGCTGATGTGGGCACTGGGGAACGAGATCAACCTGGGCGCTGACACGCAGGCGGCCTGGTCATTCGTCGCAGAGCTGAGCGCCCTCATCCATCAGCAGGATCCGAATCACCCCGTGATCAGCGTGCTCGCTGGCGCCAACGTGACCGCGATCAATCACATCGTGCAGTGGGCCCCGAGCCTGGATGCGATTGGCGTCAACAGTTACGCAGGCGTCGTGGGTGTCAATTCGGCGGTCGCGGGGTCCAATTTCAAGGGGCCAATCGTGATCACCGAGTGGGGACCGACGGGCCATTGGGAATCGCCCAATACCAGCTGGGGGCGCCCGATCGAGGAGACCAGCGGCGCGAAGTCGCGCGTGTACAAGACGCGCTACGACAGCTTCGCTCACACCGGCCGCATCCTGGGCGATTACGTATTTTTGTGGGGGCAAAAGGTAGAACGCACGCCCACTTGGTACGGCATGTTCCTCGAAACCAACGCGGATCTTGGCTTGCAACGCGAGACGCTACCCACCGTCGACACCATGGCCGGCGCATGGTCGGGCGCGCTAGTTCCGAACCGAGCTCCGGACGTGACGGGCATCACGCTGGGCGGCAAGCAAGCCAGTAACAACATTGCCTTGAATGTCGGGCAAGCCGTGCAAGCACAACTAACCGTCAGCGAGCCCGACGGCGACGCGATGTCGTTCGTCTGGGAAGTGTTGGAAGATCCGTACCAACCCGACTTGAAGGGCGCTCCCGAGTCGCGCGAGCCGCGCGTCGGTACGCCACAAAAGGGAACCAGTTCAACGCTGAACCTGAACGCGCCGGGCAAGTCCGGTCAGTATCGGCTGTTCGGTTATGTGCTCGACGGCAAAGGCCACGCTGGCACCGCTAACATTCCCTTCAAGGTGAACTGATTCCGGCCGCGGCTCCGCGCAGCGTAACCACGGCACCGAGGGCCATGAGCAACGCGGCGTAGCCAAAGCCGAGCACTGGCTGCGCCGTCCACAGCGCGCCGACGATCACGCTCGATACCAGATCGCCGATGCCGTTCGTGGCACCGAGTAGCCCGAAAGCCAGACCGCGCTGCGCAGCGGGTGCAAGCTCGCCGGTGGCGGCCCCTTCCAGGGTGTCCTGAACGCCGTTCACGAAACCGGCCAGCGCAAATGAGCCAGCGAGCAGCGGCACACTGCCCAGCTGGAAGTGGAAATACGCCGCTAGCGAGAGCGGCACCGCAGCGGAAACCGAGTAGCCCCAGGCAAGCACGCGCCGATGGCCCAGCTTGTCCGCCAATACGCCCGCCGGATACGCGGCCGCCGCATACACGCAGTTGTGCAGCACGTACAACGCACCGCCGATGCCCGCCGCCTTTGCGGGTCCCCAGCTGGGGCTGAGCAACTGCGTCGCAGCCAAGATCAACATCGAGTGCGCAAAATCACCGGCGCCGAATAAGCCGACGCCCAGCAAATAGCGTCGAAACGCGGCGGGCATTTGGCCCAGCGCGCCACGAAAGGAACGCTCAGACTCGGTCGCCCTGGCACGCTCGCCGATGCACAGCGCGAATACGACCGCGGACAGAACCCCCGGGACAAGCGACCACCAGAGCAACGTGCGGGCCGTCTCAAGCACTCCACCCGAAGTAGTGAGCAGCACGACGGCCAGCGCGGGACCGAGGATCGCGCCCAACGTGTCGCCGAAGCGATGAAACCCAAACGCGCGTCCGCGCGCCTGCTTGGGGATCGCGTCGGTGAGCATGGCGTCGCGCAGCGGGCCACGTATGCCGCGTCCGAACCAGCCGAACAATTTACCGGCAAGGATCAGGGGCAGGCCCGTAGCCAGCGCAATCATGCCCGAGGCGAGGCCCGTGGCCAGGTAGCCAAACACGACGAACGGTTTTCGCCGGCCCACGCGATCGGACAACCATCCGGCGCCCAGCTTGACGAAACTCGACGTCGCGTCGGCAATGCCTTCGACCGCTCCCAGCGCTGCGGGCGGGAGGCCCAACGCGGCCATGAACGTGGGCAAGATCGTGCTCTGCGCCTCGTGGCCGAGATCCGAGAGGAAGCTCGTGCCGGCCATGCCCCACACCGTGCGATTCAGCCAAGGTGGCGGCTGGTCGGGGCTCTCTGGCTGGGCACCTGCCGAAATAGTGCTCATCGCCGGCCGACTTTAGCAGAAGCCCACAGCCTGGGCCTGACCCGAACCCCCGCTGGCGTAAATCCGCGTGCCTGGCGATGGCGCTGGATCCCCTCGAACAGGGGCCCTATCGTTTTCAGATTATGTTGAAGTTCAGCCAAGACGGTCCGACCGCCGACAAGCAGATGCGCGCGGTGATTTTCTATCTGACCACGTTCGGGTACATCGACGGCGACTTCGACGACTCGGAAAAACAATTCGTTCGCAACTACGTCAAGAAACTGATCGAGTCCCGGGTCCACGACGCGGTCGCGGAGAGCGAGCAGCAGCTGCGGGCGGAGCTGATTGCCAAGTTCACCGCGCATTTTCACGAGGTCTTCGAGGGCATCGACCGGCAGGTGAAAGAGCTGTTCACCGAGGCCGTGGCAGAGGGTGAAGCGCAGGACAATTTCGTACACGGCAAGCTCAAGCTGCGCTGCTTCGAGATCTTCAAGAGCTTCGACACGGGCAACCAAGAACAGCTCATGGACACCATCGACGAGCTGATTCACGCCGATGGCCAGGTACACCCCGCCGAGCTCAAGTTTCGGGCCGAGTTCGCCGCCCTGCTCGAAGAAGATTTGGGCGTTGAGTTGCTGGAAGACGACACGCAACGCCGCAGCAGCGCCGTCGCCCAGGACCAAAAGCTAGTCCCTCCGCTAGAGAATCACCCATTTTTCGAGCAATTCGAGCACCACTACACGACCGATCCCACTCGCTTGCGACAACAGATCGAGGCTGACAGGAAGCTCATCGATCAAGTGATCGCCCAGCTCGACAAGCAGCGCGCAGCGGGAGCCGGCAAGCTCACGGGTAAACGCACGGTGGCAGAGCTACGCGGCACTGAACCGTTCCTCGACGGGCACGTGAACGTGATCTCTCCCAAGCCAGGGCGCGAGTACGAGCTGATCGTGGTCGGTGATTTGCACGGCTGCTATAGCTGCCTCAAAGCCGTGCTCATGCAGTCGGACTTCTTCGCGAAGGTGAACCGCTTCGTGAGCGATCCGGAGCATACCCCCGAGCCCAAGTTGGTGTTGCTCGGGGACTACATCGATCGCGGGATGTTCAGCTATCAAGGCGTGCTGCGCTCGGCGATGCAGCTGTTCTTGCGCGCGCCCGAGCACGTGTATTTGCTGCGTGGCAACCACGAGTATTACATCGAGCATCAGGGCCGGGTGCTGGGCGCCGTGCGGCCGAGCGAGGCGATGAACACGCTCAAGCCGCACCTCTCTCAGGAGGTCTTCGCCCACTACATGAAGCTATTCGACGCGCTGCCCAACATGCTGTTCTTCGAGCGCATGCTGTTCGTGCATGGCGGCATCGCGCGGGATTTGCTGCTCAAAGAGAAATACAAGGATCTATCAAGCCTCAACGATTGGGACATCCGCTTTCAAATGATGTGGAGCGATCCCAGCTCCGCCGATGTCATTCCGGCGACGCTGCAGGAGCAATCTTCGCGATTTCCGTTCGGCAGGCTGCAGAGCCAAGCCTTCTTGCAGCGCATTGGCTGCCACACGCTGGTTCGCGGCCACGAAAAAGTCGACGAGGGCTTCCGGCGCGTCTACGACGACGCGAATCAGCTACTGATTACGCTGTTCTCGGCAGGTGGCAGCAACAACAAGGATCTGCCGCCCGAAAGCGGCTATCGCTCAGTGACGCCCATGGCCATGACCGTCAAATACAAGGACGGTCAGAGTCAGATCATTCCCTGGCAAATCGACTACGCCCGCTACAACTCGCCCGACACCAACAAGTTTTTCGAGTCACATCCGGAAATCGAACACCAACCGGGTTAGCGCGAAAGTTGCGCCAAGCGCGCCAGCAAGAAGCGCCGCTCGGCGGGCTGGCGCGTCAGCTCTAGGGCTCGCTGGTAGGAGGCGCGCGCCGCTTCGCTCAGCCCCAGTGTGCGCTCGAGATCGGCGCGCGCGGCGTGGGCTAAGTAGTAGCCGTCGAGGCCCGCCTGCGCTTGCGCTGCCTCCAGCGCCGCAAGCCCGGCCTGCGGACCGTCGCGCCGACTGAGCGCCGCGGCGCGATTCAGCTCCACGACCGGCGACGGGGCGATGCGGCGCAGAACGTCGTACAGCGCGACGATTTGCGCCCAATCCGTGGCGAGCTCGCTCGGCGCTTGGGCGTGGACGGCCGCGATGGCCGCCTGCAGCAGGTAGGGGCCAACACTGCGAGCGCCCAGCGCACGCTCGAGCAATGCCTGGGCCTCGGCGATCTGTCCCTGGTCCCAGCGCGAGCGATCTTGATCCTGGAGCAAGATCAAATCGCCGGCCGCGTCCACGCGCGTGGTGCGGCGCGACGCGTGCAACAACAGCAGCGCGAGCAAACCCAGGGCCTCGGGCACGTCGAGCAGTTGCACGATGAGCCGAGCCAGCCGGATGGCATCCGCGCACAGATCATCGCGGGTCAGGCTCGGGCCCTCGGTCGCGGCATAGCCCTCGTTGAAGATCAGATACACCACCGACAGCACACTCTCGAGCCGCACCGGCAGCTCGGCGCGACTCGGGACTTCGTACGGGATTGCCTCGTCCCGGATCTTGGCCTTGGCCCGCACGATGCGCTGCGCGATGGTCGGCGCGGGCACCAAGTAGGCGCGCGCGATCTCCTCGGTGGTGAGGCCGGCCACTTCACGCAAGGTGAGCGCAATGCGGGCATCCGGCGCGAGCGCGGGATGACAACAGCTAAAAATGAGCCGAAGCTCATCATCCTGAATGTGCTCGGGCAGGGTCGCCTCCGGGGTCACTGCCAGCAGCTCAGGTAAGGCGCCAGCCAGGCGCGCCTGGCGGCGCCAGCGAGAGATGGCCTTGAAGCGCCCCGTGGATACCAGCCAGGCATAGGCATTCGCCGGCACGCCCTCGCTCGGCCATTGCTCGGCCGCAGCGGCGAATGCCTCGTGCAAGGCCTCTTCGGCGGCCTCGAAGCCGCCCAGGAGACGGATCAGAGTCGCGAGCACGCGCCGCACCTCGTTGCGGTAAGCCGCATCCAATGCGGAGTGCGCGTGCGCTGTGCTCATAGATTCGGGCGAGGTTTGCTAAAGTCGACGAACGGTCGCACTTCCACAAAACCTAGCCGAGCCAGCGGGAGCCCTGCGCCAATGCGCACCGCCTCGTTCAAGTCACGCGCCTCAATCACCAGAAAACCGGCCAGCATCTCTTTGGTCTCCATGAACGGACCGTCGGTTGCCGACATCTTCCCGTCACGCACCTGCACCGTCACGGTCTGGTCCGGCAACTGCAGGGCTCCGTCGCTGACTAGCTGGCCGCTGGCGCGCAGCTCTTCAAGATAGGCGGCCCCTTCGCGCAAGGCCGCTTCGGCTTCGGGGCTTTGATTGAACACGTTTTGAGGGTCGAAATAGAGCAGGCAGGCGTAACGCATGTGGGTCTTCCTTTTCCTCGCAGCTGCGATGCCCGTTGTCGCTCGCCGCGCCTCAGTTTCGACATTTTATTTTGGCGCGCCTGAGATTGTCGCTGACGCACTCCGACCGGGGCGTGAAATTGCAGCGCTGCGGGTCTGTGGCGCGCGCCATCAGGTTGTTTCCGGCTGCCACTAACTTGAGCCGTAACCTACTGTATCCTGCATCTGGGTAAGATGAGCTCGCCTGGGCGCCACAGCGCTCGGTCGCGAGTCCCCGCGGAGGATCTAACGATGACGGCCCTATCCATTTCTCGTCCGATGTTGTCACTGACCTGCTGCATGGTGCTGGGTTGCAGCGGCGTCGGCGGAAGCAAGCCCAGCACCTTGGGTAGTGCAGGCTCGGGGGCAATCGCGGGCGCAAGCGGAGCCGACGCGGGCCCCCTCGTTCCCAGGGGCTCAGGTGGCAGCGCCGGCGGCGTCTTGCTCGACGTCGACGCCGGGATCCTCAACACGGGCGGCAGTAGCTCGGGCGGCGGCCCGCAGATCATCAGCTCGCTGCCACCGGGCTTTCAGCAAACGGACATCGGTGGCTTGCTGCTCGGCGCGTCGCTCGGCCCAGCAAGCACGGGCGGCGCAGCGGGCGCGACCGGCGCAGCAGGAGGCGCGAGCGGCGCAGGAGGCGCGAGCGGCGCGGCAGGCGCGAGCGGCGCGGGAGGTGGCAGCGAATTTCCTGGCCCCGGCGGTGCGTCGGGCGGCGGCGGTGCACCGAACAGCGCTGGTGCAGCGAACGGCGGCGGTGCGGGCGCTGCGAACGGCAACTGCGGCAACATCCTGCTCGGCGTCGTGCGTGACTTTCACAGCGCAGGCGAGCCGGGCGCCAACCCCGATTTCGAATCGCCCAGCTTTTGGGGCAACAACGTGACTCCAGCGCTAGTTTCCGCTGATCTCGGGCCCGATCAAAAGCCGAGCTACGCGTCGAAATGTGAGCTGGGCAAGGCGAGCGTAACGCTCGCCTGCCCTTACGGTGCCGAGACCACGACGCAGGCCAACTTCGAGCAATGGTACCGCGACACGCCAGCCGTAAACCAGCCGTTCGAGATCTCCCTGTACCTCGCGCCGCAGGCGGGCGGTCTATTCACGTTCCAAAGCTTGCACTACTTTCCGCTTGATAACGCCGGCTATGGAAACAAAGGCAAGGCAGACGACGGCCTCATGCACAACTTTGGGTTCACGACCGAGATCCACACCCAGTTTCAGTACTCGGGCGCCGAGACGTTCCAGTTCCAGGGAGACGACGACGTGTGGGTGTTCATCAACCACAAGCTGGCAGTCGATCTGGGCGGCCTGCACCCGCGCATGCTCGGCATGATCAGTTTGGACGACTCGGCAGTGTCGCTCGGCCTGCAAAAAGGCAACATCTACCCCTTGGACTTGTTCCACGCCGAACGGCATACGGATAAATCGACGTTCCGCATCGATACTAACCTGTCGTTCGTGAACTGCGGAACCGTGGAATCAGGGCCAAAATGAGGGACCTTTCGGGCTAACCCCAAGACAAGCCGCCGAGCCCCGCGTCCGCCCTTGAAACGGACGGACCTCGCTTGCTGCTAGGCTGCGCGGACCATGAACAGGACTCGCGCGATCTGGGCCGTAGGATTGTTGAGCGTCGCACTTTCAGGCTGCGACAACGCAGAAGAACAGGCAAAGCTCGCGCAAGCCAAGAGCGCAGCCTCAGCCAAAGCGGCTGCCGAAGAGCTTGAGTCTGACAAGAAGGCCGCAGCCGCGCGCGAGCAGCGCAACGCGGATGCGAAAGCGGAACCGGCACGCGCCGAGGCTCGCAGCGCAATTCGCAAGCTTCTGTCCGCCTCGGACATGAAGGCGATGGATCTGAAAGAGCGCCTAGGCAAGGCCAAGGGCAAGACGAAGTCGAGCGCGAGCGCGGCGTCCGCGGACTACGATACGCGCCGCACCGCGGCGGAGCGCGACCTGGAAGGGCTGAACACCGCCAGCGGCCCCGCCTGGGACACGCTGAAGGCCCAGACCGACAAGGATCTCGATCTTCTCAAGACCGCACTGGCCGCGTTCGAAAAAGCGCTCGGCCATTGAGCGATGCGCCGAACGTAGCCGCGGCGTCAGTTTTTTGACGAATGAAGCGCGTCAGGTTTTTTGACGAACATAGTGCGTCAGGTAGGGCAGCTCGGAAGCCGAATCGCCGCGCTTGGAAAAGCGCAATTGCCGGTTCGCGCCTTTGCCCCGGCGTAGATACTTCCCGGGCGTCGGTTCGAGACCGAGCGTCCGCGCGTGCTCGCCAATCAGCCGTAGCAAGCGGCCGACACGCGACAGCCCCGTCGTGATGCCGCGCTCCAGATAGGGGAGGCCCCCGCGTCGCCAGGTTTCGACTTGCTCGGGGTCCACGATTTCCAGTCGTACGAGCACGTCGAGCGGGGCCACGACGTTCCCCGCTTTCAGGATCTCGGCGACCACCTCCGAAACGAGCGGCATGAGCGGATCGAATTGAGTCTTTTGGAGAAGGGGCATGCCGACGGACCGAGGCTACGCACAGTTACAGTTTGCGTCACGCCCTTCAGATAACGGCCTGCCGGAGGCCGACGAAACAGCCGGAAACGAAGCAGCCAAAACAGCAACCCTGGCGGCTCCGGCGATTTCCGTCACGCGCGCTCAGCAAAAACGCGGGCCTTACAGCAGGGCAAGTCTTGCAACCGGCCGAAAGCCCCCGCATAATTTTAGGTCGGAACAATGACGGAAGCACCGAACAAGAAGCCGAGTCGCCGAGTCTTGCTCGCTGACGACAACGAGGCACTCCAAGTCGCCGTACGACGCGTTGCCGAAAGTCGCGGTCACCAGATTTTGCGTGCAACGACCGGCGCAACCGCCTTCACCGTGGCGCTGGAGGCACAGCCCGACGTCATCGTGCTCGATATGGCGTTCCCCGACGCAGACGGTCGCGACGTCCTGCGGAAGCTCAAGAACGATGCGCGGACCGCACACATTCCAGTGTTGGTCTGGTCCGGGCGATCGGGGCACGAGTCGGACAGTCGAATCTCACTCGACCTGGGCGCAGAAGACTACGTCGAAAAGTCCGATGCCCAACTGCTGCTCCGTAAGCTCGAGCGCGTGCTGCTGCGTCTCGACGAAGTGGGCGCCTACAAGCAAGCCTGAAAAACGCGCCCTCGAACACGCACAGTGAAGGTCTTCGCTGGTGGTTGAATTGTGGGCGCTAAAGAGCGACTCAATCGACGCGTGACGTCCCACCGCTGCACAAAAAGGCGAGCTGTTTGCGGCGAAGGCTCGATACTAGGCAACATGCAGTACCGATTGCCTCGCTGGCCGAGTAGCGCAAGCTCGATTTTGGCGGTGTCGTGCGGAGCGGTGCTGGGCTGTAGTGCTAATAGCGACGGCGGCGCAGCGAACATAGCCGGATCGCCGGGCGCTGTAGCCGGGGGCACGAGCGTGAACGGCGCAGGAGCCGGCGGACAGAGCACGGCCGGCACCAGTAGCGGCAGTAACGGCAGTAGCGGCAGCAGCACGGGCGGCACCAATAGCGGCAGCGGCGCCACCGGCAGCTCGAATGCGGCGGGCAACGCTGGAGCGAGCGCGGGCAACGGCAGCGCCGGCGCGAATCCCAACGGGGGCGCTGCGGGCAGCTTCGCGAACGGAGGAGCGAGCGCGGGCATGGCTGGGAGCAGTATGGCGGGCAGCGCGGGCAGCGCGGCGACCTGCACGCCGTGCGGCGCGAACGCCAAGTGCGAGCTCGCCACACACAGCTGCGTATGCAGCCCGGGCTACGTCTCGCAGAGCGGGAACTGCGTGGCGGCACCTGTCGGCGATCCGAGCACGCACACGCAAAGCGACGTGTGCTCGCATTGGAAAGACGGACACGTTGTCACCGAACTGAAGCCGCTGACCG
>Ga0307513_10010390_pt1 | contig 11672 bp, 11 predicted proteins | sample 15_EM_MG_FD_202174 | JGI IMG/M metagenome (GOLD analysis project Ga0307513, IMG submission 202174) | Populus trichocarpa ectomycorrhiza microbial communities from riparian zone in the Pacific Northwest, United States - 15_EM | ecosystem: Host-associated > Plants > Roots > Unclassified | place... | reverse complement strand
CTGTTCCCCTGATCCCCGTAGCTTGGCATCTGGGGTTACTGCTACGAAGCTGCAAAGAGTGGCGAATGGCTTTGCGTCAATACTGGTAGGAAAACTTTGGAAAGGTTTTGTTACATCCAGCCTAACAACCGGACACATTAGGCCATGCGTACAGCTTCACTATCCAATATCCCGCTGGATATGTCACCATCGGGTCCTCCTGGACGCGTGGACTTGTCATCCACGCCATCGGTTCGTGTCATCCTCTTGCAGACCGGTATCCCCACTCACAAGTATTCATGCACCTACAGCTGCTGTGGTGACATTTGCTGCGTTGGTCATGAGCCTAGTTCCTAATGTCTTCATCATGCTCCTTGGGGCTCTCACCTCGTGGTTTGCGGCCCTCCTCACGCTCATCGCCTTCTTCTGTGATATCGCGCTCTTTGCCTACTTCAGTGCGTTTACTACGCGCGTTGTTGTGATGGAGATTTTTGACGCCGTAAAAAATAGAGAACAAGATGAACGAGATCCCTGATGCTCAGCCCAGCACGAACCCTGGCCCTGCGTTCTGGATGACCTTCGTCGTGCGTACCCTAACCTCATTCCAAACCTTGTATACTTCATGTGTGATGTGACTGATGTGGTCGCTTGTTCCTACAGACATTCTTCATACTCTGCTTTGCGGGCTGCGCGGTGCTCTTCGGCCGCAAGAAGGAACGCCATCTCCGTGGGGATGACCACGTCGTGAACACCCGCAGGCCCTTCTACCACAAGTTCCGCCGTGGCGTTTACTAGACAACCGGTCTCACCAAACCAAAACCGTTTGGTGTGTCAGATCTGCCAACTACACCAGGAAATATATATATACCAGGTGTCAAGATGTTGTGAAGAACGGATATGTGAGGATATATGTTGATCCATTGGATTGCTCGCTATTTGGGTTTGTGAAGGTAGACTACAGTGTTAGATTCGACAAAGTGGAATGTATCATAAGTTGTAATCTGAAGGGCGTTGTAATGGGCGTAAATCTCATTATATTACCCAAAGGTCAAGGACTGTTGTTTTTCACAAGGATGGCTTGTTGCGTAATGTACATCACAACAGAGCAAATGCCTCAAAGATGACAGGTTAAACGGGAACTCGTTTCTCGAGTGAGTAAGGAGCCGAGAATCGGGGTGGTCCACTCATAAGGGTCACTGGAACGGACCACCAAGAGAAGGTATTGGCGATCCTTCTCTTCGAACCAGGAGAGTGGTCAGTCCTAAGTTCACTTCACAGCCCTTGTACCTTCAATCGGACTTTATTCCGTGACACAGAGTTTACACAGTCAACTCTACACTCTTGGCCTTTGCAATCTCTTTCTCGTACGGCTTCAAGGCGGGCACCACCCACTCCTTGACAAACTCATGCACTTGCTCCGGCGCACGCCCAATAAATGTCTTGGGATCCAGCAGGTCGTCCAAAATCCCCCATATCGGTTCAAAATACGCGTCCTTCCTGATCCTCTCGATGAGGTCGTTTTGCCCGCCCTCTTCCTTGACCACACGCGCTGCTTGGTGGGAGAGCACGCGGATGCGTTCGTGGGCTTCCTGTCGGTCACCAGTGGCGCTGGTGTCGGCACCGGAGGGCGGCTTTGTGACGAGCGCCATGATGATGTTCTCGGTTGCCATGAAGGGCAGCTCCTGGGCGATTCGTGAGGCGATGACCCTTGGGTAAACGACTAGGCCCTCGCAGATATTTTGAAGGGTGCTCAATACAATATCGGCTGTGAGGAAGGCTTCAGGGAGGGAGACCCGGCGGTTTGCACTGGACGAAAGCAAGGGCGAGGGTATTAGTTCAAGAAGGTGGACCGGATTCAGGTAATGTAGGACATACCTATCATCCAACGTCCTCTCAAACCACTGTACACTGCTAGTCATCAGCGCGTTTTGAGGCAGAACCATCAAATGCCTGGCAAGGCTGCACACCCTCTCGCATCGCATAGGGTTCCTCTTATACGCCATAGCACTACTCCCAATCTGGTCCTTCTCAAACGGCTCCTCGATTTCCTTCAGGTTTGCCAACAGTCTCAGATCGGTGGCCATTTTGTGCGCTGACGCGCCCAAACTAGCCAGAGGCTGAAGGACGTCTATATCAATTTTGCGGGAGTAGGTTTGGGATGAGATGGGGTATGTGTATGGGAACCCGCAGAGTTCGGTGACGCGCGCATCGAGGGCCTTGACTTTCTCGTGGTCCCCGTCGAAAAGTGTCAGGAAGGAGGCTTGGGTACCAGTTGTCCCTTTGACACCGCGGAACCCAAGGTCGTCACGAGCACGAGTGAGGTTGCGGAGGTCCCAAAGAAACTCTTGGAGCCAGAGGCAGGCGCGTTTGCCTACCGTGGTCAGTTGGGCGGGCTGGTAGTGAGTGAAACCTAGCGTCGGAAGTGATGCATGTGCAGTGGCGAAGGCAGTAAGACGTGATATCAAGATGCTAAGTTTCGGGAGAAGCAGGGAGAGCGCTTCTCGGATGAAAATCAGGTCGGCGTTACTAAACATGAAAATATTCGAGACTAATCTGAGGAGTAAGGTGGGTGTTACGTACTCTGTCACGTAGCAGGACGTGGCGCCTAGGCTGTGGGGGGGATCGAATGAGTTTTCTCCATGGTCGGAGTTTTGATAACAAGACACACTGGATGATTCCTGCAGCATCAGGTGCAACTGTCCCAAACACGTGTACATGGGCCATTACATCGTGTCGCCGCCTTTTCTCTTCCTCGGCCGCAGCTTTGAATTGTCCTTCATCGAGATGCTATGGATTAGGCATACCAGAGTAAGTTGACTATAAGAGAGACAGGATAGCGCTTGGTAATTGCACCAAATTAGATTCCATTTGTAAGATAGCCTCCTCAGAGATCGGAAGTCCCAACTCTTTTTCGGCGATCGCCAAGTTCAGCCAAAGCTTTCGCCATGTATGGAACCGGTTCTATAAGCAGGATCGTGAGTTGAACATACGGATGTGTACTCATTGGTTAGAAGAGTTGAACGTACCGCCCCGGAAAACAAGTGGGCCATTTCTTTGCTTGCATAGCGACTACAGGAGCGATCAGGGTGACATAGACAAGCCTTTCCTATCGTGCCTGCCTTGCGAGCGGTGTTTGGTACGTATCCATGGCGGAAGGCCGTCGGGTCGAAAGGTGTTCTTGTTTTGACTACCACCACGAAAACACGGGTGATATCGGCGTCTCAAAACGGGCCCCGTTCTAGAGTTTGGAGCAATACATGGGTATAAATGCGTAGATGAGAGTGTTCCGATTTCACTCCTTGAATGCCGAACTTAGGAAACATAGCATGACTCGGTCCGGATTATGTGTTGTGCGGTTTCTTGATGTATGTACACTAAACCATCTATATGCCACAGTCACACGGTGTAACAAAACCGGCACGGCGGGGCTTCTTTAGTGAATTATAAGTAGAAACAAGCTCATGCACAGAGTGCTACCGTGGGCAGCTCGCTGCCATAGAATACAGCAGTCCGTCGGCGCTGAGCGACACTACAATTAGAGTGGTATAATAGTAGCGTATGTGTATATCGAAATAATAAGACAATTAAATACAGGACCGCTCTTAGGCGAAATGATATCAGAACGTCTATAAGCACAGGGAAATTATCTAGTGTAATACGTCATAATACTAGTTACCATCTGCGATCGGCCTAAGGGCAGAACGAGTGGCTACAGGACGACGAGGTATGGGGTGGCACGGCCGAGTCTTGCTATGAGGTGTCGGTGAGGACGAATTGGATGACTTCCAGAAGCCAATTCTTGAGGGGTACTGTGGATAGCGGGTGGTTTGAGGTATTGTAACGCGTCGGCCCTGAGAGTAGGGAGGAGGCACGGTTCGGCATATATATAGCGTGCGTTGAGATTCCGCAGATGATTCCGTAATGTAGGTGTGTATCCATCCACATGAGGGGCATAGGCCTGTGTCGTATCTAGCTTTAGGAATGTCTGCGGGCATGCCAGTGCGGGAATAACGCGCTAATGGTTGAATCTGATGCACGATATAGTCCTTATCTTCGTTATTGAGGACCTGAGTGATCGTTCTTTATTGATAGGGCCGAGGTAAGTCCAGAGGATGCACGCATTTCGAAGTCTGGCTGTGGCGTGAGCGCTGCAGTTGAGAGGCGTATTATTGAGCGCTTCAACATGATACTCGTATCCACAAGTGGAACAGTGCCTGGTTGTTGCGCGTTCTTTGGCAAGCGGCTCCGGTACGAGGGCGTAGGCATGGGTATTGCCGGGGTTGGACCTGCGCAAGGGTCCGACGCTGCTTATCGTCGGAGGGAGACAAGTATTGGACGGGTTGAAATATTCAATGGCATTGTTGAGGATCTCCGGGGTAGTTAAGGCGAGTTCGCGAACGGCAAAAGAGGTGGTCTGAGCGGTCGTTGGTACCAAGCGACAGAAATGACGGAGATTGAGAGCCTGGGGTATCAGGTTTTGTGGGAAGTCGGCCATACACCCGTGAGGTGACAAAGTGGGCCCTTTCGAGGAGAAATATATCGGGGGACTTACGTACCATAGGATGAGGAGCGCAAACTTTAAGAATTTCCAAGTTGGCTTGATTGTGCGGCGGGGATAGGGATAGGGTTTGGGGTATGGATGGTCTTGATTGCTGGGGCCTGAGTGTGGATTGTCGGAGCTCCCATCGTGCTGGGGTTTTGTTGTATGCAGCCATGAGGGGAATGCGATACAGGAATTCGAATAAGAATGGAAAGACTGCCGATCGGACCGGCTGTGTGGTGGATTCGCGGTGTTCGCGCTGGGAATTTAAAAAGTATAATTGTGCGCTTTAGGTGTAGATTGAGCAGTGGGTGATATCCTTGTGCGGGGATATAATAGGATTGGAAGTGTTCCACTTCTACGAGACCCACAGTCAAATTATTCAGTGGCGAGGACGGAGCACCAGTTGAACGATTGGCATATCTGGCAGCGAGAGATGGGTCCTTACCACATGGACACATTCGACTGACCTTCTGAAAATATATGACGCGGGGGGGGGGTGGCTAGAGAGGAATCGTGAGCGTTTACTATCTTGAGGTGTTCAATTACATGTACATGCAGAGACGTGGTTGTGGAGTGCGGACGATGGTCATGGTCCATGAAGAGCAGATGAATCACCCGACGGTACTAAGGCAAAACCCGCAGAGATGGGTTCAAGTGCGACGCGAAGGACGATATAGCAAGGCTTGATCAAACAAAGACCCCGGAAACCGATATGTACTCGATTGCCCAATCATCGCGAGCGAAGCTCTCGCCTCTTCATATGTAAATCCTCGTTCATCGACGCCAACCATTCTCAATAACATTCTCTTTGCGACGAGACATTCAAGGGGCACTCTACCTTTCCTCAGAGGTAAGGTGCTAATCAGTTTGGTTCTAAACTTTAGGTATGAATCGAGATAGATACTGCAAGTACATGGTCCAGCCAAGCATGGAATGGTCTAGATACCCTCACTGTCTGCTCGACGCTTGCAAACCAATGGTGCGAATGCACAACTCCCGTAACGCCTTCTCGGCTGCCACAAGGTTCCCGTACACGGCGATGGGGTTTTCCATCTCTTGTATGTATCGCTCGACGGCGGAGGTGACCAAACCTTCTGCCACCTTCGAACAGAGCTTGATGGTTCCAATAAGGCTCTTTTCTCCCTCCTCCAAGAAACTCCTTACCCAAGGGTTGACTATCTCTTCCTTGTACCAGGTGTAGATGTCATCCATAGTGATATGGTAGGCTTGAGAATGAATCATCCACGGGTTGGGGGGACCGAATACGAACGGTGGGGTAACAAACACTGTGGTCGGTGCGCGAAGCATGAAACCTAGTTCGTTGGTGATTCGCTGTATGGCTACCTCAGTATCGTCTCCCAGGTCGGATTTGCCGCCTCTCGTCGTAGGAGTGCTGGGACCGAGCCATGGACGAGTGGTCCTCTCTTCTGTGGCACGGAAGACAGTCTCTGCCGTGTGCCGGGTGGCTGTCGTCTTGATAGTGTTACGGATCTGCTGGAAAGCAACCTTTCGGATATCGACGGACTGGGATTCAAGGTCGCCTAAAGAACATCAGTGCATTCATTTCATTTCATATGGGCCGGAAACGCGTACCAATAATCCCCTCGCGAAGTTTGGGCTGCAGTCGTGGATCCATGGCCCTGATTGCATCCAGAAGAGTATTGAATCGTTTGTCCTTTTCTCTATTGGCCTGCTCACGGATAATTGAAATGCAGTCAAACTTGACAGTATTCAAGGACGAATGGAGTTCTCTTTGGCTTAATCGCAGGAACTCTTCAGCATCTGCGATAGTCTTCAGGATCAGAACCGTGATACCCTATAGACTTCCCGTTCAGCACACCTAGTACAAGCAGAACATACCAGGACACTTACTCCTTCCTTCCTTATAGAGGCCCCTTGGGGGCCACGACCACCGTTCCTCCCCTTCGACTGGATGTCTCCAAGTCCCCAATCTTGCAATGTCTTCTCAACTACCGCTTCAACGAACTTGTGCGATGTCTGTGAGGCTATTATTGATGCCCGGTCGAGCCGTCGGCAGCTCTCATAGATCTGCATATGCTCCTCTCTATTCCAAGCATCTAAAACGGCTTGTAATTGCTCCCGAACTTGACCATAACTTCTTATCGCAGCGTCATAGTCGTCATTGCTTCGCCTTGCCTCCAGGAGCTTTCGTCTGCAGAGAACTATATGAACAAAGACCGGCTAAACAGAAGCAGGACACACTTTTGTATATTGATCACCTCTCGTAGTTGTCTGACGATGGCATCTGCCTCGCTAAGACGTGCGTTAATCCGAATGTTGTTGGTGGTCAGCCTTTGGATAACCTCGGGAAGACCACTGGCTCGAAATTCCGCTTGGAGTTTGTCCCTCCATATCTGGATGTCGAAACAATCATAGTTAGTGGGTGGGTCTCCCACCCCTAGAATTTTGGCGGCGCACTGGACGGCTACTCAGTGGAGGTCATTAAGGACAGCGACCCACGTACATGATGGCCCACACCACGTTTATCCCAGGTGTCCTGGAATGATGGTTTGGAGATCTCAGATTTGTTGAGCAAATCCACCGCGCTCAGACCCATAAGGGAGGAGCAAGGGATGACGCGATTGGTGTTCAAAACGTCTTTTGGCCAGAATGTCTTTGACACAGTCTTCATCTGCTTATCTATATTTTCCTGCGAGACTTGATCAAGGTGAGTGCAGACAACCACGTCTGCCCTCCTGTTGAGCCCGCTCGCGAGAAGGTTGGGGAGACGCTTCCAGTCATCACGGGGAAGGCCCTTGAAAGAGACAACCGGCATGATCGCGTTCGAGTCATATGCAACAAGTCGGATGAGGGATTCAAAAATGGACTGGGAAAGAAGGTCAAGTGCAGTCACTGGGCAAAGAGGGGAAGCTCACATCACGGAAACCTTGCCCGATACCCTGGTGGTTTATCAGACGAGCTCAAGAGGCATCCATACACCCATAGATACTTACGGGTAAGTCGATGAACTAAAGTAGGGTTCATCAACGACGAAAAACTGTCAAAGAATTCTTACGAACCTCGCAAATACCATCTATTTGGTGACCACGCAGTGAGCTGAACTCGATTGTGAGCAACGGCCAGTCTGCCTCGCTCATATCAAACTTGAGATCGAATCGTTGGCACAACCAGACGATGTCATTCAACTGGCTGAGCTAGAAGCAGGGTTCAGTCGAGAATGGAGCTGTATGACAGCGGTCAAAGCTGACCAAGTCCTTCACATTCTGCTCCCCCGATGCCATACGGGGCAATCTAAACTTGGGGTTCTCAAACTTCAACAAGTTATCGCGTGTAACAGGATGCAGGTCGATCCACTGGCTGTGCATCTTCCTGAGTAGGAATTCTTCTGCTGGAGGCTTGGACGGAGCGTTTGAACGTAGTGCTTCGAACATGTCCTCCGATGGCGGTTGGTAGGTCTGTATTTTCCGGCCATATTGATGAGTCTGAAGCTTCTCCAAGGCAGCGAGAAACGGTTCGGCTTGGAAATGTAGTTCTGGGATTGTCTGGCCCTCCACATGGCGAAGCCTGCACGGCCAAGCTGTCGAAGGGAGTTCTATAGCGATGTTCAGGATAGAATGAAGGAGTACAAGTACCATAGTCCCACCATCTGACGGGAGAATCGCTCGCCCTATGAGTGCGTTCAAGAAGAGCGACTTGCCGGAGTTGACCATTCCGAAGAACGCGATCGTGAAGCGTTCCTTCTTTGAGCGAACTATTGCTGCTCGTAGCGCCCTTTCCAACTCTTCCACTCTCCCCTCGAACTCTGGTCGCTCAGGATACTCGCCCAAGTATACACTCTGCCTCTTTAGTTGTTCTACTGTCCCACTCCATAAGAGCTCGAACAGCGAGATTTGCAAGGCGCCGAGATCTTGGAATTGTGGATTGTATCCGCAGACGCGGTCATCCACCCAAGCCTTGCCAATTCGTCGAGCCACTTGCTCGTGCCGAGTCGTTGTCTCGTGGTTGCGGTTGAGGATCGCGATTGGAGACAGGTTAACTCCACTACCCCCTTCTGATGAGACAGTGAAGGGGTGGACGTGAAAGGCGTGAAAGATGGAATCGAGGGCTTGCCTGATGTCTTGAGTATTTCCGGCATTATCCACATAGGAGGGACGACCAATGTGCTGCTGAGCAACTACATAGAGGCGCCATACACGCTTGAAGAGGCGTTCGATGTTCTGTTGGTGCATGAAAACCTTGCGGGCCGTATCCTTGATTACATCTGCGCGCTGCTCTGGCGGAAAGTTAGCCTTCAGGACGTCAAGTACAAAACCGAGAGCTCCGTTGGGCTTTTCGCTCCCAGGGGGATTTATCGTGGATTCATGGCTTGGGTCCTCGAGCAGTCGCCGCGTAGCGTCGAGCGCTATTGCAAGGTTTTTCATTGTTCCCTTTCCACCCTCTCTGTGGTATTGTAGACCATTGGCCAGGTAAGCATATGAAGTTGATCGCAGTCCTCATCACGTACCGTTCAATGAAGCGTGTGACGGGAGAGCGCGCATTAGACTCCATATCACTGACCACGGCATTTAGGAGGACGTTGTATATCATTATATCGGAATTTAGGCTCCTAATCTCCTCACAGAGTTTCTTCAATGCCTGTCGCTCCTCGTGTTCGAGTTTGAGCTCCGGCTCGAGCGCCTTGTTGATCGCATTTGTACGAGTCTGAGGATCTGTTCTAGGTGTAGCACTGAGGGATGGAAATAAATGCGTTGAACCTGTTCCTGAAACCATCCTATGGCATCGTTTACATCGGGAGCAGGGAGTGGGTGACCCCCTTTGTGATTGGCGGAGCACTCGGTGATGCGATTTTGGAATGATTTGATGATTGGGGCACCAAAACCGCTCGAAATAAATTCGAGATATGAGAAAGGACCACCTCTTAGGAGGGTACAAGAGGTGCATCCAACGTAGAGGCTGAAGGCGTGCCGAAATGCCATCTCCATCTCAGCCCGATACCGTGCAATTCCATGCTGGAGGTTCTCCAGCGCGCTGATAGTATCACTGATGGTTTGGGATGGGTGATTGTGCGCAGGTGTAAAGACAGTTTGCACAAGTGTAAATGATTTCCGTCTGTGCCGCATTTCGATGTTGACTTTAATTACTCCTTCCCCACCGACCCATTGAACAAGGAGGTCCCGAATACTTTTCAAGCACCGATTCAGCCACCGTAGGTTGATTGCTGCGACTCCGACCCAACTGGTTCGAGAGGGTGTCAGCGAGCGTAAATAAATGGAGGTATTTAGAGGAAGCGTACTCCTCGTTTGATTTCTTCGCTGCCTCCTCATTCACATCCGCTAACGTGGCACAAAGAGCCGCCTGCAGGCTTTTTGTCCCTCGGATTATCTCATGGAGTTCGTATAACAGAGCATCGAGAGCTCGCTGCTGGATTTTGTCCGAGGTAGTGATCTTCTCCACTAGGAGGATCATGGTGTTCGTTCCTTTGAACACAGCATCGACAAGGTCAAAGGTGTCGGCTATAGCTCCAAGGGGACGACCCTCCATGAGTGGGATAAGGTCGAGGTTGTAAACTGAAAAACTCGCCCTCAGATACTGTGATAGACTTGGTAAGAGGAAGCTCGGAAACCTACTAATTGGATCCTGGAGATATTCTCCGGTATGACCGCAGGCAGATCGAGTTCGCGGCTCAAGTTAGGTGAGGGTCTTGCAGGATGTAGCATCGGAGGCTCATCTCAGATGGGCACATGTACTGCTGAGCGGTCGTAATATTGACTGGACCGGGTACGTAAAAATGTCGATTCCGCGTGATGAAGATTGTTCTCAACCTCGAATACTGCCCATACGGCAACAATATGGATCTAAATAAATCGAGGACTATTGGCTCATCTCCTGTGAGGTATTTGTATGGAGTATCCACTGAGGCATTAGCCCCAAACCTCGAATGACTCCAAGACTCGTGTCGTGGTGCCCGCACGGCGCATTTTCTTCTAGCAACTGTGTCACTGCTCCGTCATACGCAGAGGAGCAGCATAATTGCCGACGTTCCGGGTCGGAGGATGGGGTTTTGGGTGAAGAAACAAACACCAGCCTCAGTCGACGAACCACAGGTTTGAAGAAGAGCGAAGGACGGGAAAGCGAACAATATGCTTACAAGCTTCAAATTTTCAAATTTGTGCAGTCACACGCGGGAGTTGCTTTGCGCACTGGTCCTCGGAATCTCAGTATACAACACTACACTGAGAAGAGTATATGTGGTGAATTTCACCACAAGTGAAAACACCACAAATAACACCACATGTTGTGGTGTTTTTGACGTGGTGAAAATCACCACAAGTTATGGTGTTTTTTACTAAGAAGTTGTGGTGAATTTCAATAAGAAAATTTACCTACTTGGGGTGTGTTCTTGAGCTGGTACTTGTGGTGATTTTCAACAATTTGTAGCAATTTATGTAGCGATATTTATAATGGATTCTACCACATAAAGCAGCTCAAATACCAGGCAATTATCACCACATTTATGTACATATTAAAAACATGACTGTGCGCAACGCAATGGCATCAGTACAGAAATATACTCTAGTAGGACATCCTGCACTCACCAGAACTTTTATGGCCTTGCAACATGAGCTGCGCCTGCCTGTTCTTGTCCCAAAACTGGCCTCCACGGTCCTTCGAGCAAGAGACAACCCACTGGCCATCATGCAAGACCGCAACAGAGAGCACATAATCCTTGTGGCCTGTGAACCAGCTGTTACGAGTAGTTACATATAGGTTACATTTAATTTTCATTTTTCCAGTATCATACGTGTCTGATATGTGGACGATTTGCCACCGATCGCGCACAGACCAATAGGGGCCTGACACATAAGCACGATGTGTCAAATGACTCACATCGCTACCGATCCTTTGTGATACACATGTGTATGACTCTTTTATTTGTATGGACAAACAGTTGTCCAATAGGTATATAAGGAGTCCAAGCTGAGGCGTTTCCCTCTCAGCTTTGACCTCCTTGTCAATCAAGACATTGAAGCTACACAGCCTATCCAGCCTTAAGCACCAGATATCTTTCGAAACCAGTAAGTCAAGCTCCCATACCCTTCCGGCTATGGTCCCTTTCCCCCCACATACCTTTGCCACCCTACCGATCTAGTGCTAGCCTTCAGGCTTG
>Ga0307513_10010389_pt1 | contig 11673 bp, 12 predicted proteins | sample 15_EM_MG_FD_202174 | JGI IMG/M metagenome (GOLD analysis project Ga0307513, IMG submission 202174) | Populus trichocarpa ectomycorrhiza microbial communities from riparian zone in the Pacific Northwest, United States - 15_EM | ecosystem: Host-associated > Plants > Roots > Unclassified | place... | reverse complement strand
TGGTGATGATGCGCAAGTGGGAGGTGATCCGCGCCTTCGAGCTGATCGAGCGCGAGAAGATCCAGTCGGTCGGCGGCGTGCCGACCATCGCCTGGCAGCTCATCGAGCATCCGGCGCGGGCCAACTACGACCTGTCGTCGCTGGAATCGGTGGCTTATGGCGGCGCACCCTCCGCCCCCGAGCTGGTGCGCAAGCTCAAGGAGGTCTTCCCGAAGTCCATGTCCGGCAACGGCTGGGGCATGACGGAGACCTGCGCGACGGTGACCAGCAATGGGGCCGAGGACTACATCAATCGCCCCGACAGCTGCGGCGCCGCCGTGCCGGTGTCCGAGCTGCAGATCCGCGATCCGGCCGACGGCGTGACGGTGCTGCCGCCAGGCGCGGTCGGCGAGCTCTGGGCCAACGGGCCGCAGGTGGTGAAGGGCTACTGGAACAAGCCCGAGGCCACGGCCCAGACCTTCGTCGACGGCTGGGTGCGCACCGGCGACCTCGCCAAGGTCGACGAGGAGGGCTTCTGCTTCATCATCGACCGGGCCAAGGACATGCTGATCCGGGGCGGCGAGAACATCTACTGCATCGAGGTCGAGAACGTCCTCTACGACCACCCCGCGGTGATGGACGCGGCCCTGGTCGGCATTCCGCATCGGACGCTGGGCGAGGAGCCCGGGGCGGTCGTCACCCTGAAGCCGGGCGCCCACGCCACCGAGGACGAATTGCGCGCCCACGTCGCCGAGCGGCTGGCGGCCTTCAAAGTGCCGGTGCAGATCAAGTTCTGGCACGAGGTCCTGCCGCGCAACCCGAACGGCAAGATCCTCAAGAACGAGCTGAAGAAGCTGTTCGAGGACGCGCCCGCCAGCGCCTGACGCGGGTGCCCAGGAAGCGCGCCGACCTGCTGCTCGTCGAGCGCGGCCTTTTCGAGAGCCGCGCCAAGGCCCGCGCCGCCATCGAGGCGGGCGGGGTGAGCGCCGACGGACGCGTGGTCACGAAGGCGTCGGAAGCGCTGGATGAGGCCGCCGAGGTCGTGGCGGTCGCCGCCCATCCCTGGGTCGGGCGCGGCGCGCTGAAACTGCTGCATGCGCTCGAGACCTGGCCGGTGGCGGTCGCAGGTCGCGTCGTGCTGGACGTCGGCGCCTCGACCGGCGGTTTCACCGAGGTCTGCCTGGCGAAGGGCGCCGCGCGTGTCTACGCGGTGGATGTCGGACGCGGGCAGCTCCACGCAAAGCTGGCCGGCGATCCCCGCGTCGCCAACCTCGAGGCGACCGACGCCCGCGACCTGACGCCGGGCCTGATCCCCGTCGCGCCCCGGCTGGTGGTCACGGACGTCAGCTTCATCGGCCTTGCGAAGGCGTTGCCGGCCGCGTTGGCGCTGGCGCAGGACGGCGCGGAGCTGATCGCGCTCGTGAAGCCGCAGTTCGAGGTGGGCCCGGAGCGGGTCGGCAAGGGCGGCGTGGTCAAGGACGAAGCGGCCCGCGCCGACGCCCTGGCGGCGGTCATCGGGTTCCTGGAAGGCGCCGGCTGGACGGTGCAGGCGACGATCGACAGCCCGATCGCTGGCGGCGACGGCAACCTGGAATATCTGCTGTGGGCCAAGAAAAAGCCGCCCGCGGCGACGCGGACGGCTCAGTCGTTGGCGACGCCCTAGAAGACCTAGTCGACGACCTGGTAGCGGCCGCTGTCGTCCATGCAGACCCGGACGAAGCGCATCTGGGTCCGGCCGTCCGGCATGTGGATCGGGCTTTCGGCGAGGGTGCAGCCGTCGGCGCCGCGGCGCTCCTCGACGACGCGGAGGCGCTCGCCGCCGCGCCCATAGGCGTAGTCGTCATCGCGATCGTAGCTGTTGCGCTCGATGCGCGCGGCGTAGTCGTCGCGGCCATATTCAGGGACGCCCGGAGGCGGGGCATAGCCGTAGTTGTTGTACGCCACCGGCGGCGGGGGCGGCGGAGGCGGGGCCGAGCGGTAGGGCGCGGGCGCGTAGCCCGGGGTGCAGGCCGCCGTGTTGCTGCCGACCGCGGCGCCGCCCAGCGCGCCCAGCGCGCCGCCGAGCACGGAACCGTCAGTGCGGTGACCGCGGGCGGCGATCTGCGAGCCCACCGTCGCGCCGATGCCGGCGCCCAGCAGAGCGCCGACGATGCCGCGGTTGTTGGCCTCGCGGCGGCAGCCGTCGTAGTAGGGGGCGCTGTAGCCGGACGAACCATAGGGCTGGGCCTGGGCGGCGACGCCCGTGCTCAGCGCCATGACGCCGGCTGCGGCGGCCAAGGCGACCCTGCCGAAGGTGGAAGGCTTGGACATGGATATCCCTCTCTCGAATTCTTTTGGCGCGCCTTCCGGCCGCCTTGAGTTCATTTCTCGGCCAGTGAAGCTGAACGAACGTTGAGCGACCCGTTCATCTTCGTTCATCCGACCCTTCCGAACCCTGCCAGGACGCGTTCCGCCCCATGAGATCCGCCCACCGACGACACCGGCCAGACGTAAGGCCGAAGCGCGACTCCGGGCCACCGGTCGAGGTCGTGATCCAGTCGGTCGGCGGCGAGGGCGACGGCGTGGCCCAAGGCCCCGTCTTCGCGCCCTACACCCTGCCGGGCGAGCGCGTCCTGGTGGCGGGCTCTGGCGATCGGCGGGAGCTGGTCGAGGTGCTGGCCCCAAGCTCCGAGCGCGTGGTTCCGCCTTGCCCGCACTTCGGCGCCTGCGGCGGGTGCGCCCTGCAGCACTGGGACCATGCGCCCTACCTCGCCTGGAAGGTCGAGCGGCTGCGCGGCACCCTGGCGCGTCAGCACATCGAGACCGAGATCCTCGCGCCCTTCGCCGCCGGCCCCGGGACCCGCCGGCGGCTCGCGCTGCATGCCCGACCCGGCAACCGCCAGGAGGCGCGGCTGGGCTACAAGGCGCGCAAGTCCTGGGACCTGGTGGACATCAACGTCTGCCCGATCGCCGACCCGACGCTGCAGGCGGCGCTCCCGGCGCTGAAGGCGCTCGCTGCGCCGCTGTTCGAGCATCCGAAGTCCGCGCCCACTCTGCACGTGACGCTCACCGCCACCGGCATCGACGTGGATATCTCCGGCGTCGAGAAGAAGTCCGGCGGACTTTCCGCTGACGCCCGCGTGCTGCTGGCTGAACGGGCCGCGGCGGGCGGGTTCGCGCGGGTCTCGCTGGACGGGGAGGCGGCCTACCTCGCGCGCCTGCCGCAGGTGAAGCTAGGTCCGGCCGTGGTCTCCCTGCCGCCCGGCGCCTTCCTGCAGGCGACGCCCCAGGCCGAGGCCGCGATGAGCGCCTTCATAGCCGAGGCCGCCGCTGGCGCGGCGCGTATCGCCGACCTCTTCTGCGGCGTCGGCACCTTCACCTTCGCGCTTGCGGCAGTGGCGCCCGTCCACGCCGCCGACGGAGACGCCGCCGCCGTCCAGGCGCTGATCTCCGCGCTCGCTGGCGCGCCTGGCCTACACGGGGTGACCGCCGAGGCCCGCGACCTCACGCGCCGACCGATGCTGGCCCAGGAGCTCAAGAAGACCGACGTCGCCGTCTTCGACCCGCCCCGCGCCGGGGCCGTCGAACAGACCGCCGAGCTCGCCCGCTCGACCGTCTCGTGTGTGATCGGCGTCTCCTGCGCGCCGGCGACCTTCGCCCGCGACGCGCGCGTCCTGATCGACGCCGGCTTCACCCTGGAGAGGGTGCTGCCCGTCGATCAGTTCCTCTGGTCGCCGCACATAGAATTGGTGGGCGTGTTCAGCCGCTGAAGCATCCCTATATGGCCAGCATGGTTCCTCTCTCCGTCCTCGATCTCTCGCCGATCCTCGAAGGCTCCGACGCCGGCCAGTCGATGCGCAACAGCCTCGATTTGGCCCGCCACGCCGAGCGGCTGGGATACCGGCGATTCTGGCTGGCCGAGCACCACAACATGCCGGGCGTGGCGAGCGCCGCCACCGCCGTGGTCATCGGCCATGTCGCCGCCGGCACCTCGACGATCCGCGTCGGCGCCGGCGGGGTCATGCTGCCCAACCATGCGCCGTTGGTGATCGCCGAGCAGTTCGGCACCCTGGCGTCTTTGTTCCCCGGCCGGATCGACCTGGGGGTCGGCCGCGCGCCGGGCACCGACCAGATCACCGCCCGGGCGCTTCGCCGCACCCTGGCCGGTGACGTCGACCGCTTTCCGCAGGACGTCGTCGAGCTGATGGCCTACTTCAAGCCCGCGGAGCCGGGCCAGATGGTGCGGGCGGTGCCCGGCGCCGGGCTCGAGGTGCCGGTGTGGATCCTGGGCTCGAGCCTGTTCGGCGCCCAGCTCGCCGCGGTGCTCGGGCTGCCCTACGCCTTCGCCTCGCATTTCGCGCCGGCGCAGATGGAGGAGGCGATCGCGCTCTATCGCCACCGGTTCGAACCGTCAGAACACCTGGCCGAGCCCTACGTCATGCTCGGACTGAACGTCGTGGCCGCCGAAACCGACGCGGACGCCAGGCGGCTCTTCACCTCGCTGCAGCAGGCCTTCCTGAACCTGCGCACGGGCCGTCCGAGCCCGCTGCCGCCACCGGTGGACGACATCGAGGCCCGCTTCGCCGCGGCAGGTATGGAAACGACCATGCAGGGCGCGCTGAAGACCGCCGTGGTTGGTGACCCGCAGGCCGTCCGCGCCGGCCTGGAAGACTTCGTGGCCAAGCACCGGCCCGACGAGATCATGGTCACGGCCCAGATCTACGACCATGCCGCGCGGGTGCGGTCCTTCGAGATCGCCGCCGAAGCGCGTGACCAACTGGCCGCCGCCGCCTGATCCCTACCTCCCCCACGAAGTGTTCAGTCCGGGGAGATCCGTGACAGGTGTTCGGAGACATCCGTGACAGGTGAGCATGATGGCTTCAGGCTCGCAGGTCGATGGCTGCGATGTTGGCGGTCTGAACAGGTGGCGGGAGGGGGGCTGCGCCCCGCAGAGAGCGGCCCTGCCGGTCAACCGAACAAATCGATCTGGCTCCCCGACTTTGCCGGGATGGCGAACTTCGTCAGGTCCATGTCGCCGAGCCGGCCGGTCAGGCCGTAGCGGGTCTTGGCCACCGAGAAACGACGCGACATCAGGGCGGCGATCGGGCCTTCGCCCTTCATCCGCTTGCCCCACTGGCTGTCGTAGTCCTTGCCGCCGCGCATCTGCCGGACCAGCGACATCACCCGGCTGGCACGGTCGGGATGGTCGGTGGCCAGCCATTCCTTGAAGAGGTCGGCGATCTCCATGGGCAGGCGCAGCGCCACATAGCCAGCGCCCCGCGCGCCGGCCTGCGCCGAACGTTCCAGCACCGCCTCCATCTCGTGGTCGTTGAGGCCTGGGATCGACGGCGCGAACATCACCAGCACCGGCACCCCGGCCTCTGAAAGCCGCTTCACCGCCTCGATGCGCTTCTCAGGGGTGGCGGCGCGGGGCTCCATCGAGCGGGCCAGCTTGCGGTCGAGGGACGTGATCGAGATCGCCACCCTGACCAGGTTCTTCTGCGCCATCGGCGCCAGCAGATCGAGGTCGCGCAGGATCAGCCCCGACTTGGTGATGATCGAGAACGGGTGGTTGAAGCGGCTCAACACCTCGATGACCTGCCGCGTCACCCGCAGCCGGCGTTCCTGCGGCTGATAGGGATCGGTGTTGCCGCCGATGTGGATGACCTCAGGCACATAGCGCGGCTTCGAAAGCTCCCGCTCCAGCAGTTCGGCGGCGTGCGGCTTGAAGAACAGCTTGGATTCGAAATCGAGGCCAGGGGAGAGCCCCATGTAGGCGTGCGCCGGCCGTGCGTAGCAGTAGATGCAGCCGTGCTCGCAGCCGCGATAGGGGTTGATCGATGCCGAAAAGCCCACGTCCGGGCTGTCGTTACGCGTGATGATCACCTTGGCCTTCTCGGGGCTCATGGTGGTGGTGAGCTGGACAGGTTCGACGTCGTCCGGCGTCCAGCCGTCGTCGAAGGCCTCGCGCGTCTGCGCCTCATAGCGCCCCGTCGCGTTGGTGCGCGCGCCGCGTCCGCGGATCTGCTGGGTGAAGGTGGTCACGGGGCGAGGATAGTGTTTCGTGGGGAACAAAACAAGAACCACATTGACGTGTCAGGCGAGCCAACGGCTTGTGCCCGCATGCTCACGGTGATCGTCGAGGCGGGAGATTCGACCGACCGGTTGCCGGCGCTGCTGGGTTGCCTGACCTCGGCTGCCGTGGATGGTCTGGTGCGCGAGGTGCTGATCGCCGGCGGCGGCCCGCCGGAACTGCTGGCGGTGCTGCGCGAGGAGACCGGGGCCGAGCTGGTGACCAGCATCGCCGGGGCCGCCGCCAATGCGAGATCCGATCAGATCCTGCTGCTGCCGGCGTCGATCCGGCTGAAGCCCACTTGGCTGGCCGCCTTGGGCGAGCACCTGCGAGCCGGGGGCGGTGAGGCGATCATCCCGGGCGTCGGCGGGTTCCTGCGCCGCGCGCCCTTCGGCGTGCTGGCGAAGCAGTCGCGGGTGCTAGCGCATCCCGATCTGAAGCGGCTGCGTCGAGACCTGGGCGGCCGCGCTACGCGACTGGCCTAGGTCGAGGCGGGCGTCGATGAACCGTGCTCCGCCGGCGATGGCGCTCAGGGTCGGCGAGTCCTGGCCCCACATCTTCCGATAGGTCCAGTAGCCCGCCATCACCTTCTCGACGTAGTTGCGCGTCTCGACCGAGGGCAGGCACTCGATGATCAACAGGCTGTCGGCCTCGTCCCCCAGCATCTGGGCGGTCTTGAGCAGGGTCCCGGGACCGCCGTTGTAGGCCGCCACCGTCTGCAGGATGTCGTAGCCCACCCCGCGCTCCATCAGCCAGGTGACGTAGTCCTGGCCGACCCGCAGGTTGAAGGCCGGGTTGAACAGCGGCGACATGTCGGCCTTGAGCTTGTCGTCGCCGGCGGCGCGGGCCGCGGCCTCGGGCATCAGCTGCATCAGGCCCGTGGCGCCGACCGGCGAGACCGCCATAGGGTTGAACCGGCTCTCCTGGCGCACGATTGCGTAGACCAGCGCCCTATCGATGGTGAAGCCCGACTTGGGCTCCAGCGCCGGCGTCGGGAAGTCGAGGTCGATGGCGTTCACCGTGCGGACGCCATCGGCGACCTGAGTCCCGAGCTCGACGCCGAGCGACATCCAGTGCTCGCGCTCTTCCGGCGAGCGAGCCAGGAGCAGGCCCGCCCGCAGCTCCTGGGCCGCGTCGCCGACCCGGCCGAGCTGAGCCAGGGCCGCGGCGCGATGGGCGCGGATGTCGGTCTGCATGAAGACGGCGACGTCGGAGGGCGGCTGGGCGAAAGAGACCTTGTACAGCTGGGACTGCGCCGGGGCCTGCGCGGCGCCAAGCGGCGCGCCGGCCAGCCCGAGCTGGCGCTGCGCGATCATGCCGTAGAAGGTGTGCGGCGTCTTGGCGGCGGCCTGCAGGAAGCCGGTCGCGGCGGCGCTGTTCCCCTGGGCCTGCGCCGAACGCGCCGCCCAGTAGCCGGCCGCCGAACGCAGCCAGGGATCGCACAGGGAGTCGTGGGCCAACTGGGCGAAATAGCCCTGCGCCTGATCGTAGGACTTCAGCCGATAGGCGGCCAGACCGGCGATCCAGGGTTCTCCGGCGGCCGGGGCGAGCTTCAGCGCGCGCTTGGCGTCGCCGGCGTAGAAGGCCTGACGCGCCGCGCGGCCGCGATCGGTCACGGCGGCCGGCGCATTGACGTCGTCGGCCAGGGCGACGGCGGGCGAGGGCAGGGACGCGGCTGCGCCCGGCGCCCGCTTGGACGCCAGCGCGAAGATGCGGTCGGCCACCGGCAGGTCACGGAAACGTGCGAGCCAACCGGCCAACTCGTCGAAGGCCGCCTTGTGCGCCGTGGGGTGCATCAGGGCGCGGAAGGAGAGGTAGCCCAGGAGCGACTTGTCCTGCACGTCGACCGACTGCATCTGGGCTTCGATGAAGTCGCCGCGGTCGGTGGCTTCGAAGGCGGCGGCATAGCGCTGGGCGTCGGTCGTCGAGAGGGCTTGAGGCGTCGCAGCCCCGCTAGCGGCAGCTATGGCGGCGAAGCAGGCGAGGGTCGAAACCCCCAGCTGCAGGCGCTTCATCAGCGTCATGCCGTCTTCCGCGAGCTCATCTTACGCGAGCTGGAACCGCGGCCCTTTTCCCAAAAACGAAGGGTGGACGGTAGGCAGGGTCGGCTTAACGAGCAAGCCTAAATGGCCGCGCTATGGTGAACGCAAAGGGCGCGGTGGATCGCCGCAGGCGAGCCCGGATGGCCCTGATTCAGGCCGGTCGATCCGGCCGATCGAGGCGTTCGGTCAGCGTCAGGAGGTCGGCCCAGGCGCGCTTCTTCGCCGCCGGCTGGCGCAGCAGGAAGGCCGGATGCAGGGTCGGCATGGCCGGCAGCTCGAGCTTACCGTCCGCCGAGCGCCACTCGTGCCAGCGTCCGCGCAGGGACAGGATGCCTTCGTCCTTCCGCAGCATCGCCTTGGCCGAGGCGCCGCCAACCAGCAGCAGCATGCTGGGCTGAACGAGCGCGATGGCCCGCTCGACGAAGGGTGCGCAGATCGCCTGTTCGGCCGGGGTGGGCGTGCGGTTGCCGGGCGGGCGCCAGAAGACGGTGTTGGTGATGAACGCCCGATCGGCCACGCCGGCGGCGCCCAGCATCTTGTCGAGCAGCCGCCCGGCGCGTCCTACGAAGGGCTGGCCGCGCTGATCCTCTTCCTGGCCCGGGCCTTCGCCGATCACCATGAGCGGGGCGTCGGCGACGCCGCGCCAGACCACCGCCTGGCTGGCCCCGCCCTCGAACTTCAGGGGACAGCCGTCGAAGCCCGAAATCGCCGCGACCAGGGCCTCGAGCGTCTCGGCCTGGTCGGCCAACGCCTGCGCCTGGGCCACGGCGGCGGAGATGTCGGGCTGATTCGCAGCAGGCCGGCCAACCGCGGCGACGGGCGCCGCCTTGCGCGCCGGTGGGGGCTGCGGCGGCGCGATCTTGCCCGCCGCTATCCGGTCGATCGGCGCGTCCAGCAGCATCGCGTCCACCCCCGCCTCGCTCCAGAAGGCGAGCAGGCTTTCAGCGAGCTGGGCGGCGGAGGGTTGGGCGGCGGGCATTGGGGAAAGTCTTGGCGGTCGGGACGGCGCTTGTCAGCCCCTGCGGGTCATTTCGGCTTCAGATCGGGTCGCGAGGCCAGGAACGCCGCCTTTTCCGCGGCGGTCAGGACCTTCGCCGGCTTCTGGCGGGAGACCCTGGGGGTCGGCTTGTCATAGGCGCTGGGCGGCGCGGGCTTCTTGAGATCGGAGAGGCTCTTGAGTGGGAATTTCGACATCGGTCAGGTCACCGTTTCTTGAAGCGTTTGGCGTCGGCGGCGAGCGATGCGCCCCAGTCCTTGTCGGGGCGATCGTCCTCGTCGGGCTGGAACGGCAGGGTCCCGGCGACGCCGCGGACGGCGAGCCAGAGCTGCTGGTTCCAGTGGGCCAGGGTGCGCAGCGGGCGGCGCTTGTCGTCGGTGACATCCCAGCCGGCCGCCTCGAAGGCGTCGACCTGCGCCTGGATGGGTTTGGTCTCGATCCCGTCCCAGTCGGCGGGGCGCGGCGTCGCCTCGGCCTCATCGGCGGTGAGCCCGAAGATCTTGGTGGAGCACTCGTCGAGTTCGGGATGCTCGGCGCGCGCCTCGGGCTCGGCGAACTCGCGTTTCATCACCGCCTTGAACTCGAGTTGGGCGACGCCGGGCAATTCGATGAGTCTGCGGAGCTTGCTGGCCATCCGCACGGCCTAGCGCGGATGGCCGGCAAAAGCATCGGTCGTTGTCGGAACGAGAGGGCCCCGTTCGTCCTTTGGGCCTGAAAAGGAGGATCCGATGCCGAAGATTTCCCCGTTCCTGTGGTTCGACAAGGAGGCCGAGCAGGCCGCGAACTTCTACGTCTCGGTGTTCCCGAACTCGAAGCTGGGCGAAATCCAGCGCTATCCCGAAGGCGCGCCTGGTCAGGCGGGGTCGGTGATGACCGTGGCCTTCGAGTTGAACGGCGAGCCCTTCACCGCGCTGAACGGCGGTCCGGTCTTCCAATTCAACGAGTCGGTTTCCTTCGTCATCGATTGCGCCGACCAGGCCGAGGTGGACTATTTCTGGGACAAGCTCGCCGCCGACGGCGGCAAGCCGGTCCAGTGCGGTTGGCTGAAGGACAAGTACGGCCTCTCCTGGCAGGTCGTGCCCGAGGCGCTCTACGAAACCACGGGCGGACCCGACGCGGCCGGCCGCCAGCGGGCCTTCGACGCCATGATGAACATGGTCAAGCTGGATGTCGCCCAGCTGAAGGCCGCCTACGCAGGCTGACCTCGCCGTACCAGCTCAGCGGCGGCGGATGAGGCCCAGAACGAACAGCAGGAGAACCGCGCCGCCGGTCGCGACCACCAAGGTCGCGATGAGGCCGTTGGCCGAGAAGCCCAGCGCCGAGGCGATGAAGCCGCCGATGAAGGCGCCCACCACGCCCACGACGAGGTTCACCAGGAGCCCGTGGTTGCGCTTCATCACCTTCTCGGCGATCCAGCCGGCCGCGATGCCGATGACGATCATGCCGATGATGCCGACGCCGTTCATGGTATGATTTCCTGCTGCCCAGTCTCCTCAATGCAGAGCTCGGCGTATGGTTGCGCTTGGCGGGCCTCAGCGGGGCGTCTCAGTTGTTTCCCATCGCGTGGGGTTCGTGCTTGACCGCCCCGGCGTGACATCCCGATAAGTCGCGGGGGATAAAGGAGCATCGGGGCCATGAGCGAAGCCACTGAAACCGCTGAACGCGAGGCGATGGACTATGACGTCGTCATCGTGGGGGCGGGGCCGTCGGGCCTGTCGGCCGCGATCCGGCTGAAGCAGCTGGCCCAGGCGGCAGGGACCGAGATCTCCGTCGCCGTGCTGGAAAAGGGCTCCGAGGTCGGCGCGCACATCCTTTCGGGTGCGGTGATCGACCCGAAGGGCCTGAACGAACTCTTCCCCGACTGGAAGGCCATGGGCGCTCCGCTGGAGACGCCGGTCACCGACGACAAGTTCGTGGTGCTAGGCCCGCAGGGTTCGATCGGGCTGCCGATGTTCGCCATGCCGAGCTTCATGCACAACCACGGCAACTACATCGCCTCACTGGCCAACGTCTGCCGCTGGCTGAGCCAGCAGGCCGAGGCGCTGGGCGTCGAGGTCTATCCGGGCATGGCCGCCTCCGAGGCGGTGTTCGACGACGCGGGCGCGCTGAAGGGCGTCGTGGCCGGCGTCTTCGGCATCGACAAGACCGGCGCCAAGACCGCCGACTATCAGCCGGGCATCGAACTGCACGGCAAGTACGTGTTCATCGGCGAGGGCGTGCGCGGATCGCTCTCCAAGCAGCTGCGGGCGCAATACAGCCTGGCCGAGGGCGCCGATCCCGAGAAGTACGGCATCGGCCTGAAGGAGATCTGGCAGGTTCCGGACGAGGTGTTCCGGCCGGGCCTGGTGCAGCACACGCTGGGCTGGCCGCTGGACGACCAGACCGGCGGCGGCAGCTTCCTCTACCATTTCGGCGACAACTACGTGTCCATCGGCTTCGTCGTGCACCTGAACTACAAGAACCCCTGGATCTCGCCCTTCGACGAGTTCCAGCGGTTCAAGCACCATCCGGACATCGCCAAGCACCTGAAGGGCGGCAAACGCATCGCCTACGGCGCGCGCGCCATCTCAGAAGGCGGACTGCAATCCGTGCCACGTCTCTAT
>Ga0307513_10010388_pt1 | contig 11673 bp, 21 predicted proteins | sample 15_EM_MG_FD_202174 | JGI IMG/M metagenome (GOLD analysis project Ga0307513, IMG submission 202174) | Populus trichocarpa ectomycorrhiza microbial communities from riparian zone in the Pacific Northwest, United States - 15_EM | ecosystem: Host-associated > Plants > Roots > Unclassified | place... | reverse complement strand
TGTCTGTTAATAGACTTGGAATGTGGACGCCCCAATGCGGGACAAATAAGCCACCAAGTGTATTCCCAATGTAACACCCCTGAGTGAGGCTTTTCATGCAATCTCACCTAGACCGCGCTTACTTCAAGCTATCCAATTGTTTCGACCAATGTTCACCTTTGGCTTTACGGAGGGATTTTGGTCACTTTTCCGCCTACAAGCATTACACGGTGAGGGTGAGGACACAGCACATTTTTTATTGGATACGTTTCTACAAGCTAAACGTTCATATAATAAATGACACGTGTTGATACCTCCACTGACTCAATCGGAGATCTCTTGAGCTTCGGCGCTTCTTTGCTCCTTCGACTTTGACGAGACTTGCCCTTGAGGCACTAGGCGCTTGTACCAGACCTGTTTACTTGTACTTGGGCGCTCCCCAGAAGTCTCTCGTAAGGATGACTTCAAAGAAGAACGACAACGAGGAGTCGGCTGCCCGCCGACTTGCCTACGAAACTTACCTGGAAGACCTCAATGATGACCTACGTCGTCTACTTGCTGTAAGAGAATTGTATCGTCTGTCCATGGTGACAGAGGTTTCACCCCTTCAAAGGCGAATGCACCTACCCAAGCCCAGACCGAAATCAAGGCCCGAAACGTCCAAGTTTTCGGAAAGGTCCTGAGAAAACAGTATCCAGAACTCAAGGTAGAGGCAGTGGATATCAGCACCAATCTGTATGCCACAGATCTCCGGCAGCTCCCGCTCGAAGTAACATTCAACCTTGTCTGTAAATTCGATCGTTACCTATGATCAAAGCTAATGTAGCTGCAGATAGGCGCTATGGAGACAAAGAACGGCTCGGAATTTCACCCGCTCTATGATCCTCAGTATGCACAGGGCAGTCTTTGACGAAGCCCAACTAATGCCCTGATCCAGTACATTACTCCAAGTGCTATCTGATGGCAACATGCCCGTGAAGATTCAATCACCACCTTCTTGGGTGTTCCCCCCTACATATTACCGTGCCTTTGCCTGCCCTCCACCATCGATCCTATCCAGCAAGCCGGAATTTGATTTCCAAATACACCTCCCAAGTCCAGTGCATCAGCTCAGGACCCACCTGCTCCAACAATACGCACAGCGCTATCAAAATATGCGTGATCTTGTTTCTATCCTCCTTCTGCTTAACCGCTACTCGCACTGCGATCCAGGGATGTCACCGGTGCTGACCGCCTTCTGCGTTGCAGCATTCTATGATTCCATCTCAGCCCGTTCTGCGTCTGTAGCACCGACCACACCCAGGACAAAACCATCGGTGACAATCCCCTTCTTTTCTCACCCTTGCACTGCAGTACATCCAGGACCCCCTGGTACTCAAATCTTGGAGGAGGGTATAGTCCCAGATAGTATTCATGTCTCGTTTCAACAGCTTACACTCGAAGGCACCGTCGAGCCTCAAAAGGTGTCTCTTGCGAAAGATCTATTAGAATACTTGAGGTAGGTAGTTTTTTGAGATCTCGCGAAAGAGACTTATTCCGGCCAAGTTGGTGGTCTGGACGAACGTGGGACCATGAAATCATTGCTCCTGCTACAAAAGTGGGAATCGAACAAAGATATTGGAGAGGAGAGGAGGAATACACCAGGACTCCCCCACCACCAGACGCTGAATACGTCCCTTTGGTGGTCCGTGATCCGATCAGCCAAATAGAGGTGAGGTTCACTGTCAAAACCCGCCCGCTGCTGTTCATGCTGCTCTAGAACTTGGCATCGGGGGTGGAGAAGTGTTCGTGGAGTCGTGCGCGAATGAATGCACGAACCCTATATAAACGGCTGAAGCAAGGCATTCCGCTTCTTCAGGCGCTACCAGCTACTTCAGTCCATCTTCAGCCAGCTCGTGTGTATACAACTTTACATGCTCAGATCTTCGATCCTCAATTGATTCACAAAGAGATCTTGGACGACTTCCAAGTGCGTCGTCTCGGAGTGAGATGAATAGGAACGCTGATAAAGGACAGTCACAACGCCCCACGGAACTGGTTTTCAAAAAGCGCCAGGAAACAATTGGCCGAGTGCAGCAGCTGATTAGGGACTGCATCGCGCGCAAAGGTTTCGAAGTAGTCCTTTTTGGAAGCGCGAGGTATGGGATAGATACCTTTAAGAGCGACCTTGATCTGGTAGTACTAGTACGTGCCAAGTCCTCAGCATTAAATCGGTGTTGACACCATGTAGGACGAAAACCTCCCCGAAGGCTTCACTCCAGGTGCCGGACAGAATCTCTCTAGTGAGCATTATCCTGGGTACCCTCGCAGCTTTAACTGAGCTTTTCCAGAGATCTACTCCTTGGAGTAGGTCCACCCATCTATTTCGTGACCCAGAACTGACGACGAGTAAAAGCCCCCTCGTGCGTGCGATGAAACGACGTGGGTTCAAACAGGTCATTGCCATCAAAACGGCGAAGGTCCCTATCAGTATGTGCCCTCGGTGATTTTAATACCCTTCCACTGATCCGTCCTAGTCAAAGCGGTGGATAGCCACACCGATCTGGCTATAGATATTAACATTAACGACAGATTAGGCAGGTTTAAGGTAGAGTCCGTAACATGTCAATCCACTAACATTTTGCTGTACAGGGCTCTACAACTCGACATTGTTAGAGCACTACTGCAAGCTATGGCCTTCGCTATCACTCCTCATCTTTACGATCAAACGCTGGGCCAAGGCCGCTGGTTTGAACGATCCAGCTGGTCAAGTCGGGCCGATGAGTTTTTCTAGTTACGCGCTCACGTTGATGACTATTGCCTGGCTTCAAGTAAGAAATCTCATTTGTCGTATCAATCGCAGCTCTTAACCCAAAGTAGTACCGTGATATACTCCCAAATTTGCAAGACCTGACATCAACATTGCCTGTGATTGAACCATCGGCTGTGAAAGATCAACCAGATCGTTTCTGTGTTCGCCTGGACACGGGAGGGACTAAATTACTATGGTGTGATATTCGCTTCAAGCGCGTTGACCCAGCACATTGGTGTCCACCTACCAAATTACCCGCTGGGGAGGCGTTCTACGAATGGCTCATGTAAGCCCTTTGATTTTTATTATGGCTTATTTCATATCTCGTGGGTGGTTTCCAGGTTCTTCGCTCATGACTTTGACTATGAAAACCTCTCTCTGAGAATCAGTGAGGGAGGAGTACTGCCAAGGAGGACGAAGAACCCATTTATACAGAAGGTACTAAAGAAGAAGAAGCAACGAAAGACTCAAGCCCCCAAGGTGGAGGAAAACGAGGTGGAGCCTAGTAAGACTTCCAAGGCTGAGCCTACACCTGTCACGAAATTGGAGGCTCGAGCATACGAAAAGGAAACAACGAATAACCCTGAGGCTGAGGCTGAGGCTGAGGCACCCACTCATGGCTGTGTTGAACGCCCTGAGCACGCTGTCGAACCAAGCGAAGTGGTCGGTTCGCTAGAGGAAGGTGTCACTGTGGAGGTAAGTTTGACCCTACTTGAGTGCCGATGGAACACTCACCCGGGGTCCCTAGGAGCAGCATATGCAAGAAGCCCTTGCAACTGCACAGACCTTTCAAGTCGATGAGGAACCTTTGGGAGAGGAGCTTGAGCACTATCGCGACGTCCGCATCAATCGGGATCCCAAAGGATGGGTAGAGTATCCTTTCTTGGTCGTTGACCCGTTCATTCGTACGAAGGTAACGTCGAGCGGCTGTTCCTGGGCAAATATCTGACCTTGAAACGTAGAATTGCACTGCAGTGAATCCAAAGGTGCTCAGAGTATTTACGGCTGAATGTCGAAGAGCACTCACCGCGCTCGATTCTGGTCATGGCGTCCACGAGGTCATATTGGCTGCCCAAGCGGCTGCTGAGGAGAGGACCCAAGGGAGGAAGGCCGGGAGAGCAAGAGCCCAGAAGAACAGCGAAAAGACCGCTCTTCCAGTCCCCGAGCCCAAAGTTGAGAAGCTGCAACCACCACTCCAGGCTCCCATTTCTAGTGCCGCAAACCCATCGGCAAATATTGCACAATGCCCACCGCCCGCTCCTGAACCCTCTCCTATCCCGAGCATTCAGCCACCGCAGTCCGCTAGACAGTCAGGTGCGAGTGGGATCAACAAGAGAAGGAAGACGCGTGCGGAAAAAAGGCAAATACCTGCTGCGTCGAACATTCCACCCATTCCAGAATCCCAGCCTGCTTCTTCCACTTGACATGTCACAGAACTTCCTTGCTTCCATCGATCGCGCATCCTCAGTCCTAATCTTGCTTCAGTGCTTTTATGCCGCTCATTGAACATGAATGGAGGTCGTATTAACACAGTTGGCTCTCAGCCCGCAGCGAAACATTTGATTCATTGGCGTCGAGTCCCTGTAACCCAAAGACCTCTACTGTACTCTTCCAAGCGCTTTGTGTCACTTCATCCAACGATATTCCCTTCACTCTGCACATATATATCAGTACCATCGAAGTGAATATAGTCTATGTACGCACTGTGAGACGACCCAAGCAACTGCACCTATCGAGCAAGGTTCGTTCCTTCCCTTAACGGCTTTCCCCTCCTCGAACTTTTCTGGTTTCACTCCGTCAGGGAGATAGAGTGCTTTCAAGTTGGAGGGAAGGGCGGTGAGATAAATTTTCGAGGCGTGTCCTCCTGTGAGGGAGCACCAAGGTGAATCTTCGGTGTGGTTTAGTTGGGGGTAAGAGGATAAACTCAGATCGTCAAACCTGTTTCGAGCATAATCCTATCGAGTGGAATATGGGAAACCATCTCGAGTAGTTGCTCTGTCTTTAAAGAGCACCCATTTATCCTACGGTATTATCATGATCAAAATCACCCATGACAAGAAGGAGAAATAGACGTACCCGATGTGGAAGCCCATTTCTACCTGCGGCGGGGCTTGAATAACGTGAGATGAGACAGAGAGGGCCAATAGCGTACGAGGTCGTTCATCTCCCTGATCGTGCCTGTGAAGCTGTGGACCACTCCTCCCCTGGCGCCTGCTGATCGACCCCCATCTACACCAAACCCTTCTTCCTGCAGGGTGGTTCTAAAATCTTCATGTGCAGCCCGTGAATGTAGAAAGAGAGGGAGGTGGTACTTCTTTGCCAACGAAAGTTGGGATCTGGTCGCATAATTTAGGGTTTCACGTTCAAGAAGAAGCCCTCAAATCGAATGTCTCACCGAAACGCTTTACGCTGTGTCTCAGCATCTGAGAAATGCAATCGGTCGTAGTCTAAGTGAGAGAGTGAGGTCTGAACTCCGCTCTCCGAATGGGATTGAGCGTACCAAGCCCGCATTCTCCAACGGCCACAACGCGACCCACTCCACTAAGATGCTCCGAGATAAGTTGATCGAGCGCTGCGAGATAACCCTCGGCTCCCGATTCCGGATAGTCACTCATCTCTGAGGTTCGCGTGGGGTGACACCCGATAGTGGCATATAGTCCTGTGACAAAATGGATGTGAGTGATGAAACGGCAGTGACTATGCTAAAGTAAATGTAGAGATACCGTGCTCCTTAGCTAACTGCAGAGCCTCCTTCGATTCTAAGATCGATCCTCCAGTAATAATTTGTGTACGCACGCCCGCGTCTCTCGCTCTTTGAAGGACGGCTACGAGGTCGTCTGGCGGGAGAGCGTTATGAATGCTTTGCCATGCATGCGCGCCCTAAGCTCGATACCTTGATGCTTTTGCTTCCCGCGATGGATGCCCCGGAAGATAGGATCGGTGAGGTTCACTGATAGTACAATAACTCAGTAGCGAATCAATATATTTGGCAGGTTCCACTCGCCCGCAATCTCTTTGGTAAACGTTCAGCAACGGAATCACGACCAGTTCTGTTACTCACCGATAAACTCGGGTGCGGCAGTCATGACCCAATTGATGCTGGATATCAATAGTGTTGTCCAGCAGACAGATGTCAAATAAGCTACGCTCCTGGGAGTGGGGAAATACAAGGTCGAATAACTTGGACCACTACCACGACCGCTTCGCCTCACCGTCGTCATTCGGGGACTTGGCCATGGAAGATGATGTTCGGCAGCGGATTATCAACTCTCTCTTCTCCAAGCGCGGGCCCTCTGGCGTCGTCGAGGAGCAATACATCTCTCACTGCAAGATATACGAGGATGCAGGTCCAAATCAAACAACTGGCGTCGACGAGGCTGGCCGTAAGGGCCGCTATATTCTCCTCTCCCGTATGTTCCGCTCTCTACTCATCCGACTACCAGCCTGACCACCACACAACAGTCACTCGCGCCGGCCCAGCTAGGATCCACAAGTCAAAGGCAAATCCTAATGGCACGTTTTCAATCGGCAAGACGTGGAATATTGAAGACCTTCGCGGCCTTGAGGTCCTTAGCGTATGTCTCTTCCTCGACCCATTGCAACACCAGCGACACGATCGCTCATATACTATAGAATTCTGGCTTCAACATTACGTTCCAACGGATGTACAGATGGCAGACAGAGGATCCAGAGGAACAGACAACTTTTCTGAGAGACACTGTCCGGCTGTTTCGACGGGTTACTGGCGGTAAACAACTGCAACTCATCGGGTTTAGTGTTCCAGATGGAAATACTAGTGCGTGTCTTTATGTAGTGGTTTCCAGACGTGACAGAGTTGACACCTGATTCTATCTCTTCCAGGCTCGATGGCTTCAAGGTCTTCGGGTCCTCAAGGTGAGGACAACTGGAATAGCAGGCGTTCCGGTTCTGCAACCCCACCCATGCCCACATCTAGTGGTAGTTCCCGGGGAACAAGACCGACTCAGTTGTCAATGACAGACTCCCCACCACGCTCAGTCTCTCCTGGCTTGTTCACACCGAAACAACCTTCAGGACTACGATCCACATCTCCCAAACAACGACACGGAATGCTGTTTACTGGTTCCGATCGCACCTCATTCGATACACCTCCTGGGAGCGCAGTAGGGAATGGGCGACCGTCGCTTGAGCTGCCAAGAGGAGGAAAAGTGGGTGTAATACCAACACCCTCAGCGTCTCCTCTTACCCCGGCAGGTGGCGGAACGAGATCTGCGTCACCGCTGAGTCGCTCTCAAACTCGAACGCCAGATTCTCGGCTACCTTCACCTAACGGAGTGAACAGAGTATCCCCGAGGTCCGCACAACTGCGACCTCAGGAGTTGGAACGACGGTCCTTTGATCGGGAGCGTTCGTCCTTTGAGGAACGGCGTTTCAGGGGGCCACCCGCAGGATCGAGGAATGGGGGTGGTTCACGATCCGAGGTGGCGCCTTCGCCACCTCCCAATTGGGATGTACCTCCAGAGTTCCCACGCAGGCCAATGGGACCAGCAGCTCGGTCTGACCAAGGAGCTCCGCCAGCCAACCCAGACTATTCTCCACGGCAAAATGGCACAGTGGCCCCAATGACACGACCGAGAGGCTCCTCTGCAACCAAGCTAAACAGCTCTCCACAGCCCTCGCCAATACCTGATACGGTCAGTCTTGCACCAACACGAAGAAGGCGAGAGGGGGAGTCGGGACCTAGTTCGAGAGAGCCTTCTCGTACGCGCCAGGAACCCATACAACCACCACCGGAAATCATTGAACCACGGCGAACACCTGCAACGGCTGCAACACCTCTTCCCAAGCCCAGCCCATCCACCAACGCTCCACCCGTGCCTTTACAGAATCTCCGTAAGCAACCAGACAAGGGGTTGGCACCGCGGAAGGATCCCAACGCGCGGATATCGTTCTTTGACCCCGCTAATCAGCCCACGGCCGACCGCTTGCTCGCTGCTAACACGAAGGCAGTTCTGGAAGAGGATACTGCCGAGGGAACTATGGCGAATGTCGAGGAGATGTTGGAGGGGTATGAGTGGACTGCGGTTGGTGCTGGGTTGGGAGCAGTCGGAGGGAGAGGTGCCGCCGATCAGATTGAGGCGAGGCTATTGAAAGAGTTGACCGCATTAGATGCGGTAGGTATTTTCGATATCGATTTTTCACCGGGCTAATGAAATTGCGCTTGTTTAGGCGAATATGTACTCATTTGTCGAATCGGATGACCGAGTTGCAATCGTCCTCAAGTACATCGAGGAGGCGGTCAAGGAGTTGGACGAAATGGATGCTCTTGTCCAGTCGTACAAAATCCATCTCAATGTGAGCGAGGAAATTTGCGAAATTGCTTTATGCCGACCCATTACATCAGTCCGTTGCGGAAGATATTTCGTATATCCAAGGACAGAATAAGGGTCTTCAAGTTCAAACGCAGAATCAGAAGGCGTTGCTCAAGGAACTGGAGAACCTCCTGGTATGTGACGAGCGACCTCCGGAACTAGCGTTATGCCTCATGCCTAATCCTAGCAAACCACTCACGTTGACAAAGAGACACTCGTTTCTCTCACACGAGAGCCACTCGATAAGACTGCTGGTATCCGGCGCCTCGGAGAAGCCGCGACAGAATTATATAAGGCTCTACTAGCTGGCCGAGACAACGGTAAGGTAGTTTGGCCCAACCCCTCTGTAAACGCTGATATCAATCCAGACATGGCCGCCACTATGGAGCGTCTTGACGAGTATCGTACTCATAATTCTCAGTTCTGCCAGCGCCTGGTCGACTTCTTGCCGGTCATGATCACGTTCCAGAGCAAGAATATACTAGAAGATAAAGACAAGGGACAGGCAAGGGACAAATTGGTCATCGCCTCGCACGAACCATTAGAGACATACCTGCTCCGATATCAAGGTCTGATGCGGTACCTGAAGGAAATGGACGAGCCGCGTTACGGCAAGCTCTGTGCGGTCTGTGGCTGTTTCCACCGGTAACGGAATATTTTTGCGCTTATTCTTAAAAAAACAGGCATATTTCTCTGGTGCAAGCGACCTATACAAGGAGCAGAGTAAGACCGTTCTCATGTCTTACATTAACCTTGTTCGTAAAGCGTCGGACGAAGAAGGTGACTCTAATTTTGCTCCTCAAACGGCCGCCGTTTCACGTGGGGCGACAATTCGACGCGCTGGTACTATTGTTCGATCCCCATTGGACGGCCGAACTCGTGACAAAGCCACAGAGAAAGACGGGGAGCTACGTGGTTATGAGGTAGAGCCAGTCAACATGATCGAGAAGTCCAGCTCACAATCAATGACATTCAGGCATTTGGACGCATACTCGACCAAATAGCACCCTTGGTTTACCGGGAAGAGAAGTTTATGGGTGCCTGGCTTCAGATCAGCGAAACAGGCGAGACTTTTGCCGATTATATGAACCTCGACAGTTACTTCCGCCGTCAAGCTGCTCGATCAGTGGGCTTCTCACCCAACACTTTGAAGCTCATTCGCAGTGCTATGGACCTCGTTTTTGGATTCTTACCGGCTGAACTCAAGCAGTGGGTCGATGGCGCACTTAGTCGTGATGGCTTGTGCGTAAACGTCCTACCTTTGACACTCGGGCCGAAGCTGATCACCTTGCATACTCACTCAGACAAATGGTCGGCATTATCGCGCACTTGGAACGATTTATGTTGGATGCTGAGGAGCGAGGGAACATGTTCCTATTCAAGCAATTACAGAAATTGCACCAGAAGATGGTACTCTCCCATGCGCGGCATACAGTAGGCCTTTGCCGAACCCATTGGTTGAGGACTTATCTGAACATCTCTGGTGTAGGAGGATCAAATCAAATCAATTGAATCATTCAAGGTGGCGTCCAAGAAACGCCGAGGGGTCGTCCACTTCATCAGGTACTTTCCGGTACGTACATCCCACTATAGATATGCCCTCCCCTTATGCTTCTTCGTGGGCTAGACTTTCGTCGGTCGGGTGGAGAGTCAATTGGCAGGGGCCGACTCGTATGAGATCCGGAACCTCGTGGATACTGCCTACGAGAAACTGGTCACAGCAATGTTCCAGACGCTGCAACAGATTTCCAAGCTCGAAGGAGACGGAGAGGACAAGGGCCAGTTTATGCAGCATGTTATCATGATCGGTACACTCACCTTCCCGTTGCACATATAAGTACTCATGGCCTATTACAGAGAACATGCACTCTTTCATTGCCGATATGGTTCAGTACAGTACGGGCTCTGTTACAATGTACACAAAACGAGCGGAGGCACTTTACGATGAAAACCTTAGCGCCTACGCGAAGCTGACTACTCGCAGATCCTTTTCCAAATTGATTGTGAGTTACTTAAACCTCGTTTTAGTGGCGCGGTTACCAATCCATTGGTAGGACTTTCTCGAGGGAGCCGAAAGATTGCTCTCGAGTTCAAGTCCATTAGATGTCAGCAAGGATAGTAACTACAACAAAGCTGCTCTCAAGAAAGTTCTGAAGGATTTCTCCGGCAAAGATGTTCGACGATGTATTGACGCGATGTACAAGAGAGTGGAGAAGCATTTCGAAGAAGAGGGCGCTGGAGGCGCTGGAGGGAGCGCAATACCTGGAACCGTCAGCGCCGATGTGTGGAAGGCCTGTGAGGACGAACTGGTGAAGGTTACCGAACGGTTCCGGACCCTTGCGAGTAAGTGCTATGGAGGTGATGGCGGTATGGAATTTGGAGTTCCGGATGTTGAAGCTGCGTTCAAAAAGCACCGCACCTAGGGTTTCAATATCCGCTGTATTGGCCCCCTTTCCTCCTTGTGTTCTGGACTCTTAGTTTGAATGTTTATACTCTACTCGCTCGTCGTTGACTCTGTATGGATGCCACCTCTGACTGGTGACAGGACCTCGTTCAGCCATCCTGTGCAAATGCTAGCTGTTTCTTTACTGTGCACTGAAGGTTTTATTAATAATATCCCCTGTAGTGTTCTTAATGACTCACGAATGCAGAAAGCATGTGGTAAATCGGCATATCGTATATTTTGAGCGGCAACTTCCCTTCCAAGATGTCGTACAAGCTCATCTCTGTGTATCCCTACCCATTCATCTACGAGGCCATATAACCACTTGATCCTGCTCTTGAGCTCATCTAGTAGCTCGACGTCGAGAGCTTTGACGGTTTGCATTTCGTCATGGGCCATTGTCAAGGAAGCAAAGACGGATGACGGAGATTGAACCAACTTCTGGATGACTTCACGTTGGTGGGGTGGCCAACAGTAGAAGAGGATAGGAAGGAGAAAGGGACAGGCCGGCGCAACGAGTACGCACAAACTCGACACAAGTGAAGGGAGAGGTGGTTTGAACAACCACTGACGGCGTGTCAGCATGCATATCAGCAGAACCTATGAAGGTTAGACGTACAGACAACCTCACGCCGTTGGGAGTATTCTTGATGTTCGACACAGTCGGGAACAAGGCAAACATAGTGTGAACAGCACCCGGGCGGTTTTTCATGACCTGGATACAGATCCATGAACCTATACTATGGCCCATCAAGAGAATGGGAACAGGCTCAGGGAACACCCCGCGAACTTGGTCTAACGTAGCACATGCAGCCTCCACTTGATCCTTTAGTGTTAGGGCATCCCCAGGCATTGATACCCGTGCATCATGCCCAATGTGAGAGTGTGCAAGTATGGCCAACGATGAGTGCTTGACGTCGTGACGAATTTGCCCAAGGAAATCGACATAGAAATCGGAGAGACCAGGATTTCCTAGAGTTTAGAAAAATGAGTGAGTGAAGTGCCTTTAGTATGTGATGTTAAGACAAGCAATAGTTCCACAAACCTGGGACGAATATTAGGATTGCTGAGGTAGTCCCATTTCGACTGGGCCACCAGAGGGCCCTGGC
>Ga0307513_10010387_pt1 | contig 11673 bp, 14 predicted proteins | sample 15_EM_MG_FD_202174 | JGI IMG/M metagenome (GOLD analysis project Ga0307513, IMG submission 202174) | Populus trichocarpa ectomycorrhiza microbial communities from riparian zone in the Pacific Northwest, United States - 15_EM | ecosystem: Host-associated > Plants > Roots > Unclassified | place... | reverse complement strand
TTATTTTATTTGCCATTCATACTTTTCTCATTGATCTTATAGGCGCAGCGCTACTTAAGTTTTTGCAGTCAGAGAGCGCCAAACTCACGGCCAACATTGAGGCTAAGCGCGCTAGTTATGCCCCCATATGCCATTTGATCCCAGAAATATGACATATCATATTTGCCTTTTGCGCTGACGAACCGTGCAATCTTGACTGTGTCCCTCTGGACAACCAACTATTTGAGACATGTTTTCCCATATGTCCCTCCCAATTGCGTAAAATGTTCTGGGACGTGCGCAACATTTGTATCTTGGCACCCAAATAATGCCCACCTTGTTTCCTCATGGAAAGATTGTCTAAATGCCTGTCTTGCAAGATTTAAGTCTGCTCATCGATGACTCTATCGTCGAAACCTCCTTATTAGGGCAGCTCAATGCTCCAAGCTGCAGTTCCCTTTATGTTCGGGACACAACGCCTCTCGCAGACGTGCTCGACTCTGTCCTTCCATCTCTACATGCACTTACCATAGACCACTGCAGCTCGTGGAAATTCCCTGGTACATTTCCAGGCACCCTTGCTAAATGTACACAACTGCGTTCATGCACCATCACATTCCCTTCCGACCTCTTCTTCGTGGCCATCGAACTCATCGTCCTCCCTGAACTTGTAGAATTGTCCCTCGAATGGCCATTCTTGTTCGAACCCTCTTCTCTATTTCGTGCTCTTCGGGCTCCAAAGCTACAGTTATTACGACTTTCACATCTCTCGCCCAATTTGATCCTTCAACAATACACAATTTCCGCATTGCGGGGTCTCGTACAATCTGCCACCGGACTCAAGCACCTCATTATAATAGGGTGTAAGCTCCTTACCCAAGGAGAGGCATTTTTATTTCTACAGGAAGCCAATTTCCTCGAACGGCTAGAAATCCTCTACTGCAAACGCGGCGACCGCTTTCTCGTGCCCCAGGCCCCTCACCCCTCCGAATCCCCTAGACACTCGAAGATGGATCGTAACTCCAAACGGACGAGCAGAGGAGGACAGGGACAGGGGCTCGATCCAGTCATTTGAAGAACCTCAACGAATAGTTGAAACGACCTCCAAAGTCAGGAATCGGAGCGGCGTCCACGCTCTCTTCATGAGGTGCCCCAATCGAACCGAAGAGCCCATCTTCGTCATGGTTGTAATTCCCAATCCCAATGGGTATAATAGGCGCCGGGCACACAAGTTCAACCTGAGAGCTTGCGCCTGAGTGGGTTGAGGACGACAGGGCTGACACCGGTGAGTATATGTCTTTGTACAAGCCGGCAGGTGAGTTGCTCAAGTCTTCTGAGGTATATTCTGGGTGAAGATACGCCGTCTTTCGCATGGGCGACGGTGGCGGTGGGATTATATTCGAGCAAACGAGGGACCAATAGTCATCGAGGGTGTCGAGGGCATGACCCGGGCTAAAATACGACGTGGCATCATCTACAAAACAAGGGTGATGATGGCCTTGAGATGGGGATCGTCTGGTTCCGTACGGCGAGGCATCGTGGTCAAAATCGTGATAGAGTGAAGACACCGGAGGTACCCTAAATTGGCAAAGGAAGAGGAATTCAACGGTGGACACAAGGTGCGCAATATATATATAATAACTCACCGTGCCAGTGGCATTTCGAGATCGAAAGGAAGGTGCGAGGAATCCGGCGTCGGCACCGGCATGCTCGCGACACCATCTCTCATATAAGCCAGATCCTCCTCATGAGTGCGAATAACCGGATCAGGATGGTGCGGAAATAGCTGGTATGGTATTAAATACGTTGGCCGACAAGAAGGATTGGAGACGCTGGCACCCGCCGAACGACGCCGAACTCTTATAGGAGCCGGTAGTCCATCTCTAGTAGCCATACAGGAACCGCCGTTTTGAGCAGAAAGCGGTTGACTCTGCTGAGACGGAAGCCACCGTACTTGCATCAGGAAAAACCCCACTTGCTGATCTGCAGTCATAAGCTATAATGTGCCAGAGTATACAAAAAATCTGTTGATATAAGTTATGAGTAAGTTGCATAAGGTAAATCAGCCCAATCAGGAAAGTGTCCAAAAATCGGCACTGATTCCTCACTAATCATGACTTATTCACACCAATCAGTTGTCTATCTGCTCCGAGAAAGTGACTGATTTGAGAGGATAAGTCTTCAATATCACTCAGAATTCTATCCAGGATGCATCAAAAAAGCCATATATATTGTTGTATGATTATTACAATAGATACTAATCCAACTTTTCCAGATCCAACATCACCAACGAACTACCTTTAATAAGACGGTAACCATGGGGCCCGGGCTCAAAACATCATAACCAACCAGCAAACACAAGGATGAGGAAAAGTGGAAGGAAACTGGGGATGAAATGACACCATCTAGGGGTAAGTGAGCTCTTCTCCACTAAACATGAGCGGATGGTGACTACTTACCGTTATCGACCCATCCCTAGTCATCCAACCATACATCTAGGGCGCCAAACGTCAACCCAATGCAACATATCAACCAACAGGCAGGGACTCACCAGTAGTAAGCAAAGACAGCGGCAGTCGCATTCTGTGTTCAACCAAAATCAGGTAAACAAATTCAAAATATTGATCGACGCATACCTTACTTCTCCTTCATCCTGGGACATGGCCCCGAGTCAAATGACTATGACGACAATCAACAAACTAGCGAAAGACGATGACGACAAGCTTAACTTACCTTGCGCTGCGGCTCGACGATGACCACAGCCGGGGAACAAGAGAAGAGACGCGGGAAAACGGGAAACTGGGGATGGATGGACTTGGTTGAAACTTTAGAATACCTGCTTTGAGACCAGCGTTGGTAGAGGTGCGAGGTGAATCAGGGCAGTTAGTGGTGAGTAATGAAGAGGATGTGGGCGGCTCATACCAGTATGGGCAGTGCAGCGAGTGGGTTGAGAGCCACAGACACAGATGGAGAAAGAAGGGCGGTGGACTTCAAGGTCTAACTCACTAGTGCATGGTTGACGAGGTGGAGGCGGTAGGGTGACGATACATCAAGGCCGTTTAAGTAGATGGAGGCACGGTGGGTGATCGAGGTGGTGGGAGGAACAACGAAGGGCGAGACTCGAGAACTTCCATGTTGGGAATTGAACATGACCACGTGATGTCGGAGTTCCAACGAACTTGTAGTATATCATCGCAACTTCCACCTCTAAGTATCGTCTTATCTGTCCCCTCAACGCCTCGAGAAATATATTGTAAGTACATTTCATTGTTCTCCATTATTACATTTTACTAATCTTATATGTTTTACAGGACTCGGATTTCACGACGCGAATGAACAGTACCACGTCGTGCGCCCCCCTTCCAACTTGAAGGCTGTGGGCCGACGTTTGGATTCTCAAACGGTCTGGGGGTAGACAGAGCATGAGGGGAAACCCAGGGTGTGAGAGACCCACAAGGTGCGTTGTGAAACGAGTCTACGCGACTCGTTTCGCTTTCCTCTTTGTCACTCTTCAACCTGCAGCTCACTTGCTGAGGCCATGTCTACCTGCGACGACATCGGCGACAATGCTCCATCATGCCCCTGCCTCTTGGTGCTCGCCCAACATCCAACAGCCCCGACTTCGACGACGATATACAGAGGCCGCGGACATGGGTGGGTGCTCTTTGAATAAAAGTTTTGGTCAGTTATACCTGTTCTTTGGCAATACCTTGATGCTTTTCTAATGTTCTACCAGCTCGCCGACAAGCCCGTCCCAAAGCACCTGTCGACGTCGATGCGACTCTGCTCCACCTCCACCATCGTCAATGTGATTGATACCCACACACGCCACGTCATCATCCGCCGCGTCCTCCTTCGCCTATGACACAGCTCCATCCACAGCCGTTGATATGGTTGCCCCCAGTGTCAATATTGCTAGAGCTGCTCCACTACCCCCACCCTCATTGGCACGACTTGCAGCCTAACTACCTTTACAAAATGTGGCCCTGCCCCACCTCTATTGTCGCGACTCGTCGACACTGGTACCAACGCACGCCATGAATGCCATTGACTGTTCCCTATGTCCCCCACCAGATCCTGTTGACAACCCAAGCCGTCACTGCTGCTGCTGTGCATCCACTACCGTCTTCTTCGCCACCGCAACTTCATTTACCGCCGTCAATACGAGTGCCGTGACCCCACCACCTCCACCTTTGTCGCTATCATCCCGGCCGATCTACCACCTCTTTCACCGCCGTTGATGCAGCTCCACCCTTGGCGCACCCCACCTCCCTTATCACTGATGATGCGGCCTTCGAGGCTGTTAACATGCCTCCTTTTCACCGTTGTCAATACTGTCCTGAGACTCCACCTCCATTGGCGACGTGACTACAGCAGCCCCACTACCGTTACTGTTGTTGATGTGATTCGCACTCCCGCCATTCTCAGCGTTGGGGCGGCGGTCCTGCCCTACCTCCACTGTCATCAGTGCGATTGACGCCCACATAGCTCAAGGCCACCACTGTTGTCAACGTGGTTGATGCTTCTCCACCGCCGCCGCAGATGCCACAGCCCATTCTCCACCTCCTATTTCATCGCCGTCGACGGCTTCACACAGCGGTTGAGCACCCCCACCTCCACGGCTGATGACGCGGCCGTTCACTACATGTATGCCCTTTTTTACCGTTGTCAATGTGCCTGGGGTCTCACCACGTTCTCCGCCGTTGACGCGCCCTACCCTAGCTCCATCATTGTTAATGCAATTGATGCCGTACATCCTCCACTGCTACCGATGTAATGACGCTGCCCCACATCCACATCTCTACAGTTAATTAACTTAGAATTTCCAAATGTTAGTAGTCATTTACATAATTAATATGTGCCTATGATCGCCTCCAACAAAGAAGTAAAACTTAAGTATATTGGAGCATATAAGGATGCTCTAAAATAATCCTTTCTAATTTACTTGGCGTAAGCGTTGAATAAGTGCGAAATAAGTAATGAGCTGCTGATTGACAACTAATTTCCAACTTATAATGGCTGATTTCCGCAGGTTAGTTATAGTCAGCTTGCCCCCTACTTACTGATGCTCATCTCAACTTATTTCCGCAGATAAGCAAATGGGGTTTTTCCTGATGTGGTCGTAGGTGCTGCTAATACCCTGTCTCTGAGTATACGGAGGAGGCGGTGTGCCCACCAGAGTGGAGCGGTATCAACTTTTGCATGCACATTGCCTGGTATTCAATTATTGGGTCATCTGGTTCGCCATCTGTGGGTTGGGTGGGAACAACGGAGGCAGCCTTCTTTTGGGATCCTTCAGCAGGCAAGGTTGACTTTCTCAGGCGCAAAACTGTGCCATCGAAATCAGGGTGAGAAGGCCCGGCATAAGAGAACACAATTGTTGCACCGCCCTCGGAGACGTATTTCCAATTGGGTGGCTTGGTCTGAAGAATCTCGGCCATGAGATAGAAGAGTGTAAACCCCGTCCGACTGCCTTTGGGATCACATGCCGTCGGCGCTCTAAAATTAGCCTCGTGACCGTCCCTTCCTAAAGAGGAAAACAAGAACCCGGAGGGTTTCCTCGATAGAGGGCCTAGTGAAACTCGTTCCGATCTAGTAGGCAATCCCTTATCACTCCGGCGATCAGACGGCATCATGCGTCATTTCCTATTGTAGGCAACCACATCAATTCTAACTGTTGCCTGCTCCTCCCTTGCACTTGGTGGTCCGTAAGTCGTCTGTTCATGATGTATAGCACACGCATATACTCATATATTTATGGGAAAACATATTCTCCACTAAACGCAGCATTGAAATGCATGCGCAACTCCTCATCGTCACCGTTGAATAGCTTGCTTTGCTGCCAGGGATAACAAAGGCTGGTTGAGTGTTGTAGCCAGTATTTTCGTCAGGCTGAGTATGCTGTCATCCAACAAAAAATGATGCAGGTTGGGGCATTTTATTCAATGAGGCGGTGTATTGAAGCAGAGTACGGAAGATAGCAAAGAGCGAAAGGTATGAATGACTTAAACAGAGAGCATTCCAAAAATACAATTAGAATTGATGTCATTGCCTACAATAGGAAACGACGCATGATGCCGTCTGATCGCTGGAGTGATAAGGGATTGCCTACTAGATCAGAACGAGTTCTACCGGTCCCTCTATCGAGGAAACCCTTTAGGGTTCTTGTTTCCTCTCTAGGAAGGGACCGGTCACTGGTCTACTCTAAAATGTGGAGTCTGAAGTTTCAACACCTCTCCAACTTACCATCACCACTCCACAACTAAGACACAATGTCCCAAACCACTCACTACAACTGGATTATTTCCATCCCAGCCACCACAGTCATAGAACATTTGTCCTAACTCAGCCTTTCATATGGAGATCTTGCCACTTACCCAGCACCAGCTTTGGATTCCATATATAGCCAAGCGGAGCAAGATTTAAAGGCCTCACTCCGAAAATCGTAAACATTCAAGCCTTCAAGAGGAATATGTATACTCACCTTTCTCTCCAGGGGCAAACATTGCTACCTGAGAGGATACAAAATATCTTCATGAGTCCCCATTCTGATCAGACACATGGTGATTCTACTGAACACCGCTAGGTCAAAGGGCTCCAAGGGTTCAGCGAGGAATATGCTACGGTTAGCTGATAACATGGGTAGATTTTTTATTGGATTGACCCAAGCCCAAAAAGCCATGATTTAACAAATATTGATCAGTCCAATCTGCTCATTGACTATACACGGATCTGTGCACTTGTAAGAGCCTGGAAAATGTTAGTCAAACCCTTATCAAAATTTCACAAATGCCTTGTCAGATTCACTTTATTGCAGCCCAGCTTGGGGTTGGATATCTACCTTTAGAAATGACAACGGTGTTTCCCACGGGGGACAAAGAAGCGTTCCCATTGGCTCCCCGAAGGGGGCCACAGATTCATTTCCTGCCTGGGTAAATATCGTGTTATTTATGGTTGAACGCGTAAGTCATGTGATATTATCATGTGCTGATCAACATGACAACATTGTGTTGTTGGGTTCTTACCAGTAACCAGCAACATCAAGGTTCCTTTTTTTTGGCCCACTTATATTCCTCAAGGACAGCATAGCAACATCGGCATCGATCTTCGTGACAGAGACTATATCCTGGATCCGGGTTCAGTCAATGATCAAAGAACTTCTTGGGGTACCAAGAATTTCTCAACTCTCGAAGGCTTGATGAAAACGCGACAGCTTTGGTCAGCGATTCCTTGGGGTGCCAAGGATTTCTATGCCCTCAAAGGCTCAACGATTTGTGGTGATAGGTGAGTTTTTTCTCCTTTCCTTTCTTTCTCTGCGCACTTACAATCCTCGAGGACGGCATAGCAACATCGGCCGCAGTCTTTGTGAACAATGTGCGGAAGCTCGATGATGAGGATCTCGCGGTTGTCTTCAACAACATCGGTGGCAGGAGACACGGCGATGACGCTGTGCGTGTCCATTGTATGTCTTTTCTCTTTTCTTTCTCTCTCTTTTCGTATACATGACTTTTCACTTTCACAGCGACTATACCTGGGCTCGATCTCCTATACCCAGGCTCCAGTCAATGATCGTCTTGGAGTCCCGAGAATTTCTCAACTCACAAAGCCTTGATGAAAACGCGATGGCTTTGGTCATCGACCCGGATGAACTTCTTGGGGTGCCAAGAACTTCTATGCTTTCGAAGGCTCAACGATCTGTGGGTTCTTTCTCCTTTTCTTCCTTCCTCTAAAAAAGCCCTCTCATCATAGTTTTTTTGCGGACAGTGTAGCAACATCGACATGGATGACTTTTCACTTTTACAGAGACCATACCCTTGATCCAGCAGTCAACGATCGAAGAACTTCTTGGGATGCCGAGAATTCCTCGACTCTCGAAGGCTCGATGAAAACATGCAGGTGAATTTCTAGGCCGACTATGTGGCTGATATCTGGAGGCTGACTGTTTACTTTTGGAGGCTGGCCATACCATCAAGGGGGGTATTTGATGGTGGTCGGTAATACCACGTCGATATTGGTCAGTGCCCGTGTCCTCAGAAATGTACGCTGCCTGCACGATGTATATGTCTTGCTCATCTGACCTATTTTCTGCAGGTACTCGCAGCCGAACCATACCCATCCTACAAACGATATAGCTGCGGCTGCAGAGGAGGCACGATTCCTCATTCGTGTGGCCAGCCGTGCGGCTCGCGATGATGTTGCAGAAGGCTCGAACCGCCGTAATTGAGGTGTGCAGAATCAAAATGTGGATGCAAGATCATCTTGGATCGCGGCACCTTCTCAGCCTGCAATGGGCTTCACGACTAATGCGCAGGTAAATCAGGTGGCCGGTCCTTCGAGATTACCTCTTTCCTCTCTCCGACATCTTGCCCCACTTCCAACCGTGAGTTTTCAGGCAATTTTCGACCCTCCAGTGATTAACATGGCTCTTGTGGCTGTAGGGTCTGTCAACCTCATCCAAGCAACTGCCTTCCCAGTCCGTTTCAGGTGGCGAACAGCTGCCAGCAACCCCGACACCCAAGGGTTCAAGTTCAAGCAAACGGCCACATGTGATGGAGGAGGGCAGCAGCGAACAACCAGAGGAAGCACCGGCTGTCAAGGCTGATGAGAAGGGGAAGAAGAGGGCGATATAGGCACTGGATGCCAATGGTGAGACTGGGGACATCACACTACATACATTGCACACTACATTACGACCACACATACTACATCACATTCTTTGCATAGCCTTACATACTGTACACCAATATTTTTTGTATTCCTTCTCATGAACAACTCCGAGGACGTGTTGGTTGATTTCTGTCTCGATCACTCATTCACAACGGCTGACCATGTATTGAATGGGGGTTATTTAAAGGATTGCGGGGCACTATATTGGTATAGGACTGCACCTTCATCTGCACATGTACATTGATTTCGTGCAACTGTTTCCTGTTCATTCACCTTTTATGGCCCCAGGGCGAACGAAATCCATGACACGAATAACGCTGCTGCCACTGTCAAGGAGGAAGTTGCTCGCCCTACCAGCTGTTCACGTCGCCGGTATGTCTTTCATCTAATGTACGATGTTTTGCCTGTTGAGTTTTGATTGCAGACTGCAGCCTGTCAGTGGCAACGCAGTCAACTGCCAAAGTGTGGTACCCTACAAGCCTTTCTTTGTCGCTCTGTCCAACTCCCATATCGAGAGATGCATTCTCGACTCCGACTTTCAATCATGCAACTACATTCTCAGTAAGCTCAAGGAGGCTCAGCAACAGGATGAGGAGGTGGTGGGTCAGAGGTACATCTCGGCAGGGGAGGTTGCTGCACGGATTTTCCAGTTCTCTATGTAATTGTTCTATGTGATTCTCTCCGAATTTGTTCAATATTGAAAGGATCTAATCTAACATCCCCCGCACCGTGCGAAGCATGGGTTATCCTCTCGTGTCAGTAAAATGCACTGGACTGCTGTGAATAATCTATTTACTGAATAACTTAGGTGATATAATTTATTGGCTTTTTTCATCACTTCGGATATACTCTCCAGCATCATTCGGGAAAAGATTTTGACCAAAAATGGAATGATTTTCTATCCAATCCTGCCTATAGTGAACCTTTGGGCCCAAGCTCCCTTTTTCAGTGAGAGATTGTTCGGATTGTTATCTTTGAACATATCTCAAAAATTTCAAGGTCTTTCATTGCTATTGATCCATCACTTCCTAATCTTGGTTTCTTTGCTCATCTTTTTCAAACTGCACCAGACATCTACTCTTTCAAAAGAGTAAATCTGACATCAAAAGTTGACATATCTCATTCAATCAAAATTGATGGTTTAGCCATAACTGACCATTGCATAATCATCGAAGGCCCTGACACCAAATATGTCACACTTGTGTGTGTATGATATCTTTTTGTGTTCTAGAGGTGCTCAGTTTCTTCTAACTTATCTAGTCTGGCAATGTTAAAGAAATAGATGTTGTTTTTGCAAGGGAGTTTAGTGGCTTACAGGACAAGTCTGAGGATGAACAAGCCTCTACCATTGATTATGAAAGTCCTTAGTCCTTGGAAACTGCTATGGTAAGAAAAGCATCTCATTCTATTGTATCAATCCTAGTACTAAATCATTTTTATTGCCTTTAATTCTGTTTTGTTAGAGACTTATTCCACATATATCTAATGTTTAAAAGTCTGGTCTGGTCTTCAAGTTATTGGGTCCCCATGGGTGCTAACTGAGACTGAGACCAGTTAGTGCCTCCTCGGAAACCCAAAATAACTGGTACTAACCAGTCATGGTCAGTTAGCAGTGGCAGTGCTAGGGCTGAGCACAAGTGGATCCGTGGGTTTTTGGCGGGTAGTGGTATTTACGTTGTAGCCCCGAATTTTCTGAACATTTTGCAATTTTTTTCATGCAAATCCATTAAGAATTGACTGAGTTATGCTTCTGCCAAGTTTGAGCCCCAATGATTGAAAAATGCGGCTGTGCTGGGGTCAACTTCCCTTTTTGGGATCTGTGAGTCACATTTGATGTATTTGGCATGCTGTGCTGTCATATTTGGGCTCAATGACTTCAAACTTGGCAAGGGCATAACTCAGTCAATTCTCAATGGATTTGCACGAAAAAAATTGCAAAATGTTCAGAAAATTCGGGGCTACAACGTAAATACCACTACCCATCAAAAACCCACGGATCCACTCGTGCTCAGCCCTAGAACTTAGCACTAGTTATTTTTGGTTATATAACCAGTTGCAGTTACAACCAGTCAGTAACTGGTTATAACTGGTTACATGCACACTAAAATGCTTAAATACTATATATTTAATCTAATGAAAGGCTACATAATACTACTAATAGCAGGTGAACTTATGGGTAGCGAGGCAGCAGGTGGTGTACACACTGCCTTGCTATGGTTTTGGGCTCCATTCAACAGATAGAGAAAGCCCACATCCCTCTATGAGGGGAAGGGCTAGAGGATGATAGAATGCTTCGAACGAGGTGAAACCAGAACCTATCAACAAGGTAAAACCTAATTCTGAAAGGGGTGCTTGTAAGCTTTCCAATGCACCCTCAAACATTGAAATTGAGCAAAAAAACAGCTAAGAACAAACCTATTTAATGAACCTCTCCTCCTAGACCCTAGTTCCACCTGAGGCTCATGCTCTTCACCAGAGGGTGGCGAGTTTTTGAAGGAACTGGCACTCAACAGTAATTTGTTTGACCTTAACTGCCAGTTTAGGCTCCTCATGCTCTCTGGATTACTCAGTCTCCACCCTCACCTTCATATCAGGGAGTTACTTAGCCAGACTAATTACTGACTACTGTACTATTTCATTCAATTTGGCAGTAACATGTCATGCGGCCTTCAAAATTGCCAAAATGTAACAGTTGTAATGGGCAATTTTTTCCAGTGCCAAAACCGTTTGGTGATCACAGTCTCAACATAGTAAAATTTTGTGGCCTGCGGTGCTGTACTGCCGAATTTCTGGCCTTGTCACAGAGAGTGCTGAAACCAAAATTTCAGCTGGGCGGTAATGCGTCATGGGCCCTGCCGAACTTTTGAATGAAATACTACAGTATTTGCATAATTACGAACTGCATTCTAGTGACTCTACTGCGCTCGTTTTTGATGCTTACTCTTGTATTGTATTACCAGTGCCTTTTATATGTATTCCTATAAATCTGTAGCTAAGGCTTTCTTGGTTTGACCCATTCAATGTATT
>Ga0307513_10010386_pt1 | contig 11673 bp, 11 predicted proteins | sample 15_EM_MG_FD_202174 | JGI IMG/M metagenome (GOLD analysis project Ga0307513, IMG submission 202174) | Populus trichocarpa ectomycorrhiza microbial communities from riparian zone in the Pacific Northwest, United States - 15_EM | ecosystem: Host-associated > Plants > Roots > Unclassified | place... | reverse complement strand
AGCGAACGCTTCGAGCTCATCGTGCCGGCGGCGTGCAAGGCTGCCGACTGGCGCGAGGCCCTGGCGACGCTGCCCTTCGTGCGCTACGAGCGCACGTCGTTCGGCGGCCGCATCGTCGAGCAGTTCCTGCGCGCGCAGGCCGTCGCGGTCGACGATGCGATCGAGCTCGATGAACTCGGCGGGCTGCTGCAGGCCGTACAGCTGGGCCTGGGCGCGGCATTGATTCCCGCCGCCGCGGCGCTGCAGCCCTGGCCCGACGGCGTGCGTGCGCTGTCGTTGCCCGAGCCCGCACCCGAACGCGAGATCGGCATCCTCACGCGCGCCGGCGAAGCGGCCACGCCGGCCGCGGCGCGCCTGGTCGGGCTGCTGGTGCCGCCTACTTCGCGAACAGAGATTCGAGGTTCGCGAACGCCTTGATCTCGACCGCGTTGCCGGAAGGATCGAGAAAGAACATCGTCGCCTGCTCGCCGACTTCGCCCTTGAAGCGGATGTACGGTTCGATGACGAACTTCGTGCCGGCGGCACGCAGCTTGTCGGCCAGCACGTGCCATTGCGCCAGCGACAGCACGGCGCCGAAGTGGCGTACCGGCACCTGGTGGTCGTCGACCGCACTCGTCTGCTTGTGGCCGCACTCGTCGGGCGCGAGGTGGGCGACGATCTGGTGGCCGTAGAAGTTGAAGTCCACCCATTCGGCCGCGCTGCGCCCTTCGGGGCAGCCGAGCAGGTCGCCGTAGAAGGCGCGCGCCGCGGCGATGTCGTGGACCGGGAAGGCGAGGTGGAACGGGGGCAGCGCTGGGGTCGTCATGGTGCAGGGGCAGTGGGATGGGCGCAGTCTAGAGCGGCGGCGGCGGCGGGCAAAGCGAATCTTCGTCGGCCTCAGCCCCAAGGGTTTCGATGCTCAGCCGGACGATCGGTCATGCGCCGCATCGGCTGGCGCATGTGCGCCGGCACGGTGAAGAAGGTATCGGTGGCGCGGGGGGCGGCACGATCGGGTTCGAGGCGGCGGCCGGCGCGCTGCCTACCAGGCTCGTGGCGATTCCAGCCCGCACACGTCCCGCCACCATTGGATCCGTTCGTACGTTCGCATTCAAGGTCGCACTACAACGCACTCGAGATTTGTTGCATTTGCCGTGGCGTCCATCGCCTGCGGGAGATCCGCGAGAGCGAATGTCTTTGGGACGATGGCGCCGATCTTGAGAAGACCGGCGCTGACCAAACCGAGGAGGCGGCGGCTGGCGTCGGCCGGGTACATGAACTGGCCGATGATCTCCAGATCGTTTGCCATCAGCTGCATGTAGGCAACGGGAAGCGGCACAGTCATGCTGCCCATCAGCACGAGCCGGCCGCCGCGGCGCAGCGCGCCAAGCGCGGCAAGGGTCGCATTTGGATCAGCGGCCTGCCCAACCATGTCGAACGCCATCTGCGCACCGCCGCCGGCGGCGGTGCGCAAGGCCGCAGCGTCTGCCTGCACATCGCCGGTCAGGGCTACCGCCTTGACCCGCGCTCCGCCAGCCCTCTCCAAACGGTCCAGGGCCTCGACGTTGCGACCGGCAGCGATCACCGTTCCCGCGCCCATGGCCAATGCAATGAGTGTGGCGGCGCTGCCATAGGCGCCACTGGCGCCCGTCACGATGACCGTTTCCCCGCCCGTCAACCGGCCCCGCAGCAAGCCACCATAGGGAATGAGGCAACGGACAACCGCCGCGAGCTGGGGTGAGTCGATATCGGACAGACCGTCGACCGGGGTGACGGCGCCCGCCGGATAGAGCGCGTATTCTGCAAGCGTGCCATTCGGCCAGTCGGCCTGCATCGCTTTGCCCGCGGCGTCCATCGCCGTGACGCCGATGAGGACCTGGGTCGGATCCGCCACCCGCTCGTTGGCGACGGCCAGCGACGAAAGCAACACCCTCTGACCCGGTTTCACGCTCCAGACGTCCCGGCCGACCGCCTCGACGACACCCACGCCGTTGCCCACAGGCGTGAAAGGCTCGTTCGGCGTCGAATAGAACGGCAGGCGGCCCTCCACATAGGGCTTGATGTAGGACATCAGCAACGACGCCTCCACCCGCACCAACACGCTTCCCGGGCGCACCTCAGGCATCGGGGTATCTTCGAGAGTCAGCGTGCCACCCATACGCTCCAGCCGCCATGCCTTCATGCTGCGTTCTTTCATTTGGTTTCCTCACGTTAGTCCCGAATGGAATCTTGAACCATTTGGCCAACATCGGCGTTACGTCGCGCTTGCGCGCTCAGAGCGCGCCCTTGCTGCGCACCCCCGCGCCTGGCCAGCACGCGGACCCTCAGGCGCCGTAGACCTTGCCAAAGAGTTGCCAGTTCGTGCCGTTGAACCTCATCAACTGCTCGCGCTCGATCGGGTAGAAGTCGCTCGGGGTGGTCTTGATATTGACGCCCGGCAGCAGCATCGGCAGCGTCAGGTCCATGTTGGCGGCCTGCTTCATGATGTTCGCGCGAGTCAGCTCGTCGCCGGCCTTCTGTAGCACGTGCACCACGGTCTGGGCCACTGTGTAGCCGTAGACGTTCAAGCCGTCCTTCATGTCGCCCTTTGGGTGGTACTTCTGCATCCAGGCGACAAAGTCGTCCCACTCCCTGCCCTTTTGGAACTGCGGGTCGGTCGGGTCCTTGAGGTAGCCGGCGGTGACGATGCCGATGCCGTTCTCGACCCCGGCCGGCACCATGACCGAGCCGACCGCGTTGGACGCGCTGACCAGGTAGTGCATCGGCTTCCAGCCCAGCTCGGCCGCCTTCTTGATGGCTTGGGCCGCGAACTTCGGCGTGGAGGCATTGAAGAACACGTTGGCACCCGAGCTCTTGAGCGACACCATCTGGCTGTCCACCGTCGGGTCGGTCGACTCGTAGCTGATCTTGGCGACGATCATGCTGGCGGCCTTGGCGCCCAGACCGTCCTCGAAGCCCTTCAGGTAGTCTTTGCCGAAGTCGTCGTTCTGGTACAGGATCGCGATCTTGCCGTTGGGGGTGTTCTCCAGCAGATGGGCGGCGTAGATCTTGCCCTCGCTCTGGAAGTTGGGCTGCCAGCCCATGGTCCAGGGGAAATTCTTCGGGTCACCCCATTTGGCGCCGCCGGTGGCCAAGAAGAGCTGCGGCACTTTCCTGGCATTCATGTATTTGTGGATCGCGCTGTTGCTCGCCGCGCCCACGGGGTTGACGACGAACAGCACCTCGTCTTCTTCGACCAGCCTGCGCGCTTGCTCCACCGTTTTGGCCGGGTTGTAGCCATCGTCCAGGCTGACGAAGTTGAGCTTGCGCCCATTGACGCCACCTTCGGCATTGATCTTGTCGAAGTACGCCGCGATGGCTTTGCCGGCCACACCGAAGGCCGAGACCGGGCCTGAGTAGGGGCTGATGCCGCCGATCTTGATTTCCTTGTCGGTCGCGCCGATGTCATACTTCTTTTGGGCCCATGCCGGACCGCCGGCGACCAGCAAGGCCAGCGCGGCAATGAGCAGCCCGCGTTTTTCCAAATGCATGGTGCTGAATCCTCTTTTCAGGAGGTTTGCCATTTGACGCGAGTGCATGCTTGTCTCACTTGTGTTGTGCCCGCGCCAACAAGGCACGATTCGCTGATGGCGGGGACAATTTTGTTTGAGAGACAGATGCTAGAGATCGAGCCCCCAGCCAACAATGCCGCAACACATCATTCCATATGGCAAATCACATCAACTGATGTGCCGCGCGAACAGAAGAAAGCGCCCGTCACCGCCCCGGTCTTCACGCTGCGAGCTCATCGCCGCCAGACCCGCCCTACAGCCGACTTGCGAATTGCCTACATCTTGCCCTGACGTGACGCGCCAGGCGAACGTCCCGTCCAGGCTTTGAAAGCACGCTGAAATGCGGCACTTTCGGTAAACCCCAGTTCCCGCGCCAATTCGGTCATCGGCACCGTGCTGGTATTCAGGCGCACGATAGCTATGTCGCGACGCAATTCATCTTTCAGCGCCTGGAAAGAGGTGTGCTCCATGGCCAATCGGCGCTGGAGGGTCGCGGTCGACATGTGCATCACCTGTGCCATCTCAGCCAAACTCGGCCAGCCCGACTGCGTTCGGCGCAGGTGGTTGCGGACTCTTTTGCTGATTGCATCGTCTTTGCGAGGCGGAATGATGATGTTGGCCGGCGCCTCGGCCAGAAACGCGCGTAACGCGGCTTCGTCTCGCCGCACAGGCGTCTGTAGCCACGCTTCATCGAACCAGACCGCCGTGTGCGTCTGGTCGAACTGCAAGCTTGCCGGGAACGCCTGGTTGTAGTTGCCCACGTCAGGCAAACTGGTGAAGGCGAAGTCAAAGCGCTTGGCAGGCAGACGGCCTCCGGCCACCCAGGCAATCAGGCGCCACAACACGCGCAAACAGAACGTATGCCGGAAGGTCTGCAGGAAGATCGGCTGTGAAGCCGTTGTGTCGTTGAAATGAAGGACCAAGCCGGCCAGGCCGCCTTCAACTCGCAGTTCCAATGCCTCGTCATCCCGCAGCAACGAGAGGGTACGTGCAATGCGCTTGATGGCCTGCCCCAGGTGGCGCGCACCCAGGGCCGAACGCGCCATGAACTCAAAGCTGCCGAGCTTGAGCGGACGCGCGAGATACCCGAGGCTTTCGTCGGCGCGCTTGTGGATCAGGCCGCGACATAGCGCAATGTACTGCTCGGCAGTCACCCGCGTGTCGGGATGCGACAGCAGCTCGGCCGGAATGGCCGCATCCAGCAAGTAGGCCTGGCTCGATTCGCCGCGCGCTTCAACGCCCGCGAGCATACCGCGCACCAGAAACACCGGAATGGTGATGGGCTCCTTCTTCAGTCTGATCTGCACGGTGGTTTGATGTGATCTGCCATATGAAACGATGCGTTGCGGCATTGTTGGCTGGGGGTTCGATCTCTAGCATCTGTCCAACAAACAAGCAGGTCCTCGCCATCAACGATCTTTCCGGGTGGGCGCGGGCACAAGTGAGACAAGCATGTACCTTAACCAAGCCCTGCATCGCGTAGATCGGCAAAAACCCGACCGCATCGCAGTCCGCTTCGGTGAGCCGATCGTTGGCTGCAAATGCGCGCAGCCCAGCGCCGCCTTCGTCGAGCCCGCGATTCACCGAGCTCATCCAATCATTGCACGAGAACACCATGACCGCAAACGTCGCAAATGTTGTTGTAGCGGGGGTCGGCATGATCCCTTTCACAAAGCCCGGCGCCAATCTGCCGTACCCCGACATGGCGGCCCACGCCACCAACGCCGCGTTGAAGGACGCCGGCATTGGCTACGCGCTCGTGCAACAGGCCTACGTGGGCTATGTGTATGGCGACTCCACCGCCGGCCAGCGCGCGCTTTATGAAGTCGGCATGTGCGGCATCCCGATCGTCAACGTCAACAACAACTGTTCGACGGGTTCGACCGCGCTGTTCCTCGCGCGTCAGGCGGTGGCCAGCGGCGCGGCCGACTGCGTGCTGGCGCTGGGGTTCGAGCACATGAGTCCCGGCGCGCTGGGACTCGTGTTCAAAGACCGCCCCGGCCCGTTAGACCACTTCGAGGCCCTCACCAACGAACTGGTGGGCAACAAGGAGGTGCCAGTGGCACTGCGCATCTTCGGTGGTGCGGGGCTGGCTCACATGCAGCAATACGGCACGCACATGTCCACCTTCGCAAAGATTCGCGCCAAGGCCAGCCGCCATGCGTCGAACAACCCCGTCGCCTTGTTTCGGACTGTGGTCACCGAAGAGGAGGTGATGGCAACGCCCGTCTTGTGGCCCGGCGTGATGACGCGGCTGATGGCTTGCCCGCCCACTTGTGGCGCGGCCGCCGCGATCATCTGCTCTGAAGATTTCGCCCGACGCCACGGGCTGGATCGCAGCGTGCGCATCAAGGCGCAAGCCATGACGACTGATCGTCCCGTGGCCTTCGAGGGCCGGGACATGCGCGAGGTGGCGGGCTTTGGCATGGCGCGGGAAGCGGCGCAGAAGGTCTACGACGAAGCCGGGGTCGGCCCCGAGGACATCGACGTTGTCGAGCTGCACGACTGCTTTGCCCACAACGAGCTGATCAGCTACGAGGCGCTCGGACTGTGTCCCGTGGGCGGTGGCGAAGAGTTTGTCGTTGATGGCGACAACACCTATGGCGGCAAGGTCGTGACCAACCCCTCGGGCGGCCTGCTGTCCAAGGGGCACCCGGTGGGCGCCACCGGTCTGGCGCAATGCACCGAGCTGGTCCAGCAACTGCGCGGCACGGCCGAGGCGCGGCAGGTGCAGGGCGCGCGGCTGGCGCTGCAGCACAACCTGGGCCTGGGCGGCGCCTGCGTGGTCACGCTCTACGAACGTGTTTGAGGGAGCGACGGCGATGATCGACAGGAAATGGATCGGTCACGAGCTGCCGGCCTGCGAACTGCCCATCGAGCGCAGCCGCTTGCGCTTCTTCGCCAAAGCAATCGGCGAGACGAACCCGGTCTACACCGACGAAGCCGCCGCGCGCGGCGCCGGCTATCCTGATCTGCCCGCGCCGCCCACCTTTCTTTACGCCGCCGAGCTGGATGCAGGCGTGACCGAGCGCCTGTTGGCCGACGTGGGCATTCCCCTGTCGAAGTTGCTGCACGGCGAACAGGGCTTCATTTACCACCGCCCCGCCTGCGTGGGCGACACCGTCACCGTGCGCTCGCGCCTCGACGACATCTACGACAAGAAGAACGGCACGCTGGAGTTCCTGGTGCGGTCTTCGCGCGCCACCAACCAGCGCGGCGAACTGGTGGCCGAGATGCGCACGGTGTTCGTCTGCAGGAACTGACCCATGAGCGCACCCAACTTCGATACCGTGCAGGTCGGCGATGCCCTGCCCTCCCTGGAGCTGCCGCCCCTGCAGCGCAGCACGCTGGCCTTGTTCGGCGGCGCATCAGGTGACCACAACCCCATCCACATCGACCTCGACTTCGCACGCCGTGCCGGCATGCCCGATGTGTTCGCTCAAGGCATGCTGGGCATGGCCTGGCTGGGCCGGCTGCTCACCGGCTGGGCGCCGCATTCGCACCTGCGCCGTTTCGACGTGCGCTTCCAGGGCATGGCCCAGCTGGGCAACGCGATGCGCTGCGCGGGCCGCGTGGTGGAGAAGTTCGAGGCCGAGGGCGAGCGCCGCGTGCGCGTGGAGGTGCGCAGCACCAACCAGTACGGGCAGACGAAGATCGCAGGCGAGGCCGTGGTCGCGCTGCCCTGAGCCACCCATCTCTCACATTCCCTCTTAGGAGCACCCATTCCATGAACCCCAGACTCGACGGCAAGGTAGCCCTGATCAGCGGCTCGGGCCGCGGCATCGGCCGCGCCATTGCACTCAAGTTCGCGTCCGAAGGTGCGCGCGTGGTCGTCAACGACTTGGACGCAGGCCCCGCCAATGAAGTTGTGGCCGAGATTCGCGCCGCTGGCGGTCAGGCGGTGGCCTGCACCGGCAACGTTACGGCACCGGACTTTGCCGAGCGCTTCGTCGGCACGGCCGTAGACGAATACAAGGGCCTGGAGATCATCGTCAACAACGCGGGCTACACCTGGGACAACGTGATCCAGAAGATGAGCGACGAGCAGTGGTACGCCATGATCGACTGCCACCTGACGGCGCCCTTTCGCATCCTGCGCGCGGCTTATCCCGTGCTGCGCGACCTGAACAAGACTGACGCGGCAGCGGGCAGGCGCGTCGTGCGCAAGGTGGTCAACACGTCCTCGATCGCCGGCCTGTTCGGCAACGTGGGCCAAGTCAACTACGCGTCGGCCAAGGCCGGCATCCTGGGCATGACGCAAACGCTGGCCAAGGAGTGGGGACGCATCGGCGTCGCGGTCAATGCAGTGGCCTACGGCTTGATCAAGACGCGCATGACAACCAGCACCGCCGAGGGCCGCACCGCCAACATCGAAGGCCGCGAGATCAAGGTAGGCATCAACGCCGGCCTGCTCGAAGTATTGGAGCGCAGCATCCCACTGGGGCGCGGCGGCACGCCTGACGAAGCCGCCGGAACTGTCTTCCTGCTCTGCCTGCCGGAGTCGGACTACGTCAGCGGCCAAACGTTGATGTGTTCCGGCGGGCTGACTGGCGCTTGAGGGCAAGCCGGACTAAGCTGTACCGTCCCAAACCGCAAAGGACCTTGGATATGCCCAACGATATGCCCATTGTCTATGCGGTCGAGTGTGCTGTCTGCACGATCACCCTGAACCGGCCGGACAAGCTCAACGCCTGGAATGCGCAGATGGAAGCCGACTTCCGGACGGCCATCGAGCGCGCCTGCGCAGACGACGCCGTTCGCGCCATCGTGGTGACCGGCGCCGGACGCGCCTTCTGCGCCGGAGCCGACCTCAGTGGCGGCGGGCAGCCGCCGCGCGCCGAGCGGACGCCGAGCGACGATGATTTCGACCAGCGCTACAGCTATTTGCTGCGGACAACCAAGCCGCTTATCGCCGCGATCAACGGGGCCGCGGTCGGCGTCGGCCTTTGTCTGACGCTCTTCTGCGACTTCCGCTACGCCGCAGAGGGCGCAAAGCTGAGCACCGCGTTCTCGCGCCTGGGTCTTGTTGCCGAACACGGCTCCTCCTGGATGCTCCCGCGGCTGATTGGCCACATGAATGCGCTGGACCTGCTGCTCACGGGCCGCACGATCGACGCGTCGGAAGCCGCGACCATGGGGCTGGTCCGCACATTGCCGGCGGAAGGTTTTCTGGATGCCGTGGCCGCTGTCGCACGGGATCTCGCGACCTATTCGTCGCCGCGGTCCATCCGTGTGATCAAGGGCCAGGTTCATGCCGGCTTGCGGCAGACCCTGGCCGAAGCGGTCACCACCGCCGATCGCGAGCAACTCGCCTCGCTCAGGTCCGACGACTTTCGCGAAGGCGTAAGGGCCCTTCTCGAAAAGCGCCCGCCGGCTTTCACCGGCCTCTGAATCAACGGCACCGGGAAAGCACACATGCAAAGCCGCCGCAATCTTCCGCTTGATGGCATAACCGTCATCGATCTCGGCCAGGTATATCAAGGGCCCTACGCAACCTACCTGATGGCCAAGGCAGGGGCGAACGTGATCAAAATCGAGCCGTTGGCCGGCGAGCCCGTCCGCCAGCGCGAGACGGTCAGCCGCGGCTCCGGAGCACCGTTCGGAATGCTCAACGGTCACAAGAAGTGCATCACGCTCGATCTGAAAAGCGAAAAGGGCAAGGACATCCTGAAGCGCCTGGCCAAGGGCGCGGACGTCCTGTTGGAAAACTTCGCGCCCGGCGCGATGGATAGGCTGGGTGTTGGTTGGTCCGTGCTGCACGAAATCAATCCGCGGCTCGTCTATGCGTCGGGGTCCGGCTATGGAATCTCTGGTCCGGACAAGGATGACTTGGCCATGGACATCACCGTACAGGCTGCATCCGGACTGATGAGTGTCACGGGCTTTCCCGAGGGCCCTCCAGTCAAAGCAGGGCCGGCGATTGCGGATTTTCTGGGTGGAATTCATCTCTATGCCGGTGTGGTGACAGCGCTCTACGAGCGGCAGTTCACAGACACGGGGCGTCTTGTCGAAGTGGCGATGCAGGAGGCCCTATTCCCTGCGCTCGCCTCGAACCTGGGCTATATGTACGACTTGGGCAAAGCGCCCCCTCGCACCGGCAATCGCCATGGCGGCTTGTCCGGAGCTCCATACAACGTCTATCCCACCTGCGACGGTCACATTGCGATCATTGCACTTACCGAGAAGCATTGGGAGAGCCTGTTGCAGTCGATGGGACGAACGGATCTCCGAGGCGATCCGCGCTTTGCCGATGGGGTCTCGCGAGTCCGAAACATCGATGAAACCGACAGGATAATTTCAGGCTGGAGTTCGAGGATTACGCGGGAAGAAGCCTGTGCCGCCCTTGCAAAGTTCAGGGTGCCGTCGGCGCCCGTGCGTGACTTGGCCGAGGTGTGCAACGACGAGCACATGCATGAACGCGGCATGCTGGAATGGCTTGAACATCCGCAGTTTGGAAGGATCGTGATACCTGACAGTCCGATCCGCATTCACGGTGCCGATCGTTTGCCCGCAGTCGTTTCTTCCGGACTCGGAGAGGATACCGACGAGGTACTCTCATCGATGCTCGATTTATCCCAGCCGGCAATTGACGTTCTTCGCGCCGAAGGCGTGATTGGCTCCGCTAGCCGAGCGAGCAGGACGTGAGCAAGGATATAACCGTCATTGGCGACGGAAATGTCGCGACAATTGAGATTCAACGACCGCCGTTCAATTATTTCGATATCGATCTTATCGAAGCGATCGCGGATGCGCTCGATTCGATAGACGCAGATCCGACGATCAGGGCGATCGTTCTTGCCGCGCAGGGAACGGCCTTTTGCGCCGGTGCGAATTTCAATGCGCCTGCGCCGGAAAGGGCAGTTGAAAGAGATCAGCTCGATGGCGGCGATCTCTACAAAGAGGCCATCCGCATTTTCCGGAACAAGAAGCCGGTCGTCGCCGCCGTGCACGGTGCGGCAATTGGCGGAGGACTCGGGCTGGCGATGTCGGCGGATTTCCGCGTGACCTGCCCAGAGGCACGCTTCTCCGCAAATTTCACACGGCTTGGCTTTCACCCGGGTTTCGGACTCACAGTGACGCTTCCCGAGGTGATCGGCCGGACCAACGCCGAACTGATGTTCTATACGAGCAGACGGGTCACCGGGGAGCAGGCGTTTGCAATGGGGCTCGCGAACGTACTTGTTCAACGGGACCAAGTGCGCATCGCAGCCGTCGCCCTGGCCAAAGAGATTGCAGAATGTTCGCCGCTTGGGTTGCTTTCGACCCGAGCCACCATGCGAGGGGGGCTGGCTGATCGTGTCGGAGCGGCGGTCGAGCACGAGCTCAACGAACAGAATCGTCTTCGCCACACGGACGATTTCCGTGAGGGAGTCAGGTCGACCGCCGAGCGCCGCGCAGCGAACTTCATTGGCCGTTAGACAGGAGCGATCAGCATGACCAAAGACGATTCGCAGTCCGAAACCTTCCCGGCCGGCAGCTGTGATTGCCACGTGCATATCTACGGTCCGTTTGACCGATTTCCCTTGGATGCAACCCCTCCCGGACAGCCGGTAAATCGCTTCGTCCCGACGAGGGAGTTTCCGGTGGAGCTGCTCTTGGAAACCTGGCAAGGCATCGGGGTATCCCGCGGTGTCATTGCCCACGCTGGAAACAAGGAGTCAGACAATGCAGTCACCTTCGATGCGTTGCGACGCTATCCAAAAGAATTGCGGGGCATTGCTCAGATATCGCCGGATACAACCGACAGACGTCTCGACGAGTTGACGGATGCTGGCTTCAAGGGGGTCCGGATAAATATGTTGCGACTGGATGGTCGCCCCCTTGTCTTTCCGGGGGCAATGACCTACGAAGATCTGAAGTCGCTTGCGCCTCGAATTGCCGAACGCGGCTGGCATGCTCAGCTTTGGATAGGAACCGGCGATCTGCAAGAGATTGCACCGGAACTCGAGCGCCTTCCACTCGATTTCGTCATCGACCACCAAGGTCGGACCATGGCGGACAAGACGGTAAATTACGAAGGATTCCGGTGGTTCTGCGACCGGCTTGAAAGCGGTCGCTATTGGTGCAAGCTTTCTGGAGCGGATCGAAACACCCGTATGGGCGCTCCTTACACGGACACCGAAGATTTCATGCGAGCGCTGGTAGC
>Ga0307513_10010385_pt1 | contig 11674 bp, 12 predicted proteins | sample 15_EM_MG_FD_202174 | JGI IMG/M metagenome (GOLD analysis project Ga0307513, IMG submission 202174) | Populus trichocarpa ectomycorrhiza microbial communities from riparian zone in the Pacific Northwest, United States - 15_EM | ecosystem: Host-associated > Plants > Roots > Unclassified | place... | reverse complement strand
TGAAGATTGTCGTCGATCCGTCGTTCAAGGCGTCCAGCCGGCCCTCGATCCTGGTGGCTGATCCTGTTAGCCGATTCCTCAATGCACTGCACGGATCGATATTTTCCTTGGTCATGGCTCAAGCCGATGGAGAGCAACGACAGTCATCTTCTGCAACGGGCGATTCGGATTCGGATGTAGACGCTCCAATGGCGAACATTACAATCGTTCCACCATCGGTGTCCCACCTCCCATCGCCGGTAGCAAAGGAGATGCCAGATACCAGTCCTGTAGCACCCCCCAGCTCTTCTGAACCTCTCGCCATGCCCACTGCCGCGAGTTCCATCATGGAGTCACCACACTCCTCGAACATACCCTTGGACGTTCCCAACTGGCATAGACACCAACACGGGCACAGGGGAAGGAAGCTCTCCATTGCGATGTCCTTGTTGGAACCCGCGAATAACCCCGTGATGCCCTCCCCGACTCTCTCAGATTTCGCCTTGCTAAGAGAGCTCCTACTCACTGCACACCAACAAGTGCCCACCCGTGCATTGCTTACGGGTGTACCAATGTTATTGGCATTGGATAAAAATTTACGAACTGCCAAAGGGTTGGGTTCAGAGCGGACAAAAGCTGCGAGAGAGTTGCTATGTGTCGTATGGATGAGCGTAGGACATATATGGGATGTCCCTTCGATCGTGGGGACTGCCAAGGGAGCACTTGAAGGGTTGCAGCCTCATCTAATCCCTCAGCTTGACCTCTCCAGACTCCATGGCCGCGAGGAGCCGATTGACTTCCCAATCAACCCGGTTGAAGTACAGGGATCGTCAATTTTGCCGTGCATTGATCCGGAGGTCGTATTACCGGCTTTGGCCTCAAGTGCTGCGTTGCAGGCAATCACTGGATTAGACCGAGGTGGCTTGCTCCGTCGGTTTACTATCGAGTGGACAATTGAACTAGCGCTCAAGGAGTGTAAGTGATGTACTTGTTTTGAGTGTTGGTCTTTACTGAGCCTATCACCTGCAGCTGTCGAGCAAGTTGCCAGCCAAGATATCCTGCGCGGTGATGCCTCCTTCCTCAAACTATCGCCTGCTCTTATGCACATCGAGAATATTTCGCTTGCAAGTATCGCACATTCAGGTCCGGCTGTTGGGGCTTCAGATCTACGGCAAGCCCTTTCTGGTCGCGGGGCAATATCGAATCCGGCTCTGGCATCAAGAGCATCCTTTTCTACATATGAACGCGCATCTAGTTTGGCACATGGAAGGGGCTTGAATCTCCATCCCCTCTCTGCCCTTCAAGACGGTACCTCGGGCGTACAGCACCCAGCTGTCAGTAGGATCAAGTCTCGGAAGGGCAAAGGTCAGCCAAACGAAGTACGGGATGTACTCAACAAGCTAGGAATCGGGAAACAGTCGGGTAGCCCTTTGTTGCGCGCTCCCTTCCCCGCGCAAAAAGCTCCCTTATGTGCTGATGGCAAGGGAAAGGGCATGGAGAAGGAAACTCTCAGTGGAGATGAGACGGATGCCAATGAGAAGCCTGGTTCGTCCACCAAGCTACTTAACCCCCCCTATTAGGCACCAAAAAGGAGCTGCAGTCGTGAAGTGACTCAGACATAGGATGATAGCCGGTCGTGACGGGCGTTCGAGTCGTGTATACTCTGGTAGCATTGTAGCATACATCGAGCTTTGATAGATCAACCTCGAGTCGAAGCGAGGCGCCTTCTGGCCTCCTCTTCTCTCTCCCGCCAGAACGCCATCTCCATTTGCGCCCTTGAGTGTATTGTTGGTCGAGGGCCAACCTGAGCATAGAAATTAATGGCGCATTAAGGTAATTCATAAGGGCGGCCATACACTTAGAGTCTGCAGCAGGCTCTCACACATGGTGGATTGGTATGCGGCAGCTTGCGCTGGATCCCTGGCCTTACTTGCTTGACTTGTAATCAAGCGGACAAGTTCTTGTCGCAAACGCATGAGACTGGGCGGATAGGGTCAGAGATGACAGAATCGCTGGATTAAAACGTACTTTGTGAAGAGCATAGGTTCATCGCCATCCCCGATCAAGGCTAGCATCGAAGCGAAGAGGATAGCATATCGATGAGCGACCTAGAGGATGTCAGTCTATCAAATAGGGTTGTTTGTCAAGCAGGACATACTCTCTGCACATCTGAATCCCGAACATTGCCTCGGGTCAAGAATGAGCCTCCTGCAGAATCCGCCAGAGCCTTCAGACTGTCGACATGTGCACTCATCTCCTTCTGGAAAACTGGCCACATTGACATCCGCAGGCCGAGCAAGAAAGTTTCCAGCGGCGGACACCTTCGTAGTTCGACTTCTTCGAATGCTGCTTCATTGAAACGAATCATGGTGAGCAGTGGAACCGCCGGCGGTGCTGGGTCAATTGCCGATTTGACGAAACTCTGGGTATACTACATTAGCGCACGATAGGGATGTAGGGTGACAGACTCACCTCGGTGTATTGTAAAACAGGTTCCATGACCTGTTTGAAGATATTATCGAAGTATGCTTGCTCCTCTTTCATTTTCCGCACTTCCGCCGCTTGCAGAGTAGACATAGACGTCGAGGGTACCCTGGCTGTTTCAAGAGGTGATTCCACCCTTTCTGGTTCCGTGCTACTTTCCTCTTGTCGAGGACTCATGGGCAATAATGCCGATAAAGGCATGATGGTCGGAGACTTCGCTTCTCTATCGAAGAACCGGATAATGAAAGAGTACTCCGACGTAGCGTTATCCATAAGCACGAGAATAAGGGAACGAAAGAGTGCCTCGAGTGGCGCTGACTGTCAAAAGAACGATAAGTAAAAGGAGAAACGAGGCCGAGGGTAGTATTACGTATGACTTCTCCTCTGTAAGGTATGCTAAAGTCACAGGAGGTCCGTCGAACCTCCCATATTCGAGTCGCTCCACATTGAGAGTAGCATCGGTTCCGGAGCCAGAGATATTGCCTATAAGCTCTGTCTTCTCGGAGGTTCGCGTCTGGTAAAATCATTAACAGTACGAAATCTACCCAAGTTGAGGGACTTGCCCGTGCGGAATTTAAACAGCGAATGTATCGTCGGAAGCCTGTCTCATAATACGTCCGTGCAGCACCAACGTAGGCCCTCTGGATCTCATTGGCGACGTCTGCTGCGTTTCGTTGAAGGAACGTGAAGAGCGGTCGATACTTGAGGAGGACCGAAGTCTGAAGGACCTGCATGTTTGTGCTCATGTTCGTTCGGATGGGCTGTAGTAACGCAAGGAAGAAGGCTCGGAGTTTCGTAGCAACCTTGATAGTATGTCGTGGTGAGTTCCCCAAAGAGGATACGAGAGTGCTTGGTCTACGCACGACGATTCTCAAAGCTTCAGCGATCTCACCGAGGTCTCGAGATGCTTTGACGCGCCCACGAGCATTGATGGATTGTAACCTTGTCTCTAGTTGACCAACTGCGTCTATCCATGGCTCTCCAACAGGGGTATCTAGCAATAAAGTGGCCAGAGGTGGGGGTATACAAAGGCCGAGGATGAGACTCGACAACGGGCGCTCGATTCTCTGTACCAATTGTTATGGTTCAGTGCATAAGAAGGTCGGAGGTGGTCGAACCTTGCGGCCCTTCAGTCTCTCGTCGAGTTCCTTGCTCTTGGTCTGGAGCTCGGATATTTGCCCAGCAACGGCTGAGAGGTCCGTTTGAAATGTAGATAAGAAACCTTCCAGTGAGTCGAGAAGCTTTACAGTTGCCTATGAGGTTGACGGGTTAGAAACGTGTGCAGTGGAGAACTGGTTCTGGCAGACGTCAACTTGGTTGTGCAGTTCGACGAACTCGCTGGCCCTTGATTTGACTTCTTATCTTTATGTCAGTACTTGTCGAGCTGTGCGTTAATACGCGCCACGCACAGAAATCATTCCCAGCCCCCGACATGGTTTGGTTCAAAGAGTAAGTGAGGATATTGTTCGATCAAAACTTGACATAAATACTCGTATTGGATTTACGAGAACTTGTAAGCTTAAATAAACGTGCAAGGCGAAACAAACAATACAAGATTGATTCTCTCCTAATCACGGGAGCGCATCACACTGTACATCCTCACCAATCGAGCAAGCTCTTTCCGGTAGCCCTCGACAAGTTGACTCCTCCACGGAAAAGAGCTGGTAGTACCTTCCCCTCGATGATCGTGTGTCTGACTACTGCCTCGACTTCGTGAGGCGTGACTCGCCCGTACCACACACCACTTCCAGGACCTTGAGGAGTATAAATCTGTAATGCAATTTAGTAAGAGTTGCTGACCATGCTCTGGTCGTTCCAAGTTAACTCACGATCACGTTCCCTACAGAGCTGTACGGTGAGCGTAGGGCCGACCTCGCAAGAAATAAGCTTACCCGCGTATTTATGGCCTCCAATGTGGGATATTTTTAAGATAAGGGCCTTCTTATGGTCTGCCCCCTCAAGTGCTTTCAGTTGCTTCAAGAACTCTTCCTCCCGCCCAGCACCCTCGGTCTCTGGTAAGGGAGAACCAAGTGGATGGTATTCTTTTATATCAGTATGAACTTCCCAGCCCTCTGATTCCAACGCGTGGCAGAGTCCTGGCGGCATGGACGAGTTAAAGCCCTGTTATTGAGAATTTGGGAACACAGAATCACCTTCTTCGAGTTTTACAGCGGCAATTGCACATCTATTATCTCGCCTTTTGTGAGAACCTGTGACCCAATCCAGTAAACGGCCGTCGAGGAGCAAGGAGGAGATGGAAAGACTCACATAACAGTATCACACAATCGAAGGGGATAGTGTAGCATTTTAATCCGGTCTTTCCGACACCAGTCCGTGAGTACGCTGGATCAAGCGCTGATTTCCATAGCGTCTCCGCGCCCTCAGAGGTCGGTGGCACTTCTAGCCATAAAGTGTAGTCGGGAAGTACAATGCATGATTCGTTTCCTTCTTCCGAGAGAGTGTTGTGCGAGCCATTGATGATCCCCAGACGCTTCGTTTCAGTGTTGGCGAATACGCCTGGTAGAGACACAGGAGGGGAGACAGCCCCGGGGGCTGATGACGATGACTTGGGAGGGTCCCCGGATGAGCTTGGCAGCAGCTTCGATTGTGCCGCTGAAAGATATGCTGCCAAAGTGCCGTCCGCTTCGGTGACTTCCCTTTCCCAGTCAGATCTTCCAGTCGAGATAATAACCTATATCGGCGATAAAATCTTACAGCTATTCTAACTGGCAATGATGGAGCACGGCTTACCTGTCGGCTGTACGGCTTGCACGATCCAAGCATGTCACTTGTATAGTCGACGTCAAAGCGGGGAGGGTATTCCAGATGGCCGACATCGCAGGGATCAGCGCACCCCCTGCATGGGTCGTCGGAGACTGGAATGGCGGCCTCTGTGAGCTTCTGTGAAAGTTGGTCTGCAGGAGTGGGGGCCATAAAGATGCCCTTGACAGCGAATCCTACGTTACGTATGGTCTTTTTGAGCTCCATAGACGAGGCGGGAGAAGAGGGAGAAGAAGGACGTATGGGCTATCTGATAAGCCAAACGAGGAAGCCGCAGTAGAAAGTGGCTGCCGGTCGAGTTGCGTAAGCCATGGATGCGCCGCTGCCAGTCTCATGAAATGAATTGGGACATTGAGCGAGGGTGGGCAGAAGAACCCGCTGGCTAGTCAGCGATTAAATAATCAGACCATGAGGGCACATCTACAGTGAAATACCCCAATTGTCCCAGGGTGGATGGTGTGGAAACCGAGCGTCAGCACGATCACGTCGTCTGTCGTATCCCGGGTCAGCATGATCACGTCGTCGTATTCCGGACGCCCAAATCGGTCAAGTCGTGAAGGACCAAACAAAGAGCGAACTTACGCGGCTTCCATCTTTGAACCCCTCTCAAACCGACCACAATGGATCCTGCAATGGCACGAATGCTCGCTGCAGCGCGTGGTGGACGACCCGGGGAAGCACCCCCTGCCCCCGGAGCAGACGCACCCGTTCCAGACAAGTGCGACCAGTTCGAAATTAATTAGGCAGGACATCGAGCTCACGTCCTCGTTCTCTAGTGGAGAAGTTATACACATTTCCTCTCTTGCGCTCCTCAAGGTGTGGTTGTTGTTCAAGGACGCGTAATCGAGGCCTGAACGCGCGTCTTGCAGATGCTGAAGCACGGTCGGGCGGGTGTACCCATGGAAGTAATGGGTCTTATGCTTGGAGAGTTCGTTGACGAATAGTAAGGCCAATTCACTTGGTCGCAAACCAGTCACTAACACCTGATGTTCCTAGCACCATTCAAGTGGTGGACGTATTCGCGATGCCTCAGTCTGGGACAACAGTCAGCGTCGAATCTGTGGACCACGTCTTCCAGACCAAGATGCTCGATATGCTCAAGCAGACCGGGAGGTAATGAAATTGTCTCGAGGAAGGAATCAATGACAAGCTGAACACACATACAGGCCAGAAATTGTGGTGGGGTGGTACCACTCTCATCCTGGGTTTGGCTGCTGGTTGTCCAGTGTCGATGTACACACCCAACAGGTACGTGTCGACCCTCCTGTAGTGGGCAATGCCTTTTAAGCGACTCTCTCAGACCTTCGAAATGATGAACAACAGAGCGGTGGCCGTCGTTGTCGATCCCATACAGTCTGTCAAGGGCAAGGTGGTCATCGACGCCTTCCGGACTATTCCCACTTCGACCGTTGTAATGGGCGTCGAACCGCGACAAACCACCTCGAATATTGGTCATATCAAGAAACCCTCCATTCAAGCACTGATCCATGGTTTGAACCGTCATTATTACTCGATCGCTGTCAACTACAGGAAGACGGAAATCGAGCAAACGATGCTTATGAACTTGCATAAGCAGAACTGGACCCAGTCCCTCAAACTCAGAGATTTCCACATTCACAAGACGACCAACGAAACCGCTGTCAAGGTACGTCTCGTGTTCTGACCGCAAAAGTTTGGTCGCTGACGTATTTCTAGTCGATGCTGAACCTTGCCGAGGCGTACAATAAATCGGTACAGGAGGAGACCACAATGACCCCTGAGCAACTGAAGACACGGCACGTTGGAAAGCAAGATCCAAAACGGCACTTGGAGAATGCCGTTGAAAAGGCGATGGGTGACCAGGTTAGCGTCCTTACCAGAGGATAAGTTTAGTACGACTGACCATTTTCCGTACAGGTTGTCCAAAGCTTAGGAACCATGCTCCTGGCCGACCTATGATTATCAATGACCTCTGTATTCGCAGACCGTTCCATCCCAGACGTTGTTATGATATACCAAATTGCATGAATACGTCTATACGATCAAGATTACAAAAAACTTGCCCTACAACCATGTCGGGGCAGTAGGTCTGGTGATGCCCCATAACCTTTCCGTGTTTGTCCAGGATAGGAGGACAGGCCCAGAAAACCTGGGAGGATTCTGAGAAAACTTCTGTACAAGCCCCTTTACTTGTGCAGCATTGACCTTGCACTCCTTCTGGAGTGGAAAGCCGACTAAATCATGAAGCCCGGGAGGGTGAATGTCGCACAGCTCCACCATTTGTTCTTTTGCAACCAATATTATCAAAAGGGAGTAGAGGAGTCGGTCAGTGAGAGCGTTCAGTGGTGGCCCTTGCTCCTTGGAGAGAAGAACCGCCAACAATTTTTGTACATTTCAGTCGGTGCTGGGCACGTCAAGAGTTGGCAATAGAAGGATATGAGTCTTATTATGAAATCGATATCACTGCTATGGAAGGCTCGAATCGCCCGGTATCGAGTTACTGTCTACTTCGATTGCCGCCTTCTGAAAATTCTGGATGTCCCTTGAGCTGGTCATGACTCTGTTCTCCTTGGTTACAAAGCCTGCATTCCATCCTTTGCAGAATACGGGAACAATTCCCATTGCCTTTGCACGGCGAACTGCTTGACCGAGCTTGCGTTGGTTTTTCCAAGTAAGCCTGGTTTGGTCTCGGGGGATGATACGACCCATTTCTGAGACATAATTACTAAGGAGTGTGCGATTGTATATTTCGTGGAGAGGGTTAATGTCGAGCTGGTGAAAGACGTCCTCGCGGATGGCAAAGGCTTTCTTGGGACCTGACGTTCGTGGTATTGCTGATCTAGAACGACGCCACGTACGCTTTTGCATTGTGAAATCGTTCGGGCTGAAGGCCTATCGTGCTGAGGTTGAGAGACGTAAATTCCATGATCCGAGGGCGACCTACCTTGCCATAAGAAGGTATTATGAAGCCAGGTGGAAGGGTGCTTGTGCTGAGACTCCTGCCTAACGGGGTTGGTTAGATTATTTTCGACTTGCTCGCAGATTCAAGCCTCACTTCGTTCCTTGCCGGCCTCTTTATCAGCTGCAGTCAAATAGCGTGGTCCTGCCTCTACAACGTCTGCAATGTTGGCTAAGCTTTCGCCTTCTCGCCTGACAGTTGAGACGTGGAAGGACCGCGCCGAAACAGCAAAAGACGAAGTCGAGGCTGCCAATGTCCTCGAAACTGATGCACGGCCCGATACAGTGATAATAAATGCGCTCTGCATGGCGGCTCAGGGGGTCCAGCCGTTGCTGAACAAAGCGGTTGGAAAACAAATCTCAACAGCTGGTTAGATCCTTCTACATTGGCCGGATTTCCGAAATATCACCAGCTCTCCACATCGTCCGCCATAATGAACCAGAATACAACATCGTAAGCCCGCTTTGCTGATTGTAGAGCACAAGACCTTGCAGCTCATCATTCACGGCCAGGAACGCGCAGTATGGCATAACGCCGCCGATATCGACTGACCCGCCAACAGAGCAAGACATTCAAATGGCATCTTTGCTTATGCACGAACTCAAGGCCCAAGGAACTTTTGAGTCTGAGACAGAGGCGCGGGTTCGGTGAGTGGTACCACGCCCTCGCCTCGCCAACCATCTGTCAGCGTCCTGACGCATTTTTCACCTCTCTCTCCAACCTGTACGCTCCATCCCGATTGTAGCGAAGAGGTGCTTGGTCATCTCTCGGACCTCGTCCGCAGGTTCGTGGAGGAATCCTGCCTGAAACACAACCTTAGCCCTGAAGCAGCCAAGAAAGCTGGGGGGAAGATATACACATATGGGTCGTATCGACTTGGTGTACACGGTCCTGGTACAGATATTGACACCCTCGTTGTCGGTCCCAAGCACGTGGAGCGACAGGATTTTAACGAAACCTTCCTGAGAATGCTTGAACAGGACCCCAGTGTGTCTGAAGTCTCGGTTGGTCTCGTCTGTCTTCCGCTCCCTTTGTTTAAAATTCACGCAGCTTGAAACAGGCTGTCCCAGATGCGTATGTTCCCCTTATCAAGACCAAGATAAAAGGCATCCCTATAGACTTCACCTACGCGCGTCTTGCCCTCGCTGTCATCCCTGAGGACCTGGAGCTCAAAGATGATAACCTTCTGAAGAACCTCGATGAACGCTGTGTAAGGAGTCTTGGCGGTGTGTTCTTCTCTACTCCCCCGTTAGTCCTCTGTTTGCAAGCCCCTGTATTAGGTTCGCGATGTACCGATGATATTCTCCGCCTGGTGCCGAATGTTCATGTTTTCCGCGATGCTCTACGAGCAATCAAGTTGTGGGCCCAACGTACGTGGAAAGCCACTCCATTCCGCTTCATCTCAAGCTTGTGCAGGTCGTGCTATCTATTCAAACGTAAATGGTTTCCTCGGCGGTATTGCCTGGGCGCTGCTGGTCGCGCGGTTATGTCAGCTCTACCCGAATGGGAATGCTGCAATCATTGTTCGGAGATTCTTCGTCATTATTACGGTCTGGTACGCATAGTCCTTCAAGATACAGAGCCAACACTCATTGGTCCCTAGGTTGTGGCCACAACCCGTTGTCCTTCGCAGCATTGAGGGCGGGCCCCTAAACGTTCGCGTGTGGAATCCAAGAGTGAGCATTGTTTCCTGAGCATAATCCCGGGGACACCTCGCGCTGAGCCCCATTTCAGTTGTACCCCGGCGACCGCGCACACAAAATGCCTATCATTACTCCTGCATATCCTTCTATGTGCTCAACGCACAATGTTATGAAGTCAACGATGGAGGTCATGAAGGAGGAGCTTGAACGGGGTCAGCTCCTATTTTTCCTGAGAACGTCCTAATTCTCATAATCGCCAGGTCGGCTGATTACCGAGCAAATATGGAACGGCGAAGCAGAGTGGTCTGAACTCTTCCAAAAACACACTTTCTTCAGCAAGTATAATTATTACCTTCAAGTTATCGCCTCATGTTGCGACGTAGTGGAGCACGCCAAATGGTAAATTATATTCCTCATGTCCTCACGACATTAGCTCTTGATGACCCTCCTTCTAGGTCCGCTGCAGTGGAATCAAAATTACGACAGTTGGTCGCCAAGCTTGAAATCATCGATACTCTCGCCCGTGTTCATCCTTTCATCAAAGGCTTCGATAGGACATACTATGCGCTTACTGACGAAGATCAAGGCGCCATCGTCGTCGGGAACCCATCAGAAGCTCTCCAACACCGAACTGCTGCTGATGTAGCAGACAACGCAAATGTGACGCCAATCTACACTACTACCTACTATATCGGACTCGAGATTGCGAAGCCAGGTGCGAAGGAAGGCGAACGAACGGATCAACCTGCTGCAACTCACGGAACACCAGCGCCAGCTAGTACAGGACCTCGCAAGTTGGACATCTCCCAGCCTACTAGTGATTTTATGAAGCTTGCACGCTCTTGGGAGTATTACAAGAACGACATTATGGGAATCGCTGTTCGCCATATCAGGAGGTTTGTATATGCTTGGTTGACTCTCTTCCGCTGACCCTTTTCCAGCGCTGCTCTCCCCGACAATGTCTTCGAAGGTGGTAGTAGACGGAAAGCCGTAAAGCGCGGCAAAACTGGAAAGGTTTGTGTTTGTCACCCACTCCGATTACCACTCAATACAATCGCAGGACAAGCAGGACGAAGGCGAAGCGCCCGCACCGAAACGAAAGCGGTAAGTTACTCATCAGCCTATTTCCCACTGACTGCAGCGCGATTACTCAACCAAAAACGACGTCTCGGCCTGGCTTGTTCCTGACTTGCCTTTTCGGATGTTTTATCTTCTTTTTAATCTTCAGGTCATCGTCTTCTGCTGCCACTACTGCTGTCCCCGATATGCCGACGCCAAGTACGACGCTCGTGCCTTCAACGCTTCCGCCCATCCCTAGCTCCGAGTTCGCTCAACCTGGACCGCCGACCACGCCCGTCCCGATCGCTCAAGCGTGAATCTACCCCCAAAAAAACAACCGTTGACCAGGAAGATGACAATGTACGCAAAGGCCAACTTGGCAGTACATTACACTCGATTCTCAAACACAGTTCAAGATACGGCAAAGGCCTGCCGATCTATCCTCTCGACAAACTCCTACAATAGGTTTGAGACTGCTGTCGGATACCTCATTCATCTTTTCTAACCCCACGGGCGGGACTAACCTCAAACCTGCCTCGCCTTCACTTTGACATTCTTGGTAACCATATATTCTCGGAGTGCGCCTAAGACCATCACCACTACTTTTGATACAGCACTCCGCACTTCGCGTGCACAGGTTTTTAGAATGCATATTCCTCTTTCGCCGTTTTTGCCAGTAAACTGGTAACCAGTAATTTCTGCAGCCAAATGTATTGATAAAATAGATAGGAAAATTTGCAGTGTTTATTGATTGGTTGTGAGGTGTGTGCACGATAGGAAATTTCGAATG
>Ga0307513_10010384_pt1 | contig 11674 bp, 11 predicted proteins | sample 15_EM_MG_FD_202174 | JGI IMG/M metagenome (GOLD analysis project Ga0307513, IMG submission 202174) | Populus trichocarpa ectomycorrhiza microbial communities from riparian zone in the Pacific Northwest, United States - 15_EM | ecosystem: Host-associated > Plants > Roots > Unclassified | place... | reverse complement strand
CACGCTCCAGGCGAGCCATGTTCGCGAACGGCTGTCGCAATACAGGCTGGCAAGCGTTGCCGCGGTCGCCGGTAGCAGGGCACCGAGCGTGTTCATGGTGAGGTCTGGGGTCAGGCTGAGCGGCCGCCAGCGCACCGTCTCGCTCGCCGCGGCGATCCGCGCATAGATGTCGTGACCGGGCAATAGCGCCCAGAGCGACGGCGCCAGCGGGATCAGCTGGATCAGGACCAGGCCATACACCGCCGCGATCATCGTCAGCAGCCGTTTGCGCCGCCGCAACGTCTCGTTCTCGAGCGGCCACAAACTGGCGACGATCGCGGCAATGGCGGCGAGGCGGGCCAGCATCTGCTGGTCCTCATCGTAGCGTGACGCGCCCCCCAGCGCGGCGAGCGTGGCCAGCAGCGCGATAGCGACAATCAAGCGATAGCGCTGCCCGTAAAGGCCCGCGACTTTTTGTGTGGCCAAAGCCTGCCTCTCGCGATGGGAATAGCGGCACGACGGCCACTATTCCCAACCACCCGCTGGAGATTGTTTACGAGCTGGCGGGTTTGCTGCCGTTGTGGCCCAGCGCGACCGCGGCGACCACGACCACCGCGATGGCGGCTGCGGCATAAAGGAAACCCGACCCGCCGCCGCTCAATTTGTTGCCCTTCGCCTTGGCGCCCGCGCGGACCTGCTTGTCGGCGAGCGACAGCTTCGCCGCCGGATTGGCCGGCGATGCGGCGGCGATCGTCGGAACGGCGATCAGCGAAAGGGCCGCGGTGGCGGCGATGACGTTGCTCAGGCGCATTGATGCACACCCCTTTTCTGCGGCTCGCCCAACGCGAACCGATCGTCAGTGCCAGGGCGCGCGACGACGGTTCAACGCCAACGCGCAAAGACCCACGCGTTGAACCCCGTCCTTCGCACCGGGAACAGATGGGCAGCAATTGGGGTAAAAAGGGTGCGTCTCATCAGTAACCGGTCTTTTCTGGGTCGGGCCCTATGCCGGCGCTGAGCGCACGCGACGGCTATCGGCGATGGGCGCCGATTTATGCCCGCGAGACGGCGATCAGCCTGCTCGAGGACCAGCTTGTCGCGCCGATCAGCCCCAATCTTGCCGACAAGCGACTGCTCGATGTCGGCTGTGGAGTCGGCCGTCGCCTGATCGATTGCGGCGCGGCCGAGGCGGTCGGGATCGACCTCAGCCCCGAAATGCTCGACGCCGGAATCGGGCGCGGCGCGGTCATGCCGGGGGTCAGGACGCTGGTCGGCGATATCCGCCATTTGCCCTTTCCGGATCGTTATTTCGAGGTGGTGTGGTGCCGGCTGGTATTGGGGCATTTGCCGGCGATCGGCGGTGCCTATGCGGAACTCGCCCGCGTCACCGCGCCGGGCGGGATCATCCTGGTCAGCGATTTCCATGCCGAGGCGCATGCCGCCGGACACCGCCGCACTTTTCGCGACGGCGAGGGTGTGCACGAGGTCGAGCATCACGTCCACGATGTGTCGGCGCATGCCGGCGCGGCGCGTGCCGCCGGACTGGTCCCGGTCGCGACACGTGAGGCGGTGATCGGCCCCGCCGTCCGCCCGCTCTACCAAGCCGCCGGGCGCGATGCGCTGTATCGCGAGCATCTCGACCTGCCGGTCGTGCTCGCACTCGCCTTTCGGCGGGAGGGGTGAGGATGCGGATGCTGGTCAACGCCCGCAACCGCGCCGTCGCGATCGAGGGCGAGCGCATCGTCGCTGCCGAAGGGCGGTTCGATATCGTCCTCGATTGCCCCGATGCGGAGGTCCGGCCGGGGCTGATCAACGCGCACGATCATCTCCATCGCAACCATTACGGACGGCTGGGGCGGCCTGGCTATGGCAACGCCTATCAATGGGCTCGAGATATCCAGACCCGCTATCGCCGCCGCATCGCGCACGGCCACGCACGGCCGCGGCGAGAGGCGTTGCTGGCGGGCGCATGGAAGAATTTGTTCGCCGGCGTCACCTCGGTCGTCCATCACGACGCTTGGGAAGACGCGTTCGACCGCGATTTCCCGATCCGCGTGGTCCCGCTTGCCAGCGCGGATTCGCTCGGCATGTCTCCCGATCTCGACGGTGTCGGGGAGGGCGGGCGGTTCGGCCTGCACCTGGCCGAAGGGGTCGATGAGGCCGCCGCCGATGAAGTGCGGACGATCGCGGCGAAGGGGCTGCTCACGCGCGAGTTGATCGCGGTGCACGGCGTCGGCATGGACCCCGACGGCGTAAGCCGGTTCCGGGCGTCGGGCGCGGCGCTCGTCTGGTGCCCGAGTTCCAACCTCTTCCTGTTCGGGCGCACCGCGCCGGCGGCGCTGCTCGACGCCGGAATCGATGTGCTGCTCGGCAGCGACTCTCTCCTGACCGGGGCGGGCGACCTGCTCGACGAAATGGCCTTCGCGCGTGCGATCGGCGGGTTGAGCGACGCGCGGCTCGAAGGGGCGGTGGGCGCGATCGCGGCTGCCCGGCTCGGCCTCGACCCGCCCGCGCTCGATCCGGGCGATCGCGCCGATCTGATCCTGCTGCGCCGTCCACTGGTCGAGGCGTGCGCAGCGGACGTGCTGCTTGTCGTCGCGAACGGGGCGGTGCGGGTCGCCTGCCCCGATCTTGCGCCAAGTCTCGGCATTCACGCCGATCACGGCATCGAAATGACCATCGGCACGGTGGCGCGCTGGACCAGCGCACGCACCCCAGAACCGACATCCGGGAGGTATTGATGAAGTTTGTTGCGTTCCGCCTTGGCTCGGCCAGCGCGCTTGTCCTGGCGGCGATGACCGTGGTCCCCGCCGCCGCGCAGACCGCGCCCGATCCGAACGCCGCTCCGGCGCCGGCACCGACCGCGCCGCCCGCGCCGTCGGCGACACCCGCTCCGACGCCGCAGGATGTGCCCGCCGACAGCGCGACTAATGCGCCCGCGGACGGCACCCAGCCGGTCACGGCGACCGATGCGGCGGCGCCGCCGCCCGATGCCGCGCCGTCGATGCCGCGCACCGACATCCTGTCGAAGAACACCATCTCGATCCTGCTCGATGCACGGTTGGCGCTCGCCAATGGCGAGAAGTCGTTCACCAACGGCGGGCTCGGCAAGACGCGGTTCCAGGGGACGCAGAATGGCGATTATCGCGCCTATGCCGTCCCGGTCGAAGCCGATCTGATCTGGCTGCCGCGCTTCACCCCATCGCTCAGCGCCAACGTTTCGGGCGCGTGGCAGCGTGATCAGGAAAACAAGTTCGACCTGATCGAGGCATTCGTGAATTTCCTGCCGCAGCAATCGGGCAAAATCGGGTTCCAGGCGCGCGCCGGGTTGATGTGGCCCGAAATTTCGCTCGAACATTCGACCGGCGGCGCGTGGACCGTGGTCAACACGATTACGCCCTCGACGATCAATTCCTGGGTCGGCGAGGAAGTGAAGGTCCTGGGTGTCGAGGGCACCTTGCGCGCGAGCCTGGGCCAGCACGAACTGTCGTTCACCGGTGGGGTGTTCGCGGGCAACGACACGTCGGGCACCTTGCTGTCGTTCCGCGGCTGGGCGCTGCACGATGAGAAAGCGACCGGCTTCGGCCATTTCCCGCTGCCGCCGCTCAATTCGTTCATCAAGCTATTGCAGGAGGACCGGACGCGCTCGACGATCGAGCTCGACAACCGCCCCGGTTTCTATGCCCGGCTCGACTGGCGGCCACCCTGGCCGTTCGGCGTGGCGCTGTTCTATTACGACAATCGCGGCAATCCGGAGGCGTTCACGCCGACCGGGCAATGGGGCTGGCGCACGCGCTTCTGGAACATCGGAATCAATGCCGATCTTGGCACCAATACCAAATTGCTCATCCAAGGCATGAGCGGCTCGACGATCATGGGGTTCGAGGAAAACGGAATTCCCTGGGTCCACACCTATTTCAACTCGGCTTATGCAATGGTGACGCGGCGGATCGGCGACAAGCTGGCGGTGAGCGCGCGGGTTGAGGCGTTCAACACGCGCGAGCACGGCAGCGAGATGTCGCCGCTCGACAATGAGGACGGCTGGTCCTCGACCGTCGCCGCGCGCTACAATCTGACCAGCCGGGTGACGGTCCTCGCCGAGGCGCTCAACGTCCGCAGCAAGCGCGGCGTCCGTGCCACCGATCTCGGGATCAACCCGTTCCAGGCGCAGACCGTGTTCCAGCTCGCGCTGAGGTTCCATCTGTGACCGCGCGCGCGGTCCTGGCGCTCGTCGCTGGCGCGCTCGCACTAGCGGGATGTTCCAACGGCCCGCGGCTCGGCGAGACATCCGAGCCGATGGCGGTGACCGCGCTCAAGGATCTGCCCCCGCCGGGCGGTGCCGACCTGGTCGCCGGGACGACGCCGTATCGCGTCGGCCCGCTCGACAAGCTCAACATCGCGGTATTCGGCGTGCCCGACCTGAGCGGCACGTTCCAGACCGACGCCGCCGGGCATCTGTCGATGCCGCTGGTCGGCGAGATCGATGCTTCCGGCCAGACGCCCAAGGAGCTTGCGCTCGCGATCGATAAGCGGCTGCGCGGCATCTATGTCCGCGACCCGCAGATCACGGTCAATTTGGAGGAGACCACCAGCCAGGTCTTCACTGTCGATGGCCAGGTTACCCAGCCGGGCAGCTATCCGGCGATCGGCAACATCACGCTGATGCGCGCGGTCGCGACCGCCAAGGGGGTCGGCGAATTTGCCCGGATGGATGACGTCGTCGTATTCCGCACGGTCGAGGGCAAGCCGCTCGCCGCGCTCTACAATCTCGGCGCGATCCGGCGCGGGCTGTACCCCGACCCCAAGATCTACGCCAACGACGTCATCATCGTCGGCGATTCGAGCGCGCGGCGGATGTTCCAGAAATTCCTCCAGGTGGCACCGTTGCTGACGACGCCGCTGATTCTCGGGCTGGAGCGCATAAGGTGATGGATTCGATTTCGCCCCGAATGCTGGGCCAGGTCCAGCTGCTGACCGGCGCCGCCGATGGCGGGCCGCCTGCCTCGCAACGCACTCCGCCGCTGCGCCGCCTGATCCGCGCGGCATCGCGCTGGCGCTGGGTGCTGCTGGGTGGCGTGGGGGCGGGCGCGCTCGCCGGGTTGCTGGTCACGTCGGTGATGACGCGTCAGTACAGTTCGACCGCGCGGCTGGAGATTTCGCGCGATACCGCGCGCGTCACCAATATCGACAGCGTCGAACGCGACGTCAGCATCGGCGACCAGGAATTCTACCAGACGCAATATGGCCTGCTCCAGACCAAGGAACTGTCCGAGCGTGTCGCGCGCGATCTCGGCGCGGTCGACAATCGCGATTTCTTCAAGCTGTTCGGCCGCTCCGACCTGTTCGACGGCAATGCAGCGGATGTGAACAGCCCGGCGCGACGCGGCAAGCGCGTGGAATTGGCGGGGCGGATCCTGCTCGACCATGTCGGCATCGCGCCCGTGCGCGGATCGCGGCTGGTCGACGTCACCGCGGAAACACCCGATCCGTTCTGGTCGCAGCGTATCGCCCAGGCATGGAGCAAGGATTTCATCGACGGCAATCTCGAACGTCGGTTCGCGGCGTCGGATTATGCCCGGCAATTTCTCGAAACGCGGCTCGAGCAATTGCGCCAGAAGCTTGAGGAATCGGAGCGCCAGGCGGTCGGTTATGCCGCCAACCAGGGGATTATCAACCTGCCGGCGGTGAGTAGTGGCAAGGATGGCGCTGGAAGCGCGGTTGGCGGCGACCGCTCGCTGCTGACCGACGATATCACCACGCTCAACGCGGCGCTTGCCACCGCGACTGCCGAACGGATCGAGGCGCAAGCGCGGCTCGCCGCGGCACGCCAGCCGGGCTCGAGCAGCGAGGCGCTGGGTAGCCAGGCGATCGGCGATCTCCGCCAGAAACGCGCCGAGGCGGCGGGCGAATATGCCAAATTGCTGTCGCAGTTCGAACCCAAATATCCGCCGGCCAAGGCGCTCGAATCGCAAGTCCAGGTGCTCGATGCCGCGATCGCGGCCGAAGAGGGTCGCGTCCACGCGTCGCTGCAACAGGCTTATGCCTCGGCGATGGGTCGCGAACGCGCACTGCAAGCCCGGGTCGAGGCGCTCAAGGGCAACCTCTCCGATCTCCGTCAGCGCAGCATCCAGTACAATATCTTCCAACGCGATGCCGACACCAATCGCGAACTCTATAGCGCGCTGCTGCAGCGCTATAAGGAGATCGGCGTCGCCGGCGGGATAGAGAATAACAATATCGCGGTGGTCGACGCCGCCAAATTGCCCGACCGGCCGTCGCGGCCCAGCCTGATGATCAACCTGTTGCTGTCGATCCTCGCGGGCGGGCTGGCCGGCGTCGCGCTTGCCGCCGCACTTGAGCAGATCGACGAAGGGATCGGCGACCCGAGCGAGGCACAGGAAAAGCTTGGCCTGCCGCTGCTCGGTACCTTGCCCAAGGTGAAGACCGGGGGGCCGCTCGACGCGCTGGAGAATCCGCGCTCGCCGTTGGTCGAGGCCTATCTGGCGGTCCAGGCCAATCTCGAGCTGTCGACGGCGCGCGGCACACCGCGGTCGCTCGCGGTCACCAGCACGCGGCCGCGCGAAGGCAAGTCGACCACCGCGACGGCGCTCGCCCAATCGCTCGCACGCGCGCATCGCAAGGTCGTGCTGGTCGATGCCGATCTGCGCTCGCCGTCGGTCCACTCCGCATTCGGAGTGGTCAACGATGCCGGGGTCAGCAATTTCCTGTCCGGCAGCGACAATCTCGACGCCTCGATCCACGCCACCAGTCACGAGGGATTGAGCGTGATGCCGGCGGGGCCGCCGCCGCCCAATGCCGCCGATCTGTTGACCGGTGAGCGATTGCGGGTGCTGGTCGAACGGCTGCAGGAACGGTTCGACCATGTCATCGTCGACTCGCCGCCGGTGATCGGCCTGGCCGACGCGCCCTTGGTCGCCTCGGCGGTCGAAGCGGTGATCTTTGTGGTCGAGGCGCGATCGACCCAGGCGGGGGTGGTGCGTAACGCGCTCAACCGTCTGGCGACCGCGCATGCCAATGTGCTCGGCACGGTCCTCACCAAGTTCGAGGCGAAGCGTGCGCATCTCGGCTATGGCTACGGCTACGGCTATGAATATGGCTATGGCCGTTAGGTGGAGCGACTGATGCCGTCGCCGATAGTCTGGCGTGGAGCGATCGTCGCTAGCGCCCTAGTGGCGGCAGCGGGGATCGTCCACGCCGGGGTCGAGCAGCGGCTGTTACGGAGCGATCCCGTCGCTGCCGCGCGCGTGGCGCCCTATGATGCGCGGATCGCGATGGCGGCGGCGCGCAAGCTGGTCGAGGACGGCCGCGGCGCGACCGATCCGGCGATCCGCGCGCTGACCCAGGCAACGCTGGCGCGCGATCTTACCCAGAATGCCGCGATCGAGTTCCGCGCGATCGATGTCGAGGCGACGGGCAACCGAGCGCGAGCGGCACAATTGTTCGAATTGTCCGACGCGATCAGCCGGCGCAGCCTGCCGACTCGGCTGTGGCTGATCCAGCGCTCGGTCGATCGTGGCGATGTCGGTCATGCGCTGCGCGACTTCGACGTGGCGCTCCGGACCACGGCGGCGGCAGCACCAACGCTGTTCCCGGTGCTGGCCGGCGCGTCGAACGACCCCGGCCTGGTCGTGCCGATCGCGCGGATGCTCGACCGGCCGAGCGACTGGCGGCTGCTGTTCCTCAACTACGCAGTCGCCAATGGTGATAGCGAGGGAGCAACGGCCGTGCTCCTGCACATGCGCGATCGCGGACTGATTACCGGTAATGGCTTGGATCGCGGCTTGATCGCCCGGCTGGTGGATGAGCGCCGCTTCGCACTGGCGGGGCGGGTTCGCGCCGCCTTTTCGAGCGGGAAAGCTCCGCCGCGCCTGGTCGTCGACGGTGGCTTTGCTGACGCGACCGGAAGCTATCCTTTCGGCTGGAGCTTCACCGAACGCGGCGACATCGGGGCCGAGCGCAGCATCGCCGACGGCCACCCGGCGCTCGGCTGGCGGTCGGAACCGGGCCGGGGCGGGCAGGTCGCGGCGCAATTGCTGCTGCTCTCGCCGGGCAATTATCGGCTGGCGACGAGGGCGGCGTCGGCGACACCGGACGACGCGCCTTATTGGTCGTTGACCTGTGGCGAGCAGGGCGGGGCGACACCCGCCCGGCTGGACGTGCCGTCAGCGGCGGGCGCCGCGGCAGCCGTGGACGTTGCCATCCCGGCGGGATGTGAAGGGCAATGGTTGACGTTGACGCTGCGTCCCGGCGGCACGTCGGGAGAGCGGGCGGGCGCTCTCGCCTCGGTGGCGATCACTCGGCGATAGGCTTGAACCGGTACTGACCCCACAGGCCGACGCCGAGCGGGCGCGTCTTGTAGCCTGTCCCAAGCCGGCGGTAATTGCAGCGTGCCGCGCTCGCCATCGATGCCGCATTGTCGTCGTCGGTCAGCCACCACCACCGCCGCTCGCGATCGCCAAACAGGCGGTGCGCTTCGCCAATGATCGTCGGTGCCAGTTGCTGGCCGCGCGCATCGGGTCTGGTCCAGATATTGCCGACTTCAAGATCGTCGGGCGCCATGAACGGCAAGCGGTGCCAGCGCGGCGTTACCAGCAGGCGATGGACCATATCGTCGCCGCGCCAGACCGTCAGCTCGGTGAACTCGTCGGTCGCGAAGAAGCCCAGTCGGTTGAGCAGCCACCAGATGAAATTCACCGGGGTGCGTGATCCGCGCGGGGGTAAGCCGTGCTTGCCCGCTTGCCAGCGGCGCAAGGTCATGCCGCGCGGCAGGGGCAGGAGCGGCGGCGGCGGATCGCTCGGCCCGTGGCTGAAGAACACCATCATGTCGCCGGCTCCGGCGGCTGAGCGACCGGTAGCGGCGCCGATCGCGCGCACACGCGGCGCAAATCGGCATCGGCGCCCCATCGCGCCAGGATCGCATCGATCCCACGCAACGCCGCCGGCCGAGCGACGATCGCCAGCGCGGTCAGCCAGAGCAAGTGCAGGTCCGTCGTAAAGTCGCGGCGCTTGACGTAGAGCAGTCCCAGCCGGCTCTTCCACGGCCTGATCATGATGTCATAGGCGGAATCGGGATCGGCCGCGCCGTCGATGATGTCGCCTTCGTCGGCGAAGACAATCGAGGACAGATCGGTAACGCCGGGGCGGATATCCAGCAGGCATAGCTCCGCCGGCGTATAGCGGTCGACACCGCCCCGGCGCGTGTTGGGGCGCGGACCGACCAGGCTCATCTCGCCCCTCAGCACGTTCCAGAATTGCGGCAGCTCGTCGATCTTCCAGCGGCGCAATCGATGCCCGAGCGGGGTGATACGCGGATCGCGGCGCGCGGTCGACGTGCCGCCCAGCGTCTCGGCGTCCACCGCCATCGACCTCAGCTTGATCATCCGGAAGTCGCGATTGCCGCGGCCGACGCGAATGCCGCGATGGACCGGCGACTGGCCGTCCTGCAGCCAAATCGCGAGCATCGCGACCGCGAGGATCGGCGACGCCAGGACGAGCAGAGCGAGCGCGGCGATGATGTCGAAACCGCGCTTGGCCATCACAACACCGCCCTGAGTGCGGCGAGCACCGCGGCGCGATCCATCCCGTAACGCGCGCGCAGCCAGGCCTGGTCGCCGACGATGTCGGGGTAGCAATCGGCCAGGCCGAGGCGCCGGAAGCTGCGCAGCGCGATACCGCCATCGAGACAAGCCTCGGCGACCGCCGCGCCGAGCCCGCCGACGATATTGTGCTCCTCGAGCGTGACGACATGGCCGCAGCTACTCGCGGCATCGCGGATCGCGGCGATGTCGAGTGGCTTGATCGTGTGCACGTCGATCACGCGCACAGCCATGCCCTCTGCGGCAAGCGTATCGGCGGCAGCGACCGCTTCGCCCAGGATACCGCCGGTCGCGAAGATCACCGCGTCATCGCCGTCGCGCACTTGCCGCGCCTCACCCAGCACGACGTGGCCTTCGGGCAGCCCGGCTCGGCTCTTGTCGATCCTGAGATAAGCAGGTCCACCGCGCGTATGGAGCTGGCGGGCCAGCGCATAGGCCTGCCACGGATCGGACGGCGCGACGACGGTCATGCCGGGCAGCGCGCGCAGGATCGCAAGATCCTCGGTGGCGAAATGCGACATGCCGAGCTGGCCGTAGGAAAAGCCACCGCCGACCGCGACCACGGTGACGTCGGCATGATGATAACAGACGTCGTTGCGCAGCTGCTCCAGGCACCGCAGCGTCGGAAAGTTGCCGATCGAATAGGTGTAGCTGCGCGCACCGGTAAGCGCCGCGCCGCACGCGATCGCGGTCATGTTCTGCTCGGCGACCCCGGCATTGACGTAATTGTCGGGGAAACGCTCGATGAAGTCGGTCAGAACGCCAAAGCCCAGATCGCCATTGACCAGCAACACGCGCGGGTCCTCGTCGGCCAGCTCGGTCAGCGCGCGGACGAACGCGTCACGCATCGCGCGCGCCCACGCCCAGCTCGCGCATCGCGGCATCGAATTCCTCGCCCTGCGGCGAGCGATAATGCCACAGCACTTGGTTCTCCATGAACGAGACGCCGCGGCCCTTGATCGTGTCGGCGATGATGCAGGTTGGCCGATCGTCTTGCCCGGATCGCGCGAAGGCGGCCTTGAGCGCCTTATGGTCATGCCCGTCGATCCGCTCGACCGCCCAGCCGAACGCGCGCCATTTGTCGGTAAAGGGTTCGAGCGCGATCGTCTCGGCGACGGGGCCGATGCTCTGCAGCTTGTTGTAATCCACCACCGCGCACAAATTGCTCAGGCGATGATGCGCGGCGAACAGGATCGCTTCCCAATTCGACCCCTCGTCGCATTCGCCGTCGCTCAGCACGACATAGACGCGCTGACCGCCGCCCATCCGGCGCAACTGCAGCGCCATTCCCGCGCCGATGCCCAGGCCATGGCCGAGCGATCCGGTCGAGAGTTCGACCCCGGCAACGCCTTTGTGGCTGACATGGCCCGACAGACTGGAGCCGTTGGCATAATGGCGATCGAGATCGGCGAGCGGGAAGAACCCGCGCTCGGCGAGCGCCGCATAGACGCACGCCCCGGCATGCCCTTTCGACAGGATGAAGCGATCGCGGCCGGCCCAGCGCGGATCGATCGGGTCGACGCGCAGCGTGTCGCCGTACAATACCGCGATGATGTCGGCCATCGACAGGCACGACCCGACATGCGAGCTGCCGCCGCGGCTGCACATGCGCACCACGTGGCGGCGCAACCGGAGCGCGAGGTCGACCGTGTCCGGCAGCGCGATCGGCTCGACCTTCATGCGAAGAACCCCCGCACGCCGTCGATCACGCGTCCGACCTGCGCGTCGCTCAGCAAATGGTTCATCGGGATCAGCAGCGACCGTGTGAAGAAGCGGTCGGTGCGCGGCAGCACGCGTTCGAGCCCCAGGTTGCGGAACTGGTGGATGCCCGTGCCGCCCCATTGCACGATCGTGCCGATCCCGAGATTGGTCAAATGGACGCGCAGCTTGTCGCGGCGGTCGCAGCACATCTCGTAATTCTGGAAGACGTCGAACCGCGCTGCGTCGACGTCGGGCGAGGGCGGCAAATCGAGTTCGGCAATTCCCTGGAACGCGTCGTGATAGCGCGCCGCGATCGCGCGTCGCCGGGCCACCGCCTGATCGTACCAGCCGAGCTTGTAGGTCAGGATCGCGGCGTG
>Ga0307513_10010383_pt1 | contig 11674 bp, 17 predicted proteins | sample 15_EM_MG_FD_202174 | JGI IMG/M metagenome (GOLD analysis project Ga0307513, IMG submission 202174) | Populus trichocarpa ectomycorrhiza microbial communities from riparian zone in the Pacific Northwest, United States - 15_EM | ecosystem: Host-associated > Plants > Roots > Unclassified | place... | reverse complement strand
CAGCCAACAACGGAGACGATGAAAACGTGAGGCACATATCATCCGAGAGGGAGGAACAGTGGTGCCGCAGTAACTGAACCAGTCCCTCCCGAGCCTCACATCATAAACATTGTCAGCAGCACCAGGTCGAAGCTCGACAAGACAAGAAAAGACACCACTAGTCGTGACGACGGCAATCGGAATACCAAAATTTCGAGGTCGAACTTTGAGCTGAAGGCTGAAAGAGGGGGAAACAGTGGAGACAGGAGACTGGGGATCGAATAAGCAGTTTGCATGGTATCCGTTGACGGTAGAGGGGAAAGTAGCCATGTTGACAGTTGCAGAACGAGAGGAGCGTCAAAACGGAAAGAACGAAGGAGGGAAAGAATGAAATGGAAGGTCATAGAATGATGAGTGCGGGAAAGAAATACTATGAATGGTAATCATAACGTCATATTCAAACCGCCCGCCAAATTTTTCAGGGTCTGGAGCACTAATACCCCCTACCTAAAGGTAGTGGGAATTAGGGAGATTAGTTATCTACGCTGGGGATTTTTACACCAACAATGTAAGTTCAATTCCTGTGGTCGGAATATAGCTATTTGGTGTTTCCGTTTCACTGGCCTCAAGCCATCCATGGCTCGCTCGATGTATATGGCGAGATCGCCCGTAAGGCCCTACCCGTCAACCTCCCGCAGTTTCTTCCCTTCAAGAGGACGTGTCGTCATGCTAATCCTGTGTCCAACGACAAAAAAAATGCGAGGTATGTTTGTTGGCATCCCAATGTCCGAGGATTTGGACTAACTTCACAGCCGCCCGCATTCTCCACGTCTCGAACAACGCAAACATGTTGCAGCTAGAGTCTTGAAAGTTGGTACGTCGACGTTCATCCAACCTTCCTGAACAAGATGACAATCGTCCAACCACCCACACACAATACGTTGATGTTCCGTATAAGAACGAATGCCGCGTACACATCCCCTCCTATACGGTGGTGATTCATTAGCACTGTCGGACAAAAATGATGTCTTCCCTTTTATCGGCGATCTTCCTGACGAAGACAATTGGCAGGCTCAAAGAGGGACCCCAGTAGGAATTCGGCCTAGTATTCATGTATGACCAGTGAAGTATAGCTCTCCGGAGACCTTGCTCATGACATCCCTCTTCTCGAATTGGTAGGTTTTTCTTTTCCTAATCTCAAGTACTTCTCTCTATTTACTTACAGTAAGTTGTCAAATATATGAAATTTGTTTAAATATGCAAGAAATTACATCGGATCGTTCTCCCCCTTTCCCAAACACTAACGTGATATCCTAAAAATGCGCTCTTGCAACCTGCGCTATATGATGCCCAAACGACCGGACCCCACCCGACCTTAGGTGAACTTCCACACAACAAGTGGGCTTCTTAGGATGGGCAAGGCGAGTAACTTCTGGACTCCATATACTTATGCGCAGAAAAATGATGACGGCAACTTAGTACTTATGATGGAAGTATGTACCACTGCCAGAGAATTGATAACTCGCAACCCCATGCCCATCCACGCAGAGTTCATCGATGAACACGAACTCTTATTCCATCCATTGGTGCCGATGGCTCGCGACCACTATCGATGTAGACAGTAGAATTATAGAACCCATTATAAGATATATATTATATAACTCTTTTATAAAAATTCTTGAATTTTTTTGCACATATATGTAGACCTAGTTTCAATTAGCATACCTCCAAAAAAGCTAAGAGATTGGCGCTCGCATTCGTGAGATACGCACTCGTGGTTTGATGGCGGCGGTTACCAAATTAGGAAGGCGTTATAACACACACTCGTTCAGTTTGTTCACCCACATTTCTTACTATATAGATAGATGTAGAACTAATGTAGAATAGGGCTTTTGAAATATGAATGGAGTGTAAGTATACTTACTTTCTGATTATGTAAGAATTAGGCGCAGCACGTGTAGACAATTCTGCGGCCTCCTGCAGAAGTTCCATCTGGAAACCACTTTCTGGAGCGGTAGACACCTACCTTTTACATAGCACTATGTACAAGGCCATCCACTACAGCCTCTACGCGAGTCATACGCGAGACTACCGCCGGCTACCTGACTTTTGGACATTTCTTCCGAAGCTCAGACAGGTACGCGAGTCATAACACGATGCCACTACGCGACTACACAGACTACACTAGACTACAGAGACATTGTGGCAACAACCCCATCACGGTACTGCAGGAACTCGCACATCGGATATAGTTATTATAGTATCATGTGTCCAAGAATGTGCCTGTGCCCAAATTGCATAAAAAGGCACACAACGCGACCGAAAGCCTTGATTCCTCACCCCTTTTCCCGTTGCCTACGCTTCCGCTCGACTGTACGGCTTTTGTCTTTCTTTTCTTTTTTCATCACTAATATTTTTTTTGCTTGCAGACTCGCTTCGCCTTGCATGACGGACTCGGACAGGCCCTTATGTGAGTCAGCTGATTTGCTATAGTACCACTTAATTCTTCTCCTCTGTTACGCCCTCGGCTCCTTGATAAAGTATGCGCAACATGGGATTAGCTACTAGCAATACATACAATTTTAGAATGTATAAACTTATAGTAGGACAAAGAATACAGATTACCCAAACATTACCTTACCATAGACCCAGTCATCATACCGCCGAGAACTACCTGTTCCTGTGGGGTAAATTTATTAAAGCGGGCTGGTGCTGGCCAGCATTGGTGGAGTGTGATTTGTGTCACCTTTTTCGGGAGCTGTACTCGTGTAGTCGCGTAGTCGTGTAGAGTCGCGTAGCACCATCTAGGGACTCACTACCCGAACTACAGGGCGACTACACGCCACTACGTAGTAGAGGCCCTCAGTCCACCGCAGTACACGCACTACCCGAGCTACATACTGCTACGTAGAGACTCGTGAGTTTCCAGATGAAGTCAATGTAGGTGCATAAAATATAGCAGAATAATCAGAATAATAGCCTATTATTCTGCTATATTTAGAATTTTATGCACCGACATTCACTTCTGCGGAGATTCTGTGGGCCACAGAATTGTCCCCTTCCAGCAGTGAGAATAAAGCTAACCCGGTTACCCTCCACTCAGGCTGCATAGTACACAGAGGCAGAAACAGCACACTCTTCGCCAGTTTCACTTCCTCATGGAAACGTTCAGCAGCGCATCGTCGTAGGAACTCCAGCGCTTTCTGGTGGTAAGAAGATTGGTAGCATGCTTTGACCGGAATTATGCAACCGCGAAACCTCCCTGTTAACATGCTAGTCAAACTGCGGTTGTGTCTCAAGTCTCGTCTCGACAAATTCCTTCGTTTTCTCCAGCGCTCTTCCCACTATGGCCTCATTCTCTGCTAGTTCATCCTCTTCCACTCTGTTGGATCAGCAAAACACTGCTCTTCCCATACCAAAACCCAATCATCATGTACAGCTTGCTCCTCAAAGCCACTGTGCTGGGCGCAGATGACCCCATTGCAGAGCTTAGGAAGTATTTGGTTGTCGAAGTACTCCATCTCAAGGCTATGCCACACATCTCACACTCACAACACGAGTCCGTCTGTGTTGAGATCAGAGCTCCTGGGGAAACCCACACCCGCTTCCTCCGCTTTGAGCGAACACTTCCTCATCGCACCACCCTGGAGGATTTGAAGGGTTTGGGGGATTTGAAGATGGAGGAGTTGAAGGTGGAGGTGGTGGCGGCAGATTCTGAAGGACCATGGTTCCAGCGCTTTGCTTCCCAGATATGCGACGCCTTCATAGGGCCGAAAAACATGTCGCTGTGTGTCGACAGTGCCTCTCTGGCCAGCACAGCCTCATTTGCCTCATCATCGGATTCAAGCCCTGGCGCTACTACAGCGGACGATATCGTGACCTATGCTGAAGATCTCCCTTCAGACGCCATCATCTCGAGATATACCATCCCAGAACACAGCCTTTCGCTCCTACAACTCTCCTTAATGGCTGTGAGCGTTCGTTTGCAGGACCCCATGTACACTCTCTTTAAACACCAATGCTTTTGGTTCTCGGTTCTCCTCGTCGCCCTGGTGTCACGCGAACCTGGATGCGTCCGAGATGAAAATGTTGGCGCCATTGCAAGTGCAGAAATCGAACAAGACGAGGTTTGCCTCCACAAAGTACCCAAAGAACAGCAGCACTGCCCCAACCTTGGTGGCCGATGGCAACGCATCAAAGTGACCAGACTCAAAGAGGTGATGGTGACTAAGATTCGAAGCCATTACGATGCAGAGTGGAGGAAGGTTCAGGAAACTGTAAGTGGTGGCCATTATTATTACCGCTAGAACAGCCACTAATTTTGAATCTTCTCCCCTAGATCGCTTGCAGAGCAAGGGAGAAAACACATGCGAAGAAAATGGAAGAACATGCAAAGCAAATGGAAGACGAACAAGTTGCTGCAAAGGATGCGCAGCTTCAGGCGTTAAAGGATGAGTTGGAACAGTTCAAGCTTCGAGATTCAAATGCGCCAGCTGGACTGTTGCCATCACCTTCTGCTCATCTGTATCATCACTAAAAAGTGCTCGTCTTTACATACCCTCGAAATATAATAGTACCCACGTCCACAATATATTGTATTGTCGGCAAACCTTGGTATGTACCTGTAACAGACTAGAAAATTGGGCGATCAGCAAGAGTAGTGACAATGCAGTGTAAGCCACGGCTGGAAACTCTTACAAACAGAAGCATTAGTCCTGTTTTTACCAGTAAGTTTGGGATTTGGAATGTCCGGCAAAGTGTGCGGTGGCAAGTTCCGCAACACGATAACGTGACTGTCCCGCGTTCCTTAACGGGAGGCATGCATCGCGACCGGAAAATCAACAGTGTCGAGGCTACTCAAAGCCGTACGCATCCCAATTGTCGATGCCGACATAATAGCCCGCCAAGTCGTTGAATTCGGAACATCCGCGCTCGCGAAAATACAAGTGACATTCGGAAATGAAGTTCTCTTCCCCGACGGCGGCCTGTTATTTTGCGAAACATGTTATACATCCCTTATGCCTACGCCTTTGGGGAATTTCCCTCGTGTACTGCATAAGAGTGGTATTCCAGTGGGCCCTTTTCGTTTACAGATTACCTCTCCGAATGGCAAGCCATTTATTACGCTTATGATAGGATATAATGTCATACTTGTATTTCATACATTTCCCTTGGAGTCATAATATGAATTCAAACTGCAACCGTTGCGTTGATTTCATTTATGGGTGCCGCAGAGTACTGAAGAATGATTAGGCTGAAAATTGGATACATAATTGGTTTGTTGGTCGTGCCACACGAGTTTGTGTCCGCGTCTGGTAACTTAAATAAAATTTCTTGAGGCTTTCAACCTGGATTTTGGCACGTCAACTCATGTTCACGACGCGCCACAATACCTTGCACATGGTGAGCTAAGAATTAATCGCCAAACGTTTCTGATTCGATTCGGTGGACCACTTTACCATTTGCATAATAGGCGCCTGCTTGGTAGAACTATTTTTAGCGCTGTCACTTTCTGTCATTACTTAGCACCATTCTTCCTGGATACGGTGGAGTGTCATCAAGCGACACTCCAACTCCTGTGCATTACCAGTAAGGCCGATCACGTGTATTACCATTTGTAGACACGCGTGTTCGTAGCTAGTCCTCACCGCAATACCATCGCGTTTCCCCCGCATCGTCCGAGCGCGCGACCAGCTCAGGACCTACAGCATCCGCTCGGGCCTCTCCAACGGTTTTTTTGCGTTAATTTCATGTGTCAGCTCATTTATATTACTGGTTCTCGTCACATTAGGCAGAAGAAATTTACATTACAGGTGAAACAAACCTATCATAAATATCCATAGAGATCTATACTACCCCATTGCCTATTGCGAATAAATTCGGAGGAGCCTGCGCAAGAATTAGGGAACCCGGCGAAGTGAGTACAGTGTCAGTTAAAATTGGTCATCATCAGATGCATCGTAAGTATCGGGCAATAGCCGATCACTATGCGACCGTATCTGCGGATGCTCATTGAAATATGCTTGCTTTCTCCTCTCCACGGCTGCATGTCCTGGGTACCAAACAGTGTCTTCATACCTAAATGGGCTGACCGTTTCAGTTGGGTCAACTATAATTGATGCCATTAAAACATCGAATCAGATGCTAGTGCGATACACGTACCAAAGAAAGTAAGAGTATGTGCAGCTGTTTTCATATCTTCTTCAAGTTCTTGGGCTTCAATGTCACCAGCTACATCACGATTTTTAGTATATCCATGCTGAAGAAACATTATATTGCACTGGAGTCACCATGGTCTCCTCCATGAGCATCCTCTTCTTCACTATCACCCCCACGTTTGCGTTTTTCTGCCCTCCCACCTCTACCTACATCGCTGGTGATCTCTGATGACCCACCATCACCATGATCTCCCCCAACAGCAACCGTTTCTCTGCCATCATCATCCTCTCCACGTTTGCGTTCCCCCTCCCATCCACCTCCAATATCTTTGGCAACCCCTGATGGCCCGCCAACACCTGGTGATTCATCATCATCATCATCATCGGAAAAAGCAAAGTCTTTCGAGAGGTCCAAGGTCCCGGCAATCCTGATCAGGGACCATGCAAATCTGGCATAGAGGAGATCGTGAGACAGAGTATTTTCATGGTCGAATGCGGTGTTGTGGAAGATATTGGCAGACTCCTCAGAGGGCTGAATGAAATGTACAACAAATCGTCCATATTTCGGAACCATCACAAATGTTTGCCGATCAAACTGACCGAAATGCAGGTCATATCGAAGAGTAAAGAGATTCCGTGAATGTTGGTTTTCTGGCATTCTTTCGCCAAGGTAGACCTTCATCTTGTTTCGTTGCAGCTACACAACAAGTTTAACAACAGTGCGACTCGAACAGCAGATTCTACTCACCCATCCTTCCTCCGTTCTTGGGATAACGTGGGCAGTCGTAAGGGAGTCTTTCCATCTTGAAACACGACACACTTTATCTCTGATCTTGACATACGCACTTTGAGCGTCCCAAGAAGAATTCCAGACCGCAGGAAGAGGAGAAGAGCCAGAGGGTGGCAACCAAGATGTAGGAAGCTGATGATGGGGGAAGTCCCAAAGTTTGAAATCGCGACATATCGGATATAACGGGTCGGTTCCGGGCCTGTCCAAGTGGAAGTAGTATTCGGTGACCGGAATAACGGAATCAAGATCGGCCTCGAGGCGTGGGGCATCACGTTCCCTTGAAGTAGATAGAAACCCCGGCTTGTTATACGCCATGATACGACCTACAGTCAGTAGCGTTTCGTGATGAATACCGAACTGGAGTGGGGATTTGGATAATAGGTCGTAGGCAGGGAGGATGAAGAATGCGAGGCCGTTGGCGGGATGATACAACCTAACGAACTCCGGGGATGAGGGTGGGCCAAGCGGATCAATGAACTGGGGAAGTTCTCGGACTCGAGGATCAGTGGGAAGATCTAGAGCACGCGCTTTTCCTTTCGAACTTTGTCCTTTTGTCGGCAAAGTTAGAGTGGGTCAAAGTTGTTGAAGGACAACTTGTACTCACCAGTAGATGGACGGGCCATGATAACGTGAACATTTTCCTCCGCGGGTGATGGGAAGAGGGTCGATATTCTGATCTGTGAGCGTGGTAGTTCTTTAACGATGGGAATTTCTTCTGGACCTCGATATATTTCCAACTCCTTTTCGACGTCTGCCTTACTAATGGAACCTTTAAGATAATAGAGCCGAAGAGCATTGGCATCAGCTTGTCCAGGAAATAGTTGTTGAGGGATCTCCTTCCTCAACGTCATGGCAGACTTCGTCTTTGCGATTTCGACCTGATAAATCTTAGTAGGTCGGTCGCCGAACACGAAGCAGTTGAGCGTGATGTTCCTCTCCTCAGTCATGTTGGTTGAGGAGCGAGGTGGGGATGCAAGGTCGGGGGATAGGGGTACACAGTCCGCCCAAAGTTTTGTCAGCATTCCCACAGATTTGTAAGCTGATCCACAAGTTCGATCGACAGGCACCGCGCAAAAAAACTTCAAATGGAATCCGGCAAGAAATCTTCGGACTCGAGGTTTCCTGCGCACTCTAGGTGTTCTAAGTCTTAAAAAAAAATTAACCGACTCCCAAATATGTACTGCTTGTGCGCGCAAAATTATGCATCATATACATATCTTGTGAAAAGCCATGGTTATTTGATTATCAGCAACCAAGTAGGTAAATAGTGAACTTGATATATAGAAAAGTCAAACAACAAAACACTTAGGCGAAGGATTTGAACCACAAACATCATGCACAACAAGTGGCATAGATACCTACATTCATGCTTTCCGTTACACCAAGAGGTCTTGCTAGATAAAATTGATCCCTTTAATTATTGAGCTTCTAATCCTATTTTTAGGGCTGCGCACCGTCACCGTAACCTACGGCATACAGCCGTAAATTACGGGTGCCGTAGCTGTACCGTAAGCCTTTCCTGGCATCAATTTTACGGCCGACAACTTACGGGTGCCTTACGGCTTGTCAAATAAGGCGATTTTTCGTAAGGTGAAATGTGTTTCTGCCTTAAATTTTCCAGAGAAGCCCAAATCCGGCATCAGAATAAATTTATGATGGACGGTTGGCTCTTGGCATCACCTTACGGCTCATATGGCAGTCTAGCCATGCCATACCGTGAGGCCTCTGGAAGTTACAGTAGACGGGCCGTGAACTTACGGCCATCTACCGTAACGGCACAGCGCGCAGCCCTACCTATTTTCCTGGTGGCCGTTTTCGCTTTCTTTATATCCAATGTTGTCAGGACCAAATTATGGCATGTTGTGTCACAGAACCTCATTTTTTTACTATGGAAAGCATATACCCTTCCCCTTTAAGTTCAGCCATCCAAACTGTGTTCCATCGGAGCTCAAGGCTGCTTTTCTGCCGAAAGTCACCAAAGCTTCACACCAAGAGTTGGAGTGCATTCGTGAATTGGAAAGTGCAGCAAAAAGTGTGGCGATCGTGTGCAGCGGCAAAACCCACCGCACACATAACGTGATGACATGATTGGTTTCTTTTTTCCTCCCTTCTATCCACCTGTAATAATAAGTAGTATGTACCCACCAATCACTATGTAGATGATTCCCACAGTTGAATGAAAACCGCTCTGTTAGAAATGGTGTTATTGAGGTTTCCGCAAAAGGTGGGTACATCATGATTCATACACCAGGGGCAAAACCTAAGGCACTTGAAACCAAGTGCCTTAGACGCATGTATCAAGGCATGTGTAAAAAAAATCGTTTGAATACCGGCCCACATGTAAATATTATAAATTAAATATAACCAATACTTATTTTAAATTCCTGATATCCAAACAATCCCGTGATTTGGGCACCCAGCCCTAAAGTTTCTGGGCTTATGATCGCGCGAGCTTCAATAGAATTTCTTTTTCTCTTCTATCATCATACCCTACAATAGTCGTAGCACATAAGTTAAGCAAGTGTGATAAGATGACCACTGAATGTATGTCTAAGAGAAGGCAGCTGAGCAAGGTAAGGAGAGGCTAAGTACTCTCTCAAAAGGAAGAAGTTGATATTAAAAATGAATGAAAAAATTTTCTGGACTTACAGGCAGGGGTTGATAAGGAGAGGACAGTGACAGCGAGTATGAGGACAAGGATGAGGAGTTTATTCAAGGTCTGTATTGAGGTCTATATATGCTACTACTCAACTGAATCTAGTGCAAGATGATGTAGACAATGACATCCCTCGCTTATATGACCATCCCACACATGTCGCCCAATACGATCAGCTCCAACTCAGCGACGATGAGAACTGGCAAGAGTTTATTCAGCATGTGCATCTACATAGTCTGGAAGCACCCCGGGATGATGAAGAGCACACAGAAGAGCAGGCAGTGGCACCGCATGCTGGTGACAAACTCTGGGAGATTGGATGCAAGGTACGCGATTATCCACCCCCCCACCAAGATGTTATTCACCCAGATATAGGTTGGACAGGAAGAGGTCGCCGTTTTCCATGTTATGGAAAAGGTCCTGCAGCTTCCCAGTCATTCTAGACCATGCCTTGCCATCTTTGCGTGCTGAGCCATCCCTGGACAAATTTTTGTCAAGTCCAAAATGTTACAGGATGTAGCTCGCATGACATCAGGAATAGACGAGCTCAATTCGGCCAATGTGCGGATGGTAGCAGAAGATAAGAGAACCGAAGTTTTGGCCATGGACCCAGCCCCTTGACCACAGCTTCAAGGATGGGTGCGGCTCCATGGAAACACCAAAAAATTGCAACAATACAAAGGAGATCTGGCCCTGGTTGTGGGGCTCACAGGAAGTAATTTACTTGATCTCTGGTTGATCCCACGTCTCAATTTCGGCCTTGGGCAAGACGACATGATCCCAGCCACCCAGCTTTTCAATGTCGACAGAGTGAGGGCGTCTTTTGGGGAATATTCTGCACTGGAAAAAAGGGCCAGGAGACCTACAAGTACCAAAACAATGAATTTTCTTTGCAGGGATACCTGGTCCTCTCAAGGAGAGAGATGCACATCTGCGAGGAGTTCGAAGCGATCCCAACTGGAAAAGAGTTGGATAGCTTTCTTGGCTGTAATGAATTGCTCCCAGAAATGCTGGCCAAGACTCATAGCCAGATGGAATCCGCGAAAGTGATGCTAGACGACCGCGTTAAAGTTCTCAGTGGGACATTCCGTGGGCTGTTGGGGAAAGTAGTCAGGATGACAGCTGATGAGGCAGACGTCCATCTCCCTTCTCAGGATCTTGTCGAGCGTTTGAGGATATGGGAGCTGGCGAGAGAGTTCAGAGTGGGTGACCGCGTCAGAACAGTTGAGCTCATGTCTGGGAAAGTCCACTTCCTGGACTCATGCACTTCTCAAAGCTTAATGTTCTCACCTGCTGCAAGAAGTTCCTGGTGGATAACAAGGAGTAAATGCTGAAAGGACATGAACCCTTTTCTAAAATGTTTTATTTTTTTTATATGCACACTCTTTGAATCTCTTTTTCTTTTAACTATTTTGTGATGAGTTCCTGATCAGATTAAATGGGTAACCTTACTTGAGCAACTGAGGACAGTTGATATCAGTTCCCCGTGGATGTCAGGCTTGAATTATGTTTTGAGTAATTTCCCCATAAATCCTCTACAATAACTCAACACAAAAATAAGGGTCAAGAACTGTATAATTGGCGCTACCCCAATGGACAATAGCAAAGGCTAGACCACACCCATAAGGCCTAGACCGCTCAAACACAGCCATGCATAGCCTTGCACAGCCAAACACAGCCTTGCACAGCCATGCACAGCCTTGAACCCCCTGTTTCATACCTTGGCATGTGATTCTCTACTTTGGCATGTGAAATACAGCCTTAGTAATATTTCACTTGGCATTGGTAATTTGAATAACTAAAAGCTTACAATTTCACCCCAAAGTCATTACCAATCGGTATTACCAATCACTTATTTTCATTACCAATCACCCCATTATTATTACCAATCACCCCACTTTCATTACCAATCACCCCACTTTCATTACCAATCACCCCACTTTCATTACCAATCACCCCACTTTCATTACCAATCACCCCACTTTCATTACCAATCACCCCACTTTCATTACCAATCACCCATTATTATTACCAATCACCCCACTTTTATTACCAATCACCCCCCAAAGCTTACCAATCTCCATTTTTACT
>Ga0307513_10010382_pt1 | contig 11675 bp, 2 predicted proteins | sample 15_EM_MG_FD_202174 | JGI IMG/M metagenome (GOLD analysis project Ga0307513, IMG submission 202174) | Populus trichocarpa ectomycorrhiza microbial communities from riparian zone in the Pacific Northwest, United States - 15_EM | ecosystem: Host-associated > Plants > Roots > Unclassified | place... | reverse complement strand
GTGTCTGTCTAGAAGAAAGGAACTCCTAGCTAGTCGTAAGAATAACTGTCCCTATGAATTTGTTGCCTGCAGTATACCTGGGTGTTCTGTCCTTTTTTCTTTTTTTTTTCTTTCTGTTTTTTCTTTCTTGTTATTGTTATGCTTACACATGCTTACATCTCTGGTCAGGCTTGTTATATCATTATCATAAAATTAATAAATATAAATAAAATATTTTTATTAATAAATTACAATGAATTTTATTAAAAAAATATTCTCTTAATATATACTAAGAGAATTATAATAAAAAAAAAGAATTAAAACAAATTAAGCCAAAAAATACAAGTAACGTGTTATTTATACCGATAGAATTACCGATGAAATTAAATTATGTCGGTAATTCTGTTTCTAAACTCGGTAAATTGCTCACTTCTTAATTGCACTATTTATCATGTGAATTACAAAGGGAATTACCGACAGAATTTTTTCCGTTGGTATTTTCCAGATAGTTCTAGAACTGTTCACTTCTCAATTGTATTATTAATTACTCTTCTTACATACAAAATCACCAACATAATGAAAAGTCATCAGTGATATTTGGCGGTTTTAAAAAAATTTTGATTAAATTGAAATTTTAAATTAAATATTACAAATAAAATCACCGACGAAAAGATTAAAAATATTAATATTTAATTTTTCATCGGTAAAACCGTCAGTAAAATATCTCAATAAAAAGACTTGAATCCCTCATTTCACAACAGACCATTTCTTCTTCTTATGTAAAAAACTCAAACTTCCCTTCCTTTCTTTCTCTTCTCTCCTCAACTCCTTCTCTTCTCCTCCACGCTCATGTATGTTTTCTCATCTTTTATTCTTTTCTCTTCTTAGTTTTTTTTTAATTAACATACTTTATGAATTTGTTTTTTTTTCTTTCTCTTATCAGCTTTACTCGCAACTATATTGAGGTAAGATTTTTTTTTCTTTTTTTGTGTTTTTTTTCATATGAAATTATTTTTAGTTGATTTATTTATTTTTTGTTGTTGTTGTTGTTGTTTTTTTTGTGTTATTTATTTGTTGCAAATTTTTTTGAGTAAATTTTCTTCTTCTGAGTATTATGGAGTATTGATTTATATTAATTTAATTATTTTCTAGCTTTTTAAATAAATATTTTTAAATAATTATCGACGGAATTGCATATGGTATTTTTGTCGGTAATATAACAAGATTCCCGAGGGAAATACCGATGGAATGAACCGAATAAATTTTTTTATCACGCTTTTCCCGTCAGTAAATTCATCGGTAATAATTTTTTTATTATTATCGACAGATTTACTGACATATAAAAAATTACAAACAAGATTTTCACCGATGAAGCATTTTTATTTGTGATTCTGTCGATAAATTAATTATCAATGGAATGATAATATAAATACTGAGAGAAAATTTTGTCGATAAATATAAAAATTTTATAGTATATTGCCTTTGCAGACATAAGGATGATTCTTGGATCTTCTAGTTTTTATTTCCAAGAAAAAAGTCTGAATGTATGTATATATGGTTTTTAGCTTCCTGGTAATTTCTCATGTTTTCGGGTAAGAAAAAAAAAATTGTTCTGTTTCAACTTGTTATTATTATTATTATTATTATTATTTTCAATGGTATCTTGCAGGCATTTGGGTGTCCCAACTCTTACACCAATATTCCATATATCTTGGCTTCCTATAAGATTTAATCCATCGCCACTTTCAATGTCTACACGTTAGAATTACCAATCCCACAAGAAATTCTAAATTAATATATAAATTGATAATATATCACTTACCCCAAGTCTTAGGGCCCGTTTATTACGCATATATTTAATGATATTTTCTCATTTCTTATCAAAATTTATAAAAAATTAAATTAAATTAAGTAACATTTTACGAAACCCACAGTTATATAATCAGGTTAAAATTCACGTGAAAGTGATTGGGTACAAAATCTAACTATCTTTTGGCTTTTTGTTGAAGAAAAAAAAAACAGAGAGGAGGGGCAACCAGAGAGAGAGCAATAAACATACACACTTGGTCCACCAATTCGAATATGAACACAAGAAAAAGAAAAGAAAAAGTGACATGTCAATTAAATGCCAAAGCAGATGAAATGTTCAGAACATTAATAAACAAATATGTTCTTTCTGTTTTTTCTCGCAGGTAAAGAACATCAATTTGACGTAAATTGTGAGTTTTGATGCATGTTTTCCTCATTATCACGACCATTCGTGTGGAATATGTCAGAAGAAGGTGGCTCAGGTATGCATGTACTCATTAGCACGACCATTCGTGTGAAAGATCCAATAAAGAATAGAGATAGAAGAAGAAAGCAGATTGTGGGCTACATTTGTTTTCTTTCTATCATAGTGCGCATCTTTTGAGGTCCTACTTGTTTTTGACGGATGTGCAATCTATTCATTGCTGATAACGTTAGTTATAATTGTTTTTTAAAATATTTTTTATTATATTAAAAATAATATTAATATATCAAAATAATCTAAAAATATTAAAAAATATTAATTTAAAAAAAAAAGAAAAACAAAGCTTGATATATATGTTTGCATATTCAGTTTGGTGCATTAAAAAGCTGAGATGGTATTGGAATACCAATTTTCTTTTTTTTCCGGATGTGTTAATGGCATGGTTGATATATATGCTTGACTTTTAAGTTTAGAAGGTTATCTCTAGTATAATAATAATTATTTTTTAATATATTTTATTTTGCTTGAAAATATATTAAAATAATATTATTTTTTTATTTTTAAAAAATTTATTTTTAATATCAACATATCAAAACTATAAAAAAAAAATTAATTTAAAACAAAAATTAAATTAAAATTTAATGTCAACATAGTGTGGACACTTTCACTTCTTTTTCTTTATTTCTTGCTGCCATAGAACCCCTCATTGTCTAATCAGACCTTAAATAAAACAACCTTCGTGTTCGTGGTCGTAATTTTTTATAAATTTTTACCAAAATGAAAAAAAATTAAAAAAAAAAAAAAAAAAAAAAAAAACACCAATGAAAAAGAGATGGAATCTGTGTTCTATCAGCTTTTGTCACTTTTTTCTAAGAAAAAAGAAAAAGGAAGTTAGATTAGACCTTCCTTTTGTCTCCTGTCACATGCCCATGTTTTTTTCTCCGCGTATATTTAATTAGAGACTTTACTTCATTGTTTTTATTTGTTTACTTTGGGTGGAAGTTTTTACTAATTTTATAAATGATTTCGATTTTCTTAAGTTTTTTTTTCATTATTTATTGAATTTTTCTGGCTAATTTTAAAGTTGATATTTTTCGATTTCATCTTTAAATATTTAAAATATTTTTTAATAATTTATAAAACTAGAATTATTTTTCAATTTCACATCCTTTAATTTTTTTATCTTTAAAGTTTTGGTCCATATTTTTTATTGTTATTTATTTTTTTATAATATTTTTTAAAATTGATTTTCTTTTCTTATAATTTCATCTTCCTAAAACCTTTTCATTTTACTATCAATTGTTTATCGCATACGTTTGCTATTAAGATTTGAAGGATGAAACAAAAGAAAAATAAAGTTTTCTAGTGTTAAACCCTTAAAAAAGAAGCAACATATTGAAGTTGATAATAAGAAAACGTGATGGAAAATGTCATAACCCATTTAGGCCTTTTTTGGGAGACAACCCCAAAAGAATATCAACCTGGAAACTAGTTATTTAGATCTCAGATTCATACAAGGCTAAGATTGTTGAAAGAAAAGTTATTGATTATGATTGGTCGTGTCTGTTTGATTAAAATTATGCTGAACTCACTACCTTTATATTACATGTTCATCTTTCTTATGCCAAAGGGTGTTGTTCAAGTGATAAGTTCCATTTAGACAAGATTTTTATGGGCTAGACTCTAGAGTCTTTGATGCATGAGAAATTTGTAACTTTCCTTGGAATATAGTTTTGAGAGATGAGAAGAGGAGACTTAGGTGTGAGATTTTTTGTAAGGAAAAGATATAGCCTCGTTGTTTAAATGGAACAACTTTAACAAATAGTTGCTATTATAAAGTGGACAATGAGAAAAATATGTATTTTTAGACATATTGTTGGTTAGCAAATGACGTTCTAAGATAGTTATTTCCCTAATTTTATGCTCTTACAACTATGATAACATCAAGGATAACATATATGGGTGACTTTAACTCAGATACTTGGAATTGTAATCTCTTTAGAAAAAATAAAATTTAAAGCCTTGAGAGCTAGTTCAAGTTTAGCTACTTGTTGCATTATTAGATGGGGTACAATTGAGGCAACACAAAGAAGGATTCAAAGCGATTTGAAGCTAACAGCAATGAAAAATACAAAGTCAAATATTAAAACATCATCTTTGTTAGATTAATTTTGAGTACCTTGGTACATCTTCATTCACATCAATGCTATGCAAATTAAGGAATAGTTCCACCGAATATTGCAATGTTCTTGTTAGAGGAAAGTTCTAGCATTAGGAAATCCTCATGTTTTCTTATGAAATTTTGTAGGAAATTTGGCTTTTTAGAAATAAATTGAATTTTGATAATGAGATGCTAGATTGAAATATAGTTTTTGAGTTGATTTCATTGCTTAGTATTATAGCTGAAGACAATGAATAGTAATTTTAATTATATAGGAGTGGACTTAGTCGGAAGATGAAATGGACAAATAAGTCCATAAGTAATGATTTCATTATATGGCTATAATCCTATTTTAATTTTAATGTTCTCCGGTAAACCTTTTATGTTTTTCTTGTTTTTGTTGGTCTGTTTTGTTTCAATTATACTTGTTATTCATAATGTTGTTTGTTGGAATGAAGAAAGCGTGTTTTAGAGGCCTTAAATGACTATTCTGGAATTTTGGGTTTTCCAGGCATATTATAGATTTGTATTCTTCATGTTCATCCAAATAATAATTTCATGAATATTGGTTTTAGAGTTTATTTTGATTCAATTCTAGTTCCTACAAGTTAGTATATCATTATTAATAAATAATTTAGGAGTGCTAATACCTTTCATAACAACTAGTTTATAAAAAAAGATAATTAATAAACAAATCTCATTTCTTTTTTCCTGGGTTTGGAGGTCAAGTTTTTTTCTAATTAATTTATTCTTAAACTAAATTTTTTTTTTTCTATAAAAGACTTGAAGATACATTTCAACGCGGTGCATTTTTATAATATTGGTTTCAAAATCTAAATTAAAAAAAGTTAATCATCATATTCATCCTCTTAATCAATGTTTATACCCGACTTTGAATTCCATATTGAATTCCATATCTAAGACTACAAACAAATGCTATGCAAAGGAATAGTTCCACCGAATATTGCAATGTTCTTGTTAGAAGAAAGTTCTAGCATTAGGAAATCCTCATGTTTTCTTATGAAATTTTGTAGGAAATTTGGCTTTTTAGAAATAAATTGAATTTTGATAATGAGATGCTAGATTGAAATATAGTTTTTGAGTTGATTCTTCATTGCTTAGTATCATGGTTAAAGACAATGAATGGTAATTTTAATTATATAGGAGTGGACTTAGTCAGAAGATGAGATTGAATACTGAAATGGACAAATAAATAATGATTTCATTATATGGCTATAATCCTATTTTAATTTTAATGTTCTCATGTAAACCTTTTATGTTTTTCTTGTTTTTGTTGGTCTGTTTTGTTTCAATTATGCTTGTTATTCATAATGTTGTTTGTTGGAATGAAGAAAGCGTGTTTTAGAGGCCTTAAATGACTATGGGATTTTGGGTTTTCTGGACATATTATGGATTTATATTCTTCATGTTCATCCAAAGAATAATTTCATGAATACTAGTTTTAGGGTTTATTTTGATTCAATTCTAGTTTCTACAAGTTAGTATATCATTATTAATAAATAATCTAGGAGTGCTAATACCTTTCATAACAACTAGTCTAAAAAAAAAGATAATTAATAAACAAATCTCATTTCTTTTTTCCTGGGTTTGAAGGTCATCTAATTAATTTATTCTTTAACTAAAGTTTTTTTTTTTTTTCTGTGAAAGACTTGAAGATACATTTCAACGCGGTGCATTTTTATAATATTGGTTTCAAAATCTAAATTAAAAAAAGTTAATCATCATATTCATCCTCTTAATCAATGTTTATACCCGACTTTGAATTCCATATTGAATTCCATATCTAAGACTACAAACAAATGCATGAACAAAATCACTGAAAAATCTTTTACGTACCCAAAAATAAAGAAAAGAAATTGTCATGTCCATGGCTGTCATGAGATTGGGTGTATTTAGACTAGAAATGGTGAAAAAGGAGAAAAACGTGTGCCGACAGTGGTCTCCGGTTGATTGGGCAAGACTTTATGATGATGATGAACATAGGACAGCCAGGCTGTATAACATTCATTATCTTTCATACTTTTTTTTTTATTAAATTTTATTTTCAAAGGTCTTTTTAATATATTAAAATAATATTTTTTATTTTTAAAAAATTAATTTTTTATATCAACATTTCAAAAAAAATTAAAAATATAAAAATTAATTTTAAATAAAACAATTCAAGATTTTATTTGGTCCTATTTGTTTTTGCGTTTTAAAAGCGTTTTTGAAAAAATTTAAAATTTTTTATTTTTTTCCTTACTTCAAATTAATATGTTTTTGATGTTTTTAAATTATTTTGATGTGGTAATATCAAAAATAATTTTTTAAAAATAAAAAATATTATTTTGATATATTTCGGAATGAAAAACACTTTAAAAAACAATCGCAACCACACTTCCAAATAGACCCTTCTTAGTATTTGTTGAGAGTAAGTTATTGTTGTGTTTTGGTACATTTTAAAAATATATTTATTTTAAAAAAATTAAATTAATATTTTTAATTATTTTAATGTGTTAATATTTAAAATTAAAAAAATAATTAAAAAATATTTTTAAAAACATTTTTTTATCATAATATTAAACACAAACTAGGTCTAACCTCAAGCATGCATAAAAAAACATTCTAGAAAGAAATTCTGATGGCCAATATTATCCATAAAAGCTGAACATACTCGAATATTTCAAAACCTTTTCAATTGTGTTGATGTCTAAAATTAAAAAACAAAAGTTATTTTAATATTTTTAAAAACATTCTTAATCGTACCATGAAATACACACTGCGTCTAGCGTCAAACATGCATAAAAAACACTCTAGAAAGAAATTATGTTGGCCAATATCCATTAAAGCTGCACATGCTTGGATATTTCAAAACCTTTATAGACAAATATATAAAGCTGCACACTGCATGAAATATACACTGCTCTGTTTCATTTTTTGTTCCTCTTGGCCAGTTCCTTTTGTTACTTTTTAAATATTTTTAATTCAACAATATATATATATATATATATATATATATATATATATATATAACCAACAATTTTGCAATCTAGCCTTTTCTACATAATAGTAAAAGCTATTATAATTACAAACACAAACTTGATAAATTAATAAATATAATTTTTTTCTTTTGTAAAGCTTATTATTTTCAAATTGATTTTTTTTCAAACGATCTTAAGACTCTTTTATCCTCTAAATATATTTAAAAGAATAAAAAACCTTATCTTTTGTAACTTTCCAGGAGGTTAATTTGTAAATATGCTATTTTATTCATAATATTGTACTCCTTAATCTATCAGTTCATAGCGTGAAACCCTCACAATGGACAAGTTCAAAATCACAAAATGATTGCTGTTTGCCTCCACTTCTTGGGCTGGGCTGCATGCCCAAGTAACAACCATCAGGCTTTCTATTATAGAAGGTTTGGTTATATTAAATTATGTTTCATATTTCATCCGTATTATCAGTATTTATTTGCGCTTCCCTCCTATTATAATTATTTTAGATTAATCAAATAAAATTTTGTTTTATCAAATTAAATATCAAACGCGGATCAAAATCTTTATCACACCATCACGAATCCTCATATCATTAAAAAAACACTATTCAATTCAATCTCAAATAAATTTAATGTGAAAGCATTAATTGTTTTTGTTTTTTTCTAAATTAAGTGACGAAATAAAAAGGTTGATCTTTCTCCTGTCCATGTCCTTGATTCTTTCAAGAAAAAAAGGTTAAATATTTATTTGTTGTTTAAATTTGATCCTTGTAATTTTAATTATTTTTAATTAATAAAATTTCATTTAATTTTACTAAACAAAGCATCAAAATATTTTCAAACTCAATCCCAAATAAATAGAAATCCAAAGGAACAAATCGAAAAAAAAAAAGATCAAATGAAAAAAAGCCAAAGGAACAAAGAAGAAAAAAAGAAAAAGAAGAAAACATTTCGGAACATTATTATAATCCACACCCTTTATTTTTTTTTTCTTGTAAGATTTACAAACATATATAGATTGTTAAATGCATATATTGTAGTAATTAACTAGTTTATAGGTAAGTGCTATACTATGGATTAGATTAAAATATTTTTGTATGTAAAAAAAAATATTTTGGTTGTAGAGAACTATTTAGCATTGTTATTAAACTCGGCCCAACATGTCAACCTTGAAACCTCCTGATTCGACTCCTTATCTCATTCGAGTTTAAAATTAAATTGTGTTGGAGTTTTTCTGACATGATCCAGTTGACTTGGCCGGTCTAAAGTCAACCTGATCAATTGATAAAAATGCATGAAGATGAAATTGAGAAAAAAAATTGATGAATTTGACAGAAAAAATCTCTCAACCCAACTTCATGCGAAACCTAGGTTTAAAATGAAACCATGTGATAGTTGCCTTGATGTGGTTCCATCAACTTTGTTGGTCCAAAGACAACCTGATCGATCAGTAAAAAAATTTGAAGATGAAATTGAGAATAAATAATGAGATTGATAAGAAAAAATATCTCTCGATCCAACTCCCTTTCTAGCCCAAGTTTAAGATTAAACCTTGTGAAAATTATCGTATTGTTATCTAATCAACTTAGCCGATTTAGAATGACTCTTGCTCCTACTAAAAAAATATGAAATGTAAAAAAATTGAAAAACAAAGGTTAAATTGAAAAAAAAAAAGCCCCTTTAAGTTACCCAAGTTTTTTTAGTACACGAGGGTAATTTATCATTAGAATTCATATTATCAATCATTGGCAACATGTCCCCCAGAATGCTGCTCAAAACTGAATTTTCTTTCTTTATTGTTGAGATCCAATTATTTTAGTTATTGAAATTAGTGTTAATTTTGATTTTCTTTTTTTATTATTGAGATCCAGTAACTCTTTCTCTTCTCTGTTAAACCAAGAACTTAAAAATAAAATAAATGAAGTTTTGGAATGAAATTGAATTTGTTCTTAAATTTTGAAAATTGGAGGAACATAATATTTATAATTTGAAAAGGATAAGGACTACATTAAATATTTTACCCAAAGTTTGAAATAGCCACTCATTTCCTCAACGGTTTTCACCTTGGACACTGTTTTTTAATCTCACTCTTTTCTAAAAAAGTTAATTTAAATTGGCTTATAATTCGATCCTATAGAGGTGAAGAAAAATCAATTTATAGTATTTTGTATGGAAATTTATAGTGCAAATTTACATAGTGAATTCCCCACTTATTTTAGAATTTTTTAATTATAAAGAATGTGATGTCTGTAGAATTTTAAATTATTTATCATTTAATAATTTTTAAATAAAATATGTTTATTAGTTTGAGAATGAGAGAAAAAAACATAAAAGACAAACAATTCCTTAAAAATCTCCTACGCATCCTTCCTTTCAAAGGTTAAAATCCCCTCCCTCAACCCTTATTTACACCTTTTAAAGGTTAAATTTTAACCACCTTAAAGATTGCCCTCTCCCATTTTTTTCTCTAAACAATTATAATAATTATCCCCATCAAACACATTCTAAGTGTTTTTGTTACCAATTCGTTATTTTTTAGAATTTAAGTCGTAAAAGGATGATAATTATCGTGTAACTAAATAGATAAAACTATACGTGATGACTAAATAAAATTATTTACGAATATCAATCCTACCCACTTGTTTGCAGTACCTAAATAAAAATAAAAATAACTAAAATTAAGAGGTTCTGCCGATATCAAAAAAGTGTTGTCCATGGTAGCTTGTGTCGCACGTGTGCGGCGTCGTAGCAAAAATATATGTCTCACTTTAAATCTAAAATGTAAATCTATTTGGCAAATATGAGGAGACAAGAAATTCTTGTTGTTTATTGGTAGAAAATGAATGGGAGTCGCCACCTAATATTTTGGTCACTAGGAACCCTAACTAGTCTTAGAGATCGGGTACGGGGACTGGTTGCGTAAAGGGAAGGTATTAGCACCCCCAATACGCCTTACCTAAGGTAAGCTGCATTGTTTGATTGTCTGATAAAAAACTAAGGTGTTATCCTATTTCAATTGTTGGTCTATTTACGGTTCAAGAAAAGTCCTCCTCAATGAGGAGGTCCTTATCTTATCGGGTAAAATCGTAACCGTTCTAACATCTATATAAAAACTATATTTTTAATGTCAGGAATACGTTTTACGTATAAATTCATAATTCCCAATACTAAAGGAAGACAAAAAGATTTTTTTTAGAATTTTTGAAATATTGGTCTAGTTCTCGTGGTTCTAACAAACTTATTGTTAAAGCCAAAGTGCATGCTAATACATATATTTTTTAAAATTTCTTTTGTTGTATGAAAATATGATGTTATGATTTTTTAAAAAAATTTTGGAGAGACTAGGCCGTATGCATTAAAACAAAAACATCCTTTTATATATATATATATATATATATTTTTATGTCTTGACGAAAATTGAGTATTTTAATACTGGATTTGTATCTTTACGGTATAAAAATACAAACCAATATTAAGCCATTTTGATAAAAATATGCAGGAAAATCAACGATATTTTTTAAGGATTTTTCAGAATTTTTGAAAGCAAAACATTTTTTTTTTATGTTTTAACAAAAACCGGGTATTTTAATACTGGATTTGTATCTTTACGGTATAAAAATACAAACCAATATTAAGCCATTTTGATAAAAATATATAGGAAAATCAATAATATTTTTCAAGGATTTTTCAGAATTTTTTTAATTAATTTGTTTTAGATATATATCTATATATAAATAATATATAATATTAGGTGGGCTGGGCTGGGCCGACCCAACTAACTGGGCCGGACTCAGCCTAAAAAGGGTTGGGCCGATCTTGGCCCAGCAGAGATTGGGCCGATCTCGGCCCAACAAAGTCTCCTATTTTTGTCTGGGTCGGACCTGGCCAAAACAGCAGGGATGGGCCAGAATCAGTCTGGCCCACAAAACACATGGCTGGGCCAGAACCAGTCTGGCCCAGAGAAGAAAATACCAACAATGCTGGGCCAGAATCAGCCTAGCCCAGCAACATAACATCAGGGGGGGAATTATTTCCCCCCTCCCCTCCTGCATGCAGAACGTTGTTCGTTCTGCATGCAGGGGAAAAACAACGAAGGTGCAGACAATTAGGGGGGAGAAAAGTTACCTGGCGTGGAGGAGGTGATGCGTTGCTGGTCTGGCTGCTTCGCTGGTGGTGCTGTGGTGGAGGCTGGTGGCGGTGTTGTGGCTCACGGGCGGCGGCTCCAAACAGTAATGTTACTGCTTCAGGCGGTGGAAAAAAAGCTTTTGTTCTTCCCTTCTCCTCGGTTGTCCTTCTCTCCTTCT
>Ga0307513_10010381_pt1 | contig 11676 bp, 3 predicted proteins | sample 15_EM_MG_FD_202174 | JGI IMG/M metagenome (GOLD analysis project Ga0307513, IMG submission 202174) | Populus trichocarpa ectomycorrhiza microbial communities from riparian zone in the Pacific Northwest, United States - 15_EM | ecosystem: Host-associated > Plants > Roots > Unclassified | place... | reverse complement strand
ATTGGTTACATGAATAAAAGCATGTACCAATACGCGCGCTGACCACATTCCTGTATGTGCATAACTACAGCGACTAATATTTATTTTATTCTCAATTTTAAATGCAATACTTTGGCGACATGGGTGGCAGCTTTGTCGGGAATATCAGATATATTTCTGGGACGCGTCTACACGCGTATAAACTGTATTAAAACATGTACATAATTAATTTGACTAATATATATTTTACTCTGAATTTCAGGTGCCAGAATGGGGTGGGGCGCGCCATGGTGGTGCCGGGAATATTGGAGATATTGCCGGGCAGGGCATCCTGGTGGCCGGCATGGTTGGCCGAGTGGGCAGCCAGGTGTGCGGCACGGATGGCAGTTGACACATGATGGCGACAACAGACGGTTGACAGCACGGCAAGGAGGCGGGCAGCGGCAGCGTCAGGAATATTTGACATATTGACGGGAAAGGTGCCAGGCACAACACCCGTTGACAGCGGATGTGCCTTTTGCTCGTCGTGCCACTTGCTTGTCGTGCCACTTTATTATTATTACTTAGGCCCTGAAATATGGCCAGAATACGGCCAGTGCTCGTTTTGAATGCGCTCTGTATACCAATACTTAGTGAAATAAAATTTGTACTCACCTATTCCAATAGAGTTTTAGTGTGAGGACAAGGTGGTTTTGGTAGCTGCAAACTTACTACTCTCACGAACCAAACTGAGTTCCTCCGGGCGGTGTTTGAGGAACCGGTGATTCTCTATTGCGTACCCTTGCACTCTATTGGATCCGCTGGAGATCTCGGAGCATGAGCCGAGTGAGTGGCCATATATATGGTGCACTTTTAGCAATTATCATCTTTTTCTGATTAGGTTTACCCCAGACGGTATATTTGAAGGGGAAGTTGGAATCAGCCATGCTGGCATTGGCCAAAAGAGTATTTCCAGGCCAACGGTGATCCTCACGCTTTCGACGCTCGCATGAGAGTGCGTACTCAGTTCGTGGTCTGATTTGCTCTGACATCATCCCACTTGGTAGACAATTGCTCTGCAGAACCAGATCGAATATCAGCGCTATCAGCATTTTCTGAGGCTACAAAGCTAGAGCGGGAAGTATGAGGAACTCAAGAAACTGATTAGCACCGAATGCCTCCAGCACTACGTTCCTCCGCCTTCTTTGCTTGCCATCTTCATGCCTTGAACCAGTTTCCACTCATTCGCGATGGAGCGCTGCTTGCTGATGTCTGCCATGGAGCAGTGAGTGACCTTTTTGCGTGTCAGGAAGCTATGTGGTAGCCGCTTTGACGAACAAATCTCGAAAGGTGCGTTCATTCTTCGAGGACCAGGCTCGACGGCTACACTCAATGCACACACTAATACGCCACTTTAGTGATGGGTACATACGTAGAGCGGATCACCGAAGAAACTGGTGTCATTGCTGGGGCACGCGAACGTCGCGCACATGAGCGGCGTTTATCCGCCCGACACCAGGACGCCAAAAACTATTACAAGGGCTACGACGCTCAGGTACTCCCGAACCTGCGAGTCTTCCGCAATCGCCGATCCTACACGCGCTCCGACGCAAATCCGCGGCCGAGAACATCCAGGAAGATCTGCAGAGGGACGCGACCACGACGAGCGTCAGCGACGAGCTGGACCAATGGGTCAAGCGCGCCAAGGACGACGTGGTGAGGCTGTTCGGGTATGGGGGAGGGCTCGCGGAGTATCGGCCGCAAGCGAGAAAGGTGCACCTGCTCGAGAGGGGTACGGCGCTCTTCCAATGCAAAGAGTGCGAAAGGGCCGGTAGTAGCTATGGACGGATGGGTGTGCTGGATTTCAAGGGTCTGTGTTGCATGAATGTATTCAGTCGGCGAGGTCGACGTGGCAAATGGTATGCAGACGGGGTTGTGTATAAGCTGATGCTCGCGATAGCCAATTTTGAACTCGCTTCGAATGGGACGATGTTCATTGTTCATAAACCTGCGGCCGCCAGAGGTGTAGTGGCACGGCTGAAAGCTGAAATTGCTGTCATAGTCATATCTCTTCACTGCCCCCGGCATTCTGTAACTGTAACCGTAGCATAACCTCCCTCGCAGTAGTAGGCTCCGCCGCGCCGTTGATTCACTCACCGCAGAGGCAGTAGTGCTAGTGTTCCTTAAAAGGAGACGAAGGGTAGCAGTTGATTGATAGTATCGGCCCTAAAAGGGGTCTGGTTTCCTTTGTGTATAAGACCCCTGAGGTGTCCACTGCGCGCGTTCCCGCAACCGATGCTGGCCCGCGTTTCGCGTGGCGGGTCCAACTGACGCGAGCGCAGCCTGCGCACTCCTGCCTTGACCTAGTCGCGTTCAACCACACCCGTCCCGCACTGCGCACCAGGGGACCATCTGTGTGATACACAATACCTTCAGTCATCTTGTAAATTGCTAGAAATCACATAAGAGACACCAGCTGCTTTCTCGTCCTGCAGTGTGGAATGCGCAATACAACATGGAACATGGCGGCCGTGCGATTGACAAGTATTCCACCGATGCTCTTATGGTCTCATAACAAGTAAAATGACAGAGTAGCTAACGTTCTAGAGGCACAGCTGGATTACTGTGGCCTTGGGATTCCTTGAGCAAACATACCAAGAATTTACGGTCGGATTGCGCATTCGATTTGGCGTGCACGCAAATTTATGCTGCTCCAGGAACATATTCTAAAAAGCAAACCTGTGATGCGCGCAACTCACCAATGCACCAGCTGGGACGGCTTGCCTTTAGCCGTTTAATAGCCTTCTGCGGCGCTATGCTTATCTCGAAAACTATTCGGGTGATTATGGTGCGTCCCTAGGTACTTTATCCTGCACCAGTAGCTCGCCCATGCCACACAACTCAAATTTGGTTCCTCCGTCAGGCGCGCGCGCGCGTTTGTGAATCGCTTGTGCATCGACCAACTTGCGCAAGCAAACGTAGCGGCGGGTACCAAGGGGTCCTTATGGACAGTGCTTGCAGAAATGCTGTTTGACGTGTACTCGACGTTTCCGGAGCTGATAGGCTGGTTCTGGGATCAAACCTTCGTCCATTGGTTCTAGTCCTGGTACAGCGGGGATTTGCGATGGGTGCTATGTACGGCGATGTCATGATCAGGGTGTATGAACACCAGGTGTTTAGTCATACAGTGATTTCATTCTTCGCGGCTTCCATCAACTCGTCCTAGCGCAGCCAGTAATGGTCCTCATTCGGCACATCACGGATCTGGTGTCTAATCACCCGCCCTGTGCATCAATCCAACCCGTCAGTGTGCGGGAATTTGAAAGTGAGTGTGGTCCATACCTTGCCCGTAAACCGGGTTCGCAAAGCGTTCAAGTCCATTCTCTTTGGGTTCTCCACTTCGACCCACGTCGGCTCGGCCTCCGCTCTGGTCTGAGCATTGGGGAACCGGCCATGCGCGCAGGCAAACTGGTGTCGCGGTTGTGCTTGGCCGACCTGAGCTCTGCAACCGAGCGCAGTCGCTTGGCCGTGACCACCTACGTGCGTGACTGATTGCGTGGCATGGATGGAGCTGTGGACATGCGAGGTCGGCCCAGTGGGTTCCACCAAGGGCAGGTGCTCACCAAATCCTCGAACGCCATATCGCGGACATCATAAGCGCACATGTTGCAGCGGAATCATTGACTCCTGAGATAAATGACGCTGGTCGTATCCTCGTCCAATTCGAGGTGAATTCAAAATTGGCTATCGCGAGCATCAGCTTATACACAACCCCGTCTGCAACCGATCATAGTCACTCACAAGCTGACCATTTGGTCCTATCCACGTCGACCTCCCCGACCGAATGCAATCATGCAACATAGACCCTTGAAATCCAGCACACCCATCCGTCCATAGCTACTACCGGCCCGTTCGCACTCCTTGCATTGGAAGAGCGCGGTGCCCCTCTCGCTCGCTTCCAGCCGATACCCCTCGAGCCCATGCCCCCCCATACCAGAACAGCTTCATCACATCGTCTTTGGCGCGCTTGACCCACTAGTCCAGCTGGTCGCTCACGCTGGTCGTGATCGCGTTGCTGTGCAGATCTTCCTGGATGCTCTCGGCCGCAGATTTGCGTCGGAGCGCGTGTAGGGTCGGCGATTGCGGAAGACTTGCAGGTTCGGGAGTATCTGAACGTCGTAGCCCTTGTAATAGTCTTTGGCGTCCTGGTGTTGGGCGGATAAACGCCGGTCATGTGCGCGACGTTCGCGCGCCCCAGCAATGACACCAGTTTCTTCGGTGATCCACTCTACGTATGGATCTATTACTAAGGTGGCGTGTTGGTGTGTGCATTAAGTGTAGGCGTCGAGCCCTCGAAGAATGAACGCACCTTTCGAGATTTGTTCGTCAAAGCGGCTACTACATAGCTTCCTCACACGCAAAGATGTCACGCACTTCTCCATGGCAGACATCAGCAAGCAGCGCTCCATCGCGAATGAGTGGAAACTAGTTCAAGGTATGAAGATGGCAAGCAAAAGAAGGCAGAGGAACGTAATGCTGGAGGTATTCGGTGCTAATCAGTTTCTTGTGTTCCTAATATTTCCTGCTCCAGCTTTGTAGCCTCAGAAAATGCTGATAGTGCCGATATTGGATCTTGTTCTGCAGAGAAAAGGTCCACCAAGTGAAATGACGTCAGAGCAAATCAGACCACGAACTGAGTACGCACACTCATGCGAGCGCCGAAAGCGTGAAGATCACCTTTGGCCTGGAAATACTCTTTTGACCAATGCTCGCACGGCTGATTCCAATTGCCCCTTCAAATATACCGTCTGGGGTAATCCTAATCATAAAAGATGATAATTGAGACACTAGAAGTGTCATCATAGATATGGACTAACTCGGCTCGTGCTCCGAGATCTCCAGCGGATTCCATTAGAGTGCAAGGTATGCAATAGAGAATCACCGGTTCCTCAAACACCGCCCGGAGGAACTCAGTTTGGTTCGCGAGAGTAGTGTGTTTGCAGCTACCAAACCAAAGGAACCAATAACAGAACTACTAAAACAGAATTAGACGAAGCTTGCAATTCCGATGGGATAGTGAAACAATGGGAAATATTAACCCAACGCCTTGTACACGCTGCCTAAATAAGTTTTTCACGATGTATTGACGACTGGCAAAGGCGAGTTCGACACGCATAGGAATGAACCATTCTATGAGTCTCTCCTGACAGACGCAGCACTATCCAGAAACAAATATCACCGCCGCGTATGACGGTTCTGCGGTGGTTCCGGACTCACGAATAGAATACCGGGATCTATTCATGCTCGTTTCCATATGAAGGAATAACGTGGATCGCAAAGTATCCTGCAAAGGTATTTTGATGTGCGAGCGAGCGAGAGTGGCTCGGGCGGTCAGGCGAGACTATTTCCGCGAATATCTCCAGCGGCAACGGGAGTAAATGGCACGGTGTGGTGGTCGTGTGAGACAGCTGGGTCCGCGATCATGGGTTGCCGCCGTCTTCAATGGTGGCCGTATCACGGTTCAGGTTCAAGTTACCGGCTTTGTTTGTGATGGATCGGAATTCGAGGGATGTATATGGAATGGCGAGCTTGGGTGACAGTGATGACCAGGTTGATCGAGACCTTATGGTTTATAGGCATGCATGTCCCCTCCACAGTTAGTCCTTTCTGTCCGTTTATCGTTGATCTTGCAATCCTCCACTCGCAGTACGTCAGGTGCGTACTATTATCTAATGCATCAGTTGGGGGTGACAGGTGCACGTCGTTGTTCCACGCAAGCTGTGATAATTCAAAGTCCGGTCCGGCCTCTTGACTTTTTCTGTGCGCGCGCGATGACACACAATATGATTTATTTCGTTTATAGTATATTCGTGTATTCTAATTATGCATAATGTTGGGATCGACTGTGGTAAATACCCCAGCCGATCTTAGTCTCCTCCAGAACTTGCCCGTCCCACGCTCTATTTGAATCCGCTATTTGAATCCGCCGAACCCGACGTGCCCCGGCTTCGCAGACCCCAGTACGTGACACAAGCGTCAGAACCAAGTTGGCTCCTGGCCACAAACTCGGTCTCAGGCAAACGCACGCTTGCCCTTATGTGCAAAGATTATCACAGAAAATGCGTGTAATTCATCGAGTCTCCAGGCTTCTCAACTTTATGTTCGTCCAAAGACGGGTTAATGAGACGAGCGTCTTGATGGCAGATGAAAATCTCGCTCTATTTTTGAACTTCTCCAGTTTATTATGCTCCTCTTACCAGATATCTTCTTCCTCAAGGTTCCGGCAGGCTAGCCCATGTGCACTAGAGATGCCGAGCAACGTCCCTTTCTAGACTTTGTGACTATCCGTACAGCACTCAAGGCGGAGATGACGCGCTTTTTGGGAGAGACACTTCTAGAACGAGAAACACGCAATATTTGCAATGTACCACCAAATCAGGAATTTGATTGACGGAGGGACTGTGTAGAGCGATTTCACCGCGTACCCAAGACAAACCCCAAACCTTGGTTCTCCAGAACCTGTGGGTTACTGGAGGAGGCTTGCCGTTCGACATCTTACTTCACAATGAAATGCTCCAGCTTGAGCTACGCTACTGTCGAACCCCATGGTCAATGAAACCGGACGGTGTCAAATCTCAGATATCTTACTATTTACCAAACATTTCGAGTGCCAATGGAATCATCGGGGCATTGCCGAATCTGCCTTGGAAAAGATGGTAGAACTAGATATAGAACGAGGGAGGGTACTCGGCTTCCAAGGCGATGGAGTCTTTGGTGCGCTTTCTGCTGGCTTTCAATACGCGCAAACACCCTCTAGTATGCAATAAGGCGTCACAAGCTATCAGGATATCTGTTACACAGGTCGTTCCACAGATAAGTAAAATCCTCAGGAACGTGCCATGACAAACCAGGGTGTCATGCCTAGAGAAGACTGGGGTGTGGACCCAAGCCAAGGACAGCACGAACATGAAACAGACCCCTTCAGGGCTCTCCTAATCAGAGAAGACGACGAATCTGAAGAGAACTCAGACTCAGACGACGATGAACAGTCAAACGAGTCTCATACTTCTTCATCTGAGGAGGACGAATTCCCCGATCCCCCCGATCCAGTGCCAAGAAAATTCAGACGAAACCCCCCGAACGAACCAAAGAATATTTTGGGAATAACCATTGCGTCCCTGAACATGAGAGGACGACAGAAAAATAATAAAGACAAAATGAAAATGGCAATTGACTGGCTACGCATCAATAAAATAACAATCCTCGCTCTACAGGAAACACACCTAATGGAAGAAGCGATCAATAACCTGAACGAAAAATACCGCGCACTAAAATTCTATGGAAGTGGCCTATCAACTTCCAGCGGAGGAATCATGTTTATTGTAAATGAACAGACTGACATACCACAACATATCCAATTCGAAGAAATTGAGAAAGGAAGAACAGGAATGCTAAGTTTCGGCTACGGCGATAGCGGATTGAACATAGTAAATGTATACATGCCAAATCACAAAACTCCACAAAAAGAGACGCTAAAACACCTCAGAGATGAGCTGAGAACAAAAAGACATATATTAGAAGAAGAACTAATCATACTAGGCGACTGGAACTTCGTAGAAGACAGAATTGACAGAAGCCCTCAACACGATAATGACCGAGGGGTCACAAGCGAAATGACTAAGCTAAAATCGTCATTAAACCTTATAGACGGATGGAGAACCTCCAACCCAGAGGCGAGAGGATTCACTTGGGAAGGCACAACCGGCACAGACAGAAGGAAAATATTTTCGAGAATAGATCGTATATATACAACAGCAAGAACATGGGACATTACGAACGAATACAAAATAATCAACTGCGACTTTTCAGACCACGACGGAATCTCAGTAACTGTACGGGACACATCAGCACCAAATACCGGCAAAGGTGAACGGAAATTAAACATAAACATACTAAACTACCCGTCATTCCAAGAAGAAGCAGATCGACTGCTGAACAAACTAGAAAATCAATTGAATAGATACGAGAAACGAGCGAGAACCAAATGCAGCCCCGAGCACTCAACAAACCTCCGAAAACTAAGAGCACAGGCCAACCCACAAACAATATGGAATAAGTATAAAGAAAATATCCTTAGAGCGAGCACCCGAGCGACACAAAAACGCCGCACAGAAATCACAAAGCTACACAGAAAAGCCGAGAGAAATATAAAAAAAGCCGAGAGAGATCTAAGACATAGCACACCTGAAAACGAAGAAAGACACAGAAAACCCCTAAGCGACAACAAGAAAACACTAAACGACTACGAAGAAGAAGGGAGGAACAACCGGACAAACCTCACCGAAGCCAAATGGTTTAAAGATAGCGAAATGGTCTCAAAAAGCTGGTTCGGCCTTAACAAATCAAGGGCAGCGAACACAGCAATCAAATCACTCTTCAAAGAAAATGGAGGAAACGAAACGAAAGACCCCCTGGAAATGCTAGAAATAGCTAGATCTTACCACTCCAAGCTTCAAAGAGAACTGACAATGAACACGACACGAGAGAGAGCCATCGAAAGCATCCTAGCAAACATGAGAGAAACCCTAGACGAGAAAGGGAACACAGAGATGGGAAAAGAAACAACTTACAAGGAAGTATACGAGGTTCTAAAGAGAGCCCCGAACGGCAAAGCACCAGGCCCGGACGGCATCCCAAATGAATTTTGGAAAACGGAAATAAATTGGCGGAACAATGAAAAGGAAGAAGAAAACAGAACCAAATGGTACAGGAGATAACGAACCAAAGGAGAGGCCGTGCATCGCAGCCTTAATGACCAAGATCCTAAAAGATATAGACCGACACGGCCCCATAGACACACGATTCTCAGAGGCGAGAATGGGCCTTCTATACAAGAAAAACGACAAACGAGACATCCAAAACTATCGCCCAATAACACTACTAAACACAGACTACAAAACGTACACGAAAGTCCTAGCAAACCGCCTACGTAAAACCACTCCCAAACTGATACACAAAGACCAAGCAGGCTTCATGCCTAACCGATGCATATATGATAAAATAAAAATGGTAGAATTAATCGTAAAATGGACCGAAAACACGGAAATGAAGGGCATGATAGTATGCCTGGACCAAGAAAAAGCATACGACAGAATAGACCTAAACTACCTGTGGAAAGTACTTAAAGCCTTCAGATTCCCAGAATCCTTCATAACTAAAATAAGAAACCTATACTCAAAGGCAGCAACAGCAATCCGAATCAATGGATTTATAAGCGACCCCTTCGATATCAGAAGAGGAGTTCGACAGGGAGACCCCATGTCCTGCTTACTATATAACCTGGCGATCGAACCCCTAATCGAAAAAATAAGAACCTCCCAACTGAAAGGCTTCAACATCAATGAAGACCTAAACAGAGTCGTAGTAAAAGTTTATGCTGACGACACCACTGTGTTCATCGGACCAGAAGACGACCCAAAAAACCTACAAAAATGCTTAGACCTTTTCTGCGAAGCATCCACTGCCCGCTTCAACAAAACGAAAACCGAGATCATCCCGCTGGGACCAGCAGGCTCACGCGAAGAACTCATCAGATCGAGAGAGTACAATGGGTGGAAAATAGAAGAGGAAGTCCGAATAGCTAAAGAAGGCGAATCCACAAGAATTCTAGGATCCTGGCAAGGAAACGGAATAAATACACAGGCCAAATGGAATGAAATTATGGAAAGACAACTAAAAACGATGAAAAGATGGAACCCCATGTACCCCTCAACAGCGGGCAGAATACTAATAGCAAAGGCATTGATAATATCTCTAGCCCATTACCTTATGACAGTAAATGGTATCCCCCGACACACGTTAATGTCAATGGAGAAAAATATCAGATCGTTCATCTGGAACGGACGAAAAGGACAGATGGCATGGGAGAGAGCGATCCTACCAATATCAGAAGGCGGTATAGGCGCCCCAAGCGTAAAACTGAGATACGAAGCGATCAAAATAGACTGGTTGAAAAGATGGTGGCGCCCAAAGCCAGACAGACCCGATTGGGCAGAGGTAGCAAACGAACTAGTATTCCAGAGCGCAAGAAGGAAACCAGAGGTCAGCCGAACCACAGCAGCAGAATGGGTATGCCAAACCTGGAAAGTAAAAACCCGATCGGAACTCCTCCCCAGATCGCTAAGAGAAATGTTAACCGCGGCACAGAAGTACAACGCATCACTATCAGTAATGAGGGCCTCGTCAGAACAACGGCTGAAAATGCCAGCGTTCCACCACCCTTTCGCCAAGAACAGAAATCTAAGAAACAACTCCAAAGTTATGAAATGCTTACAGGATAACCACAGGGCCAAAACAGCCGGAGACCTCCTACAAATATCGAAAAGGGACGGAACTGACATTATACACGACGACACACCAGACAACCAAAGTAAGAAAAGATGCAGAGACAAAGCGGCGGAACTACTAAATAGGATAGATAACAAATGGAACCCAGAAAAAGAAACCCCCCAAAGATTCGACCTATGGCACACACCCCGAAGAATCAAAAGAAATAAAAAGACAGACCCCCTAGACGCACTAGTAACGTTCAACCCAGACACCAGAACTACACACTGCCTACTAGGTGGAATAAGGATATTCGGAAAAGTCCCAGGTCACATATCAAAAGCGAGAGACCCGTTCCGAAAAGAAAAGAGCCCTGCAAGAATAAAGAAAGACATCGAGCCGGGCGGCGGACTGGCAAAGATCAGCACGGACGGATCCGCCGTTAACAACGGCTGGGAGAATGCATCAGCCGGCATAGGCGTCTGGTATGCAGACGGCAGCGGGCGAAACATCGCGATGAAACTAACGAATCATGACTCGAGAACGGCGTCCAACTCACGAGCAGAACTTGGAGCCATACTGGAAGCGTTAAGACAGAACGAAACCGATGACCTAGAAATGGAGTCCGATTCACTAACCAGCCTAAGAGCTATATGCTCCCACTCGGAAAAATACGAGGACTTAAACTGGCACGGAATCCAAAACTCAGACCTACTCAAAGGAATCCTGATCAGATTGAGAACCAGGCCGGCTCGAACAGCCTTCGCCTGGGTCAAAGGACACGAAGAAAACTACGGGAACATCAGAGCTGACGACCTAGCAAACTCCGGAAGGGACTCCGACTCACAGATAGAGATGGACGAAAAGGACTGGATTGACAATCACCCCGCCCTCCAGGACGGTGCGAGACTCCAAGCGCTAGAAATTAAACAAATATACGACGCGCTAATAGGATGGTACGCCAAGAAAAACAACCCCATGAAACATCAAGAAACCCTAAATGACGCAAAAGACAGAGTGGAGGAAAACACCGGCCTAAGACCCACAAATGAGAAACTACTAAAAAACTTCAAAACAATGAAGATTCCTCCACGTATCAAAGACCTAATGAGGTATATGATCATCGGCGAAATAAAATGCGGAGCATATTGGATCAACATACCGGGCTACTCCGAGAGAGCCCACTGCTCATTCTGTAAATGGAGAAACGACGAAGAAACCATCGAGTCCGAGCAACACATGTGGCTGGACTGCGAAAACAATGGACAAACACAAGCATGGGAAACGACCAGGAAGATCTGGCAGAAATGCACACCGAGACCATGGCCCTTACTATCGATAGGCCTGATCAGAGGAGCACCCGCAATGGCTTATGAGAACGACTTCAACAAG